>Ga0307318_10000368_pt1 | contig 14911 bp, 23 predicted proteins | sample ER_DNA_367_FD_194500 | JGI IMG/M metagenome (GOLD analysis project Ga0307318, IMG submission 194500) | Bulk soil microbial communities from the East River watershed near Crested Butte, Colorado, United States - ER_DNA_367 | ecosystem: Environmental > Terrestrial > Soil > Floodplain | place...
AGACGTCGAGAACCAGGCTCCGAACTTCGGCATGCCCGAGGAGATGGATGCCCGGTTCGGCCGCACCGACCTCGAGGGCGAGTCGCTCGGGCTCAGCATGCTGAAGCTCGACCCCGGGTTCCGCATGCCCTTCGGCCACAAGCATTCGGCCCAGGAAGAGGTCTACGTCGTCGTGCGCGGATCCGGCCGCGTGAAGGTCGACGACGAGGTCGTCGAGCTCCGCGAGTGGGACGCCATCCGCTTCGACAAGGACACGATGCGAAACGTTGAGGCCGGTTCCGACGGCATCGAGTACCTCGCCTTCGGCGCCGGGACGGATCCGACCGACGCGGAGATGACTCCAGGGTGGTGGAGCGAGTGAGCGAGCCGCTGACCGGTGGCTGCCTCTGCGGAGGCGTTCGCTTCGAGGTGACCGAGCCGCTCCTCCGCGCGAGCTATTGCCACTGCACACGCTGCCAGCGGAGGTCGGGTACCGCCGCTTCCGCGCAGGCGCGCGTCGCGCCGGGTTCCCTACGGCTCGTCTCCGGCGAGGAGCTCGTCTGCGCCTGGCAGCCCGACAGCGGCTTCGCCAAGGAGTTCTGCTCGGAGTGCGGTTCCCAGCTTTGGAGCCGCGACCCGGACGACCCCGAGGTGATCAGCGTCCGCCTCGGCGCTTTCGACCGCGACCCGGGCATCCGCCCGCAGCACCGGCAGTTCGTCGCCTACGCGGCGAGCTGGGAGGAGATCCCGGACGACGGGCTCCGGCGCTACGACGAGCGCCCGCCCCGCTAACAGACCCAATTTGCCCTTGCAGGGCGGCTGTGGCATACTGAACTCTATGGTTCAGTATCAGACGACTGTCGACCGCGCATTCACCGCGCTTGCCGACCCGACTCGCCGCGCCGTTCTCGAACGGCTCGGCTCGGGCAGCGCGACGATCAGCGAGCTCGCCGAGCCGTTCGGCATGTCGCTGACAGGTATGAAGAAGCACGTACGGCTGCTCGAGGAGGCGGAGCTGGTCACGACGGCGAAGGTCGGCCGCGTCCGCAGGTGCATGCTCGTGCCCTACGCCTTCGAGGGGATCAGCACGTGGCTGGAGCGGCTCGACCGCTTCGCGCAGGTCGTCGAACGAACGAGAGGAGAACGATGAGCACCAAGCCGAAGAAGGGCAAGCAGGAATCCGGAAGCTTCTCTGCCGAGGAGAAAGCCGCGATGAGGGCGCGCGCCCGCGAGCTCAAGGCGGCCGAGGATGGGGAAAGCGCCGTTCAGGCCGCGCTGGCCGAGATGTCGCCGAAGGATCGCGCCCTCGGGAAGCGGATTCACGCGATCGTCACCGAGAGCGCCCCGGAGCTCACGCCCAAGACGTGGTACGGGATGCCCGCCTATGCGAAGGACGGCAAGGTCGTCTTCTTCTTCCGCAACGCGGGGAAGTTCAAGGAGCGGTACGCGATGTTCGGCTTCAACGACAGCGCGAAGTTGGACGAAGGCTCCATGTGGCCCATTGCCTACGCGCTCACGGAGCTGACCGCAGCCGACGAGGCCAAGATCCGCAAGCTTGTGAAACGGGCGGTGAGCTGACGATGGGCGAGACGACCGTCACAACACCGAACGAGCTCGAGATCCGGGTCGAGCGGGTCTTCGACGCGCCGCGCGCGCATGTCTTCTCCGTGTGGACGGATCCCCAGCTGATCCCCGAATGGTGGGGCGACGGCACCGTCGTCGAGGAGATGGACGTGCGCGCGGGCGGGGCCTGGCGGTTCCGCACCGCATACGGTGTCGTCGAGGGCGAGTTTCGGGAGGTCGAGCCGCCTGAGCGCCTCGTGCAGACCTTCCAGAACCACCTGCAGACACTCGAGTTCGAGGATCTCGGCGACCAGACGAAGCTGACGCAGACGATGCGCTTCGAGTCCACCGAAGAGCGCGATACGACGATGCAGTACGGCGTCGATGAGGGCGCGAAGTCGGGGTTCGCGCGGATCGACGCGCTGCTGGCGAAGATCACGGCCTGAGCGAGCTCACGAGCCCGCGGCCGTATGGGTCGCGATCGCGTGGGCGACGGTGTCCCAGTCGGCTCGCTCTAGGCCGTGGCCTGCCCCTTCGAGCGTGAGCAACCGGGCGCCCGGGATCTCGTCGGCGAGCGCCTGGCCGTGCGCGAGCGGGAACATGGGATCGGCGGCGCCGTGGATGACGAGCGCCGGCACCCCTATCGACGACAAGGGGCCGCTGGGCCTGTCGTCGCCCTCGAGCAGGTCGTGGTTCTGAAGGGCTGCGAAGTCGTGGGCGCGCTCGATGTCACGTCGGACGAGGTCGCGCATTTCGGCCTCCTCGAATGGCCGCTCGTCGCCGGAGAGCATGCGCGTGTAGGCGACGAGGTAGTCGGTCACCGACTCGGCATCCGACCAGTCGACCGTCGCCGAGCGGACGAACTCGGTGAACGCGGCGCTCGGCGGCGGCAGGGTTCGCTCGCCAGGAATCGCCGGAGATGTACTGACTAGGACGAGCGACAGGACTCGGCTGGGGAAATCGAGCGCGAGCAGTTGCACGAGGCCGCCGCCGGCCGAGACGCCGACGAGGTGTGCGGCGGCCAGGCGGTACTCATCGAGCACCGCGGCCGCGTCCGCGACCAGACCGTCTCCGGAATAGCCCGGACGCCCGGGCTCGTACGTCGTCGATCGCCCGGTGTCGCGTTGGTCGTAGCGGATCACGAGCCGGCCGCGCTTGGCGAGCAGGCGACAGAACCCTTCCGGCCACCACAACATCGAGCTGCTGAGGCCCGCAACCAGGAGAATCGGGGGATCTGCAGGGGCGCCGAACGACTCGGTGCAGAGCTCGACTCCGTTGGCGATGATCAGGCGCTCGGCGATTGGCACTCCTCGGAGCGCGTCACATTCTTCGTAGAGTCCCTCCCGGCCGAGAACCATACCGAGAGGAAACGTCCGCCCACCACGGAGAGGAAGGACGAACCCATGGAGCTGACGACCACCACCCAGGTCTCCGTCGATGGAGTGATGCAGGGAAACGGCGGTGCGACGGATGAGGACCGTAGGAACGGATTCGAGCGCGGCGGATGGGCGAGGCCGCCCGAACCGCTCTTCGACAACGACGCCATGACGTGCGTCCAGGAGATCTACCAGCGCGCCGACGCGTTCCTGTTCGGCCGGCGGACCTACGAGCTCTTCGCCGGCTACTGGGGCGTGAGAAAAGACCTGGAGGACCCCATCGTGGGTGCCTTGAACACGCGTCCCAAGTACGTCGCATCGACCACGCTCACCGACCCGCAATGGGCGGACACGACCGTCCTCTCCGGTGATGTCGCGGGGGCGATCGGCGAGCTGAAGGCCAAACCGGAGGGTGAGCTGCAGGTGCACGGCAGCGGCGACCTCACCCGGTGGCTGCTCGAGGCGGAGCTCGTCGACGAGATGAACCTATTCATCGTCCCCGTCGTCGTCGGCCAGGGGAAGCGGCTGTTCCCGGACGCCGGCCCAGACCTAGCGCTCGACCTGGTCGACTCGCGAGCCTTCCCGAGGGGCGTAACGCTCCAGGTCTACCGGCCCGCTGGCCGCCCGCAATATGCTCAGCCCGTCGCGCTCGAAACGGCCTGAAGGACGATGGCTGCGATCTCGTCAGGCTTCTGGTTGAGCGCGAAGTGTCCCGTGTCGGCGATCTCGATGAGGGTCACGTGCGAAGCTCCCGCGAGCACCTCCCGCTCGTCGCGCGTGATGCCGACGTCGTCGTTTTCGCCGTATACGACCCAGGCCCGGGTTCCCGCGTCGCAGAATCGCTTGGCGAGCGAGCCATGTCGGTCGAGGTAGGCGAGGTACAAACGGGTCTGAGCGCGCAGAAAGCGAGGGTCGTTGTTCTTGAGCTCGTTCGACAGGAATTCACGCCGAGCGGCCGGCAAGCTGCTCTTCATCGCGGGGCCGATGACCTTCAGCATGAGCGAGTAGGGCAGATGACCGAACACGCCGCTCAGACGGTCGAGCGCGCGTGGAAATTTAGACTCGTCCTGACGCGAGAAGCTCGGTGAGAGCAGCACGACTGGCCCGGAGAACTCACGCGCCGACACGATCTCGATGGCTACGTTCGCGCCGAGACTGTGGCCGACGACGACGTCGCAAGAGAGATCGGCAGCAAGCCGCGAGGCGAGCTTCGAGTAGTTCTCCATGCTCAGGTCGTCGGGAGGCGCGGTACCGCCAAATCCCGGGAGCGTCGTCGCGATGAAGCGAATCGGTGCCTCGCGGATACTCGGCTCCGCGAGGAGGTCCTCGTAGAAGGCCCACGAGGCCAGCGCTCCGGGGAGGAGCAGCACCCGGTGATCGGCGTTCTCGGGCCCTGCCTCATGCAGCACCCATCCCACGTGCTCTCGGCTCGTTTCGATCACGTCAAGTCCTGGGTCGGCATCAGCGAAAGCTTGGCAGTCACCACACGCGTCGCCAAGGGAAGTTCACATGGGCGTGATGGCTAGACGGTGGGGGGTCGCCATGGCTCGCGCTCGTGCGCGAGCCAGACGAGCTCGGGGTCGAGCGCAAGGACCCGCTGACGCCCTTCGGTGGGCGGCTCGTCGAACTCGCCGAACCACACCGCCACGTCGCCGCCGACGATGACCGGGCGCCCGCCGGTCTCGACGACGACCATCTGCATGCCGGGTGTGTGGCCCGGCGCCGGGACGAGTCGGAGCCCCGGCAGCAGCTCGTGCTCGCCGTCGACCGGTACGTACTGCACGCCGGGCGCCTCGACCCACTCGCGAATGGTGTAGTCGTCCTCGCTGCGCGCGTCGTCGAGCTCCCGACGCTGGACGTAGATCGGCTTGCCGGCGAAGAGGTGGTTGCCGCCACAGTGGTCGGCGTGCAGGTGTGTGTTGACGACGATGTCGATGCCGGCGAGGTCGAAGTCCTGCTCGCTCAGCGGCTGGAGGCGGGGGTCCATGTCGGCCATCGCCGGGTGCAGCTCCGTCATGCCGGTGTCGACCAGCACGCGCGCATCGGGATGATCGATGACGTGCACGTAGACCGGCATCCGCTCGCCCTCGACGGAAAGGTCGGCAACGAAGAATGGCGTGATGGTGATCGAGATAGGGGCGTTCATTGTGTACCGACCGCCACGGTACTGGTTGATATCTGAGTCATTTGGTTGCGCACTCGGCCGGCACGCCTCAGGCGAGACGACGCTCGCTCATGTCCGCGACCGAGGCCACGAATCGTCGTGGCGGCGCTTCCGCGTGTTCGGTTGATCGTCGGCGGACATGTTGGGCATATGTCGCTTCAACGGATGGACAATGTGGGCATTGTCGTCGAGGATCTACCGGCGACGATCGCGTTCTTTCGCGAGCTCGGCCTCGAACTCGAGGGTCAAGCAACGGTCGAAGGAGCCTGGGCGGGGCGTGTCACTGGACTGGGCGACCAGCGCGTAGAGATCGCCATGATGCGCACGCCGGATGGCCACAGCCGGCTCGAGCTCTCACGATTTCTCACGCCGCCCGTGGTCGCCGATCACCGGAACGCCCCGGTGAACGCTCTGGGCTACCTGCGTGTCATGTTCGCCGTGGACGACATCGACGATACGCTCGCCCGGCTCCGCAAGCACGGCGCGCAGCTTGTCGGCGAAGTGGTTCAGTACGAAGACGTGTATCGGCTCTGCTACATCCGGGGACCCGAAGGACTTCTCATCGGACTGGCCGAGCCGATCGGCTAACGCCGCGGCTCCATGCCTCAGGGGTCGTTCCGGAACACTGGCCCAGACGAGGGCAGTTAGGCTCATGCATCGAGTCGGAGCACGACCTCGTCCGTTTCCTCGTTGCGCCCATGAGCGAACCCGCGTCCCTCGCCCGCGATAAGGAAACCGCACTTGGTCAACACACGAATCGACGCCGCGTTGTCGCTCGCAGCGCGAGCGTAAAGCGGACGGGTTGCCTCCAGCTGCAAGAACTCTTGTAGGGCACGCGTGGCAATGCCGCGGCCCCAATGTTCACGGCCGATCCAATAGGTGACCTCGCGCTGACCCTCCAAGTCGAAGCTCGCGATGTGACCGACGACCCGACCGTCGACCTCGACGACCCTGTTCGTCGTTGAGGCGTCGCTCCTCAGCCGTGCCCACCGTCGCTCGAAGGCGGTTCGATCGTCGAAATCCGGCGACGTGAACGCGGCCATCCGGATCGCCTCGGGATCCGTCGCATGCTCGAACAGCACGCCGAGATCACGATCTTCGATCTCGCGAAGGACAAGCTGTCCGGAGTCCTCCCGCACGGCCGTTAACGCTAACTGTCGCAAACTTCGGGTGACATTCCCGAACGCTGGCTACCACTGTCGAACCTGAAGCCGTCACCCCACCCAGCGCGGAAGGTTATGGGCGCCCTGCAGGCACGATCGAGCTCACGGCACCCGCTGATAGTTGAACTAGGCAGGCAACAAGAGGTAGCGATTTGCAGGTGTTTCAAGCCCTCTTCCGGACTCGAACCGGAGACCCCCTCCTTACCATGGAGGTGCTCTACCAACTGAGCTAAGAGGGCAGCGGAGTCATCGTAGCCGCTCGCCGTGGCGCCTTCGCGTGTTTCGACGGATCCGATCCCGGTAACGAGAAAGATGTGCTGCGGAAGCTCCTCTGGACGGGTCTCTACGCGGGTATCGCGGCCGGCGCGACCATCGTCGCCCGGACGCTCGCGTCGCGCATCTGGCGCGTCGCCACCGGCGAAGAGCCCCCGGTGAAGAAATGACCGGCGGCGACGCCATCCTCGAGCGGGGAGCCGAGCGCCTCCAGGAGCTCTCCGACCGCGCGGCCGAAACCGGCGGTCCCGCGGCGAGGCTCGCGCAGCCCCTCGCGGAAGACGCTGTACTGTTACGGCGCATGAAGCCGAGCCTCATGGCAGCGCGCCTCAAGGGCGAGGCGCCCACTGATCTCGAGCCCGGGTCAGGAGCCGTCGTCGCTCCACCGGCCCCGAAGGCGAAGCACGGCAGGCGTGGGCCAAGCCCGCTTCTCGTTATCGGTGCGGCGCTCGTCGTAGGCGTCGTCCTCGCCAAGGTGCTCGACTGGAGAAGTCATGCCCACCCAAGAGGCTGAGCAGGGCGTCGGGCCGGCGGCCAAGCAGGTCGCCGAGCACGCGAGCACGCTCGCCCGTCTCGAGCTCGAGCTCGCCCTTCTCGAGGTCAAGCGCAAGGTCGCGGCCCTCGGCGTGGGTATCGGCATGTCGATCGCGGCAGGGGTCTTCGGGCTCTTTGCGCTCGGCTTCGGGCTCGCGGCCGCCGCGGCGGCACTCGCGCTCGTTCTTCCGATGTGGGCCTCACTCCTGATCGTCTGCGGGGCGCTCGTCCTTCTCGCCGCGATTCTTCTGTTCGCCGGCCTGGGCGCCATCAAGAAGGGCTCGCCGCCGGTTCCCGAGCAAGCGATTCGAGAAGCGAAGCTGACGACCGAAGCGATTCGCAATGGCCGAAGCTAACGACCGCTCGACGGAAGACGTCCGCCGCGATATCGCGACCGAGCGTGACCAGCTCGCGGGCGCCGTCGAGGACCTCCGGACGGGTATCGGCGAGGCGGCCAATCTCCGCGGGAAGCTGCCGCTCATCGCGGCGAGCGCGCTCGGCGCCGGCTTCGTCCTCGCGGGCGGCGTCGGGGCGACGATGCGCTTCGTCGCCCGGCGCGGGCGGGATGGCCGCGAGCGCGTGAAGCTGGGCCGCTTCTCCCTCGTAGACAAGTCTTAGCGGCCCGAAGTGGGGTCTGAGCGGGGCGGGCGCAAACCCGCCCCGCGTTGTTTTCTGGTTCAGCCCTACTTCGTCGGCGCGGGCGTGCCCGGGGTGTGGAGGAGGTTCTCGACCTCGCGCACGCCCTGGATCTTCAGGGCCGACTTGCCGAGCGTCTCGGCGAGGCCCTCGTCCGCGACCTGGCCGCGGAGATAGACGACGCCGTTCTCGGCGTTGACGTTGATGTCGCCCTTCGGGACATCGGCGTCGCGGAAGAGCTCGGTCTCCACCTTGTGGGCGAGCGTCGCGTCGTCCGGCTCTTCCTTCGTGTGATCCTTGAGATGAACCGCCTTCTGGGTCACACCGTAGGCCTGCGACTTGGCTGCCTGTCCGGCGCGGCCGGCCTGGTGGCCGGTGCGACGGAAGAAGGCGAGCACGCGGTCGCGGGTCATGCTGCGACGGCGGTTGCCGGTCTCGGGATCGAAAAAATACGCAAGCGCCGCACCCATTGCGGCGCCAAGAGCGAATAGTCGCTTCATCAGTCCCCCTCGGTTGCTCTCAGACCTCTACCCGGGAGCGGGTCGGACAAACGGGGGTCAGGGCCTCTGGACGATCGTGACGTCCCCGTCGACCTCGACGGGACGCTCGCCGTTCATGATCGGGTGTCCTGTGACGATGGCGTAGCGGTTGTCGATCTCGCGCAGGTCGCGGAACTGCTCGATCGAGAGCTGTACGGTGCTCCTGCAGTCGGCGTCGAGGCACTCGCAGAGGAAGGGAATCGGGCGCGCGTCGTCGACTACGTCTCGGACGGCGGCGAGGAGCCGCTCGTTTGCCCGTCGGAAGACATTCTGGTTCGCACGCGGTGTCCGTTCTGCGTACACGCGTTGCCCTACCCGGCATCGGTTCTTTGAACCGCCGGAACGTGGCGCTCGGCACATGCGTGAGCTAGCCGGCTCCCGGCTTCCGCGCTACGCTCCGCCTGAAAGGAGCCTCATGGCCGAGTGCCGCCGCTGCGCCGAAGAGGTAGATCGCGTGTTTCGCTATTGCCCCTGGTGTGGCGCGCCCCTGCGGATCAAGGTCACTGAGCTCTTCGGAGGCGCCGATGGCAAGGCCCTCCGTGTTTCCCGCTATTTCGGTGACGAGGGCGAGGAGCCCCAGGTTCGCGTGAGCGTCTGGAGCGAGGCACTCGGAAGGCATCTGCGCGCCGACGCCGCCGTCTCCCTGACCGAGGACGAGGCCGAGCGGTTCGCCCGGTTCCTCGCCGATGTCCCGGCCCCGGACGAAGCACAAACTTTGTAGTTACGGTTGGTCTCCTCCCGGGGCTGCGCTACTCTCGGGCGCCTCAGGGACTGTTCTAGGGAGAGGAGAACGAATGCGAAGGAGCATGCTGCGGCGTTGGCAAGCCCGGACCGGCCTTGCCGCTCTGCTCGTGATCGTCGCGTCCGTGTTCGCGGCCACCGCGAGCGCGGGACGGACGAGTGTCCTCGCGGGCGCGCCCTATTCGCCGGCTTGCGGCGTCGGAACGAGCTTCCTCGACTCGCTCGCCGCTCGAGGCGGCGGTGCCCGAGGCGAAGGCCGCGAGCCCAACCTGAACCAGGTGCTCGAGGAGGTTCCGGCCGGCCAGCACGCGTCAACCGCGAACTTCGAGGCCACGATTCCGGTCTACATCCACGTCATTCGCACGGGAATGGCGGTCGCGCAGGGCAACGTCCCGAACGCATGGATCGAGGATCAGATCGAGGCGCTCAACCTGAGCTACGCCGGGTTCTACGGCGGGGCCGACACGGGCTTCCACTTCGAGCTCGCCGACGTCGATCGCACGACGAACGCCCGCTGGTTCAACATGACCCCGGGCGGCGAGGACGAGTACAAGGCGAAGCGGGCGCTTCGCCGCGGCGGCGCCGACGCGCTGAACATCTACACCGTCGACGGCGGCAAGTACCTCGGCTGGGCGTACTTCCCGTCCGGATACAAGTCGCGGCCGCACGTGGACGGCGTCATCATCGCGTTCGGCTCGATGCCCGGCAGCACGATTCCGGGCTTCGGCAATTACAACCTGGGCTTCACCGCCACGCACGAGGCCGGCCATTGGCTCGGCCTGTACCACACGTTCCAGGGCGGCTGTAACGCCAAGGGGGACTACGTCTCCGACACTCCCGCCGAGAAGGGGCCCGCATTCGGGTGCCAGGTCGGGCGGGACACCTGCCTCGCGGCCGGAGTCGATCCGATCCACAACTTCATGGACTACTCGGACGACCCCTGCTACTTCGAGTTCACCGCCGGCCAGGCCGAGCGGATGCAGGAGCAGTACCTCTTCTTCCGCGGCTAGCGGAAGGGTCGAATCGGGAAGCGGGCCGGCCCGAGAGCCGGCCCGCTTCGTGTCCCTCTAAGAGCAGCTTTGCGTGCCGGCCTGGAAGACCAGGTTCACGACTCCCTTGTGCAGCGTGATCCTCGCCCCGGTGGGGGACTGCCACTGGAGGTCGAAACGGTGGTCGTCGTCGGCCTCGAACGGCGCCGTGTTCCCCACAAACGTGTACGTGACCGATTCCTTGCCGTTCGGGACGAAGCGGACGACGCCCGGCTTCATCGGCGCCTCCGGCACGCCGTCGGTCACCGCGCGGAACCGCACGGGCCCTCCGCTCACGCTGAGCGTCGCCGTCTCGCTCACCTCGCGCACCGTGCAGCGGGTGATGCCGAGGCCGGGGACGTTGTGCCATCCGGTCCCCGAGATCGAGCCTCCGCTCGTCGTCCACTTGGCGGACTGACGCTCGGCGGCCCCGTTGAAGTTGTGGTTCGCTGCGAAGACCGCGACCGGCGCGGCCACGATCAGAAGCAAGACCCCGAGGAGAAGAAACAGTCGACGTCTCGCGCGAAGCAATCGCATCACGAGCCTCCTTCCGTTGGTGTCGGGCGGCTTTTCTACCCAAGCACCTCGAGGCTCGCGGTTCTAGGGTGCGTTCAGCGCTGGATGTTGAACCAGCTGCCGCCGGGGCCCGTGTAGCTGAACCCCTCGCCCCAGATGGCGACCGTCTTGCCCGTGTTCGTCACCGCGATCTCGCCGTAGTCCCCGTAGATCTCGCCGAAGCCGTCTTCGCCGATGTAGCCGGCAGCGCCGGCGGACGCGTCGCTGATCTTCACCGGGGAGGACCAGCTTGCGCCCCCGTTCGACGAGCTCCGGTACCAGACGTTCCAGGCGTCGGGATCGTGGCCGGCGGTCTGCATGTACCAGATGCGAACGTTTCCGCCGCCCGACGACGCGAACCGGGGCTGGGTCGCGTTCTCGCCGTTCACCGAGAGGGGCACACCGGGGCTCCACGTCCGGCCGGCGTTCGTCGACGTCGAGACGTAGACGCGCTGTGGCCCCGCGTCGGTAGTCGGGCCCTCGTACGCGAAGACGAGATGACCCGGCGCGTCGCCCACGACCGAGGTCTGGCCCGTGTAGAAATCGGGGCCGCACCCATCGGCAATGCAGTTCTCGCCGAGTGGCACCTTCGCGACGATGACGTTCTGCCACGTCGTGCCCTTGTCGCGGGAGATGACGGCGTGGTGCCACACCTCGCCGTTCACGTTTCTGAGACCGGAGTAGACGATGCTCGATTCCGAGAAGATGACCGTCCCGTCGCCGAGGACGCGGGCGTCGTAGGCGTAGTAGTAGCGCTTGTCGGCGGAGAGCTTCTGCTGCGTCCACGTCTCGCCGAAGTCGTGGGAGATGCCGACGTAAAGGTCGCCGCCCTGCGGCCCGTTCCATGAGACGTAGACATCCTTCCCGGAGGCGCTCGACGTGATCTCGGGCTTGTCCGTCCAGGAGACGTTGCCGTAGACGTGCACCGGTTCGGTCCAGGTCTGGCCGTGGTCGGTGGATTTCGTGAAGACCGTCGAGAAGCCGTTGTGCCGATCGAAGTTGAGGAAGGCCGAGTAGACCGCGCCGGTGTTCGGCACGACCTCGATGGTCGGGTCGTACTGAGCCTTCGACCGGTCGCACTCGCAGATCGGCACCTGGGGGCTCCAGGTCGCGCCGCCGTCCTTGGAGATCGTGAGCGGGATCCAGGGAGTTGGGCAGTGCACGCCGCAGGCCCGCTCGGCGTAGCGCGTGGTGAGGAAGTAGATGTAGGGCGCCTTCGGGTCGGTCGCGACCGCGGGCTCCCAGTCGTCGAAGTTCGAGCTCAGAGCCTTTGAGCCGACCCATCCGGTGGCAGGAGCCGTCGTCGCTGCGATCTTCTGGCCGAAGTCGCCGTTGGCCCTCGCCTCGGCGAGCGCCTCGAGGCGCTTCTCCGTGACCTCCGCCTCTTCCTGGGCCTCTTCCGCACCGCCACGACCCTCTTCGCGTTCGACCTCGCCTTCTGATTCCGCTTCGGGCTCTGCGCTCTCGCCGGTTGAGGCGTTCGCCACGGGCTCGGCCGCTTGGTTTCCGTCGTCGGAACGGTTGGGGCGGAGGATGACCGCCAGCACGATTGCCAAGCCGATGCCAAGCCCTGCGATCACGTAACGGCGCGGAATCATTGAAATCCCCCTAAGAGCGCTCTCCCGGAACCCGCCGGATCGTACGACTCGGCCCACACGCCGTCAAACCGCTAGCGTCCGGATTTGCATGGGCGGGTTCACGGCGGTGCATCTCGAGGAGATCGAGGAGATCACGGATGGGCGCTGCCCGTGGCGTCCGGTCCGGCACCACCTCGGGATTGAATCCTTCGGCATCAACGCCTGGACCGCGCGCGAATCCGGCGACCGACTCATCAACGAACACGACGAGGCCGACACCGAGGACCAGCAGGAGGAGCTCTACTTCGTCCAGGACGGGCGCGCCCGCTTCGAGCTCGACGGCGAGTCCGTGGATGCGCCCGCCGGCACCTTCGTACACGTGCAACCCGGGGTGAAGCGGACGGCGTTCGCGGAGGAGCCCGCAACGACGGTGCTCGCCATGGGCGCGACGCTGGGAAAGCCGTACGTGGTTGTCGGCTGGGAGGTCTGGGCGCAGATCAATCCGCTCTACGAAGCCGGAAAGTACGCGGAGGCGGCCGACCGCGCGCTCGAGGTCCTCGTCGCCCATCCCGAGTACGTCGCGCCGCTCTACAACCTCGCGTGCTGCGAGAGCCTCGCCGGCAGGCCGGCCGATGCAATCGAGCATCTTCGCCGCGCGATCGAGGCGTGGCCCGACTTCGGCTCGCTGGCGGCCAAGGACTCGGACTTCGACCCCATCCGCGACGAGCCCGGCTTCCAAGAGCTCGTCAGCGAGAGCGCCTGAGCCGGGCACAGGGCCGGTAGGACTCGAACCTACAACCCCCGGTTTTGGAGGACGGGACAAGCGCGTTTCAGCGCCTCTACCCGATTCGTCGCCTTAGCCTTTTCCCTGCTTAGAGGCGATATTCACGACAGCCGCCTCTCTCGCCATTTCGGGCGCTTCTGACCCCGCTGTTACCACAGAGTTACCAAAAGCCGCCTCCATCGCTGCCCTCGACTCGTCAGCATGAGCCGCCTCACCGAACAGGTGCGCGTACGTGCGAAGCGTTGTCTCTACCGAGTCACCGATTTGGTTGGCCACGTAGGGCACCGGACGACCCTGAGCGATGAGGATGCTCACGAACGTATGACGTAGCTGGTGGAAGGTGGGATATGGCTCGCGGAGCTTGGCTCGTTCACACGCCTTTCGAAGCCCCTGTCTGTCTACGTTCGACCAGCCGAACGGCTTCCCGCTCCCGGTTGTGAACACGTAGTCCGAGTCCTTGGAGAATGGAGAGCCTGCCTTGTGCTCTCGGAGCATCTGTACGAGGAAGGGCGGGATATGAACGTCATGCTGTCCCTTGGCTTTGGTCTTTAGCGCCTTGCGCCCCGCACCCGGCTTGCGAGACAACTGCTGCCGCACACGAATCTTCTGTGCGTTGAATTCTACGTCAGCCCACGTCAGCCCTAGAAGCTCCATCTTCCGACCACCCGTGAACAGCGCGGCCTGAATGAGCGGGCGGTACGTGGGGGAGGCTGCTGCGATGAGTCTCGGAATCTCCTCCTCGGAGAGAATGCGCTTCTCGGTTTCGTCGTCAGGCTTCGGGCGCTCATCGCGGTCGAGCTCACGGACAGGGTTACGGAACGCCATTCCTTGCCGTATCGCATAGTCGAACACCTGCCCGACCGGGGTAAGCGTGTGCTTGATGGTGCGCTCACTGAAACGCGGTGCTGCCCCGCTTGGCTTGCGCTGCTTGCGAAGCCAGGTCAGGCACTCCGCCAGGCGTTCTCTCGTGATGCCGGCGATGTTGAGCCCGCCAATGTCCGGGTACACGCTCCGCAACTGTTCGCCGTAGCGCTCCTGGGTGCGCTCTCCAAGCCCGACGGAGCTCGGCGAAGCACTAGCTTCGGAAGAGCGGCGAGACGCTCACGCGGCCTTCAGGGCACGCAGGTGTAAGGCGGGAGGTAGCCAGTCCTCTCATCCTGCGACCGGCATACCGACTCAGCGGCTGGCTCCATTACGGATGGAACCTCCCAGTGGTGTGGTGTTTGGGCTCGTACGGCCCGAGTCTCATTTTTTGGTGGCACGAGTTAGGCGTCCGACGCCCGATCTAACAGCTTCTCCACCCGGATGGGAAGGGAAGGGGCGTCTCAACCGTCTTGTGCGCATCAGCAGTAGAGGTCAACAGGAAGGGAGCAGGAAGATGCGCAGCAATCGGAGAAGGAATTGGTTCATCAAGCGGTTCGCCCTCGGGCTCGCCATCGCAGCGATCGCAGCCCCCGTCGCGCAGGCGAAGATCGACGAGGGCTCGTCCGTCCAGGCGAACGGCTATCAGGCTTTCGCGACGGACTTCCCCACCTCGGCGGGGATCAACGTGTCCTCTCGGGCAATGCCGACCGGCTTCGTCCTTCGGCGTGACCCGGTCGAGCTCGTCCGCTCGGAGCGCCGCTCGACGGGCAACGACGTCGTCGCCGCTGCCTATGGCATGCCGCGCCCGATGGCAACGGACTACGCCATCAGCCGTGGCGATCTGATCGAGGTCGTCCGCTCCACCCCGAACGGAACCCCGAGCGACAAGATCGAGTTCGTCCGCACGCAGCCTCGGTCGATCGGCGAGCCGCAGGTCGTCTCCGCCGGCTTTGACTGGAAGGACGCTGGAATCGGCGCGGGTCTCGCTCTCGCACTCGTCCTCCTCGGCCTCGGAGCGGCGCTTGCAAGCCGCCACGTGGGTCGCGCGCAGACCGCCTAAGCAACACGCAAAGAGAGCTGCGCAAGCACGAAAGCGGGCCTCCCGGCCCGCTTCGTCTGTCCTCGACCGCATTCT
>Ga0307318_10000369_pt1 | contig 14883 bp, 22 predicted proteins | sample ER_DNA_367_FD_194500 | JGI IMG/M metagenome (GOLD analysis project Ga0307318, IMG submission 194500) | Bulk soil microbial communities from the East River watershed near Crested Butte, Colorado, United States - ER_DNA_367 | ecosystem: Environmental > Terrestrial > Soil > Floodplain | place...
ACCACCAGCGCGATCGCCAGAACGTCCGCGATGACCACCAGGGCAAATACCTGCGCCTGCGATTCGAAGCTCTCGATTAGCTGGCGGATGACCGCTTGAGGCGGATCAGGGGGCCGCTCGTTCATCACTCAGCCTGTTCGCCTGCCACAAATCATCCTTCTTACCACCCCGTCTGGACGTAGCCGTGTTACCTCCGGCGTTACCACGAGAGCTGCCGAGCGTGACCGAAGGCGCCTTCCAGAAAGAAGAAACCCGCCGTTTCCAGCGGGTTTCGGAGGAGCGGATGATGGGACTCGAACCCACGACCTTCTGCATGGCAAGCAGACGCTCTAGCCAACTGAGCTACATCCGCGAGCCCGCCGATTATAGCCGCTTGGCTTCCTGGTCCAGAGTGTCGTTGACAAGCCGGTCGGCGAGCTCGTTGTGCTCGCGCCGCACCGCCGTATAGCGAACGGTGCCGATCTGCCGCTCGTGTCGCTTGGCCTCGAAGGACAGGTCGATCAGAGCGGCGTTTTTGATCTTGTACTCGCCGCGCATCTGCTTCACGAGGAGCTCCGAGTCCGATACGACCTCGAGCTCGTCGACTTCGAGCTCGGCCGCTTTGGCGAGGCCGGCCACGAGTGCGCGGTACTCGGCCACGTTGTTCGTGGCAACGCCGATGGGCTCGCCGCGGGCATCCAGCACTGTTCCGTCTTCCGCCTCGAGGACGTAGGCGGAGGCAGCGGGCCCAGGGTTGCCGCGCGAGCCCCCGTCGGTGAACAGGCGGGCCTTCACAGGAGCGGGTAGACGTCGAAGGCGGGCTCCTCATATGGGTGCGCGGTTCGGAGCGCGGCGATGACGTCCTCGTGCCGCTCCTCGGGAAAGACGGTCTCGAGCCGGAGTTCGGAAACGCGCTCCTCCCTCCCGCTCTCACCCACGGACGGCTTCGTGCCCGTCCCGCCCCTGAACGTGCCAGTGCCCGGCGTGTACCAAGAGCAGCGCTCGTAGTCGCCGATCTGGCCGGCGCCTGCGGCAAAGAGTGCGTCGCGGACCGTGTCCAGTGACTCGCGGGGAACGAACACGACGAGCTTACGGTTCAGGTTTCCCTCCTCCCTGGGTGGGAAGGACGGTTTCGTGGCTTCGCTTCAGGTCAGGCCGCGCCCGACCCCCGGGGAGCACGACGGGGTCGTCATAGACGTCGACGTCGACGAGGACCTCGCTGTCCTCGCGGCGACCCTCGAGGACTGGGTGACGCCACGGCCGGGCTGGGAGCTCATGCTGCGGCAGGGAACGGAGTTCGATCGGCGCAACAACGTCGAAGCCGAGCTCGAGCTCGCCCTCGGCGAGCAGACCTCCCGCCTCCTCTTCCGGCTCGACCAGCTCGAGGCCGCCGACGACACGCCGGAGGAGCTCGTGCTGCGCTTCGAGGAGCGCGACGGGATCGCGAAGCTCGCTCGACTCAACGAGAACGGGCTGGACGTCGAGCTCTTCCACATCCTCACCTTTACATAGGCGTCGCACTGCGGCCGCATCCTTCGCGGATCCGTCACACACGGATGCGTTTTCGCGGGCTACGCTCGAAAGCGGGTGGCGGCGTGGGGTGGCCCCGCAGGCCTACGGTGCGGGGCTCTCGAATTCGTCGATCTGCGCGCGCTGCAACTTGCCCGAGTAGTCGACGTAGATCGACTTCCACTCCGTGTAGAAATCGAGCGCGGCTTGCCCCGCCTCGCGGTGGCCGTTGCCTGTCGCCTTCGTGCCGCCGAACGGAAGGTGAACCTCCGCCCCGGTCGTGCCCGCGTTGATGTACGTGATCCCGGTGTTCAGGTCGCGCATCGCGCGGAACGCCTTGTTCACGTCACGCGTGAAGATCGAGGACGAGAGGCCGAACTCGACCGAGTTCGCCGCCCGGATCGCCTCGTCGATGTCCGTCGCCCGGATGAGCGCGGTGGTGGGCCCGAAAATCTCCTCCTGCGCGATCCGCATCTGGGGATCGACGTCGCCGAAGATCGTCGGCCTGTAGAAGAAGCCCTTGTCGAGCCCGTTCTCGGTCGCGATCTCGCCGCCGGTGAGGAGTTTCGCGCCCTCGCCCTCACCGATCTCGGTGTAGGAGTGGATCTTCTCGAGCGCGGAGCGGTTGATGACCGGGCCGACGTCCACGTCCTCCTCGAGCCCGTAGCCGAGCTTGAGCTGCTCCGCACGCTCGACGAGCTTCGACTGCAGCGGCTCATAGACCTTCGAGCCGACGATGACGCGGCTCGCGGCGGTGCAACGCTGGCCCGAGGTGCCGAACGCCGACCAGAGAATGCCGTCGACGGCGAGATCCACATCGGCGTCGTCCATGACGATGATCGCGTTCTTGCCGCCGAGCTCGAGATGGATGTGCTTCAGGAAGGGCGCGCCGTTCTCGGCAGTCTTGATCCCGACCTCGCGGGAGCCGGTGAGTGAGATGAGCGGCACGTCGGGGTGCTTGACAAGCCGCTCTCCAACGACGCTGCCGCCGCCGTGGACGATGTTGAGGACGCCTGGCGGGAGCCCGGACTCCTCGAAGATCTCGACGAAGCGCTCCGCGAGCGCGGGCGTGTCGGTCGCCGGTTTGAAGACGACCGTGTCGCCGCACACAAGCGCGGGCGCGATCTTCCAGCTCGGGATGGCGATTGGGAAGTTCCACGGGGTGATCGCACCGACCACGCCGACCGGGAGGCGCACGCTCATCTGGAACTTGTCCGGCATCTCCGACGGCGTCGTCTGCCCGAACATGCGCCGCCCCTCGCCGGCCATGTAGTACGTCATGTCGATCGCTTCCTGGACGTCGCCTCCCGCCTCGGCGCGCACCTTGCCCATCTCCTGGACCATGAGCTCGGTCAACTCGTCCTTGTGCTCGACGAACGATTGTGCGACGCGGAAGAGGATCTCGGCGCGCTTCGGAGCCGGCACGAGGCGCCAACTCTCGTAGGCGGCCTTCGCAGCCTCGACGGCCCGGTCGGTGTCCTCGACGGTGGACTTCGGGAAGACCCCGATCAGCTCTCCCGTCGCCGGGTTGGTCGACTCGAAGGTCTCGTCGCTCGTGGCGTCGACCCACTCGCCGCCGATGTAGTTCCTGTACGTCTTTGCGCGCGTCGTCGCCATCGCTCCCCTTTTGATCGTGTCGGAGAGCGATTCTACGCAGCCGGCCTCAGCCGGTGACCTTCATAGCGAGCTAGTCGCCGGAGGCGTCTGTTGGCGGAAATGTCCCCGGGATGCGTCCACGCCGCCGGTCGCGCGTCTGCCGGCGCTCCTTCATCTCGGGGCTCGGCTTTCCCTGCCGGCGGTCGGGCCCTGAGCGCCGGTCGACGATGACCTCGACGTTCGGGTTGTCCTTGTAGTACTCGACGAGCCTGTCATAGAGCTCGTCCTTGAGCTCGGGAGGGATGACGCAATAGATCATTTCGCCGGAGTGTAGTGGCGGTTTCGGCCTTGCTCTAGAGCCGGGGGATGTCCGGCGTCAGCCGGCCGTCCGGCCCGAGGTGGCCGTTCCAGTCCTTGAAGCGGTCGTCGAGCTCGTCGAGCTCGTAGCCTCGCTCCGCGAGACGCACCGGCTGGCCCGACTCGAAGACGACGCGGTACTGGTACCAGGAGATGTCCCAGGCGACCGTGACGACCACCTCCGGGTTCACCCCCGAGAGGAGGAGGAAGCTGACGCGCGCCTCGCCCAGGCTCTTGGAAATGCCGGCGATGGTTCGCCGGTAGGCGCTGTCGTTGAGGAGCTCCGCAGCTTCGACCATCGCCTGCTCCGTCGTCGAGAGACGTCGCAGCATGGGCTCCGGCATGACCGACTCGGGCTCGACCTTGCGGTGCTGCTCGATGAGCCCGAGACCGGGGAAGCGCCTGCGCCGCCTCGACGTGTCGGGCACGAGCGGCGTCGTCGGGCTTCCCTCCTTGATCCAGCCGTGCTCGTCGGCCTGGTCGGTGCAGAGCGCGCAGACGTCCACCCAGTCCTCGCCGCCGGGCGTGAAGCGGACGGAGCGCTCTCCCATCAGGAGCGTGCGGTGGCACACCGCGCACTGGCGGTAGACGTCCTGTCTCCGGACGATCAGGATGCCTTCGCCTCCTCGCGCTCTTTCTGAGCAGTCTCGATGATCTTCTGCGCGATGTGCGTGGGCACTTCCTCGTAGCGGAGGAAGCCGAGCGCGTAGTCGCCGCGGCCGCCGGTGAGCGAGGTGAGGGACTGCGAGTACGTGAGCACCTCCGCCATCGGGACCTCGGCCTTGATGGTCGTCATGCCGCCGCGCGGCTCCATCCCGTGCAGCCGCCCGCGCCGCGAATTGAGGTCGCCGTTGACCGCGCCGACCGCGTCATCGGGAACCGTCGCCTCGAGCGTCATGATCGGCTCGAGGAGCACGGGGTCGGCCTTCTCGTATGCAGACTTGAACGCCATCGAGCCGGCGATCTTGAACGCCATCTCCGAGGAGTCCACGTTGTGGTACGAGCCGTCCACGAGCAGGACGCGCACGCCCTGCACCGGCGCGCCCGCGAGCTCGCCGCGGGCCATCGCCTCCTGGATGCCCTTGTCGACCGCGGGTCGGAAGCCCTGCGGGATGACGCCGCCGACGATCTTGTCCACGAACTCATAGCCCTGGTGCCCCGCGAGCGGCTCGAGCACGATGTGGCAATCGCCGAACTGGCCACGGCCGCCGGTCTGCTTCTTGTAGCGCCCCTGCGCGCGGGACTCCTTGCGGATGGTCTCGAGATACGGCACGCGCGGCTGGTGGAGATCGACGTCGACGCTGAAGCGCCGGTGAAGGCGGTCGACAGCGACCTCCACGTGTATCTGCGATAGGCCGGCGAGGAGCTGCTCCCCGGTCTGGTCGTCGCGGCGAAGGACGAGGGTCGGATCCTCCTCGGCGAGGCGCCGGAGCGCGGTCGCCATCTTCTCCTCGTCGCCCTTGGCCTTCGGCGTGATCGCAAAGCTCATCACCGGCTGCGGGAAGTCGAGCGCGGGCGCCTCGGACGCGTCGTCCTTCTCGACCAGAAGGTCACCGGTCATCACGTCCTTCAGCTTCGCCACGGCGCCGATGTCACCGGCCTGGAGGACGTCGGCGGGCGAGTGCTCCTTCCCCTGGAGGAGGAGAAGCTGGCTGAACCGTTCCTTGCCCTTCGTGCGCGGGTTGACGAGGTTCGAGTCGGAGCCGACCGAGCCCGAGAGGACACGGAAGACGTTGATGCGCCCGGCGAAGGGGTCCGCGACGGTCTTCCAGACGAACGCTGCGGCGCCGTTCGCCTCGATCCCGAGGTCGAGCGGCTTCTTGGCAGGCGAGGGCACGCCCTCCACGAGCAAGTCGAGGAGGCCGGTCGTGCCGAGGTTCTTCGTCGCCGAGCCGCAGAGGACCGGGAAGAGGTCGTCGTTCGAGACCGCATTCTTCAGCGCAGCGGCGAGCTCCTCGCCCGAGACCTCGCCCTCCTCGAGATAGCGCTCCATGAGCGCCTCGTCGGTCTCGACGACGGCGTCGACGAGCTGCTCTCGATAGGAGGCGGCCTGCGCCGCGATCTCCTCCGGGATGTCGACGGGGTCGCCCTCGCGGTCGCCCTCCGGAGACATGTACGCGCGCATGTGGAAGAGGTCGACGATGCCCTTGAGCTCGTGCTCGTGGCCGATCGGGATCTTCACGGCGACGCACTTCTTGGAGAACTGCTCGCGGACCTGGTCGAGCACGACGAAGAAGTCGGCCCGCTCACGGTCGAGCATGTTGACGAAGAGGACGCGGGAGAGGCCGAGCTGCTCGGAGCGGTCCCAGAGCCTCGTCGTCTGCACCTCCACCCCGTTCACGCCGTTCAAGACGAAGAGGGCGCCCTCCACGACCCGGAGAGCGGCGATCGAGTCCGCCTGAAAGCCCGGGTCGCCGGGCGCGTCGATGAGGTTCAGCTTGCGATCCTGCCACTCCGCGTGGCAGACCGCGGCGGCCAGCGACATCTGGCGCTTCTGCTCGTCCTCGTCCCAGTCGGCGACGGTCGTTCCCTGCTCGACCGCACCGAGCCGGTTGGTCGCGCCGGACTGGAAGAGCATGGCTTCGACGAGGGACGTTTTGCCTGTCCCCCGATGGCCGACCACGGCGACGTTACGGATCTTCCCCGGTTCCGAAGGTGCCACGGACGGTCGAGTCTATCGGCTTCGCGCTGTGGGATTCCGGGTCTACGCGTCGAAACACCCGCCGTGAGACGAGTCACGATGCTTGCGCTTGCCGCAGCAGCAGCCGCGCTTCTCTTCCCGGCGGTTGCAAGCGCGGATCTCGCCGACGAACAGGCGCTTGCGGACCGCTTCGCGCCGGTCGTGCGCCTGGTCGAACAGAAAGAGGAATGCGGCCCCGGCGAGCCGTACGAGCCGATCGACGTCGATCTCCTCTTCGGCGAGAACACCGTGGCGCTTCGCGGCCCCTGGAACGCGTCCGACCTCGTGACGATCGCCCCGGAGGCAACGGATCTCGTCAACCGCTACGAGTACCACCTGGACTATCCGGGAAGCGCGCTCGACCCAGGCTGCGACTACGAGCTCTGGAATAGGCGCCTGACCGAAGGAAGCTCGCCCACGGTCTACGCCCACGTGGCGACCGATCCGGGCCATCCCGGGCAACTGTCGCTGCAGTACTGGTTCTTCTACGTCTACAACCAGTTCAACAACCTCCACGAGGGCGACTGGGAGATGATCCAGCTCGACTTCGACGCCGCCGATGCCGGCGAGGCATTGTCGAAGCTGCCGGTTCGTGTCGGCTACAGCTCGCACGAGGGTGCCGAGAGCGCGGGTTGGGGCGACGACAAGCTCGAGATCGTCGACGGGACGCACCCCGTCGTCTATCCCGCGGACGGCTCGCACGCGAACAAGTTCGAGGAAGCCCTCTACCTCGGGAGCTCCGCGGAGGCCGGAGTCGGCTGCGACGACACGGAGGGCCCCCACCGCGAGCTCCGCCCGCTCGTCAAGACGATCCCGAGCGACCCGGCCGCGGCCGCCCAGGCCTTCCCCTGGGTCAACTTCGAGGGCCGGTGGGGTGAGCTCCAGAAGGCCTTCTTCAACGGACCGACCGGCCCGAACCTGAAGACGCAGTGGAAGGAGCCGATCGAATGGTCCGACGGCTGGCGGGACCGAAGCTACGCAGTGCCCGCGGGCGGCCTGTTCGGGACACACGCGACCGACTTCTTCTGCGTCGCGGTCGAGCAGGGGTCGCGCGGGCTCGTCCAGCTTCTGCGGAGCCCGCTTGCCTTCCTGATCGTCCTCGCCGCCATTCTTGCCCTCGTCATCTTCGTCATCACGCGCACCACCTGGAGCCCGGTGGCTCCCCTCCGCGTCGCCCGCAGGCGAAGCGCGGGACAGATCCTCCGGGCCTCGGCGCGGATGTATGTGCGGCACGCCCCACTCTTCCTCGGGCTCGGGATCCTCTTCATCCCGCTCGGCATGGTCATCTCCCTCGTGCAGGCGGCCGTCCTGGGCGGCTTCGGGCTCGCCGGGGTCGACGTCTCGGGCGAGTCGGCCGGGGCGATCGTTCTCTTCGTCACCGCATTGGGCGTGTCCCTTGCGCTTTTCGGCCTCGCGCTGCTCCAGGGCGCGACGAGCTGCGCCCTCGCCCGCATCGACGCGGGCAAGCCGATCGGCCCAATCGAGGCCTATCGCCTGACGCTGGCGAAGGGCCGCGCGCTCTTCGGGTCTCTCTCGTTGGCCGTTTTCGGCGGGCTCGTGCTCGTCGGCACCGGGATCCTCATCCCCGTTGCCGCCTGGCTCGCCGTCCGCTGGGCCTTCCTCGCCCAGGCGATCATGCTCGAGGACGCTCCTGCGCTCGGCTCGCTCAGGAGAAGCGGCCGGCTCGTCCATCACCGCTGGTTCCGGGTTGCCTTCCTCGTCGGAATCGGAGCCCTGCTCGCGCTTCTCGCAGGCCCCTTCATCGGTGCGCTCCTGATCCTCGTCACGGAAGCGCCCCTTGCCCTCATGAACGTGCTCGCCGGGATCGTCTACGCGCTCGCAATGCCGTTCGTCGCGCTTGTCACCACGTTTCTCTATTTCGACGCGCGAGTGCGGCAGGAGCTGCCCGCCGAGGACGATCCTGACGAGCTCCCTGCAGAGATAGCGATCTAGCCTCTCATGCGGTTTTCGCTCAGGAGAGCGGCCCCGGAGGACGCGCCCGCGATCGCGGATATCCACCTGCGCGCGCGGCGGGAATGCATGTCCTATCTGCCCGATATTCACAGCCCCGAGGACGTGCTGGCATGGATCCGCGAGATCATGCCCCAGCACGACGAGATCTGGGTCGCCGAAGGCGAAGGGCGCGTCGTCGGCTTCTTCGCGCTGAGCGACAACGTCCTCTTCCACCTCTACGTCTATCCCGAGTTCCACAGCCAGGGCGCCGGCAGCCTGCTCTTCGAGCGAGTCACGGAGCTCGCCCCGGACGGCTTCCGGCTCTGGGTCTTCCAACGCAACACGCAGGCACGCGAGTTCTACGAGCACCGCGGCATGCGCGTGGTCGAGCTGACCGACGGCTCCAGGAACGAAGAGCGCGAGCCCGACGCGCTCTACGAGTGGCTGCCGAGCGTCGGCACTTAGTCCTGCGCCTGTCTAGTCATCGAGGACGAGAGCCGCGCCTTCAGGCGCAGGATCGCCTTTGTGTGCAGCTGGGAGACGCGCGACTCGGTGACGCCGAGCACCTCGCCGATCTCCCGCAGGGTCAGCTCCTCGTAGTAGTAGAGCGTCACGACGAGCTTCTCGCGCTCGGGCAGGCGCGAGATCGCCTCGCCCAGCGCCTCGCGCACCTCGGTGTGCGCCATCGCCGACTGCGGCTCGGCGGCGGCCGGGTCCTCGATCGTGTCGATGAGAGCCACGGCGTCTCCGCTCGAGCCCGGGCTCGCCCAGAGCTCGTCGAGAGCGGCGATCGAGGAACGGGAGATCTCGAGCAGCGAATCCTGGAACTCATCCTCGGTGATGCCAAGCTTGCTGGCGATCTCCTCGTCGGTCGGCGCGCGCGTGAGACGCGACTCGAGGTCTGCGATCGCCCGCTCGATGTCGCGCGCCCGGGCGCGCACGGAGCGCGGCACCCAGTCCATCGAACGGAGCTCGTCGATGATCGAGCCCTTGATGCGCGCGATCGCATACGTCTCGAACTTGATGTCGCGCGCGGGGTCGAACCGCTCGATCGCGCCGATGAGGCCGAGAAGCCCGTACGAGACGAGGTCGCCTTCGTCGACGTGAGCGGGCAGTCCGCTACCGAGCCGCCCGGCGACGTACTTGACGAGCGGCGCGTACGTAAGGATCAGCCGGTCGCGCAGTCCTCGGTCGCCCGTGCGTTTGAACTCCTGCCAGAGAACACGGGTGTCGGTCGCCTGGTCGGCCATCGCAGCGAAAGAATACGGTGCCTAGCGGAACGCCCTGTAGGCAAGCTCTCCCATCCACACCGCGAGCGCACCGGACGCGACCGCGATCACCCAGGCTCCACCGCCCGCGCTGCCCGCGAAGATCGCGATCGCGGCGAAGCCGACGGCCAGAACGAGGAAGAGGACGCCAAGGGGTCTCCGTCGCACCTCGGTATCATGCGCTTCGCCTAGGGCCGTAGCTCAACTGGCAGAGCACCGGTCTCCAAAACCGGGGGTTGTAGGTTCGAGTCCTACCGGCCCTGTGGCAGAGAAGCCCTGCTACGGCGGGGTTTTTCTGTGGCCCAAATTGTTTGCCGAGGTCACGCTGCCCCAAAAGTGGTAACGAATTGGTAACACGAGAGGAGAACCATGCCGAGCGAAGACGAAGAGAGAGCAGAACGCAACGTTGACGAGAAGCTCACTCCTCCACTCTCCGAGGAGATGGACGAGGAGACCCGTCAGAAGATTGAGAAGAGCTCCAGGAGAACGAAGAGGAAACCGAGGACGGAAAGACCGACGAAACGCCGAAGTTCTAGCGGAAGCCCCTTTACGCTGCGCCCTCGGGCCTAACATCCGACCCGGGCTCTACGGTCTGCTTGGCTGGCACGGTTGCCCTCCGAGGAGACCAATGAAGTCAATTAGTTGGAATCGCAAGGCCGTCGAGCAGGCCAAGGCTCAGGGGTTCGACAACCCCCAGCACGCGATCTGCCCTGGCTGCGGCACGAAGCCGGCGTTGAGGCAGTTCAAGCGCTATCAGTGTGAGTGTGGAGAGCTCGAAGGATTCGAGACGAGCGAGTGACGTAGAGGCTAAAGGAGAGACATGGCAAGCGATGAGGGAGCGCCGACGGGGGATACATCCGAAGACCTGACCCCAGCGCCCGGTACGGATAAGGAGACCACGGAGAAGATCAAGAAGTCCCTTTCCGAGGACGAAGAAAACACCGACGATGGGAAGACCGACTTGCCGTTCGAAAAATAGGCGGCTACAGCCTTTCGATCTTTCTGCAGGCCATAACGGTCTTTAGCCTCCGACCCCCTGCGGCGCCAGGGTACTGGTGGCCGGAGAACTTCTCTTATCGCCTATTGAAAACGAACCCCAAAATCAACAAGACAAGAATGACGACCAGGATGATCCAGAGGATACCGCCGACCGCAAAGAGCATTCCGAGCGTTGCAAGCATTCCCGCCTCCTAGTAGGTGTGAGCGTCCGTTCCCTGCTCGTGGGTCTGCGAAACGGAAAGCTCTCGCGTGCCGTTGTCGTTCGGCTGCTCGGGCGGGGAAAGGCTAGGAAGCGGGTTCTAGCGGGCCTGACCGAAGGTCAAAACTCCTGGCCAGGCCCGCTAGTGAGTACGTGGTGCCTTTGGGGCTAGCTGGTGCGGCGGCGTCCTCGCCGTAGAGCGATACGTTCGCTACCGGCCTTCGCGATGCCCCTGCTGACGATGTAGGCGGCGCCGATAACGGTTACAAGCGTCCACGCGCGAATGTCGTCGAGACTGTCCGAGACGGCGGCAGCGATGAGGACTGCGGCGATGAGGGCAACCATCGCCCAAAACTCGGTCGTCAAGGGCGCCCACTTCGTCTCGTCGTGCTCGCCAGCGACGCCTGTTGTGACCGAGTTCTCCTTGGTAGAAACGCGAGGCGTTAGGTAACGGCGTGGGTATCGTGCGGCGTTGCGGAATCTGCAGCTACTCTGAACTGACCGTCGCGGCAGTTCTTCTCTCGCGCCCAACCTTTCTTGACGATGCCGGTACGCCGGCGAGTTCGTCAGAGGCGCTTCTCCGGCGGAGCAGACGCTCCACAACCGAAGGAGGGCAACTGACGATGAAGGACTCCCATGCCGAGAAGGGCGCCAAGAACCAGGCGCTCCTCCGCGAGGTCAACGAGCGGATCGTGCAGGTCGCCCACGACGCGGCCCATCCCGAGTTCCTCTGCGAGTGCGCCGATACCAACTGCGTCGAGATGATCGAGCTTTCGATCGCCGAGTACGAGTCGATCCGAAGCTCGCCCGTCCGCTTCCCGGTCAAGCTCGGACACGACTACCCGGAGTTCGAGCGAGTCGTCGAGGAGCGCGAGCACTACGTCGTCGTCGAGAAGTTCGGGGAAGCGGCAAGGGTCGTGGCGAAGCTCGACCCGCGTTCGCGCACAACCTAGGGTTCCCGCGCTTACCGGCTGGGTAGCCTGCATTGATGGAGGAAGACGAGGAGACGTACGGCGGGAAGTTGAAGTCCCTGCGCCGTCGCGTCGCGGAAGACTGGCTCGACGGCCCCGGCAAGGAAACGGCTCTCAGCGTGCTCGATGAGATGGTCTTCGAGGCCGCAGGAGAGTCGCCACTGAACTCGGATTAGTACGGGCGGGGATTCTCTCCGGCTACAAGCTCGGTACGACGGGCTCTGGGGGAGAGTGAGCACGTGATCGACTCCTACAGGACGCCTTTCGGGCCGAGGCGCTGCTCGGGCGGAAGCCCTAGACGGTCCGGGGGCCAGGCCGGGGGCCAGGCACGAGAAAGTCTCGACCGCCAGGGTGCGACTCAGGAGCGGGGATCGTGCACTTCCGCAACCTCCGCTGCTTCTCCCTCTTTCTGCACGATTGAGTAGCGCCCGGCGCTCTGCACCGTGTGCTCGATCCCCGGAACCTCATGGCCTGGCAAAACGACGAACTGCGTCGGCTCCGACCGGACGGCCTCGTATTCGGCAAGAGTCAGGCTGACCGCTTCGACGCAGTCCTTGTTCCCGCACTCACAGATGAAGTCAAAGCGCCGCTCGACTCCCTCCCCCGTCTGGAGTTCCGCGACCTTCTCATTGACCTCGCGGAAGAGAATCTCGTTACGAGCGATCCGTTCTTCGCGATCCATGGCGAAGGATTATCGCCCCTGCCGAAACCTAGTGCCGCGGATCCGACTCGGCCGCTACTCGCCCCGCCTCCCCAACCTTCTCTACGGTCGAGAAGCGGTCGTTTCGGGCGACGACCCGCTCGTCCACGAGTGTCACCTCGTGCCCCGGGCAGACCGCGAATCGCCGAGGACTGGCGCGAACGTCCTCGTATTCGCTGCGCGAGAGGCGGATGATCTGCGTGCAGCGCGGCTCGGCGCACTCACAGAGAAACGGGATGAGCCGGACGGTAAGCGACTCACCGAGGTCCGCGGCAACCTCTTCGATCTCTTCGTTCGCGCGGCGAAAGGTGACTTGATTTTCGGCCACACGTGACTGGCGGCGCTCTTCCATGCCTAAGCCTCCCCCGGCGCGCCAGGGCGAAACCGTCACTGTCTCGCCACCGCGCCGCTTGGAGCCCTGCGGCGCATGTAGTAGGGCGGCGCTACCGCTCCTATGCCATCATCTGTCGTGTTTGTGACAAAGGAGGCATGAATGGCGCCGATCGTGAACAGCATCGAGATCTCGCGTCGCCCTGAGGACGTCTTCGGCTACGTCACCGATCCATCGCATCTCCCCGAATGGCAGGAGAGCGTTGTTTCCGTGCGCGGCGAAGGCCCCTACACCGTCGGTTCGACTGTCGTCGTGACGCGGCGGGTCGGCCGGATGGAGCGGGAGATGACGAGCAAAATCGGTGAGCTAACGCCACCCCGTGCGTGGACGATTCGGGGGATCGACGGCCCTATCCGGGGCGATGTCAAAGGCACCGTCGAGCCGCTCGGAGACGGAGAGCATTCCCAAGTGACAATTGCTCTCGACCTTGAAGGGCACGGACTGGGCAAGCTTCTATTGCCGCTCATCGTCCGCCGCCAGGTGGAGAAAGAGATGCCTAAGAACATGGAGACCCTAAAGAGGCAGCTAGAGACCACCCCGTAGCAAGCCTGGTTTTCAGTGACCGCAGATTGGGCTGGTTGGATAGCACCTCAGAGCGGAGCTCAGTCTTGCAACCCCGGTCGCCGACACCCCCACCCCCTAGCGCTGGCAGGGCCTGACACAGCGCCCAGGCGGGGCACCCCACGCGTCTACTTGAAGTGACGCCAAGCAAGCCGGCCGCGTTACCTACGCGTTACCACACTCACCACTAACCCGCATGAATTCAGGGGAAATAGAGGTAATACCGTCTATGCTAACCGGTGTTCATGCCCTTTTTCCTGCGGATCGAGGGGAAGTGGGCGGCGCGGCCCAACCAGACACACCCAATGCCCTCACTCTTAGCAACTACGCCATTGCCCCTGTCCGACCGACAGACACTCAATACCGTTCATCATTCGGGTACATCGTGCGCCTATCTCATCCCTGAGTAACTGCTCATCTATTTGCCTTGGTGATCAGGTGACGGAGGAGGGTGGCCCGTTGGAGATTGCGTCGCAAACACAACGCTTCGAGGTCGGCGTACTCCTGCCAATCGAGTCGAGTCTCCACCCGGTGCACGCGGGCCATTAGACCTGACGCCTAAGCCGGAGCTCCTCCCACGCCTGATCCACCCTCTGTTGATGCGTGGACGGGGCGGGCTTCTTGCGTAGACGTCGCTTCGGCTTCACGGCCTCCGGTGCGTATACGGGCTCCGTGTCTACCGTGGTCGGCTCGGGTCGTAGCTGCGCTCGAAGCTCTGCCGCTGTCTTGAAGTCCTGATGCGCCTCGGACAATCGAATCATGTGCTCCAGAAGTGCCTTCGTATCTCCACTCTGTTCCAACGCCTTGGTCTTACCCCACCACGACGCGGAGGGCCGTAGGAGCGGGCGGTGACCAAACTCAAGACGACTCCAGGCTGCACCGGGATCAGGAAACGTTGAGGGGTCGGGGAAGACGGAGAACCGAGGCCATTCCTCACGCGGTGAGCGCTCGATGTGGCGGCGGGCATCTTCGAATGAATCGAACGACTGTGGAGCCGTGTTCCTAACGAGACCGCCGGCCTGCTTGTCCCAAATGTAGTACCTCATCAGTCGCCCTCCATTTCAGGGTTGAGTCCTACGTCGAAAACGTCGTCGTCCGCGAGCTCGTCGTGAAGGTTGTCGAGCTCCTCGGGGAGTTCTTCGCCCTTGTAGTTGAGGGCATATCCGAAGTCGGGTTCGTCGTCCTCGTCTCCACCGATTGCCTTGTCTAGAGCCTTCCTGGCATCAGCGGCCTGCTCATTCATCCGAGCACGATTACGCTCCCTACGCTGGTCGTCGGTCATGGTGCGCAGACCGCCTGAGCCCTTACCGTCGAGCACGGCAGGATCACTGAGCAACTGAAGCTCCACGAACCCGAGAACGTCGCTAGGAGGGGCGATTACGCTCGGCTCCCGGATGCCCTTAGCCTGATTCAGCATCCGTTCTTCAGCCGCTTTGCTGCGAGCCGCGTACTTCTCCATATCGGATTTGAGCTTGGCCTGCTTGCGCTCTGTTTCCTTCGGATCAAGACGACCGATCATCTCGCCCTTGGCGTTGCGCTTCACCTCGTGGAAGCCTTTCGGCGGGGGATTGCCGCGGAGGGTCATCAGTCAAGCTCCGCGATGTTGCGAGGCTGGCCGTTCGCAGGAGTGGCTTTCTTCTGCGCCCCTGGCCTTCGATGCGAAGGGGCAGGGTTGCGGCTATCGAGCTCGCCGATCTCCGTTGCGACGTCCAGGTGCCGG
>Ga0307318_10000371_pt1 | contig 14822 bp, 15 predicted proteins | sample ER_DNA_367_FD_194500 | JGI IMG/M metagenome (GOLD analysis project Ga0307318, IMG submission 194500) | Bulk soil microbial communities from the East River watershed near Crested Butte, Colorado, United States - ER_DNA_367 | ecosystem: Environmental > Terrestrial > Soil > Floodplain | place...
CAGGTCGCCGCGCAGCTCGCCTGCCTCGACCAGCTGCGGCAGCTCGCCCTTTCGCGCCGCCTCCAGCTCGCCCGAGTTCTCGCGCAGCTCCGGCGGGATGTACGCGTAGCCGAGCCGCTCGTAGACCTCCTCCTCGCCCTCGGCCGTGAAGACCTCGCCGCTCTCGACCTCGGTGATGCCGTACTCGGAGACCGACAGCCCACGCCGCACCGCGTCCTCGCGGAGCGCGAGGTTGTGCTCCTTCGCGCCGGTGAAGTGCTGCAGGAGGTTGCCGTAGCTCTCCGGTGGCACTACGCGCAGGTCGAAGCGGAAGCCCTCGTGGGAGACGACCGTCGCCTTCGTCGGCCCTTTCGCCACGACCTCGGAGACCCACTTCAGCTGCGTGAAGTACTCCGTCAGCGCCTTCGGGTCGCTCGCCGTCGCGATGATGTCTAGGTCGCGCAGGGTCTCCTTGCGGCGGCGCGCGCTCCCCGCCTCGGAGACCCGCTCCGCGGCTGGGTGCTCCCGCAGCACCTCGACGACCGCGAGCAGCGCAGGGAGCGCCTGGCCGAGCAGCGTGCGCTGCGGCCCGCTCACCTTCCGCTTTCGCCCGGCGGCCTTGAGGACGTTCTCCTCGACCTTCGCGCCGAGCCCGGGCAGCGTCCGCAGCCGCTTCGCGCGAGCCGCCTCCTTCAGCTCCGCAAGGGTGGTCACGCCGAGCTCCTGCCAGATCTTCCGCACCGTCTTCGGCCCCATCCCGGGGATGTGCAGGAACTCGACGACCTCGGGCGGGATCGTCTTTCGCCGCCTCGCCAGCGCCTCGATCTCTCCGCTGTCGACGATCTGGACGATCTTCTCCTGGATGGTGGCGCCGATTCCCGGGAGCTCCTTCGCCGCCCCGTCGAGGGCGAGCTGCGCGACCGGCGTACCCGTCTCGCGCACGCGCGCCGCCGCCCGGCGGTAGGCCAGCACCCGGAAAGCGGCCTCACCCTCGATCTCGAGCAGATCGGCCAGCAGCTCGAGTTGCCCGGCGACGTCTGCGTTACGGGGAAGCGTCTTCGCCACGACAGCGATCATAGGGACGTGAAGGCGGTCGTCTGCCTGCCGACCTACAACGAGCGCGAGAACCTCGAGCGGATGCTCCTTGCGCTCGGGGAAGAGGGCGTTTCGGTGCTCGTGATCGACGACAACTCGCCCGACGGCACCGGCGAGCTCGCCGACCGGCTGGCCGAAGAGCTCGCCCACGTGCAGGTCCTCCACCGCGACCGCAAGGAGGGTCTCGGCCCCGCGTACCTCGCCGGCTTCAGGCGCGCGCTCGCCGGCGGCGCCGACCTGGTGCTCGAGATGGACGCCGACTTCTCACATGACCCGGCCGACGTCACGCGACTGATCCACTGGGCCAGCGAGGCCGAGGTCGTCCTCGGCTCTCGCTACGTGCGCGGCGGCTCGATCGCGAACTGGGGCCGGCTGCGCCGCTTCGTCTCGGCGGGAGGCTCGCGCTACGCGCGCCGGGTGCTCGGCGTGCACGTGCACGACCTCACCGGCGGCTTCAAATGCTTCCGGCGCGAGGTGCTGGAGGAGCTCGACCTCGACGCGATCACCTCGCGCGGCTACGCCTTCCAGATCGAGACCACCTACCGCGCGCTGCGGGCGGGCTTCCGCGTGATCGAAGTCCCGATCGCCTTCGCCGACCGCGAACGCGGGGGCTCGAAGATGAGCCGCGGGATCGTGCTCGAGGCGATCTGGAGAGTCCCCGCCCTGCGCCTCCGCGCGCTGACCGGCCGCCTGTAGCATCGATGACGGTGCTCGAGCTCAGCGACGCCACCTTCGAGCGGGAGGTCCTGCAGGCCGAGACTCCGGTCGTGGTGGACTTCTGGGCGCCGTGGTGCGGGCCGTGCCGCGCCGTCGAGCCCGTCCTCCAGCAGCTCGAGGAGGCGCACCGCGGCCGCGTTACGTTCGCGAGGCTCGACATCGACCAGAACCTGCAGACGGCCTCACGCTACGACGTGCTGTCGATCCCGACCGTGATCCTGTTCGAGGGCGGCGAGCCGAGAGAGACGGTCGTCGGCGCCCGCCCGCGCTCGCACTACGAGCAGGCCTGGGCGGCCTGGCTCACGTCGCCGACTCCGTAGCCTGCTGCGGCTGCGCATGGAGCTGCCGGCGCAGCCCGGGGGAGACGACGACCGCGTCGCCCTTGCCTCGCAGCCGAACGCGCGGGTCCACGAGTGAGTAGGCGATGTCGACGATCAGGTTCGCGATCAGGACCGCGAAGCTGACGACGAGCACGACGCCGAGGATCATCGGGAGGTCGCCGTTCGCCAGGGAACGAACGAGCAGCCGCCCCATCCCCGGCAGCTCGAAGACCGTCTCGATGAACAGCGCCCCGCCGAAGGCAACGCCGACGTCCATCCCGATCATCGTGATCACCGGCAGCAGCGCGTTGCGGAGCACGTGCACGCGCAGCACCCGGAACGTGCCCGCGCCCTTGGCTCGCGCCGTGCGGACGTAATCCTCGTCCATGGCCTCGAGCAGGTTCGCCCGGATCATGCGCGCGTAGAGCGCCGCGAACAGCATCGCGAACGTCAGCCACGGCAGGAACATGTGGTAGGCCCAGTAGCGCGGCCCGCCGCAGAGGTTCGTGCTCTCGGAGTCGTAGAAGAGGTCGCAGTACCCGCCCACCGGGAAGAGGTGGAGCTTCACTCCGAAGACGTACGAGAGGACGAGGCCGAGCCAGACTGGGTGCGCGGAGAGCCCGGCGAGAACGAGGAGCATCAACCCCTTGTCGAGCAGCGAACGCGGCCTGAGCGCCGACAGCAAGCCGATCGGAAAGGCGATCAGGAGAAAGAGGATCGCGCCTCCGATCACGAGCGAGGCCGTGACGGGGAGGGTGCGCGCGATCACGGCGGTCACCGGCTCCCGCGAGCGCGTCGAGTCGCCGAGGCTCCCGTGCAGCACGACGTGACCGAGGAAGCGGACGTACTGCTCCGGGAGGGAGCCGCGGGCGTTGAACTGCGTCTGCAGCCCGGGCTCGAAGCCGCGCTCGTTCCGCTGGGCGTTGCGCGAGTCCGCGGGGAGCACGAAGAAGATCAGGAACGTGATCACGGTGACCACGAACCCGAGCAGCACCGCCCACAGCAACCGCCTGCCGATGAAGACCAGCATCGCCTCAGGCCAAGCCTTGTCCCTCGGGCCGGTCAGCGCAAGTTTCCGGCTCCCGGCCCGCCGAAATTATCCCAACCCGACATCAGTACGGGCTCGCCCCCGAGCCGGATCTCGACGCCGTCGCCCTCGACACAGCCGCCGATGACCGGAAAGCCGAGCCCGTCGAGAGTCGCGGCCAGGAGCTCGTAGTCCTCGCCGAAGCTCAGGTCCTCGACCGTCGCCCCGGGGGCGAGCGGGACGCGCTCGAGCTGGATCTCGATCCGGCAGCACGACAGCTCGGCGATGTGCGCACCGCTGACGGCCAGGCCGTCGGAGATGTCCGTGAGCGCGTGGGCGCTCGCGGCCAGGCGGCGGCCCTCCTCCAGGCGCAGCGGCGGCCGGGCGTGACGGTGGTCGCGGAATGCTGCGCCCGCCGCACCCAGTGGGCCGGTCACCACGACGAGGTCTCCGGGGCGGGCTCCCGCGCGCCCCGGGACCCGCTGCGAGCGGCCGAGCGCGGTCACGGACACCAGGAGCTGGGGGGCCCGCGTGGTGTCGCCGCCGACAACCGGCACGCCCGGCTCGTTCAGCCCCTCGTAGAGCTCGAGCACATGAGCCAGCTGAGCGTCCTCCGGGACTCCGAGGGTGACGAGCAGCGCCTCCGGAACGGCACCCGAGGCCGCGAGGTCGCTGAGGTTCACCGCCGCGGCCTTGTAGCCGAGCTCGCGGTGCGTCGTCCACTCGAGGTGGAAGTGAACGCCCTCGACGAGCGCGTCCTGCGTGACCACGAGGCCGTCCGCGAGCTGCGCAGCATCGTGCTCGATCCCGCGCGCGAGCCCGCGCCGCTCCAGCTCCGCGAGCAGACCAAGCTCGCCGAGCTCAGAGAGCCGCATCGATTGCCGCACGAAGGGCCCGCGCGTCTCGAGCGGCGCGGATGACCGCGACTCCCGCGGCGCCGGCTCGAATGCAGTCGGCGGCATTCGTCGCATCCACACCGCCGATCGCGACAACGGGGATCGAGACCGCGGCGCAGATCTCCGCGAGCCCGTCGAGGCCGATCGCGGGGTCGGCGTCGCGCTTCGAGGCCGTCGCCCACACCGGGCCCGCTCCGAGGTAGGCCGCACGCCTCGACTCGCCGTCGCGCGCCTCCTCGACCGAGGCCGCCGAGAGCCCCAGCAGCAAGCCGTTCTCGACGGCTCGCTCAGCGCCCTCGTCGTACCGGCCGAGGTGGACGCCGTCGGCATCCAGCCGCAAGGCCGCCTCGACGTCGTCGTTCACCACGAAGGTCGCGTCTAGATCGCCGAATCCGCGTCCTGCCTCGACCAACTCGTCGGTGCTCGCGCCCTTCAGCCGCAGCTGCGCCACCGTGGCGCCGCCCACAACGGCGGCGCAGGCGCTCTCCAGATCCTCGACGATCGCGTGCAACTTCATCCGACCTTCGCCCGCGAGTCGAGCTTCGCCGGGTCGAGACCGTAGAGCGCGTCGTAGAGCGCGACGTGGAACGACCCGGGGCCCTTCGCCTTCTTCGCCGCGTCCTCCCCGGCCACGCCGAACGCGACCAGCGCCTCGGTCGCCGCCTCGAGTGGGTCGTCCGGGCGGACGGCGAGGAAGCAGCCCGTGATCGCCGTCGCCATGCAGCCGGTGCCGGTGACCGTGGCGAGCAGCTCGTGTCCGTTCGCCACCGCGTGGTTGCGCCGGCCGTCGGAGACGTGGTCGACGGGGCCCGTGACCGCCGCGACGCAGCCGAGGGCATTCGCGGCCTCGCGCGCAAGCTCCGGCCCGCCGCCCGAGCCCACCGCCTCGACTCCGCGAATCTCGGCGTCCTGCCCGGCGAGGGTCGCGATCTCGGCCGAGTTGCCCCTGACGACGGCGACGTCGAGCTCCCCGAGCAGGCGCCGCGCCGTCTCCGTCCGGTAGGTCGTGGCTCCGGCACCGACCGGATCGAGCACGATCGGCGCACCGGTGCGGTTCGCCGCGCGGCCGGCAACGAGCATCGCCTCGACCCAGTCGTCCGAGAGCGTGCCGATGTTGAGCACGAGCGCCGAGGCGGCGGAGGCCATCTCCTCGACCTCCTGCAGGGCGTGCGCCATCACCGGCAGCGCGCCGAGCGCGAGCGTCGCGTTCGCCGTCTCGTTCATGACCACGTAGTTCGTGATCTGGTGGACGAGCGGTTTGCGATCGCGGATCACGGCGAGGTCGGCGCCCGTGTTCATTCGGCGCCTCGCAGACCGAGCACGTCGACGGGACCGTCGCCGGCGCCGAGCTCCGCGTGGCCCTGCGCAACCGCCCGGGAGGCCGCCCGCGCCGCGCCGCGCGCTGCGTTCTCCAGAGACTCGCCCCGCGCGAGCAGCGCCGCGAGCGTGGCGGAGTGGGTGCAGCCGGCGCCGTGCGTGGCCGCGACCTCGTGCCGCTCGACCGGGATCTCGACATGGCGCTCGCCGTCGAAGAGGTGGTCGACCGGCTCGCCGTGCCCACCGGTCACGATCGCCGCAGGCGCGCCGAGCTCGTGTAGGCGCTCGGCGAGCTCACGCTTCGTCCCCTCGCCCGCGAGCGCCTGCGCCTCGGCGAGGTTCGGCGTCACTACCGCCGCAAGCGGGAACAGCCGGGCGACCAGCGTCTCGACGGCGTCCTCCTCGAGCAACCGAGCGCCGGAGCTCGCGAGCATCACGGGGTCGACGACGAGCGGGACCGGATGCTCGCCCAGATACTCGGCGACGATCTCGATCACGGGCTTCGAAAACAGCATCCCCGTCTTGGCGGCGTCGACGCCGATGTCGTCGAAGACGGCCTCGAGCTGCGCGCGCACGATCAGTGGCGGCACCTCGAGCACGGCGCTGACCCCTGTCGTGTTCTGGGCCGTGAGGGCGACGATCGCGCTCGTCCCGTGGCAGCCCGCGGCCGCGAAGGCCTTGAGGTCGGCCTGGATGCCGGCGCCTCCGCCCGAGTCGGAGCCGGCGATCGTCAGACATGTCTTGAGCAATCCACTCCCTTCGCCGGCATGACCCGGATCAGGTTCCAGCACGGGGGAACCTCATGGTTCCCCCGTGAGCCCCCTCCTTCGCCGCTTCGGCATGGCGACGCGCCGTGGCTCCGGCCGAGCAAAGCTCGGCCTCCGCGGCAGTTCGTCGTGATGCCAAGTCTCTTCCTCCCTTCGCCGGCATGACCCGGATCAGGTTCGTCGGGTGTGATCTCAGCCCCGCAGGGCACCCCGGTAGGCCCAGGCTACCATCGGTCGATGGCCACGAGCGTTGCCCTCTGGGACGACCTGCTGCAGGGCGAGGAACTCGCGTACCTCGGGTCTGAGAGCGCCCGGGAGGCGCTGCTCGCTCCCCTGCCGGAGGGCCTGCATCCGCGCGTTCGCGAAGCGCTCGCGGCTCAGGGCGTCGAGGCGCTGTGGGCGCACCAGGCCGAGGCCTGGGAGGCGGCGCAGCGCGGCGAGCACCTGATCGTCACGACCGGCACGGCGAGCGGGAAGACGCTCGCGTTCAACCTGCCGGTCCTGGACGCGCTCGCCCGGGACTCGAAGCACCGGGCCCTCTACCTCTACCCGACCAAGGCGCTCGCGCAGGACCAGCTCCGGGCTCTCGGCTCGTTCCGGCTCCCGAAGCTGCGCGCCGCGATCTACGACGGCGACACCGCGGCCGACCGCCGTTGGCAGGTACGCAAGTGGGCGAACCTGATCCTCTCGAACCCGGACATGCTCCACGTCGGCGTCCTCCCGCACCACGACCGCTGGGGCGACGTGCTCTCGAACCTCGCCTACGTGATCGTCGACGAGGCGCACGTCTATCGCGGCGTCTTCGGCTCGCACGTCGCCAACGTGCTCCGAAGGCTGCGTCGGCTGGCGCGCGTCTACGGCGCCGAGCCGCAGTTCCTGCTCGCCTCCGCGACGATCGCGAACCCCGGCGAGCTGGCCGCTCGGCTGCTCGGCGTCGAGACGACCGTCGTGGGCGACGATGCGGCGCCGCGCGCAGAGCGGACCGTGGCGCTCTGGAACCCGCCGCTGACCGACGAGGAGCTCGGCCTGCGGGCGAGTGCGCTCGGCGAGGCCTCGAAGCTGATGGCCGACCTCGTCTCGCGCGGCCTGCGCACGCTCTGCTTTGCCAAGAGCCGCCGCGCCGCGGAGCTGATCCACCGCTTCACGGCCGACCGGCTCGGCGACGATTCGCTGCTCTCTCCGTACCGCGCCGGCTACACACCCGCGCAGCGGCGCGAGATCGAGCGGCGACTGCTGGAGGGCGAGCTGCTCGGCGTCTCGGCGACGAACGCGCTCGAGCTGGGCATCGACGTCGGGCTGCTCGACTGCGTGATCTCGGTCGGCTTCCCGGGAACCGTCGCGTCGCTGCGGCAGCAGTGGGGACGCGCCGGCCGGCGCGGGCATGGGCTCGCTGTCCTCGTCGCGAGCGAGGACGCGCTCGACCAGTACTTCATGCGCGAGCCGCGGGCGCTGCTCGGCCGTCGGGTCGAGGCCGCGATCCTCGACCACGAGAACCCGCGCGTGCTCGACGGCCACGTGCGGGCGGCTGCCTTCGAGGCGCCGCTGGACGACGCCGACCGCGACGTGCTCGGCGCTGCGGCTCTCGAGCGCGCCGCCGAGCTGCCCGAGCTACGCAGGACGCAGGCCGGGTACGTCTGGGCCGGCCGCGACTACCCGGCAGCGCGTGTGTCGCTGCGCTCGACCGGGCCCGAGGCCTTCACGATCGTGGATACCTCGAACGGCACCGTCCTGGGGATCGTCGAGCAGGAACGCGCCTTCGGGACCGTGCACGAAGGAGCGATCTACCTGCACCTCGGCGAGAACTACCGCGTGCGCGAGCTGGACCTGGTCGCGCGGGCCGCACTGGTCGAGCCCTTCTCGGGCGACTACTACACGCAGCCCAAGGTCGAGACGACGACCGCGATCGTCGAGCCTCGGCGCGCCGAGCGGCGGCTCGGCCTCGACCTCTCCTTCGGCGCGGCGGTCGTCACCGACCAGGTCGTCGGGTACCAGAAGAAGTCGATCCAGACCCAGGAGAGCCTCGAGCTGGTCGCGCTCGACCTGCCGGAGACGGAGTTCGAGACCGAGGCGGTCTGGTTCCTGCCCGAGCCGTGGATGCTCGAAGGCCTGGAGCGCGAGCCTCGCCTGCTCGGCTCGCTCCACGCCGCCGAGCACTCGCTGATCGCGCTGCTCCCGCTGTGGGCGATGTGCGACCGCTGGGACATCGGCGGCCTGTCGACGAACCTGCACTTCCAGACGGGGCGCCCGACGATCTTCGTCTACGACGGGCACTCCGGCGGCGTCGGGATCACCGAGCGGGGCTTCGAGGTCTTCGAGGGCTGGGCCGAGGACACGGTGAAGCTGCTGCGAGGCTGTCCGTGCGAGCGCGGCTGCCCCTCGTGCGTGCAGAGCCCGAAGTGCGGCAACCTGAACGAGCCGCTCGACAAGGCGGGGGCACTCGCGCTGCTGGAGCGAATGCTCTCCGCGGCGTGAGATCCGGCCATGTCCCTTCGGGCCATGGCCGGGGACTGTCCCCGCGCGTGGCCGAACGGGACGGTTGTGGGCGAGCCGTCACAGAATGGTTTCGATTCGGACGTGTCGATCCGTAGCCGCTTCGTTCGTCGTACCCTCGTAGGCGACCGAAGGAGGCGAGATGGAGTACCTGCTGCTGATCTACGGTGACCAGAACGGCTGGGAGTCGATGAGCGAGGAGGAGCGCGGCCGGATCTTCCAGGCCTACGGCACCTTCACCGAGGAGCTGCAAAACAGCGGCGCGATGGTGGCGGGCAACGCGCTTCAGCCCACGCAGACGGCTACCACGGTCCGCGTGCGGAACGACGAGACGTTGACTACCGACGGCCCCTTCGCCGAGACGAAGGAGCAGCTCGGCGGCTACTACCTGGTCGAGGCGGCCTCGCTGGACGAGGCGCTCGACTGGGCGGCGAAGATCCCCGGCGCGCGGCATGGCTCCGTCGAGGTGCGGCCGGTGGTGGTCTTCGAGGAGGACGGCTCGTAAACACGAGCCCTAAGGGAGGGCACACCCGTTCTGCGTCCTGAAGCGTGCGTAAGACGGCCGGGCCGGCGAAGCCGGCACGGCCTCTAGGCCGGCATCGCGAGCGACGCCTTGGTCGAGGAGCTCTTCCGGGAGGAGTGGGGGCGAACCCTCGCGATCCTCGCCCGCGCGATCGGCGACGTCGAGCTCGCCGAAGACGCGGTGCAGGAGGCATTCGCGGCCGCGCTCGAGCGCTGGCCCCGCGAGGGCGCCCCCGCCAATCCGGGCGCGTGGCTGCTGACTACGGCCCGCAACCGTGCGATCGACCGGATCCGCCGCGAGCAGACGCTCCGGCGCAAGACAAAGCTGCTGGCCGCGCTCGAGGCGACGGCGGCCGAGAAGGAGGACGAGACGATCCCCGACGAGCGCCTGAGCCTGATCTTCGCGTGCTGCCATCCGGCGCTGGCGACCGAGGCGCAGGTCGCACTGACGCTGCGAACGCTCGGCGGCCTGACGACCGAGGAGATCGCGCGCGCCTTCCTGGTGCCCGAGAAGACGATGGCGCAGCGGCTCGTGCGCGCGAAGCGGAAGATCAGCGCCGCCGGGATCCCGTTCCACGTCCCGCCCGACCACGTGCTGCCGGAGCGGTTGCGCTCGGTGCTCGCCGTCGTCTACCTGATCTTCAACGAGGGCTACGGCCCGCCGCCGCGTGGCGAGCTCTGCGAGGAGGCCATCCGCCTCGGGAAGGTGCTCGCGGTGCTGATGCCCGACGAGCCCGAGGTGCTCGGGTTGCTCGCACTGATGCTGTTGCACGACGCTCGGCGGGCCGCACGGCTGGACGACGCGGGCGAGCTCGTCCTGCTCGAGGATCAGGACGATTCGCTCTGGGACGACGAGCTGATCTCGGAAGGCCGCGGCGTCCTCGAGCGCGCGCTGCCGCTCCGGAAGCCCGGCCCGTACCAGCTGCAGGCCGCGATCGCCTCGCTCCACCTCGAGCCCGAGACGGACTGGCCGCAGATCGCGGCGCTCTACGCGCGGCTCGGCTCCTCTGCGCCCTCGCCCGTGGTCGAGCTGAACCGCGCGGTCGCGGTGGCGATGTCGGAAGGTCCTGAACGCGGCCTCGCGGTCATCGACGCGATCGAGGGGCTCGACGCCTACCGTCACCTCCACTCCGCGCGCGCCGACCTCCTGCGCCGGCTCGGGCGCAGCCGCGAGGCGGCCGAGGCCTACACGCGCGCGCTCGAGCTCGCCCCGCAGCCCGCCGAGCGCGCGTTCCTCGAGCGGAGGCTCGCCGAAGTACGATCGTCGACGTGAGCGTCGAGCCGAGGCTCTACGGCTGCCAGTCGATGACCGGCGAGCTGCGCCGGGTTCTCGTCCACGCCCCGCGGGCCGAGGACTTAAGCGGTTGGCGCGCCTTCGGGTGGCGCTCCGAACCGGACGCCGGCGCGATCGCGCGCGAGCACGAGGCGTTCTGCGAGCTGCTCGAGGGTGCGGGCGCGGAGGTCGTGCTCGCCGAGTCGCCGGTAGACGGGAACCCCGACGCGATCTACACGTACGACCCCGCGCTCGTCGCCGACGGAGGGGCGCTCTTGCTCAACCCGGGCAAAGAGGGCCGCCGCCGGGAGGTGGACGCAATGGCCGACGATCTCGAGCGGATGGGCGTGCCGATCGCGGGCCGGCTGCGCGATCCCGAATGGGCCGAAGGCGGCGACTGCTGCTGGCTCGATGAGCAGACACTGCTCGTGGGCTGCGGGTACCGCACGAACGAAGCGGGCATCGCGAGCCTGCGCGACCTTCTTCCCGACGTCGACGTCATCGTCTACGACCTGCCCCACTGGCACGGCCGCAGTGAGGTGATGCACCTGCTGTCGCTGCTCAGCCCGCTCGCGCCGGACCTCGTCGTCGCCTACGCGCCGCTCCTGCCGACGCGGCTCGCGCAGCTGCTCGAGGAACGAGGGATCGAGGTCGTCGCCGTGCCCGACGAGGAGCTCGGGACGCTGGGCACCAACGTCCTGGCCCTCGCTCCCCGCGTCGCACTCGCCGTGGACGGCAACCCGCGCACGCGCGAGCGGCTCGAGCGTGCGGGCGTCGAGGTTCTGACCTATCGCGGCGAAGAGCTCTCGAAGGGCGACGGCGGCCCGACCTGCCTGACGCGCCCGCTGCTCCGGACCTGAGCAGCGCCGCAGCGCTCGAAGGCCTCCAGCAACTCCAGGCTCACGCGATCGCCCCAAGCGCCAGCTCGACCGCCTCCTCCGGCGAGGACGCACGGGAGACCCCGTCCAGCGACAAGCCCGGGTCGAGGATCACCACCGGCCGCCCGAGCACATGCGCGAAGCCGACCTCCGCGAGCGTGCCCCACCGGCCGCCGACCGCGATCACCGCGTCGCCGGAGGCGACCACCGCGAGGTTCCGGGCGTGCCCGACCCCGGTCACCACGACGTGGTCGATCCACGCGTTGGCATCGCGCCGGCTCTCGCCTGGAAGGACGCCGATCGTCGTCCCACCCGCGGACTTCGCGCCCCGCGCCGCCGCCGCCATCACCTCGCCGAGCCCGCCGGTCACGACCGTGCAACCGCGCTTCGCCAGCAGGCGCCCGACCGCCTCGGCGCGCGCCTCGTGCTCGGCCCCGCTCCCGATCACCGCCACCTGGACCCCGGCCATGTCGCGATAGTAGAGCCGTGAGCGAGCGAGAAGCACGCGGCGGAACCCTGGTCGTCGGCGGCGGCTTCGCCGGAAGCTACGTCGCGCGCTGTCTCGCCAAGCGCGGAGCGACGATCGTCAGCCCCGAGAACTCGATGCTGTTCACGCCGCTGTTGCCGGAGGCCGCCTCCGGGACGCTCGAGCCGCGCCACGTCGTCGTGCCGCTGCGCGTCATGTGCCCGCATTCCGAGCTCGTGCTGGGCCGCGCGACGATGGTCGACTTCGAGCGCCGGCGCGTCCAGGTCGAGGCGATCGAGGGGCTCGTCAACGTCCGCTACCGCGACCTCGTGGTCGCGCTCGGCTCGATCTCGCGGGTGCTCCCGATCCCCGGCCTCGCCGAGCACGCGCTCGGCTTCAAGTCACTCGCGGACGCGATCCACCTGCGCAACCACGTCCTGCGCCGGCTCGAGGCGGCGGACGCCGCGCCGAACGACACGCACCGAGGCCGCGAGCTGACGTTCGTCTTCGTCGGCGCCGGCTACGCGGGCGTCGAAGCCTTGGCGGAGCTGTCCGACCTCGTCCGCGATGCGCTGCGCCACTACCCGGCCCTTCGGCTCGCGCCGCAGCGCTGGGTGCTCGTGGACGCGGCGCCGAAGATCCTGCCCGAGATCCCGACCCGGCTCGGCGACTACGCCGCGCAGCAGCTCACGCGGCGCGGGATCGAGATCCGCGTGGAGACGACGCTCGAGTCGGTCGAGGCCAACGCGGCGCACCTCTCGAACGGCGAGCGGATCCTGACGCACACAGTCGTCTGGACCGCCGGCGTGAAGGCCAACCCGGTGCTTTCACGCCTCGGCCTGCCGCTCGACGAGCGCGGGCGCGTGAAGGTCGACGGGGCGCTGCGGGTCGAGGGACACGAGCACGTCTGGGCGCTCGGCGACGGCGCACGCGTGCCGAACCTCGCGACCCCGGGCGATTTCGACCCGCCGACCTCTCAGCACGCGCTCCGGCAGGCGCGCCGCCTCGCGAAGAACCTCGCCGGGGAACAGCAAGCCTACCGCTACCGGATGCTCGGCCAGGTGGCGACGCTCGGCCGCTACAAGGGCATCGCCGACGTGCTCGGCCTGCGCCTCACCGGCTTCCTCGGCTGGTTCGTCACCCGCACGTACCACCTCTACCAGCTGCCGCTGCTCTCGCGGAAGCTTCGCGTCATCGCCGACTGGACGACGTCGCTCTTCTTCCGTCGCGACATCGCCGAGCTCTCGATGCTCGACCACCCCCAGAGGCTCGGCGATGGCTGACGAGCTCACGCGCGCCTACGCCTTCCTCGCCCGAGCCGACATGGCGGGCCGGCGCACGGAGGACTCCTCCGTCGGCACCGCGGTCTTCGACGACGCCCTGCCCAAGCGGCTGGACTCGAACTTCCTGCGCGTGGAGCGCGAGGCCGATCCAGGGACCGTGCGCTCGGAGTCCGAGCGGCTCGGCCGGCGGATGATCGTCGTTCCCGACTCGAAGCTCGGAGAGCGGCTGGCGCCGTTCTTCGGCGAGCGGAGCTGGAAGGTCAGCCGCGTGGTGCTGATGGTTCAGCGGCGCGAGCCGGAGCGCGAGGCCGACCTCAGCCTCGTCCGCGAGGTTCGAGAGGAGGAGCTGCGGCCGGCACGATCGCGCCTGAACGCGGACCGGCCGTGGGGCGCGCCGGAGGTCCTCGAGCAGCTGTTCGCGGCCAAGCACTCGATCGGCGAAAGGGTGGACGTGCGGTTCTTCGCAGTCGTGGTCGACGGGGAGGTCGTCAGCTACACCGATCTCTACCAGGACGGCGCCGAGGCGCAGGTCGAGGACGTCGGCACGCTGGACGAGCACCGCGGCCGCGGCTACGCCACCTCCGTCGTCCTCGCCGCGATCGCGGAGGCCAGGAGGAAGGGCGCCGAGTTCGTCTTTCTCGTCGCCGACAAGGAGGACTGGCCGAAGGAGCTCTACCGCCGCCTCGGCTTCGACGAGCTCGGCTACTACGTCAAATTCGTGTCCCCCACGCTCCGGTGACCCCCGCCCTCGCCGTTCATGGCCTCGCAAAGCGATACGGGGCCGTCGAAGCCCTAGCCGGGGTCGACCTCGAGGTCGGCGAGGGCGAACTGGTCGGCCTGCTCGGGCCCAACGGCGCCGGCAAGTCGACGCTGGTGAAGATCGCCTGCGGCCTCGTCCGACCCTCGCGCGGCACCGCGGAGGTGCGGGGCGCCCGCGCAGGCTCCCTCGAGGCGCGGCGCCGGCTCGGCTATCTCGCCGAGCTCTTTCGCTTCCCGGGCTGGTACTCCGCAGACGAGCTGCTCGCCCTGCACCAGCGCCTGTCGGGTTCCTCGGGCGAGGCGGCCGAGCGGACGGAGCTGCTAGAGCTCGTCGGCCTCACCGAGGCTCGCGACCGCCGCGTCGAGGAGATGTCGAAGGGCATGCAGCAACGGCTCGGGATCGCCCAGGCTCTGGTCGGCGCGCCGCCGCTCCTGCTCCTCGACGAGCCGACGAGCGCCCTGGACCCGGTCGGCCGGCGCACCGTCCGGCTGCTGCTCGAAGAGCTACGGCGACGCGGCACATCGGTGTTGCTCAACTCGCACCTCCTGAGTGAGATCGAGCTCGTCTGCGACCGGGTGGTGATCCTGCTCCGGGGCGCCGTCGTGGCCGAGGGCTCGCCGGCAGAGCTCAGCCGCGCGCGTGGGGTCGAGATCGAGACCGACGAGGGGACGCTGGTCCACGAGGGAGCGGGGCGCGACGACGTGCCGAGGCTGGTCGCCGAGCTCGTCGCCGCCGGCCGGAAGGTCTACGGCGTCCGCGTGCTGACCTCGACCCTCGAGGAGACGTACCTCGAGGCCGTGGGCGGCGAAACCTCGTGAGCGTCGCTCGCCTCCAGCTCGCTCCCGTGGGGGAAACCATGTTTCCCCCACGAGCCCCCTTCTTCCAAGCCCGCCTCGGCTCCGCCGAGGATAGGGACCGGACGAACCTCCCGGTTCCCCCCACACCCCCTCCACAGGCTCACAGGCCAAGGACTGGCCTGTGAGCGCGATCCCGATCATCGTCGGCTACGGCCTGCGCGAGGCCCTGCGGCGC
>Ga0307318_10000373_pt1 | contig 14800 bp, 15 predicted proteins | sample ER_DNA_367_FD_194500 | JGI IMG/M metagenome (GOLD analysis project Ga0307318, IMG submission 194500) | Bulk soil microbial communities from the East River watershed near Crested Butte, Colorado, United States - ER_DNA_367 | ecosystem: Environmental > Terrestrial > Soil > Floodplain | place...
CCGGAGCGCCTGGACGTTCGTCCACGGGATCCCCGCCACGTTCAGCGGGGTGTGGACTACCCGGAGGGCTCGTCCCACTCGATTTGGTCGAAGTACCGGAGGGCGCGCCGCGTGGGCCGGACGCGCCCCTGGTACGAGGCGAGCTCCTCGCCAGAGATCTCGCCCAGCGCGTGCTTGACCCCGAGCCATGGGAGGTTCAGGTCCTCCTGGTAGACGATCGTCGAGATCCGCGGGTTGATCTCGATCACCTTGTCCCCGACGAGCTGGATGTTGAAGAAGTGGTCGAGCGAGAGTGCCGCGGCGATCTTCGCGGTGAGCTCCATCAGCCACTCGTCGTCGAGGGTCGCGAAGTACATGGCGAGGCCCGCACGCATCGACTCCCGCGTCTTCGCATGGCCGAGGAGCACCCTGCCACCCTCGGTGATCCCGTCGATCGTCCGCTCGAGGCCCTCGGCGAGCTCCATCACGAGCAGCGGCGTCTCGTCGTCGCCGAGCAGCTCGACGAGCTCCTCGAGGCGCAGTGCCTCCGCGACCCCAGGGCGGTTCTTCAGCAGCTGCTCGCGGCGGTCGGCTCCGGCCGAGAGGATCCGGAACCCCCGGGAGCCCGAGGAGAACGCCGGCTTGATCGCGACGTCGACGCCCGGATAGCCGAGCTCCCGAGCCGCCTCGGCGACAGCCCCGCCGCCGACGACGCGCCGCCACAGCGGCCCCGGCACGCCGATCTCGTCCAGGAGCGCGTAGCTCTCGGCCTTGTCGTTCGAGCGCCGGATCGCCTCGGGCGACGAGACCATCACCGCGATGCCGTCGAAGCGCTCCTTGGTCTCGGCGAGCCCGAGCAGGTCGAACGAAGACTGCGGGAGGATCGCGTCGACCCCCTCACTCCGCGCCACCTCGAGCATCGCGTCGCCGAAGCCGGGGTCGGACCCCGCAGGGAGGAGGTGGAAGGCGTCGCAGAGGTGGCGGCCGACCGACCGTTCGGCCATGTCGGTGCCGACCACGCGCACAGCTCGCTCACCGTTCTCCCTCAAGGCCCCCACGAGCGCTGCCGTCCCGGGAGCGCCCGCGGCGGAGACGAGAACCGTCGTCACTTCACGATCATCGCGAGCTTCGGGCCGAGCGGCTGAGGCTCGCGCGCGACGCGCGCGGCGAACTCGTCCCAGGCGCTGTTCACCGTCACGTCGTCCGCGACCAGCGCGCCGCCCGGCCGCAGCGATCCCCAGGCGGCGTCGAACTCGAAGCTCATGCACTCGTAGGAGTGCTCGCTGTCGTGCATGAAGAAGTCGATCTCGCCGACGCGCTCGAGGAGCGGCGGCAGTTCGTCCTGTGAGCGCCCGAGCACCAGCCGCCAGCGCCGGCGCAGGTCCGGCGGCACCATCCACCCCGGCTCCTTGCCCGGCGGGATCACCGCGCCGCCCTTGCCGTCCCAGAACGTGCCCTGCTCATATTCCTCGCCCGCGATCTCCGGCAGGTCGATCGAGTACAGCTCGCCGTCGCCGTTTCGCTCGAGCGCAAGCAGCAGGAATGCCGTCGAGACGCCGTTGCAGACGCCGGTCTCGACCGCCACCCGCGGCTGGAGCTGGCGAAGCAGCGAGTAGAGCCGAAGCCCCTCGTCGTAGCCGTCACGACCGGTGATGCGGCCGGTGTTGTAGCGGTGGCCGCGCGACGTCTCTCCGTGGACGGTGTCCCAGAAATGGGCAGCCTGTTCTTCCAGGTGCGGGATCAGCCCGCTCTCGCGGACCTCGTTCTCAGCGGTGCCGACGGCTATTTCTTCGGCCGGCCTTCGTCGATGCCGGTCGGGAGGTAGTTCTGCGGGATCGACCCGCCTTCCGTGCCGCCCAGCAGGGGGTCCATGTGCTTGCCGGCGACCTGAGCGGTGATCCGCTCGTCGGCCGTGCCCTTGTCGCCTTCGCCGCGGCGTCGCCACCAGGTCGCGAGTCGGTCGAACATGCGCGGAAATCTACCGAGCGAGGGGCGCCAGCGCCCTGATCCGGCGGCGCTCCTCGGGCAGGTAGAAGCCGAGTGGCAGAAGCACCAGCGGATACACGGCGACGACGACGATGGCCGCTGCGAGCGGCGGATCCGTCACCCGCCCGACCACGGTGAGGGCGATCGCGACGCCGGCAGCGGTCGCGACCCGACGCCACTGGTACGGCACCGGATAGATCCGCTGCGCCCGCCAGGCCATCCCCACGAACAGCGTCGCGTAGGCGCCGATCGTGGCGATGGCGGCTCCGACCATCCCGTAGGGCGGGATCAGCAGGAGGTTCAGCGCGACGTTGAGGACGCAGGCGGCGCCCGTGATCACCCAGTTGGAGCGCGTCTTCCGGGCGCGGCCGATTCCGATCACGACGACGATGTAGGCGCCGAACGCCGCCGCGGCGACGGCGCGCGGCGCCACCACTCGCTCCGCCGAGTAGAAGGACGGCGTCGTCAGCAGCCGCACGAGCCACGGGGCCAGCACGCCGAGGCCGAGCGCCATCCAGGACGTGATCACGACGATGTAGGTGAGGACGAAGCTGTAGGCGCGCTTCGCCTCTCGGTCGTCCTCGATCGAGTAGGCGAAGGCGGGCCACGCGGTTCTGAACGCAGCCAGGAAGAGGATGATCGCCGACGCCATCCGGACGCCGATCGAATAGAGCCCGACCTCGCGCGGCCCCGAGAGCTTCACGAGGAAGAAGCGGTCGCTGAAGTTGAGCGCCCAGAGGAAGAGCGCCGAGGGGACGAGCGGCATCCCGAACCGGTTCATCTCGCGCAGTAGCTCACGATCCCACTCGAGGCCGAGCTGCTCGCGCCGGTAGGCCAGGAGCCCGAGATACACGAGCAGCGTGCCGGTGAAGTTGCCGACGATTACGCCGATCGGCCCGACATCCCAGGCCACGACGAGGAGGAGGGTCGCGCCGACCGTCACGGTGAGGTTGATCAGGGTTGCGATCAGGTATGCGACCGAGCGTTGCTCGACGCGGAAGAGCGAGGTCAACTGCTCGTAGTTGACGTTCGCCCAAAGGCCGACGAACGCAGCGCGCACGAGGTCCGCGTGCGACGCGGTGCCGAAGAGGAACTGCGAGATCGGGCCTGCCAGGACGAGGCCCGCGACGAGCCCAGCGGTCGCCATCGCCATCGTGAACCAGAACGAGGTTCGGATCACACGAAGGTGCCCGGCGTGATCCTTCTCGTCGAAGTAGAAGCGGAAGAACGCGCTCTTCACGCCGGCGGCGAGCAGCACGGTCAGGATCGCCGAGAGCGCGATCAGCGTCTCGATCAGGCCGTAGTCCGCCGGCGTCAGGTAGCGCGTGTAGACGGGCAGCAGCAGGACGGCGATGAACCGCGAGACGAGCGAGCCGAGCCCGTAGATCGCCGAGTGGCGGGCGAGCTCCCCGAGCCGTCTCCCTAGTAACAAGTTGTTACTTGCTCCTCGGCCGGGCGCACGGTTGGGCCCTTTTCGCGATCCGGCACGCCGGGCCGCGCTTGTGACAAGTTGTTACTTGCCGGGTCACGAGAGGTCGATGCGGTCGTCGGCGAGGAGCTCGAGGCGCCGGTCGCGCTCGGCGTCGAGCATCGCGAGCATCGTCTCGCGCATCGAGTCCCCAGGGTAGGCCCAGATCTCCGGATGCGTCAGGAGCTGGAGCCAGGCGAACTCGGCGCGGGCAAGCTGCTCGTGGGGGCAGCCTTGGCGCCAGTGCTGGTTCGAATCCGACCGATAGTGGGCGGGGTCGAACCACGGCGATTGCATCACGTTCACGAGCCCGTCGACCGGCTGCGACATGTAGTCGGGATCCGGGTTGTGCCAGGCGACAACCGGGTCGAACCGGTCGTCCATCGCGGCGCCGGGCCAGACCGCGTGCAGCCCGACGCGGTGCCCCAACTCGCGTAGCCGGTTGATCGCGCGCGTGCCCTCCGGCGAGGCGAGGTTGTAGAAGACGCTCTGGGTCATCAGGAAGTACGTCGCCGGCGCCTCGGCCTGCGCTTCCAGCTCCGCCATGCGGAGCGCGGCGTCCAGCGAGAGGTCGACGTCGTGCCGCAGCAGTACGTCTCCGGGCGCGGGCGGCTGCTCGAACGACGCAAACCGGTAGCCGGCGCCCTTCGCCGCCTCGAGCAGCTCGCCGTAGTGCTCGAGCGAGAAGCCGCAGCTCACGGTCGCACCTCCACGTCCAGCAGTTTCGCTGCAGCCTCGGCGCGCTCGACGGCCTGGAGGTTCGTCGATCCCAGCGCGATCACGAATCCGCGCCTGTCGCCGTCGACCTGGACCGGCCTGATCGTCTCGCCCTCGCGGAAGTAGAGGTCGGCCTCCACCACCCCGGGGGCGGCCGTCACCCGCTCGAGCCCGCTCACCCGCACGAGCGTGCCGGTCGGAAGCGGCCCCGGCTCGGCGGTCAGGAACGAGATCGCGAGCGGCTGCTGGACTCGCGGTTCCACGAGGTCGTCCGGCACCGGCTGCCCGAGCGCCTGGCGGAGCGCGATCTCGATCAGGTCGACACCGACGCCGTACCGCGCGACCGAGTCCATCTGGCCGGCCGGGATCCTCGCCGCCACCTCGATCAGCCGCGCGACGCCGTCGTCGCCCCAGATCACCTGCGGGTAGGCGATGCCGTTCCGGAGCCCGAGGGCGTGCACCGTCGAGCGCCCGATCTGCTCGACGGCCTCGAGCGCGTCGCCGTAGAGGGTCGAGGGGTAGACGTGCGCCAGCGCGACCCCGAAGCCGATTCCCGGCGGCCGGCGCCGGTCGGAGAGGGTCAGCACCGAGATCTCGCCGTCGCGGGCCACGAGCAACCCGTTGACCTCGAGGCCCGCGTGGTAGCTCTCCAGGATCGCCTCCTCCTCGACCGACTGCGCGAGCGAGGCGTGCAGGCGCCGTTCGACCTCGTCCACCGACGTGACGAGGAAAAGCCCGCGCTGCCCGGCCGAGTCAGCCGGCTTCAGGACGGCGGGGAAGCCCACCGCCTCGACCGCCGCCCGGACCTCGCGCACGTGCCGTAGCGCCGCGAACCGGGGCTGCGAGACGCCAGCGTCAGCCAGCCGGCGGCGCATCGCGATCTTGTTCGTCATCAGGTGGGCCGTCTCAGGGCCGATTCCGGGGAGGCCGAGCTCCTCCGCGACGGCGGCGACGACCGGCACCGCACGGTCGGCGGCGAAGGTCATCACGCCCTCGACACCGTGCCGCCGAGCGACCTCGACGACCGAGGCGACGTCCGTGAAATCGACCGTCTCGGCGACGTCGGCGACCTCGAAGCCGGGAGCGTCCACGTTCCGGTCGACGGCGACGACGCGGGCGCCGAGCTCCTTCACCCGCCGGAGCGCACGGCGCTGATGGCGTCCCGCGCCGACGAACAGCACTGCTTCTCCGGTGATCAAATCAGCTTATTGCGGCCTAACCGCGTCTTTACATGGAAGTCGTAGGAGAGCGATGGGCCGGTATCTGATCAGACGCTTGCTCTGGGCCTGCGTCCTCTTCCTGGCCGTCACGGTCGTCTCGTACATCATCTTCTTCATGATCCCGGCGGAGCCGGCGCGGCTGATGTGCGGCCCGCAGTGCCCGCCCGACCAGGTGGCCAAGGTCCGGAGGGAGATGGGCCTCGACCGGCCGGTGATCGTCCAGTACGGCGACTTCCTCAAGAACCTCGTCCTCCACCAGTCGCTCGGCCGCTCCTACGCCACCCGCCAGGCCGTCACCGACATGATCAAGGAAGCCGCTCCCGTGACGGCGAGCATCGTGATCGGCGGGGTCGTCCTCTGGATGCTGGTGGCGATTCCGCTCGGCGTCCTCTCCGCCCTTCGGCCGCGATCCCTCTTAGACCGCACGGGGATGATCTTCGTCCTGGTCGGGATCTCCGCGCATCCGGTCTGGATCGGGCTGCTCCTCATCTACTTCGTTGGCTACAAGGCGGGGCTGGCGCCCCTCGGCGGGTACTGCGACATGATCAACCCCGGAACCGACTGCGGCGGACCCATGGACTGGGCCCACGCGCTGATCCTCCCCTGGATCACGTTCGCCCTGCTCTACGCCGCGCTCTACACGCGGATGATCCGCGCGAACGTGCTGGAGGCGATGAACGAGGACTACGTCCGGACCGCGCGGGCGAAGGGCGCGCCTGAGTGGCTCGTGATGCGCTCGCACATCCTTCGGAACGCCATGCTCCCGATCATCACGATGCTCGGGCTCGACATCGGCATCCTGCTGGGCGGCGCGATCTTCACCGAGACGGTGTTCGGCCTCCCCGGGCTCGGGAAGACGGCGCTGGAACGGCTGGAGGGCTTCGACCTGCCCGCGGTGATGGGCATCACGGTGTTCGCGACGTTCGCGATCATCGTGATCAACCTGATCGTCGACGTGCTCTACGCCTGGATCGACCCGCGCATCCGCCTTAGCTAGGGCTACGGCGATCCCGGCTTGACCGGGAAGAGGAAGTCGTGCGTGTCCCAGCGCTCGATCTCGCACCCGTCGGTGCGCGTGAAGCGGGCGTCCACGGTCTCGCCGTGGTAGAGGCCCTCGACCTCGGCTACCGCCGGACCGCCGTACTCCTGCGTGCACATGGTCCCCGCGGGCGTGGGCGCGAACGGGTCGTTGAACGTCTCGAGTCGCAGGCACGCCGCTTGAGGGTTGGGAAGGGTCCCGCCCGAGCGGTCGCAGTAGAGCTTCCACTCCTGCTTCCCGCCCGCGTCCTTGCCCTTCGGCCAGGCGCTGATGCTGAGGACCGTCTGGGTGCCGGGGGTCTTGCCGCCCTCGTAGCCGCCGCAGCCGGCCAGGGCTGCCAACAGCGCCACTAGACTCGCCGCGTGCCACTTCACGGTAAGCGCATTGTGCTCACGGGAGGCGCGGGCTTCATCGGCACCACGCTCACCCGGCGCCTCGTGGACGACAACGAGATCGTCGTCCTCGACAATCTCCACCGCGACGCGATGGGCGCGACGGAGCTGGCCGGCCACCCGAACCTGACCTTCGTGCAGGCCGACGTGCTCGACGCGGACGCCGTACGCGAGACGCTGGAGGGCGCGACGCACATCGTCCACCTCGCCGCAATCGCCGGAGTCGACACCGTGCTCGAGAGCCCCGTGCGGACGATGCGCGTGAACCTGATCGGCACCTACAACGTGCTCGAGGCCGCGAATGCGACGATCGAGACCGTCGAGCGGCTGGTCGACTTCTCGACGAGCGAGGTCTTCGGGCGCCACGCCTACAAGGTGGAGGAGGTCCACGAGACGGCGCAGGGCTCCGTCGGGGAGGCGCGCTGGACGTACGCCGTCTCGAAGCTCGCCGGCGAGCACCTGGCGCACAGCTACCACGACGAGTTCGGGCTGCCGACGGTCTCCGTCCGGCCGTTCAACGTCTACGGCCCGGGCCAGATCGGCGGCGGCGCGATCCGCGCGTTCATCGAGACGGCCCTCGCGGGCGACGACCTCGTGATCCACGGCGACGGCTCGCAGGTCCGCGCGTGGTGCTACGTCGACGACCTCGTCGACGCGCTGCTGCTCGTGCTCGAGCGCCCCGAGGCCGTCGGCGAGGTCTTCAACGTGGGGAACGAGCGCTCCGTGCTCACGATCCGCGAGCTCGCCGAGCAGATCCGGGAGCTGATGGGCGGGAAGGTCGAGATCACGTTCCGCCCGCTCCACTACACCGACGTCGAGATGCGGATCCCGAACATCGACAAGGCCCGAAAGCTCCTCGGCTGGGAGCCCAAGGTCGACCTCGAGGAAGGGCTCAGCCGCACGATCGCCTGGTACCGGGAACGGCAGCCGGCACCGACGTGATCCGTCTCGCCTGGCCCGACCTCGGCGAGGCAGAGCTCGCCGCGATCGCCGAGGTCCTCGAGAGCGGCCAGCTCACGATGGGGCCGAAGGTGGCCGAGTTCGAGGCAGGGCTGGCGCAGGCGTGCGAGGTGGACCAGGCGGTGGTCGTCTCCTCGGGGACGGCGGCGTTGCACCTGTCCGTGCTCGCGCTCGGGATCGGCCCCGGCGATGAGGTGATCGTCCCCGCGTACACCTTCCCGGCGACGGCGAACGTCGTCGCGCTGGCGGGCGCCACGCCGGTGCTCGTCGACGTCGACCCGGAGACGATGAACCTGCGGCCCGAAGCGGTGGCGGATGCGGTCACCGACCGCACGCGCGCCGCGCTCGTCGTGCACCTCTTCGGACGGCCGGCGCCGTGGGAAGAGCTCGCCGCCGCGGTGCCCAAGGGCGTCGAGTTGCTGGAGGACGCGGCGGGCGCGCTCGGCGCGCGAAGCGGCGGTCGGGCCTGCGGTGGGCTCGGGCGGCTCGGCTGTCTCTCCTTTCATCCCCGCAAGATCGTCGCCACCGGTGAGGGCGGGGCGGTGACGACGGACGACACGGAGGTGGCAGACGCGGTGCGCCGTTTCCGCCACCACGGAATCGAGCCGCGCGGCGAGTTCGAGATCCGCGCGCCGGGCCTCAACTACCGCCTCTCCGACGTTCTCTGCGCGCTCGGGATCGCCCAGCTCCGCCGGCTCCAACAGCTGCTCGAGGAGCGCGAGCAGCTGGCGGCCGGGTACGCGGAGCGGCTCGCCGGCGTGGTGGGGCTCCCGAGCGCGGCGCACGGCGACCGTCACGGCTGGCAGGCCTACGTCGTCCGCATCGAGCGGCGTGACGAGACGCTCCATGCGCTCCACGACGCCGGCATCCAGGCACAGATCGGCACCTACGCGCTCCACCACCTCGCCGCCTATGCCGGCCAGGGCCCGTTTCCCGGGGCGGACGAGGCGTACGAGCGTGCGCTCGCCCTGCCGTTCCACAACCGCTTGACGGCGGAGGATCAGGACCGTGTGACGGAGGTCTTGACGCGTTTGTAAGTGAGTAGTAACTTACAAACGTGGTAACGAAGACACGCCAGTCCGCCGAGGAGCGCCGGCAGGACATCCTCGACGCCGCACTCGTCGAGTTCGCGTCCAAGGGCCTCCACGGCACCTCGACCGACGACATCGCGAAGCGGGCCGGGATCTCGCAGCCGTACGTCTTCCGGCTCTTCGGGACGAAGAAGCGGCTCTTCGCCGAGGCGTGCCGCCGCTGCATGCGGGAGGTGCGCGAGGCGATGACGGCGGCCTCGGCCGGCAAGTCGGGCGCCCAGGCGCTTTCGGCCATGGGACAGGCGTACATCGCCCTGCTGGCGGCCGATCCGCGCCGCCTGACGCTCCAGATGCACATGTACGCGGCCTGCGAGGACCCCGAGATCCGCGAGGTCGCGCGCGAGGGCTACGGCGAGCTCGTGCGGTTCGCCCAGGCCGTGAGCGGCGAGTCGCGAAAGGCGGTGTCACAGTTCTTCGCCCGCGGGATGCTGATCAACGTGATCGCCGCGATGCAGGTTCGCGAGGGCGGCGTCCAGTGGGCCGACGACCTGATCGAGGGCTGCAAGGAGTAGCCCTCTCTTTTTGACCTGAAAGAAAGTGACGACTCACTATCAAGATAGGAGGAGGATCGAGATGCAAGCCCCACGCACGCTGTGGACGTTCGTGATCACGTCCGTGGCGCTTTTCATGGTCGTGCTCGACAACCTCGTCGTCTCCACCGCCCTGCCCGTGATCCGCACGGATCTCGACGCCTCGCTCGAGCAGCTGGAGTGGACGGTCAATGCGTACACGCTGACCTTCGCAGTCCTGCTCCTCACGGGCGCGGCGCTCGGTGACCGCTTCGGGCGCAAGCGGATGTTCGTAATCGGCCTCGCGCTCTTCACCGGCGCCTCTGCCGCGGCCGCGCTCGCGCCGAGCATGGACGCCTTGATCGCCGCCCGTGCGATCCAGGGCATCGGCGGCGCGATCGTCACGCCCTTGACGCTGACGATCCTGAGCGACGCCTTCCCGAAGGAGAAGCGCGGCCTCGCCCTCGGCGCCTGGTCGGGAATTGCCGGGCTCGCAGTTGCGTCGGGCCCGCTCGTCGGCGGTGCAGTGGTCGACGGAATCTCCTGGCAGTGGATCTTCTGGCTCAACGTCCCGATCGGGATCCTGCTGTTGCCGATCGCGATGCGGTTCCTGCGCGAGACCCACGGCCCTGCCGGCCAGCTCGACCTCCCGGGGCTCGGGCTCGCCAGCGCCGGCCTGCTCGGCATCGTCTGGGGCCTGATCCGCGGCCAGAGCGACGGCTGGACGAGCCCGCAGATCGTCGCATCGCTGACGTTCGGGGCGCTGCTCACAATCGGCTTCGTCGTCTGGGAGACTCGCGCCGAGGCCCCGATGCTGCCGATGCGGTTTTTCCGCAATCGGGCCTTCGCCGCGGCGAACGGCGCGTCGCTCCTCATGTACTTCGGGATGTTCGGCTCGATCTTCCTGCTCACACAGTTCCTCCAGACGGCGCAGGGCCACTCGCCCTTCGGCGCTGGTCTGCGAGTGCTTCCGTGGACGGCGATGCCGATGGTCGTCGCGCCGATCGCCGGCGCTCTCTCCGATCGCATCGGCGGCAGGCCGCTGATGGCCGGCGGGCTCGCACTCCAGGCGATCGGGCTCGGCTGGATCGCAGCGGTGTCGACGCCGACCGTCCCGTACAGCCACCTCGTCTTGCCGTTCATCCTCAGCGGCACCGGGATGGCGATGTTCTTCGCGCCCGTCGCGAACGTCGTCCTCTCGTCAGTGCGCGCCGAGGAGGAGGGCAAGGCCTCCGGCACCAACAACGCGATCCGCGAGGTCGGCGGCGTCTTCGGCGTCGCGGTGCTCGCCTCGGTGTTTTCGCACTACGGCGGCTACGCCTCGCCGCAGAGCTTCGTTGACGGCCTCACCATCGCGACATGGGTCGGCGCCGCCGTCGTCGGGGCCGGTGCGGTGATCGCGCTCGCGATCCCGCGGATCAGGCCGAGCGAGGAGCGCGCGGAGGCCGACCTGGCCTACGACGCGGCCTAGCGATTCGTTGCTCCCGGGGTTGGCCTACTTGCGGCCGGCCCCGAGGGGCAGCACGAGCGCATAGCCCTCGGAGAGGAACGGCACGCGGTCGACGAGCGCCGCGATCTCGTCCGGCATGAACGGGCCCTCCTCGGTCACGACCTCGGTGATCAACTCAGCGGGCACGAGCTCGAAGAGCGACCGCTCGATGTCCGCGAGCTCCGGCGCCTGGCTGCCCGGCACCGGCGCGACCTTGATCACCTCCGCCGCGACGATCGTCGGGATCCCAGCCTCCCACGCTGCGCGCGCCAGCGGGATCGTCCCGACCTTGTTGCAGATCGAGCCGTCCCGAAAAACCGTGTCCGCGCCGATCAGGAGCATCGCCGCGTCCCGCACCCGGTCCGGTGCGTCGGAGTCCTCGACGAGCTCGGCGTCGAGACCCGCCTCCGTGAGCTCGTCGACGAAGGCCCGTCCTTCCCCGACCGGTTCGGAGACGGTGCAGAGGATCTTCGCCGGCTCGGTCTGCTGGACGGCCTCGCGGACGGTGCCCGAGGCGGAGTGTGTGATCACCGTGGCGCCGGTCAGGCGCTCGCGCAGCTGGATCGTGATCGAGGCGGCCGCGCGCCGACGCGCGTCGTCGAGCGCCTGCGCCTCCTCCTGGATCACGCGTCTCAGGTCGTCCAGGTCGAGGTGGCTCTCGTGGCCCGCGGCGGCGAGCACGCGGCCGACGGCCCCGGCGACGGCGCCGACGCCGGGACGGCTCGTCGCCAGCTGGCGTCCCGCCTCCTGGAGGCTCTCCAGGAGGTCCTCGCAGCTCGCGGCCTGCTGCGCCGACAGCTCGGCCAGCGTCTCGACCGCCCGGCGCGCCATCCAGCTCGCCCCGTGCAACCGGTCGTCGCGCAACTCCTGGACTCTCTCGGCGAGGGCGGCGTTCACAGGTTGTCCAATTGTAGGCTCGGCGCGATGTCGCCGGAGATCTCGGTCGTGGTCACCCTCTACAACGAGGACGGCACCGCCAGTGAAGTCGTTCGCCGGACGGTCGGCGCGCTCGAGGAGCTCGGCCGGCCGTGGGAGCTGATCCTGGTCGACGACGGCTCCACCGACGCCACGTGGTCGGCGGTCGAAGGCGCCCACGCCGCCGACGACCGGATTCGAGGCGTCAAGCTCAAGCGGAACTTCGGCCAGCACCCCGCGATGCATGCGGGCCTCGTGCGGGCCGGCGGCGACGTCCTCGTCACGATGGACGGGGATCTGCAGAACTCCCCCGAGGACATCCCGCAGCTCGTCGCGGCCGTCGAGGGCGGGGCCGACGTGGCGAGCGGCCGGAGAGCTGCCCGACGCGACTCCTGGGGCCGCACCGTCCCCTCGCTGATGGTCAACGGCATGCTCCGCCGCTTCACCGGCGTTGCGATCTCCGACTTCGGCTGCTCCTTCAACGCCTACCACCGGTCGGCGATCGAACCGGCCCTCGGTTCGATCGGCAAGCAGAAGTTCACGAAGGCGCTCGTGCTCTCCACCGGCGCGAGCGTCGTCGAGGTCGACGTCCAGCACGCGCCGCGACACGGCCACTCGCGCTACTCGCCGCTTCGTCTGACGCGGCTCGCGCTCCACGTCCTGGCCGGCTTCTGGCCGCAGCCGATCCAGTGGATCGGGCTCGCGCTCGGAACCCTGTGCACCCTCGCCGCGCTCGTGCTCGGGATCTACGGCGTCGTCTACTGGATCGCCGAGTCGAACTTCCCCGGGCCGCTCTTCGGCGGCGTTGGCGTCATCTTCGTCCTCGGCGTCCAGGGCTTCATCCTCGCCCTGGTTGGGGAATATCTGGGGCGCATCCAGCGTGACGTGGAGGGACGGCCCTTGTACACAATCGAGCGCGAGCTGTGAAACGCATCCTGGTCACCGGTGGGGCGGGCTTCATCTCGTCCGCGTTCGTGCGGCACCTGCTGCGCGCGACGCCGCACGAGGTCGTCTCCCTCGACGCGCTGACCTACGCCGGCAACCTCGAGAACCTCAGCGACATACGCTCGCACGAGCGGCTCTCGTTCGTCCAGGGGAACATCCGCGACGAGGCGCTCGTACGCTCCGTCGTCGCCTCCGTGGACGTGATCGTCAACGCAGCCGCCGAGTCGCACGTCGAGAAGTCGATCGTCGAGGGCGCCTCGGAGTTCGTGGCCACGAACGTGGAGGGGACACGGGTACTGCTCGACGCGATCCGCGAGGTGCCGGTCGAGCGCTTCATCCTGATCTCGTCCAGCGAGGTCTACGGCAGCGCCGAGGCCGACCCCATGGACGAGGACCACCCGCTCAACCCGCGGAGCCCGTACGCGGCGACGAAGGCCGGCGCGGACCGCCTCGCCTACAGCTACCACGCGACCTACGAGCTCCCGATCGTGATCGTCCGGCCCTTCAACAACTACGGGCCGCGCCAGCACCCGGAGAAGGTGATCCCGCGCTTCATCCTCCAGGCGCTCCACGACGAGTCCCTCACCGTCCACGGGGACGGCGGTGCCAGCCGCGACTGGCTCTATGTGGAGGACGACGCCGAGGCGATCGAGGCCGTGATCGACGCGGAGGTGGACTCGATCGCCGGCGAGGTGATCAACCTCGCGACGGGCGTGGACGTTCCCGTCTCGCGCATCGCCGATCTCGTGCTCGAACTGCTCGAGAAGCCGACATCGTTGAAGTCGCACGTCGAGGAGCGGCCCGGCCAGGTGCGGCGTCACGTCGGCTCGACCGCCAAGGCCGAACGGCTCCTCGGGTGGACGGCGCGGACGAGTCTCGAGGATGGGCTCGAACGCACGGTCCAGTGGTATCGCGAGAATGAGGCCTGGTGGCGGGCGCTTCGGGCCTCTCCGGCAAGCGTCTCCTCGTCCTAGGGGCGGGGGCCGCGCAGCTCGGGCTGCTCGAGGCGGCGCGCGGCGCCGGCGTCTTCACGATCGCGGTCGACCGCGATCCAGGGGCGCCGGGGATGGCGCTCGCGGACCGGCGTGCGATCCTCTCGGCGGAGGACGAGCTCGGGATCGGACGGCTGGCGGAGGCCGAGCGGGTGGAGGGCGTGATCGCGCCCGGGATCGACTGGCCCGTCGGGATCGCGGCGCGGGTCGCCGCCAAGCGCGCCCTGCCGCATCCGCTCGAGCCCGCGACCGGCGCGCTGGCGGTCTCGAAGCTGCGACAGCGCGAGCGGTTCGGAGCCGAGGGCGTGCCGCAGCCGCGCTGGCGCGTCGTCACGGAGCCGGAGGACGACCTGCCGGTGCCGTGCGTCCTCAAGGCGCCTGACCGCCAGGGACAGCGCGGCCTCTCGCTCGTGCGGGACGAGAGCGAGCTCCGCCGGGCCGTCGCACAGGCGATCGCGGCGGCCAGGAACGGCCAGGCGCTCGTGGAGGAGCTCGTCGAGGGCCCGGAGCTCACTGTGAACGCCTTCTCCGTCGACGGCGAGTTCGTGCCGCTGACGGTGACCGACCGGATCACCGCCGAGCCGCCGGCGTTCGGCGTCGCGCTGGCGCACGTCTGGCCGGCGGAGGACGGGGCCGCCGAGGCCGCCGAGGTCGCCCGGCGAGCGGTCGCCGCACTTGGAATCCGGAACGGCCCGACCTACACGCAGATCCGCCTGAGCGCCGACGGCCCGAAGGTGATGGAGGTGGCGGCCCGCCTCGGTGGCGGCCACGACGCGGAGCTCTGCCGGGCGGCGGTCGGGGTCGACCTGAACGGGCTCGCCCTCCGCGCCGCGCTCGGCGAGCCGGTCGAGCCGCCGTCGCCCGAGCCGCGGGTCGGCGGTGCGACGACGGCCTTCCTCGTCGCCCCGGCGGGCGAGCTCCAGACGCCGCCCGCGGTGGACGAGGCCGCGGCGGCCGAGGGAGTGCTAGCGGTGCGGGTCTACCGGCGCCCCGGCTTTCGGTTCGGCGAGCTTCGCACCGGCGCCGACCGGGCGGGGGCGGTCCTGGCCGTGGGAGATAGTCGCGCCGCGGCCTGGCACCGGGCGAGGGCCGCGGCGG
>Ga0307318_10000375_pt1 | contig 14730 bp, 15 predicted proteins | sample ER_DNA_367_FD_194500 | JGI IMG/M metagenome (GOLD analysis project Ga0307318, IMG submission 194500) | Bulk soil microbial communities from the East River watershed near Crested Butte, Colorado, United States - ER_DNA_367 | ecosystem: Environmental > Terrestrial > Soil > Floodplain | place...
TGGTCACCCACGGTCTGTGAGTCGGAGACAGGAGCGAAGGGTCCGCTCGAAGAGGAACCGGCCTGGATCTGGGCCGTGAAGCCGGCCGTGTCGGTGCTGACGGTCATCTGCGTCAGCTTCCTGGCGCTGCCCGCGTCGAGGACGACACCGACCCCGCTCTTCCCGAGCCCGTCGCTGTAGCGCTCGGTCGTCCAGTACGTCCCCGGATCGCCGTCGGTCGCGAAGCGCGCGTCCTCGCTGTGCTCGGTTCGGTTGTCGCCTTCCGGGTCGTATGAGGTGAGACCGGTCAGGTGGACGGGTTTTGCCGGCGCCGCGCCACCTCCGCTCGCCTTGTGAACGAGCTTCGTAAGCGTCGATGTCGAGCCGGTGAAGGTGAAGACCGCGGCGAGGATCCCCGCCAGCACCGCGAGGCCGGCGAGGAGCATGATCAGCGGCCAGACGCTCGGCCGCTCGGCGGGCGGCCTCGGAGCGCTCCGGCGGCGGCTCAGACGGCGCTCCGGCGCCACGACCATGGTCTCGGCGCCCCACGTCGCGTTGTCCGGCTCCTCGAGCGACGCGCTCAGCTCGGCGCAGAGCTCGTCCATCGACCCGAAGCGGTCCCGCGGGTCCTTGGCCATCGCGCGTTGCACAACCGCGTCGAGGCGTGGCGAGACGTCGGGCCGCCGTGCGCGGACGCTCGGGACAGGCTCGTTGATGTGCCGCAACGCCACCGCGACGAAGTTGTCGCCGGGGAACGGAACATCGCCGGTGAGCATCTCGTAGAGCACCGCGCCGAGGGAGTAGATGTCGCTCTGCGCGTCGACGCGCGAGCCCCGCGCCTGCTCCGGCGAGATGTAGTCGCTGGTCCCCATGACCGTGCCGGTCTGCGTCAGGCCGCCGTGCACGTCGAGCGAGCGCGCGATCCCGAAGTCCGTCACCTTCGTCTCGCCGTCGCCGTTGAGGAGCACGTTCTGCGGCTTCACGTCACGATGGACGAGCCCGTGCTCGTGCGCGAAGCCGAGCGCCCGAGCGATCTGCAGCGCGACCTCGACCGCTTCCCGCACGGGCAGGGGCCCCTTCCGCGCGATCAGCTCCTTCAGGTTCTCCCCGTCGCAGTACTCGAAGACGATGAACTGCCTGCCGTCCTGCTCGCCGCGGTCGATCACGGTGACGATGTTCGGGTGCGAGAGCTGCGCCACGGAGCGCGCTTCACGGCGGAAACGCTCGACGTAGTCGCCGTCGGCCGTGAATTGCTCGTGCAGCACCTTGAGTGCGACGTCGCGCTCGAGCAGCTTGTCGTGCGCCCGGTAGACGCTCGACATGCCGCCGGTGCCGACAAGCTCCTCCAGCTCGTACCGTTCGGAGATCAGCTCGCCGACCACGCGCTGAATTGTGCCCGTCTCCGGCCGCGCTAAGCGCGGTTACGACGCGAGGGCGATGTCGAGCGCCTGTTCCCAGACGTCGAGCGCCTCGTCGACCTCGGCGTCCGAGATCACGAGCGGGACCAGCACGCGAATGCAGTTCGAGTAGATGCCCGACTTGAGCAGCAGCAGGCCGCGCTCCGCGGCGGCCTCGACGACCTCGGTCGCCAGCTCGGGGGCCGGGTTCTTGCTCGAGCGGTCGTGGACGAGCTCGATCGCCAGCATGGCGCCGAGGCCGCGCACGTCGCCGATCGCGTCCCAACGCTCCTGCCACGCGGTCATCCGCCCGCGGATCGTCTCGCCGATCACAGCGCCGCGCTCGCTCAGGCCCTCCCCCTCGAACACGTCGAGGACTGCCAGCGCGGCCGCCTGTGCGACGGGGTTGCCGACGTAGGTGCCGCCGATCGCCGAGTCGCCCGGCGCGTCCATGATCTCCGCCTTGCCGAGCACCGCCGAAAGCGGCAGGCCGGCGGCGATCGACTTCGCGACCGTGACGAGGTCGGGCTCCACGTCGTAGTGCTCGATGCCCCACAGGCGCCCCGTGCGTCCGAAGCCGGTCTGCACCTCGTCGACGACGAGCACGATCCCGTTGTCGTCGCAGATTCGGCGCACGCCCTCGACGAACTCCGGCGGCGCGACCACGAACCCTCCTTCGCCTTGCACCGGCTCCAGCACGATCGCGGCGACGGTCTCGGCGGCGACCTGCGTCACGAGCGCGCGCTCGAGCGCCTCGAGCGCCTCGGCCGCGCTCGGCCCGCGGTACTCGTTCGGGAAGGGCACGCGGTAGACCTCGGGCGCGAAGGGGCCGAGCCCGGCCTTGTAGGGATGCGTCTTCGAGGTCAGCGTCAGCGAAAGCAGCGTCCGGCCGTGGAAGCCGCCCTCGAAGCCGATCACTGCCGGGCGGCCGGTGTACGAGCGAGCGAACTTGATCGCGTTCTCGACGGCTTCGGTGCCCGCGTTGAAGAACGCCGCCTTGGCCGGCTTGCGCACGGGCGCGAGCTCGCAGAGCCGCTCGGCGAGCGTGACGTAGACCTCGTAGGGGACGATCGTGAAGTCCGTGTGCGAGAAGCGGCCGAGCTGCTCCTGGGCCGCGGCGACGACCTCGGGGTGCGAGTGCCCGACGTTCAGGCAACCCACGCCGCCGGTGAAGTCGAGGAACGTGTTGCCGTCGACGTCGGTGAGCGTCGCGCCCCGGCCGTGTTCGATCACGACCGGCAGGAACACGGAGAGAGGATCGGCGACGACGCGCTCCTTGCGCTCGAGGACCTCCTTCGACTTGGGCCCCGGAATCGCCGTCCGAAGCTCGATCGCCCGAATTACCGCCACGGGTTGACGATAGCGCAGCGGCCGGTCAAATGCATAGCTGTATAGCGCTCATGCAGGCGGAAGCAGCGCGGGCGCGTCATAGAGCCCCTCGGCGTTCCAGAGCAGGAACCCGTGCGTGTGCAGCGCGCGCGCCGCGGCGATCTGCGCCCGCACGTCGTCGAGCGTGTACGTGCGGCCGAGCGAGAAGTCCTGCAGCCACGGCGTCAGCCGTGCTCCGCGGCCCTCGAGCGCGGTCTGGAAGTCCAGCAGCGAGCGCGTCACGGTCTGGCCCGGAACGGCGTCGGGATCCGCCAGGTTGTACTCGCCGGAGTTGAAGTGCGACGGGTAGACCATCGGGTAGACCGCGTCGACGTGGCCCGAGATCCGGCGCGGCAGCTGCCCGATCCCGAGGTCACGTGTGGCCGAGAGGCCGAAGACGTCGACCGAGACGCGGACGCCGAGCGGGTGCAACCGCTTTGCCGCGTACTGGACGAACGCGGGGATCGTCCAGGCCATCGGGTGCGGGCGCGGCCCGGGGTAGCGGATCAGCGAGAGGTCGCCGTCACTCGGGAAGCGGACGTAGTCGAACTGGATCTCGTCGAAGCCGGCCTTCGCGGCCGCGGCGGCCAGGTCGACGTTGTAGCGCCACACGCGCCGGTCGTACGGGTTCGTCCAGCCGAGCCCGGCGTCGTTGTGCCAGAGCGAGCCATCGGTCGTGTGAATCGCGAGCTCGGGGCGCTGCTCCGAGAGCACCGGGTCCTCGAAGGTGACGATCCGCCCGATCAGGTAGACCCCGTGCGCATGCACGAGTCGCGCGGCGCGCTTCGCCTTGTAGAAGGGCCCAGCCGCGCCCGTGCTGCGCGCGAGCGGAACGGCCGAGGGCACGAACCCGACGCGCCCGTTCTCGTCCTTGACGTCGAGCTCGATCGTGTTCAGGCCGGGCAGCGAGAGGTAGTCCTGGAGCTTGCCCGGCAGCGAGGCGAGCGCCATCGTGACGTGCACCCCTCGGATTTCGTCCGGCACGGCCGCCTGCCCGCTGTGCCGAGGCTCGACCTTGGTCTCCGCCGCCTCGCTGGCCTTGACTGAAGCGCTTCCTCCACCACCCCCGCCGACCGAACGCGCACCGACCGTGATCCCCGCCGCCACGGCAAGGAGGACGGCTCCCGCAACGGCCCGCCGCCTCCTGACCTGACGCCGGCGACGCCGGCGGCGTCGCTCGCGTGACCGAGGGTTCGGGTGGGGTTCCTCCATCGAAAGGGGCCCAAGCATATGGACTTTGGGAGGCCTCGACGAAACATCGGCTGTGCCCCCGGAACACACTGCACGCCCGGATGCTGCGTCCTCAGTCGCACCCGTAGCCTCCGGCCACGGGCACTCCCTGCGTCCTTGGCTCGGAACGAGCATCGCGCACGGCGACGAGCGAGGTTCCGTCAAGCCCTCTTACAATCACCCCCGTGGTCCTCTCCGACCGCACGATCCGGCGGCTGCTCGAGGAGGGTCGGATCGGCATCGACCCCTACGACGAGGCGCTGCTGCAGCCGTCGAGCGTCGACGTGCGCGTCGACCGCTTCTTTCGCGTCTTCCACAACGCGCGCTACCCGTTCATCGACGTCAAGCAGCCGCAGGAGGAGCTGACCGAGCTCGTCGAGATCGACGACGAGCGGCCGTTCATCCTCCACCCAGGCGAGTTCGTGCTCGGCTCGACCCTCGAGCGGGTGACGCTCCCGGACGACCTCGTGGCGAGGCTGGAGGGCAAGAGCTCGCTCGGACGGCTCGGGCTGCTGATCCACTCGACGGCCGGCTTCATCGACCCCGGCTGGGACGGCCACGTCACGCTCGAGCTGTCGAACGTGGCGAACCTCCCGATCACGATCTACTTCGGGATGAAGATCGGCCAGCTCTCGTTCGTGCAGCTGACCGAGCCCGCGGAGACGCCGTACGGCGCGGGCGCACTGGGCTCGAAGTACCAGGGCCAACAGGGGCCGACGCCGAGCCGCTACTGGCAGAACTTCTAGGGCGCCAGGCGGGCGCAGACGAGCTGAAGGTTGGCCCGGGCCGGCGCCACGGCGTCGCTCGACACCGACCAGCGGCCCCCGGATCCGACCGCGGCAGCACCGTCGGCCTGAATCAGCTTCCCCGGCAGCGCGAAACCGGCCGCTAGTGAGAACCAGCCGCGCCGGCAGCGACGGGTGAAAGCCCGGCTGCCGGGACGCACGTCGACCGAGAACGTCGTCACCTCGACGTGCAGCCGCTCACGCGGCGCTCCGGGGGCGCGCGCGAGCGTGACGCAACCGCCGTAGAAGACCACCGTTCGCGGCTGCGAGCCCGTGTTCTGAACCGAGAACGAGAAGCGGCTCAAGGTCGAGGTCTCGCGGCGGATGCTGAGGCGGAGACCGCCCCGGTACGCCTGCGCGGACTTCTGCCGGTTGGGGTCGAGGTCGGCTCCCGCGCCCGCCGGCACCGTGCCCGAGGGACACGCAAGCGAAGCCGCGGCCGACTTGCCTGCCGGCGCGGTCACCTGGGCCGGCTTCGGCGGCTTCAGCTTCAGCCTGTACTTCGCGCCGGCCGCGCCCGCGATCTTGCGGCACGCGACGGCGACCGTCACCCGCTGGCGGTCGTTCGTGACGGGATTCCCGAAGCGGAAGCGGTAGGCCCGGGCGCCGACGGGTACGACCGCGAGCAGCGTCGCACCCGCCGCGCGCTTGGTGACCCCGGCGCTCGTGGCGACGAAGCCGGGTCGGCACGTCGTGGTGAAGGTCGTGATCGCGTTCGCCGGGAGGTCGCGAGTGGCGAACACCGTCGGCGCGAGGACGCGCTGCTGGCTCTGCGCGCGCGCCGACGCAGCGACGAGCGCAATGCCCACCGCAACCAACGCAATCGCCCGCCTGTCCATCCGCCGCAGCCCTCGCAGGCGAGCGTACAACACCGCCGTCGTAGAATCGAGCGTGTGATCCTGGTCACCGGATCGACGGGGTTCATCGGGCCCCGGATCGTTCGCGCGCTAAGTGAGCGCGATCGGCCGGTGCGAGCCCTTGTCCGCCGGCCGGATGATCGAACCGCTGCAACGCTCGCGACGTGGGGCGCCGAGCTCGTGCACGGCGAGATGACAGACGGCGAGAGCCTGCGCCGGGGAGTCGAGGGGTGCGACGTGGTCGTGCATCTCGTCGCAATCCGACAAGGCCGCGAGGAGCAGTTCCGCCGCGTGATGGAGGAAGGCACGCGCGACCTCATCGCCGCGGCGAAGGACGCCGGCGTGAGGCGGTTCGTGTTGATGAGCGCGCTCGGGACGAGCGAGGCGACAAAGGATCTCGTCCCGTACTACCACGCCAAGTGGGAGCAGGAGCAGGCCCTCCGCGGGTCGGGCCTCGAGCACGTGATCTTCCGGCCGAGCTTCGTCTTCGCGCGCGACGGCGGGATCCTGCCCACGTTCCGCCGGCTGGCGAGACTCGCGCCCGTGACGCCGATCATCGGCTCGGGGCGTCAGCGCATCCAGCCGATCTGGATCGAGGACGTCGCCGCGCACTTCGCGGAGGGCGTCGACCGCGTCGAGGCGGCGAACCGCACCTTCGAGCTCGGCGGCCCCGACGCCGTCAGCTGGGACGAGTTCTGGGCAAGGCTCAAGCGGACGCTCGGGCTGCGGCGGCCGAGCCTGCACGTGCCGATCGGCTTGATGCGCGCGAACGCGGTCGTGACCGAGCGCCTCCCCGGAAACATCCCGCTGACCCGCGACCTGCTGACGATGCTCGAGCACGGCGACAACGTCGTCTCGAACGACGACGCGGTGACGACGTTCTCCCTGCCGCTGGTCTCGCTGGACGAGCAGCTTCGTCGAGCGGTCTAGCCCGCCGCCTACGGCAAGCGGTCGTTCCTGAAAAAGACAAGGGGCCGCACAAGGCGGCCCCCTGATCCGGTTCCCAGCGTCGAAGTGGTAGAGGCGCTTCCGGCCGGCTGGTAGTCACCGGCGGCGCGAAGACGCGAGCCCCCTACGCTGGCTAGGCGGTTCCCCGTAGGTCCCGGGGACGCACCTCTACCCGCTGGTACCTCCACTGCCCGTACTTGATGAAATCACTCTCGGACCACCTCCTTTCCGCGGTATGGCTCACTGTACACGTTGGTGCGAACGTCGCCAGCCGGCGGCGCGGGCGTCACCTGAGAGCGGCGCCTTCGGCTAGTGACTGCGCAGGACGACCGAGAGCTCGAGGCCACGATCGAGGGGAAGGGTCACGCTCTCGAGCGTCGGATCCGCTTGCCGGGCGCGGGAGTACGCGCCGAGCGTCTCCTGATGCGAGAGGACGTTGTCGGCGATCACGACCGCTCCGGGCTCGAGCTTCGCACGAACCTCTGCGAAGAGCTGCTCGTACTGCTCCTTCTCCGCGTCGAGGAAGACGACGTCGAAGACGTCCTCGATCCGAGGCAGCGTCTCGAAGGCGTCGCCCTCGATCAGGTCGGCCCAGTCAGCGACGCCCGCCTCCTCGACGTTCGCGCGCCAGGCCTCGACCTTGGCCGGGTCGCTCTCCAGCGAGAGCAGGCGGCCGCCGAACGTGCGAACGCCTGCGGCGAGCCAGATCGAGGAATAGCCGCGTGAGCCGCCGATCTCGAGCACCTCGCAGTCGGTCTGCGGCGAGACGAAGGCGAACAGAAACTGCCCGGTCGCGCGCGCGACCTGCCGCGCGCGCTGCTCGCGAGGGACGCCGCGGGCGCGCTCGTCCGCGTCCTCGGCCTCGAGCCTGGCGAGCACCGCGCGGACGCGATCGTCGAGCACGAGCCGGAGCGTAATTGTTCACGCGCACCCGCGGACCTACGGGTCCCGACCCGCCCCCTGCCACGGCGGTCAGCCTACCGGCGGGCGGCGCACGTGTCTGTGCCAGGAGTGCGACGGATACGTGTCAATTACCCGGGCAGCCGCACCCTGGTCCGCGCCTCCTCCGCCGCGCCTCGCGCCGGGCAGTCCGCCAGGTGGTCGTTCACGACCCCGCAGGCCTGCATCGCCGCATAGACCGTCGTCGGGCCGACGAACCGAAAGCCCGCTCGGCGAAGCTCCTTCGAGAGCGCCGCCGACTCCGGAGTGGTCGCTCGCCAGTCGGCCGGCGCGCGCGGCGGCTCTCCGTCGGAGCGATACGACCAGACGAGCGAGGGCAGCGGCGTCCCGGCTTCACGCAGCGCCAGCGTCGCGCGCCCGTTTGCGATCGCCGCCTCGATCTTGCCGCGGTGCCGGACGATCCCGGCATCCGTGAGCAGACGCCGCACGTCGCGCTCCCCGAACTCCGCGAGGCGCTCGGGTGCGAACCCCGCGAAGGCGGCGCGGAAGGCCTCCCGCTTGCGCAGGATCGTCAGCCACGAGAGCCCCGACTGGAAGCCTTCGAGGCAGAACCGCTCGAGCAGGCCGCGCTCCTCCACCACCGGCCGGCCCCACTCTTCATCGTGGTACCGCTCGTAGAGCGGGTCCGAGGTCTCCCAGCAGCGCTGCGCCAACTAGCTCACTGTGACCTTGACCATCCCGTCGACGACCCGCACGGGAAAGGTCTCGACCGGCAGCACCGCCGGCAATGACAGCGGCCTTCCGGTGCAGATCTCGATGCGGGCACCGTGACGCGGGCAGACCGCCACGCCTTCCTCGGCATCGAAGTCGCCTTCACACAGCGGCCCGTCGTCGTGGGAGCACCGATCCTCCAGCGCGCAGTAGCGCCCGCCGAGGTTGTAGACGCCGACCGAGATCTCGCCCGCATGGACGATTTTCACCGTCCCGGGCGGAAGCTCGTCGACCGGCGAAACGTCGATCTCGGCCAAGCTATTTGAGGTCGAGCTCGTCGAGGCCGGCCCATTCCTCGGGCAGCGGCGTCCCCTTCGCACGGTGCAGCGCGACCTTGAGCACGCCGAGCCCGAGCAGCGCGCACTTGAGCCGCACCGGCGTCAGCGGGATGCCGACCTCCTCGAGCAGGTCCTCCTTCGGCAGCCCGGCGATCTCGTCCGCGGTCCGCCCCTCGACCATCTCCATCAGCATCGACGTCGAGGCCTGGCTGATGGCACAGCCGCGCCCGGAGAACTTCACCTCGTCGATCGTCTCGCCGTCTTCCGCGAACTGCACGTAGATCGAAACCTCGTCGCCGCAGAGCGGGTTGAATCCCTCGGCCTGGGCGTCGGCGTCCTCGATCACCCCGTGCCCGCGCGGGTTCTTGTAGTGGTCGAGGATCACCTCGCGGTAGAGATCGTCACCCACGCTATCCCAGGATCCTTCGGGCCTTGTGCAGCCCCTCGACGAGCCGGTCGATCTCCTCCGGCAAGGTGTAGAGGTAGAAGCTGGCGCGATTGGTGGCCGCCACCCCGAGCCGCGTCATCAGCGGCTGGCAGCAATGGTGCCCTGCGCGAATCGCGACGCCCTCGGAGTCGAGCACCTGCGCCACGTCGTGCGGGTGGATGCCCTCGACGTTGAACGAGACGATCCCAGCGCGCCGCTCCGGCGGCGGCCCGTAGAGCGTGATCCCCGGAACCTCGGCGAGCGCGTCCAGCGCGTACGCGGCCAGGGCGTGCTCGTACTCCGCGATCGCGTCCAGCCCGACCATGTCCAGGTAGTCGATTGCCGCGCCGAGCCCGACGGCCTCGGCCGCCGGCGACGTTCCGGCCTCGAACTTGTGCGGGAGCTCGCCCCAGGTCGTCTTCTCGAAGCGGACCTGGCGGATCATGTGCCCGCCGAGCAGGAACGGCTCCATCGCCTCGAGGAGCTCGGCCTTGCCCCAGAGGAAGCCGACGCCGCTGGGACCACACATCTTGTGGCCGGAGACGGCGAGGAAATCGCAGCCGAGCGCCTGGACGTCCACGGCCCGGTGCGGCGCGGCCTGCGCGGCGTCGCAGACGTAGATCGCGCCACGCTCGTGCGCCCACGCAGCCAGCTTCTCGACCGGGCTGATCGTCCCCAGCGAGTTGGAGACGAGGTTCGTGGCGACGACCTTCACGTCTCCGTCGCCGACCGTCTCCTCGAGCGCGTCGAGCCGGAGCTCGCCGCTCTCGTCGAGTGGAAGCATCCGGAACTCCGCGCCGGCGCGCCCGGCGATGTACTGCCACGGGACGAAGTTCGAGTGGTGCTCTAGCTCGGTCACGAGCACCACGTCGCCGGGGCCGAGGTTGTTCAGCCCCCACGAGTAGGCCACGAGGTTGAGCGCTTCGGTCGCGTTCCGGACGAAAATCACCTCTCGCGCGGACGGCGCGTTCACGAACACGCGCACCTTCTCGCGGGACGCCTCAAACGCCTCCGTCGCGCGCTCGGACAGGGTGTAGACGCCGCGGTGCACGTTCGTGTACGACGTCTCGTAGAAGTGGGTCATCGCGTCGAGCACGTGGCGGGGCTTCTGCGAGCTGACCGCCGAGTCCAGGTACGCGAGCGGCTTGCCATGGATCTTCTGCTCGAAGATCGGGAAGTCGGCGCGCAGTTTCTGCGCGTCGAGCGCTGGTCGAGCCGTCACGGCCACATGGCTATCGTACCGAGGCACCGGGTCATGAAGCTCTGCGCCGCTACAGCGATTCTGCTCGCGTTTCTGCCTCTGTCCGCGGGGTGCGGAGGCTCGGGCGGCGGCGCGAGCTCGCCGGGCGCCAAGGTGTTCGCGAGCGCCGGCTGCGGTGGCTGCCACACCCTGAAGGCGGCCGGCGCGAAGGGCCAGGTAGGGCCGAACCTCGACGAGCTGAAGCCGGAGGAGTCGACGGTCGAGCACCAGGTGCGGAGCGGCGGCAACGGGATGCCGTCGTTCGGGAGCAAGCTCTCGGCGCGCCAGATCGCGCTCGTCGCGCGGTTCGTCTCCGAATCGGCGCGCTCGTCAGGCACGACCGCCGCGTTCAAGCCGGACAACACGACCGTCTCCGGCTGCGAGAAGCACGCGACGCCCGGCTGCTTCCGCCAGGCTTTCGCGAACGTCGCCTACCGGGACGGGCCCAAGAAGGCGCTCAACCTGCTCGCCAAGGACGACGTCTCCGTGCAGAACGTCCACGCCGACTGCCATCAGATCGCGCACGCGATCGGCCACGGTGGGCTCGCGCACTACGACGGCAACGCGGCGAAGGCTCTGTCCCGGGGCGCGATGACCTGCAACTCCGGCTACTACCACGGGGTGATCGAGCGCGCCTTCGCGGGTGTGCCGCGGGAGCGCGTGATCCGGATCGCGCGCGGCCTCTGCACCGGCCACGCGGTGACGAAGGAAGAGTTTCTGCTCTACCAGTGCGTCCACGGCCTCGGGCACGGGCTGATGATCTACAGCGGGCTCGACCTGCCGTGGTCGCTCAAGGCCTGCGACCGGCTGCAGACCGACTTCGACCGCGTCTCGTGCACAGGCGGCGTCTTCATGCAGAACCTCATGCCCGGAATGGGCACCTCGCGTTACCTCCGCAAGAACGACCCGATTTACCCGTGCAACGTCGTCGCTGAGCGGCACAAGGTCTACTGCTACCTGATGGTCACCTCGCGGATCCTGAGCCTCGACGGCTACAACTGGCGCAAGACCGCGGCCTGGTGCCGCCGGAGCGAGCGCGCGTGGGTCAGGACCTGCTTCGAGTCCTACGGGCGCGACGCCTCCGGAACCGGGCAGTACGACCCGCGGCGCACGATCCGCCTGTGTCTGTTCGCCGGCCGAAACGCGGGCGACTGCATCTACGGGGCAGCGCGGGACTGGGGCAACAACTACGCGGGTGGGCCTCGGGCTTCGCGGCTCTGCGCCGCCTCGCCGGCGCGCTACCGGGGCCGCTGCTTCGAAGGCATCGGGACGATCCTCGGCACGCTCCACCGCTTGGGCTCGGAGCGAAAGGCTGCGTGCAACGCTGTGACGCCGAAGCGGTACCAGCCTGACTGCTACCGCGGCGCGGCGATCAGCTAGTGCCCCCTCAGGTGATGCTCCCCAGCTTCTGGGTCGCGAGCACCAAGCCAGGGGCCGCACTCGTCCGCGGCCAAGGCTGGTTGCCTTGGCAAGGAAGAGGGTGGTTCCTGGCGCCGCGTGATCGCGGACCAGAAGCGGGCGTGCATTGCCTGGAGGGGCACTGGTGCTGAGCGCGGTCGCCGCGCGGGCCTCGGTCTGGAACCGCAGCCGCAAGCTGGAGCTGTTCATGGAGACGATGCGGCCGGGGCCGGAGACGCGCGTCGTGGACGTCGGCGTCGGCGACACCGGCTTCGGGACCGAGCCGGGGGTCGCCGCGGGCCACAACTTCTTCGAGGCGCTCTACCCGTGGCCGGAGCGGATCACGGCGGTCAGCGACGTGCCGCTGCCGAACTTCGCCCGCGAGTTTCCCCAGGTGCGCTGCGTCACGGCTAGCGGAACCGAGCTGCCCTTCGAGGAGGACGCCTTCGACATCGCGTTCTCGAACGCCGTCGTGGAGCATGTCGGCGGCCGCGAGGAGCAGCGGAGCTTCGTCGCCGAGCTCTGCCGGGTCGCGCCACGGGTCTTCCTCTCGACGCCGAACCGCTGGTTCCCGGTCGAGACGCACACGCTGGTGCCGCTCGTCCACTGGCTCCCGCGTCGCGCACGTGACGGCGCCTTCCGTGCTCTCCGGCGCGAAGCGTGGGAGGGGGTCGAGCTGCTGACGAGCCGGGAAGTGCTGGCCCTGTTCCCGGCCGGGACCGAGGCGAGGCTCCTCGAGTCGCGAGTAACGATCAGTGTCGCCGCGACCCGGCGCGCTTAGGTCTGGCCGTACATCCCTTGCTGTGCGGCTGCAGATCCGCGCGCGGCATTACGGACGGCCTGTTGTGCATCCTGGCCCTCGAGAGCCCGCTGTCGTGCGCGCTCTTCCAGCCAACGCCGGTGCGTCTTCTCCCGCCGTCGGCTGCTGAAACGCTCTCGGATCCTCACATCCGCATTCTACGCCTGCGGGATGCGCTGCTCGAGCGCGCTCGTGACCGCTTCCCGGACGGGCTCCAGCTCGATCCGGTCGAGCACGTCCTGGAAGAAGCCGCGCACGATCAGGCGCTCGGCCTCGGCTCGCGGCAGGCCGCGGGCCATTAGGTAGAAGAGCTGCTCGCGGTCGACCCGTCCGACCGTCGCCCCGTGCGTGCAGCGCACGTCGTTGGCGAGGATCTCGAGACCCGGGATCGGCACCGCGTGCGCCGTCGGCGAGAGCATCAGGTTACGGCACTCCTGGTAGGCGTTCGTCTTCTGCGCGTCCCGCTCGACGCGGATCATCCCGCGCCAGACCACCGTCGCGGTGTCCCGCAGCGCTCCCTTGAAGGCGAAGTCGGACTCGGTGTCCGGGGCGATGTGCTCCTGGAACGTGTCGTAGTCGAGGTGCTGCTCGCCGTCGGCGAAGTAGGCACCGGTCACGCGGGAGGTCGCACCCGGGCCTGCGAGGTCGTTCTGGATCCGCACCTTGCCGCGCTTCGAGCCGAAGCCGCCGGTGACCCAGTCGAGCTCCGCGTCGCGCTCGACCCGTGCGTGATGCGACGCGAAGTGCCACGTCTCGCGCGAGAGGTTCTGCAGCGAGACGTACTCGAGCTTGGCGGCCTGCTCGACGAAGAGCTCGGCGACGCCGTTGAAGTAGCCGCTCTGGTCGGCGGAGAGCGACGCGTACTCCTCGACGAGTGAGAAGCGCGAGCCCTCTTCGGCCACGACGAGAAGGCGCCAGAAGAGCGATCCGCCCTCCACCGCGTTGACCACGCGCACGAACAGGGGCCGCTCGAGCTCGAGACCGCCCGGCACGTGGACGAGCAGGCCGTGCTTCCAGGCGGCGGCGTTGTGCGCAGCGAACTTGTCTTCCTGCCACCCGACGAGCGAGCCGAGCCGTTCGTGCCCCTCGTCGAGCGGCTCGAAGCGGATCGCCTCGGGCGCGCGCGTGATCTCGATCCCGGTCTCCGTGACTACGGCCTCGGCAGCCACGTCCAGGGCGAGCATCGAGGCGGCCGACGCGGCGGGCGCTTTCCCCTCGCCGCCGAAGGCGTCGGGATCGAACCCGCGCAGGTCGGTGAACCGCCAGTGCTCCTCGGTCGTGTCCGGCACCGGCAGCTCGCGGTAACGCTCGAGCGCCTCGGTTCTACTCATACGGCTTGTACCTCCGGTGCAGGATCACGGCGTTCTTGTCCGGGTCGAGGAAGACGGCCATCTTGCAGACGCCGGTGTCGCCTGAGCCGACACACTCCGCACCCTTGGCCTCGAGCTCTGCACGCGCCTCGTCGACGTCGGCCACACGCAACGCAAAGCCCGCGATGTCCGGCTTGAACTCGATCCCCTCGTCCTCGGGCTGCCAGAAGGTGAGCGTGACCTGCCCCGCCGAGAGCTCGTCGGGGTTGTTGGGATCCGGCTCCAACCCGAAGGTGTCGCGATACCACGCCCGGGAACGCTCCGCGTCGCGCGTTGCGATGTTGATGAAGTCGACGCGCTCGATCTGCATCAGTCGCGGGGCGCGTAGCGGCGGTGCAGCATCAGCTGGTTGCCGTCGGGATCGTGGAAGAACGCCATGTGGCAAACGCCTGTGTCGAGAATCTCGCCGTCGAATTCGACGCCGCCCGCCTCGAGCTCCTGGCGAGTGTCGGCCACGTCCGGCACGCGCAGCGCGATGTGCGCGGTGTGCGGCGCGCTGAACTCCTGGCCGATGCTCGTCGGATCGATCAGGTAGAGAGACACGTTCTCGCCGAGCTGGAACTCCGGCCAGCCTCCCTCGCTCACCTGCTCGAGCCCGAGCGTGTCGCGATAAAACCGTGTCGCCCGCTCCACATCTCTCACCGGCACGGACACGAAGTCCGTCCGCTCGACGATCAACCGACGGAGCCCTCCATCTGCAGCTGGATCAGGCGATTCATCTCGACCGCGTACTCCAGCGGCAGCTCTTTCGTGATCGGCTCGACGAAGCCGGAGACGATCATCGCCGAGGCCTCGGACTCGGAGAGCCCGCGCGACATGAGGTAGAAAAGCTGCTCCTCACCGATCTTCGAGACCGTGGCCTCGTGGCCGATGTCCACCTCGTCCTCGTCGATCCTGATGTACGGATAGGTGTCGGAGCGCGAGGCCTCGTCGAGGATCAGCGCGTCGCAGACGACCTTCGACTTCGCATTCCTGGCGCCCTT
>Ga0307318_10000378_pt1 | contig 14648 bp, 14 predicted proteins | sample ER_DNA_367_FD_194500 | JGI IMG/M metagenome (GOLD analysis project Ga0307318, IMG submission 194500) | Bulk soil microbial communities from the East River watershed near Crested Butte, Colorado, United States - ER_DNA_367 | ecosystem: Environmental > Terrestrial > Soil > Floodplain | place...
ACCTGCGGCGCGAGCGCCGGTCGCTGGTTCGCTCGCTCATCTACCCCGTTCCCGACCCGTCGCTGCCCTTCCTGGGCGTCCACCTCAGCCGCCACATAGACGGAGAGGTCTCGCTCGGCCCGACCGCGCTGCTGGCGCCGCGTCGTGCGCGCGACCTGACCTGGCCCGGTACCTGGCGGGTGGCGCGCCGCTGGTGGCGGACCGGCGTGTCCGAGCTGCGCCACGCGGTCAGCCAGCGGTCGCTGGCCGCAGCGGCCGCGGCCTATGTGCCCGAGCTCCGGGCCGACGACCTCGACGGCGGCTTCGCCGGCGTACGCGCGCAGGCCGTGGGCCGCGACGGGAAGCTGATCGACGACTTCGTGGTCTCGGAAACCGAGCGCGCGCTGCACGTGCGCAACGCCCCTTCGCCCGCGGCCACATCGGCCTTCGCCCTCGCCGGGCTGATCGCCGACCGAGCCGAGGGGGCGGCGCCGTGAGGCGCATCGACACCCGGCTCGAGGGACCCGTCCTCGTGGAGCCCACCGTGCACGGCGACGCCCGCGGGTTCTTCCAGGAGACCTACCGCAAGCAGGCCCTCCGCGAGCTCGGGGTCGACGACGATTTCCTACAGGACAACCATTCGCGGTCGGGGCGCGGCGTGCTGCGCGGGATGCACTTCCAGCCCGGGCAGGCGAAGCTCGTCCGCTGCGCCCGGGGCGCAATTCTCGACGTGGTGGCCGACATCCGGTTCGGCTCTCCGGGCTTCGGCGCCTGGGAGAGCTTTCGCCTCGACGACGAGACGCACCTGCAGCTCTACGTCCCCGACGGCTTCGCGCACGGCTTCTGCGTGCTCTCCGAGCTGGCCGACGTGGTCTACAAGGTCTCGAGTTACTACGACCCGGCCCATGAGTCGGGCTTTCGCTTCGACGATCCGGAGGTCGGCATCGCGTGGCCGGGAGATCTCGAGCTCAAGGTGTCCGAGCGCGACCGCTCGGCGCCGCTGCTCAGCGAGCTCGACCTCGGCGGCTGACCATTCCGCGCACGAGCTCGCGCTCTCCCGAGTCGAGCACCAGGCGATCGAACAGGAGCCAGTACACGAGCGGCCCGAGCGCTCCCCCGGCGACCACGAGGGTGTCGTCGCCGGCGACGCTCCTCCAGGCGAGCAGGCCGACCGCCAGCGCCGCGCCCAGGACGTAGTTGGGCAGCCACGCCCGCTCGGCCAGCTCCGAGAACCGGGCTCCCGACGCCCGCAGTCCGAGCCGCAGGATGAACGGGAAGGCCAGGAAGAAGGGCAGCGCCGTGGCCACGGGCGGACCCTCGAGCCCGAGCTCGGGCGTGAGCACCAGCGCCAGCGCGAGGTTCGCGGCGGCCACCACGACCATGATGCGCGCCAGCGCCGGGGCCCTGCCCGCGCCGACCAGAAAGCCGGGTGTGACGACGAGCCCGCCGTAGAGCAGCCAGTAGGAGACGAGAATGGCCAGCGCCAGATCCCCGTCGCCGTAGCGCTCGCCGAGCCACACGTCGAGAATCGGCCCGGCGAGGACGATCAAGGTGACGCAGACCGGAACGAACAACGCGAGCGTGTAGCGCGTGCCGCGCACGACGAGCTCGCGCAGGCGGCGCTCGTCGCCGGTGGCGATGTAGCGCGCGGCCGTGGGCACCACGGGCACGGCGAGGGCGCCGCCGAGGGCGTAGAGCAGGTTGTGAGCTCGCACCGGTCCTTCGAAGCGCCCCACCGTCGCGGCTGACCCGTAGGCGCCGAGGATGATCCGGCTGAACGCGTACATGGCCAGGTTGCAGAGCTCGACCACCAGCAGCCAGCCCGCGGTGGGGACGATCAGCATCGCTCGCCGGCGCGCCACACCGGCCGCCGAGAAGCGAAAGCCCAGGCGGGCCCGCCAGGCCACGAGCGCGCAGAGCAGGCCGCTGAACAGTGGGATGGCCCCGCTGGCGGCGATCAGAACGCCCAGGTCGGCGCCCGCGAAGACCAGGGTCAGCATCAGCGCGAGGTACAGCGAGACCGCCACGATCTCCGTGCGAGCGGCCCTGACGAACTGCCGCTCGGCGCGCAGGGCGTCCAGGTAGACGGTGGCCGTGATCCCCAGGGCGGTGACCACGCCAAGGCCCACCCCTCCGAAGCGAGCGTCGCTCGCCAGTTCGCCCTCGAGGATCGACCCCGCGATCGCGAGCGCGGCGGCCGCGATGATCAGCCCCGTGGCCAGGCCGACGGCGCCGTAGAGCGCGGCGGCCGTCGAGAACATCCTGCTTCGCTCGTCTCGCTCCACCGCCGCCGCCATCGCCCGGACGGTCGACGACGCCACGCTGTTGCGCAGCGCCAGCAGGTATCCGGCCAGGGAGGCCACCAGCCCGTAGGCGCCGAGCTCCGCCACCGAGAGCCGGCGGGCCAGCACGGTCACCACGACGAGCAGCACCAGCAGGCCGCTCGCCTGAGCGACCTGCTGAACGATCGCTCCGGACGCGAGCAGCCGGGCCTCGCCCGGCTCCCGCGCACCCTCCTCGGACTGCGCGACCCCGGCGGCGCGTGGGTCTGGCACGGGTCGAGACCTTACGTGAGCGACCGGCTTGCCTCCGCCCGCCCGACTAGGCTCTCAGCCCCATGCGCCCCACCTTCCAGCTGCAGCGGTCTCAGGCCCCGGCGGCAACCGCGGGCGTCCACACGCGAGACGTGCTCGGCGTGCCCGTTTCGATGGTCGACTACGAGCGGACCATGCAGGTCATGGACCGGCTCGTGACCACGCGCGAGCGCGGCTACGTGTGCGTGGCCCCGGTTCATGCACTGGTCGAGGCGCAGGACGACCGCGAGCTGCAAGGGGCGTTGCAAGGGGCGACCTTGGTGGTACCCGACGGAATGCCGGTCGTATGGGCGGCCAACCTCATGGGCGAGAGCCTCGACGACCGCGTCTACGGCCCGGAGCTGATGCTGCGCTACTGCGCCGTCTGCGCCGAGCGCGGGCGGCGCGTCTGGCTCTACGGCGGGCGCGACCAGGGCTCGCTCGCCCAGCTGGCGCTGTCGCTGCGCCGCCGCTTTCCCGCGATCCAGATCGTGGGCGGCTACTCGCCTCCCTTCGAAGCGCTCAGAGCCGAGGAGGAGAGCTTCGTGGTCGATCAGATCAACGAGATCCAACCCGATGTCGTGTGGGTCGGCATCGGAGTGCCCAAGCAGGAGAAGTGGATGGCCCGCATGCGCGATCGCCTCGAGGTGCCGGTGATGTGCGGCGTGGGAGCCGCGTTCGACTTCCACTCCGGACGAGTTCCGATGGCTCCGGCCTGGATGCAGCAACGCGGTCTCGAGTGGGTCTACCGAACCGCCCACGAGCCGCGGCGGCTGCTGCCGCGCTACCTGAAGACCAATCCGCGCTTCGTGCTCGGCGTCGGTCGCCAGTACCTCGCCGAGCGCGGTCGCACCTAAACTGCCGCTCATGGAAACCGTGGCGGTTGTCGGCCTGGGACGGGTGGGCCTGCCGCTCGCACTCTCTTTTGCCGACCGCGGACTTCGGGTCATCGGCGTCGAGCGCCGGCCCGCCGTGCTCGAGCAGCTGGCGGCCGGGCACATGCCGTTCAGCGAGACGGGAACCGAGGAGCTGCTCGAGCGGGTGCTGAAGACCGAGCGCTTCGAACGCACCCGTGCGGTTCAGGACGCCGCGCGCGCCGATCACATCGTGCTCACGCTCGGCACGCCCTCTCACGTGCACATCGAGATCGACATGTCGCAGATCCGTCAGGTGGTCGACGATCTCCTCCCCGTACTGCACGAAGGGCACTCGCTGATCCTGCGTTCCACCGTGGCGCCCGGCACGACCGACTGGGTGGCGGGCTACATCGAGCAGCGACGCGGCTTTCGCGTGGGCGAGAACCTGTTCGTGGCCCACGTGCCCGAGCGGATCGCCGAGAACCACTTCGTGGAGGAGATCGCCACGCTGCCGTGCATCGTCGGCGGCGTCGGCGAAGGCTCGGGCGCCAGGGCGGCCGAGCTCTTCGAGATCTTCGGCACGGAGGTCGTGCAGACCACACCCGTGCAGGCGGAGCTGGCGAAGATCTGGACCAACATCCTGCGCTACACGCAGTTCGCCCTGCCCAACCTGCTGATGATGGAGGCCGAGCAGTACGGGGCGAACGTCTTCGACGTGATCGAGCTGATCAACCGCAACTACCCCCGCGGCGGCATCGCGCCCCCGGGCCTGACCGCCGGGGCTTGCCTCCGCAAGGACTTCACCTTCTCGGAGGAGCGCTCGAGCGCGCCCGGCATGTTGCTGGCGGTCTCCCGCGTGCACGAGACCGTGCCGCTGTTCCTCGTGAACGGGCTGAAGGCGCGAATGGGCGATTCGCTGCGCGACCGCAAGGTCGCAGTGCTCGGGCTGACCTTCAAACGCGACTCCGACGATGTGCGGGACTCGCTCTCCTACAAGCTCGTGCGGCTGCTCGAGCGCGAGCTGGCGCACGTGGCGCGACACGATCCCTACGTGCCCGCCGAGTCCGAGGCCCTCGAGGTGGCCCTCGAGGGCGCCGACGCCGTGATCGTGGCCACCAACCACTCGGGATTCGATGGCCTGCTGAGGCAGGTCGCCGAGGGCACCCTGCTGGTGGACCCCTGGAACGTCACCGGCTCGGGGCGCGTCTTCGGCACCGTGCGCGAGCGGGCAGCGGTCGAGCCGGCGTGACGCGCGTGCTCGTGACCGGAGGCGCCGGCACGATCGGCGGGGCGGTGGTGCGCCGGCTCCTGCGCGACGGCGACTGGGTGGTGCGCGTATCCGACCAGCGCGACCCCCCGGCCTGGATCGCGGAGTCGTGCGAGGTTCACACGGGCAACCTGCTGCTACTCGACGAGGCGCGGAGGGCCACCCGGGGCTGCACGCACGTGATCCACCTGGCGGCGATCGTGGGCGGCATCGCCAACTTCCACAGGCTGCCGCACACGCTGCTCGAGGTGAACAACGGCCTCTACAACGCGGTCTTCCGGGCCGCCCTCGACGAGCCGGTGGAGCGGCTCGTGTACGTGTCCTCTTCGATGGTCTTCGAGCGGGCCACCGAGTTCCCCACGACCGAGCGACACCTGCTCGACTGCCCCGCGCCGCGCTCGGCGTACGGCTTCTCGAAGCTCGCAGGGGAGAAATACTGTCTCGCTCTGCACGACGAGCACGGGTTGCCGTTCACGATCTGTCGCCCCTTCAACGCCTACGGGCCGGGCGAGATGCCCGACGACGAGCCGGGCATCGCCCACATGGTCCCCGACCTGATCCGCAAGGTGCTGGCCGGAACGCGCCCGCTGACGATCTTCGGCTCAGGGGACCAAACGCGGACGCTGACCCACGTCGACGACATCGCCGAGGGGATCGTGTCGGCGATGGCCCAACCGGCGGGCGAGAACGAGGACTTCAACATCTCGGCCTCGGAGGAGCGGACCGTGGCCGAGATCGCCCGGATCATCTGGGAAGCGTGTGGCGAGGATCCGGCGGCCTTCGAGCTCGAGCACCGGCCCTCGTTCGAAGTGGACGTCCAGCGCCGCTGGCCCTCGGTGGTCAAGGCCGAGCGGCTGCTCGGCTGGAAGGCCCGGATCGGCCTGCGTGAGGGAATCGCCGGGACGGTGGAGTGGTTGCGCGAGCAGGAGCTCGCGGCCCGCGGCGGGTGAGCCACGCCTTCGTCACCGGCGGCAGCGGGTTTGCCGGCCGTCACCTGCTCGAGCGCCTCGACGGCGCGGTGGCGCCGACTCGCGAGCAGCTCGACCTGCTCGATCTCGCGGCCACTCGCACCGCGGTGCGCGGGGCCGCGCCCGAGGTGGTCTTCCACCTGGCCGCGCAGGCCTCGGTCGCGCGCTCCTGGGACGCTCCCGCGGAGACGCTCACGGCGAACCTGACCATCACCGCCAACCTGCTCGAGGCGGTACGCCTCGAAGCCCCCGACGCCAGGGTCGTGGCGATCAGCTCGGGGGAGATTTACGGCCCCCCCGAGTACCTGCCGGTGGACGAGAGCGCTCGTCTGCGCCCGCAGAATCCCTATGCGGTGTCGAAGGCGGCCTGCGACCTGCTCGCCGCCCAGTACGCGGACGCTCACGGCATGCACGTGATCCGGCTGCGCCCTTTCAACCACGCGGGCCCGGGCCAGAGCGACGACTACGTGATCGGCACGCTCACCCGCCAGGTGGCCGAGGCCGAGGCGGCGGGCGCCTCCGAGTGCGTCGTGCGCACCGGCAACATCGACTCCGCGCGGGACTTCACCGACGTACGCGACGTGACGCGGGCCTACGTCGACGCCGAGCGGCTGGAGCCCGGGGCCTGGAACGTCGCCAGCGGGCGCTCGACGAGCGTACGCGAGCTGATCGAGCTGGTGCGGGCGGCGGCCACCATCCCCGTGCGCCACGAGTTCGACCCGGCGAAGGTTCGCGTCCGCGACGTGCCCGAGGTCCGCGGCTCCGCCGAGAAGTTGCACGCCGCAACCGGATGGACGCCGGAGATCCCTATGTCGCAGACCGTGGCCGACGCCCTGGCGCACTGGCGAGCCGCGTGACCATCGCGGTCGCGATCGTTACCTTCGACAGCGCCGGTCCCATCGGGGCGAACCTGCGGGCCCTCGAGCAACAGCTGGACGAGCGCGACGAGCTGATCGTGGTCGACAACGCCTCCCACGACGGCACGGCGGAGGCGGCGCGCGCGGCAAGCCCCCGGGCCCGGGTGCTCGAGCAGGAGAAGAACCTGGGCTTCGCGGGCGGCTGCCAGGCGGCGGCCGCGGCGTCGTCCGCGCCGCTGCTGCTGTTCCTCAATCCCGATGCCGAGCCCGCGCCCGGCTGCCTCGCGGCCCTTCGCGCGGTCGCGGCGGAGCGGCCGGACTGGGGCGCCTGGCAGGCGCTCGTGACGATGGACGACGGCACCGCGATCAACACCGCGGGAAACGTCACCCACTTCCTGGGGATGGGCTGGGCCGGTCGCTGCGGGTATCCGGTGGCCGAGGCCCCATCGGCCCCCGAGGAGGTGTCCTTTGCCTCCGGCGCGGCATTCGCCGTCCGCCGCGAGGCGTGGGAGGCCCTCGGAGGCTTCGACCCTCGCTACTTCATGTACGGCGAGGACCTCGACCTCTGCCTTCGCCTCCGGCTTGCCGGCTGGCGTGTGGGCATCGCTCCCGCCGCGCGGGTCGATCACCGCTACGAGTTCAGCAAGGGCGGGCGCAAGTGGTACCTGCTCGAGCGAAACCGGTGGTGGACGGTCCTGGGGGTCTACCCCGCGGCGCTGCTGCTGCTGCTCATCCCCGGTCTGCTGCTGGCCGAGCTCGCGCTGCTCGCCGTCGCGTGGAAGGGGTCATGGCTCAAGGAGAAGCTGCACGCCCAGCTGAGCGTGGCTCGCGAGCTCCCGCGCATACTCGCCCGGCGCCGCGACGTTCAGGCGCTGCGCAGCGTTCCGGCCCGCGAGTTCGCGCGCGCGCTGACCGCCGAGCTCGACAGTCCCCACCTGGGGTCGCTGGCCCGTTCGGCGCCGCTGGTCGGGCTGCAGCGCGCCTACTGGGGCTTAGTCGTGGCGCTGCTCAGGCGTTCGTAGAGATCGAGCAGGCTTCCCGTATAGCGCTCCTCCGAATGTCGCTCGCGGGCCCGCGCCAGCAGCGCGTCTCCCTCGGCCGAGCGGCGGCCGGGGTCGTCCCAGAGCTCGCGCAGGCGCTCGGCCAGGCCGTCGGGATCGTTGAGGGCGACGCAGGCGGCGGGCCCGAGCAGCTCGGGCAGCCCGCCCATGCGCGTGGCGAGCACGGGTACGCCAGCCGCCATGGCCTCGAGCGCGGCGAAGGGCGAGAACTCGTGATAGCGAGAGGGCATCAGCAGCGCTCCGGCTCCCGCCAGCAGGGCGGGCATGCCTGCGCGCTCGACTCGGCCGAGCAGCTCCACGTCCGCGCCCGTGCGCTGCGCCAGGTCCGCCAGCCCGGCCGCCGCCGGGCCCTCCCCGGCGATCTTCAAGCGAACTCCGGCGCGCGCAGCGGCGCTGATCGCGAGGTCGATTCCCTTCTCCTCGGAGAGCCGCGAGGCCACCAGGGCGTAGCCGCCCTCGGCGGCACGCGAGCGCCGGGCGAAGGCCTCGGCGGGAAGGTAGTGGGGCAGGATCTCGAGCCGGTCGCGGGGCACGCCGAGCTTGGCCAGCTGGCCCACGGCATAAGCGCTCGGGGCCACGAAGCGATCGACGGCCTCGAACGCCGTGGGCTGGTGCAGCGCCAGCCCCGCCGCGTAGGCCGCTGCCTCGGGCAGCGAGCCCCGGCAGTTGAGCACCAGCCCGGGCAGGGTGAGCCGCCCGCGACAGCGAAAGCAGGGCCCGCCGTCGCGCGATGCTACGCCGATCGCGCAGAACAGCCGCACGTTGTGGAGATTGAGCACGACCCGCGCTCCGCTCGCTCGGGCCGCCGCGAGCCCGCGCGGGCCGATCAGCGGCAGCATGTTGTGCACGTGGGCCACGTCGGCGCCCAGGCCGCGGACGGCGGAGGCCAGCTCGTCCTCGTCCCGCCCGCCCCGCACGAGCGCCAGCGCCGCCGCGCCCCGCGTGGCCTGCGCCGAGCGTCGCTCGAACAGGGCGTGATCGATCCCCGCCCGGCTCAGCGCCCGCAGCTGCAGGGCAACCGATCGCTCCTCCCCGCCCTCGACGCGATAGCGGTTGTGTACGACGAGCACACGCATCGCCCGGGCTACGCTACCCGGCCGATGTCCGGCACGCGCACCGACGGGCCCGCCGTGGGCAGCCACTACCGTGGCGAGCTCGGAGCGCGCTATTTCGGCTGGCAGGGCTCCGGCGGCGAGCTGGAGGCGCGCATCGAGCTCGCCAAGTTCGAGGCCGAGCTCGGTCCCGGCGACCGCGTCGTGGACTTCGGCTGTGGGGGCGGGTGGCTGCTCGGGCTGCTGCCCGGCGCCGAGCACACCGGCATCGAGCCCAACCCCGCCGCCCGGGACGAGGGCCGGCGGCGCGGCCTGCGCATCGTCGAGTCCGCCGCCGAGCTCGACGACGCCTCGGCGGACGTGATCGTCTCCAATCACGCGCTCGAGCACACCCTCGCCCCCTGGAGCGAGCTACGCGAGCTGGCGCGGATCCTGGGTCCCGGCGGGCGCCTGCTGCTGTGGCTGCCGATCGACGACTGGCGCCGCCAGCGCCGCCGCAAGCCGGGCGACGTGAACCATCACCTCTATACGTGGACGCCTCAGCTGCTGGCGAACCTGCTCGCCGAGGCGGGCTTCGAGGTGCTCGAGTGCCGGGTGGTCGCGCACGCCTGGCCGCGCTACCACCGCACGCTGTTTCGCCTCCTCCCGCGCGCGGCCTTCGACCTGCTGGCCCGCGGCTGGTCCCGACTGGCTCTACGCCGGCAGCTTCATGCCGTGGCGCTCAAGCCGGAGCCCGAGTGACCGAGCCCGAGATCACGGTCGTGGTACCCACCCGCGACCGCCCCGGCTACCTGGAGGTGACGCTCGCCTCGCTGGCCCGCCAGGAAACCCGCACCCCGCACGAGATCCTCGTCGTCGACGACGGGGCGGGCGGTGCCGGCGCCGCGGTCGCGGCCCGGCACGGGGTGCGCTACACGGGCCACGGCGTCCCGCGCAGCCTCAACGCCGCCCGCAACACCGGAGTCCGCGAAGCACGAGCGCCGGTGATCGCGTTCGTCGACGACGACGTGCTCGTGCCGAGCCACTGGCTGTCGGCCCTCGCCCGCGGGGTGCGCGACCACCCGGAGGCCGAGGCCTTCGGCGGACCGATCCATGCGCGCTTCGAAGGCGGCGCTCCACGCTCCTGCGGGCGCGAGGACCCGCCGATCACCGTTCTCGACCTCGGTGCGGCGGACCGCGAGACCGACACCGTGTGGGGAGCGAACTTCGCCGTGCGCCGCTCGGCGATCGAGCGCGTCGGGTCCTTCGACGAGCGCATCGTGCGCCCCCACGGCGATGAGGAGGAGTGGGTGGAGCGCCTTCGCGTCGCGGGCGGCCGGGTCGTCTACCTCGCGGGCGCGGGGCTCGAGCACCGGCGCACAGCCGCGGACGCCCGCCTCGTCCCGCTCGCGCTGGCGGCCTACGCCCGCGGCCGGGCGGCGCGCGCCAGCGACCGCCGCCGCGGACGCGCACCTGAGCTCGGTGGCGAGCTGCGCGTGCTCGCCGGCTGTGGCTGGCACACGCTGCGCCGGGCCTGCCCGCAGGGAATCGTCATGGGCGCCCACGCGGCCGGGAGAGTGGTCGAGACGCTGCGCCCGCTGCCCGCCCGGGTCGGCGACTCGCCGTGAGCCACGACTTCCTCTCGGGCGACGCCGGAGACGTGACCGGCCGCCGCCGCCTCAAGCGCTCCGCCGGCGAGCTGGCCTACGAGGCGCTCGATCGCGCCGCACTGGTCGCCCGCCGCGCCGACCGCCTCGCCCGCGCCCAGGCCCCGCGCGAGGTGCTCGTGACCGGCATATACCGGCCCGGGTCGCTGGCGGCGCAGGCGCTCGGCGCGCTCGGGTCCGAGCGCCACCGGGTCCGGCTCGCCTTCGGATCGACGGGCCCGGCCGACCCCGCCCTGGCGGACCACACCCTGGCCGAGCGGCTCGGCGGCGGCAAGTTCGAGAACCTCAACCGGGTGCTCGCCGAGACGAACGGCCGGGAGGTGGACTGGCTGCTGGTCGTCGACGACGACGTGCGTCTTCCGATCCGCTTCCTCGACCGCTTCGTCGCCCTCTGCGAGCGCTTCGGGCTCGACCTGGCGCAGCCGGCGCAGACGTTGCGCTCGCATTCGGCCTGGAAGGTCGCCCGCCGCCGTCCCGCGTCGCTCGTGCGCGAGACACGCTTCGTGGAGGTCGGGCCGGTCACCGGGTTCGGGCGGCGCGCACGCGGGGAGCTGCTGCCGTTTCCCGAGCTGCGCTTCGGCTGGGGCCTCGATCTGCATTGGGCGGCCGTGGCCATGCAGCACGGCTGGCGGCTGGGGGTGGTCGACGCGGTGCCCGTGCGTCACGAGTCGCGGCTGGTGGCGGCGAGATACGCCCACGACGATGCCGTCGACGAGGCCGTCCGCTTCCTCGCCGACCGGCCCTACCTGCCGGCCTCGAGCGCCGCGGACGTCCTCGCCGTCCACCGCTGGGCCTGAGCGGCGATGCGCCTCCTGTTCGTATGCCCCGACATGCGCACCGGCGGCGCCGAGCGCCACTGGGCCACGCTCGTCCCCATGCTCCTCGAGCGCGGGGCGCAGGCGGGGGTGCTGTGCCTCTCCGAGGAGGGCAGCCTCTTCTCCGACCTCACGCGCGCCGGAGTGCCGGCACGCTGCCTGAACATGCGCGGTCGCGCCGACGCCCGAGCTGTGCGCGCGGCGCTCGCCTGCGCGCGGCCCAGGCCGGACGTGGTCGTGTCACGCGGAGTGAACGCGATGGTCGCGGCCCATGCCATCGCCCGCCGGGCGCGGACGGCTCACGTGGTCAACGAGCACACGCCCCTTCTCGCAAGCGGAGAGCTGCTCGCCGGCCGGCGTCACCAGCACCTGCTCACACGAGCACTCGCTCCCCGCGTCGAGCGGGTGATCGCCGTGGCCCGCCGGCAGGTCGATCCGCTGGTCGCCCTCGGCTACATGCGTGAGCGCATCGAGGTGATTGCCAACGGCATCGAACCGGTCGAGCGAAGCGACGGTGTGCCTCGCCTCGCGGGCGAGGGCGAGTTCGGGGTGCTGTGCGTCTCGCGGCTGCAGGTCGAGAAGCGGGTGGAGCTGTTCGTGCAGGCGGTCGTCGAGGCTCGGCGCTCCCTCCCGGCCCTGCGCGGCTACGTTGCGGGCGACGGCGACCGCCGAGAGGAGATCGAGCGCCTCGCTCGGGGCAGCGGAGTGGAGCTGCTGGGCGAGCGCTCCGACGTTCCCGCCCTTCTCGAGGCCGCCGACGCGTTCGCGCTCTCGAGCGGCGCCGAGGCCCTGCCCATGAGCGTGCTGGAGGCGATGGCACGCGGCCTGCCGGTCGTCGCGCCCGACCTGGGCGGCACCTCCGACGCCGTGGTCGACGGCGAGACGGGCGTGCTCGTGGCGTCCGGCGACTCCTCCGCGCTGGCGCGAGCGCTCGTGCGGCTGGCCCGCGAGCCCGAGCGTGCGCGGCGCATGGGCGAGGCCGGCCGCCGGCGCCAGCGCGAGCGCTTCACGGCGACCGCGATGGCCGACGCCTACCTCGCGGCGTTCGAGCGGGTGGCGCCGTGAGCGCCCGCGTCGACGTCCTGCTGCTCTCGCTGGGCACGACCTTCGGATGGCGCGTCGCGGACTCGAGCTTCCTCGAGCAGCTCGAGCGCGCCGGGGTCTCGACCCGCGCCGTCTCGGTTCGCTTCGGCGCCGCGGGACGGCTGCGCCGCGCGTATCCGGTGAACGACCTCGTCGAGGCCTCGGCCGCGCGACGCTCGCTGCGCTCCGCCGTGCGCCGGCACCGGCCGCGCTCGCTCGTGATCTCCACCACCACGGCTGCGATGCTGGCCGAGAGCGCCTCGCTGCCCTATGCCGTCCGCCTCGACGCCCCGGCCTCTCTCAACCGCCCCGGGGCGAAGAACGCCGTTCTGCACGCGCTCGAGCGGCGGGCGCTGGCGCGCGCCGCGCTCGTGCTGCCCTGGAGCCGCGCCGCCTTGGCGGCGCTGCCCGCGGGGTCCGCCCCGGCGGTGGTGGTGCCCCCCCCGGTCGTGCGCTCCGGCGAGCCGGCCGCCGAGCGCGAGCGCCTGGCCGTGGCCTACACCCCGGACGTGAAGGCCAAAGGGCTCGACATCCTGTGCGCCGCCTGGACGGCGGCCGCGATCCCCGGCGCGCGGCTGCAGGTCTTCGGCGTGACGCCCGAGACGGCGCTCTCATACCTGAGGCGCAGCGCGACGCCGGTAGGCGACTGCATCGAGTTCGCCGGCTGGCGCGCACCGGCCGAGTTCCGGGCCGCCCTGCGCCGCGCTCGCGCGTACGCCGGCGCGGCGCGCTGGGAGGATTTCGGCCAGGCGCCGCTCGAAGCGCTCGCCGACGGAGCGCTGCTCGCCACGGTGCCCTCCGGCGGGCCCTTCGAAGCACTGGGCATCGCCCGCGAGCTGGCACCCGGCCTGGTGGCCCCCTCGCTCGAGCCCCCCGGCCTCGCGGCGGCGCTGAGGGCCGCCTTCGAGCTGCCCGAGCCCGACGCGCGGGCCTACCGCGGGCGCGCCGCGGATCGGCTGCAGCGCTTCGAGCCCGGTGCGATCCAGCGCGTCGTGGAGCGTGACGTGGTGCCTGCGCTGCTCAGGTCGGGCGACCGGTCGCCTTGAGCACCGAGCGCTCCCACGCCTCGGCGTCGGCCTCGAGAGGGTGGCGGGCGGTGACCGCGCGACTGCCGTGGGCCAGGCGCCGGCGCAGTTCCGGCTCGCGCACGAGACGCGAGAGCGCGTGGGTGATCTCCTCGCGGCTCTCGGGGTCCACCAAGAACGCGTTCTCCCCCTCCACCGCCACGTCGCCGGCAGCCCCCGCGCGGGTGCTGCACAGCAGCGCCAGGCCGGCGGCGGCGGCCTCGCGCATCGTCACCCCGAAGGGCTCGTAGCCGCTCACGAGCGCCATCACGTCGGCGCTTGCGTACAGCCGCGGCAGCTCCCGCGGGGCCACATAGCCGCAGAAGCTCACCCTCGCGCCGCTCGCGCTCGCCGCCGCGCGCAGCTCCTCCTCGAGCGGACCCGTTCCCGCCACCACCAGCTCGGCCTCGTCCCATGCGAAGCCGGCGGCGGCGAAGGCTGCGATCAGCGTGGCCAGGTTCTTGTCCGCCACCAGGCGCCCGACGCACAGCACGCGGACGGGAGGCTGCGCGTCGTCGCGCGGGGACACGGCCAGGAACGGCTCGAGGTCGGCGCTCTGCAACGCGACCTCGATCCGACCCGGATCCACTCCGAGTGCGATCAGGCGTTCGCGGCCCTTACTCGACGCCGCCAGGACGCCGTCGAGGCGGGGAGCGAGAGCGCGGTGGACGCGCAGCTGCGCGTGGGAGAGCGCCGGGTCGCTCCACGGGGTCAGCTCGCTGAACACGACCAGCGGCAGCGAGCGCCGGCGACACCACAGAAACGCACGCCAGGTGGCGGGCCCGAACTCCCAGGACACGACACAGCCGGGATCCTGGCGCGACAGGGCCTCGCCGAGGGCGCTCGGGAGCACGAGCGGCGAGCGGCCGGGCCGCGAGCGCTGTCGCGCCGTCAGGATCTCGTAGGGGTAGGGGTGATCCGTGGAAAACCACTCCGGGCGCATGTCCCAACCGGGCTGGCGCGCCGACAGATAGATCACCCGAGCGCCGATGCGTCCACGCCGAGCGAGGCGCTCGAAAAGGGGGTCGCGGTAGGGAACCGGGACCGGTGGAAGGATGGCGCAGCGAAGCGGCACACCGCAACTCTGCCCTACCGGAAGGGTTCTGCGGGCAGCCGGACCTGCTGCTAGCCTGCGCGGCGCGGTTTGGGGGTGCCGCCCCCTTGGCCCCGCCGCCCCCCTTCCCCGCTGTCCCCGCCCCTCGAGGAGGGAACACGCACATTGATCCGCGCCCTTCGAAATCTGCTCCTGCTGACCCTGCTCGGGGCGCTCGCGCTGCCCGCTCTCGCGCACGCCGATCCGCAGCGAGACTGCGCCGGCGACGGCGACCTCGACAAGAACTACACGAACTCGCAGCTGCGAAAGGCGCTCGACGACCTCGACACCGGTCTTGACGAGTACAGCAACTGCCGCGATGTGATCAAGGCG
>Ga0307318_10000380_pt1 | contig 14628 bp, 15 predicted proteins | sample ER_DNA_367_FD_194500 | JGI IMG/M metagenome (GOLD analysis project Ga0307318, IMG submission 194500) | Bulk soil microbial communities from the East River watershed near Crested Butte, Colorado, United States - ER_DNA_367 | ecosystem: Environmental > Terrestrial > Soil > Floodplain | place...
TCTCCGAAGTCGCCGGCTGCCGGATGGTCACGCCTCTTCCCCCAAAATCCTCGGGACTCGGAATCGCATCTGCTCCGCGGCTGGCGCAGCAGCCAGCACCCAGTCGCGCGGCAATGATGGCCGGAGCTCGTCCTCGCGGAACACATTCGTCAAGGGCAGCGCATGCGAGGTAGGGGGAATCTCTTGTGCTGCGACCTCGGACACCCGGGCGACTGATTCCAAGATCACCTCCAACTGAGGTGCCAGTACGTCCAATTCGGCGTCGGTCAGCTCGATCCGCGCCAACCTCGCCAGGCTCGCCACCTCTTCAGCGGTGAGTGCCACCTGTCACCTCTCCTTGGTCCCACATCAGGGGTCATGGGGTCCGGCTCATCCTAGTGCTGCGCCGTTTTCATCCACTCATCGAACGGATCACAAACCCGGTCTTGAGCTTCGGGGTGAAGAACGTCGACTTGGGCGGCATCAGCAGGCCTTCGCGGGCGGTTCGTTCGATCTCAGCAACGCTGACGGGCCGAATAAGCACGGCCGCCGAGGCGCGGCCACCATCCACTTCCTGAAGGGTCTCGGCAAGCCCGTGTTGATAGCTCACAGTCAACGGGACGTCGGCAAGAGCCGTCTCCAGCCAGCCGCCATCGAGTGGACGTACGCCATCAAACCGCCGCGGTCTCGGCTGCATCTGCCACGCCGCGTCGCGACTGACCAAGATCAACAATCCTTGCTTGTGTAGGTCGGCAAGGTCTGCATCGCTCGGCCGTTCGGTGGGAACGAGCTCGAACGATCGGGCAAGCGCCTGAGCAAGATCACCAACCGCGATGTCGGCGTAGAGTCGATGGATCGCGGCAACGCTGAGCTGTTCCTCAATGAGCTCGTTGACGAAGGCCAAGGTGAGCTCCGCCGGTGTATCGGTACGACCGGTCGCTTCTCGAATCTCGTTCCGGTAGCTGCGTGACACCCCGTAACGGTGATGCCCGTCCGCGATCAGCACATCGTCGGCGGCCAGCTTGTCTCGAATGGCAGCAATGCGCTGCGGATCGGTGACTCGTTCGACGACATGCTCAACGCCCTCCTCGGTCACAGCCCCCAGCGGCTCACCAGGCTCGGCAAGAAGTTCGGTGAGTCCGTGGGAGAGCGAGAGGCCCCAGACCGGAGACAGGTTGGCGGCGGTGGCCCGGGTGAGGTCGAGGCGATCGGAAGACGCTTTCGCAGTCGTCCGCTCGTGCGGCAAGACCCCGCCAGCCTCCAGATCAACCACCTCGAGAGCGCCGAGCGCCCCAGCGATGTCGCGCCGTACGCCGGTCGAATCTGTGAAGCGCATCCGGTAGATCGTGAAGGAAGGTTCCTCGTCGACGGCAAGGATTCCCTCCTTCAACCACGCTTCCATGGTTTTCGCCGCCAGCTCGTAGCAATCCTTGCCGCCTCGCGGTACATCGATTCGCACGATATTGTGCAGCGATCTCGCCTCGAGGGAATCGACGTCAGCGTCGGACAGCACGTCGTACGGTGGAGCAACAACAGGTGCGAGGTCCTCGGTTGCAAAACGGATCGCGGGAAAGGGTTCGAAGCGCGGCACGGCACAAGGCTTCCATGCTTCGCCGCGGTATCGGACCACGGCTCAGAAGTCGCGGACACTGCCCCCTTCATGAACCCGAAACATGCCAATAATCGAGGTAAGGAAAGATGTTCCTGTGTTCCTGATGCGGATCACCCTCCCAGACCGACCGGGGTCTTTGGGCTCGGTTGCAACTGCGATGGGCGGGGTTGGCGCTGACATCAATGCCGTCGAGATCGTGGAAAAGCGGGTTGACGGGAGTGTTGTCGACGACTTCATCGTCGACCTGACTCCCAACCAGCTACCCGAGACGCTCGTCACCGCGTGCCAGAACCTCGCTGGCGTACGCGTGGAGTGGATCGCACGCTACCCCGAGGGCGGCGGGCTTCAGTCCGACCTGGAGGCACTGGAACGGATGGCAGCCGATCCACCGCACGCTGCGGAAACACTCGTCTCGTTGTGCCCAGTGGTGTTCCGTTCGCACTGGGCAAGTCTGATTGACATCTCCGATGGCACCCCGAACCCCTGCTTCTCGACGACCCTCGCACCGGATTTGTCGCCCGAGGTGGCCGCGAAGTTCACACCGTTCGACGCCACCCACCGCATCGACCTGGAAGCGGAGTGGAGTCCCGGCTGGGCTGATACCACCGCCGTCGTGACTCCGCTGACTCGTGATCGGGTGATCATCATTGGACGGCTGGGTGGGCCCTCCTACCTTGACTCCGAGATTGCCCGACTGCATCACCTCGCCGCGCTGGTGAAGTAGCTCACATCACCTCAGGTACCTTCGGCGCGTGGACGCGTTCGGGTGGCCTGAGCTCGTCGCCCTGCTGACCTCGATCGGGTTCGGGGTCGTGTCGGCGATCGTTCCGGTCGTGAACGCGGAGGCGTATGTGATCGCCTCCCAGGTGTCCGCTGTGGTGGGGCCCATCCCTATTGCGATCGGCACCGCCATTGGCCAAACAATTGGAAAACTGGTGCTCTTCTTCGGCGTACGCGAAGGAAAAGAGCTTCCGTTCGTCAAGCATCGCCGGGATCTTCAGAGGCAGCGCCCGATCGGGCCAGCCCGAGCGCGGTTCCGCGCGGTTGTGGCGAAACTGCTTGATCTGGTCGGCCAGAAACGTTGGGGGCTGCCGATCGTCCTGATCGCCGCTATCGTCGGCTTCCCTCCGCTCTACGCGGTCGCGCTGCTGGCCGGCGCGACGACGATGCGACCGCTCTGGTTCGGACTGACCGTCTTCGCGGGCCGGCTCTGTCGCTTCCTGCTAGTTGCCACCGGATTCCAGGGACTTCATGACTGGCTTATCTAAGCTTGCGCGTACTTAGGTTGACTCTTTGAACGTCGCGAGAAGCTCCTAGTAAATTGGTGCGGTGCCGAAGATTTTCAGCAACCTCAACCTGCACGGAGCGACGCCGCCACGGGTACAGCCCTCGGTCGGCGAATGGGGTCCGGTGAAGGTGCCGAGCACCAAGCACAAGAGGCGGATGCGAATTTGGGCATCCCTCGCGCTGCTCGGAGGCCTGATCGCGATCTTTCTTCTTGGCTGGTATGTCTACTACGCCATGACCGGCAGTTGGGGCTTCGGAATCGGCGAGGAAAAGCAGTTCTTCCAGATCTTCCTGCTGTAAAGACCGACTGATCTATGATCAGCGCCCTAGCCCAGCGGGTGAAGCGGCGTCAGGTACGCATCCCCGAAAGCGCTGACACATGCCACGTAACAGTCACGACATCATGTCGTTTGCCAGCACTTTCTGGTCGTGATCAGATGGTGGAAATCTTGAGGGCCGACGCACGACGCACCGGCTACTCCCCCACCGTCGCGACCCTGCGTGCGGCCTCAGAACCCTGCTGCAGCAGCACCTCGAACGCCTCGGCTCCACTCAGGATGGGAACCTTCAACTCCACGGCCTTGTCGTACTTCGATCCCGGGGCATCGCCCACAACAACGAAGCTGGTCTTCTTCGATACCGAGGCGGCAACCTTCCCGCCGCGCGAGGTGATCGCATCGGCTGCCGAGTCGCGGGTATACCCCTCCAGTGAGCCGGTGACCACAATCGACTGGCCGGCGAGCGTCTGCTCCTTTGTGGCCCTGGGCTCGTCCCGCATGACACAGCCAGCGGCCTTCCACTTCGTGACGATCTCACGGTGCCACGGCACAGCGAACCAGTCGGTGATCGCAGTCACGAGGGTCGGTCCGATGCCCTCAACCTGTGCCAGCTGTTCGGGTGTCGCATTGGCCAGCGCGTCGATGTCGCCGAACGCAGCCGCAACGTCAGGCGCCACGCCCTTGCCGATATGCCGGATCGACAAAGCGACCAGAAACTTGTCCAACGGCCGGGTCTTCGCCAACTCCAGATTGGTGAGCAGCTTGGCGCCGTTAGCGGAGAGAGCTCCTGACTTGGTCGTAAAGAAATCGGTCTTGTTGAGCTTTTCCTCGGTCAGGCTGAATAGGTCGCCCTCGTCGACGAGCAGCCCGGCGTCGAGCAACGCCTGACCTGACTGGTATCCCAAGACCTCGATATCAAGGGCCTCGCGGCTGGCGAGATGGAACAACCGCTCCCGCAGCTGAGCGGGACATGATCTCGCATTGGGGCATCGCAGATCGGCGTCCCCCTCCTTCTCTGGCCGCAGCTCAGTGCCGCAGGCCGGACAGTGGGTTGGCATGACAAACGCCCGCTCAGTGCCGTCGCGCAGGTCGACCACTGGGCCGACAATCTCAGGGATGACGTCGCCGGCTTTGCGGAGCACCACTGTGTCGCCGATGAGCACACCCTTACGCACCACCTCACTCGCGTTGTGCAGCGTCGCCATCCCCACCGTCGACCCGGCGACCTGGATCGGCTCCATCACGCCGAACGGGGTCACCCGGCCCGTCCGGCCCACATTGACGTTGATGTCGAGGAGCTTGGTCGTGACCTCTTCAGGCGGGTACTTGTACGCGATCGCCCACCGTGGCGCGCGAGACGTGGAGCCCAGCTGATCTTGGACCGCTCGCTCGTCCAGCTTCACCACGACGCCGTCGATCTCGTGCTCCGCCGAATGCCGATGCTCGCCGAAGTATTCGACGTACTCCCATACCGCAGCAAGGGTTCGGGCCAGTTTGCGATGCGGGCTGACTGGGATTCCCCACCGATCCAAGGCGGCGTACGCCTCGGAGAGCCGCTCGGCCGTGAAACCTTCGAGAACACCGATGCCGTGGCTGACAAACCCGAGATTCCGCGCTGCCGTGATCTTGGGATCCTTCTGCCGCAGGGAACCAGCTGCTGCGTTGCGGGGATTGGCGAAGGGTGCCTTGCCATCCACGACGAGAGACTCATTGAGAGCCGTGAATTCGGCAACCGCGAAGTACACCTCGCCGCGTACCTCCAGTGTTTCGGGAACATCGGTGCCGAGTAGCCGATGCGGGATGACCTTGATCGTTTTGACGTTTGCCGTGACGTCTTCCCCGACTCGTCCGTCGCCCCGGGTCGCGGCGCGTACCAGCCTGCCGCTCTGATAGAGCAGATCGATTGCCAGGCCGTCCACCTTGAGCTCACAGAGGTAGCCGGACTGCTCGAGCCGCTTTTCGCCAAGCTCCCGGACGGCGCGCAGTGCCCAGCGGTCCAGCTCGTCACGGCTGAACGCGTTGTCCAGGCTCAGCAGTCGTTGCGGATGCTCCACAGCCGTGAATGTGGTTGACGGCGGCGGGCCGACCTGCTGAGTCGGCGAGTCTGGCGTACGGAGTGCGGGGAACGAGTCTTCAAGATCACTGAGCTCCCGCAAGATGACATCGAACTCGCCATCAGACATGGTGGGCGCATCGAGGACGTAGTAACGCCAGCGGGCGTCATTGACCCGCTCGCTGAGATCGGCATGGCGCTGACTCGCCTTGGCCAGGGATTCCGGACGCTCAATCTCATCCTGGCCCACTCGTGCCATATCTCGCTCGCCCGTCGAGGGGAAGCTTTCGTCCGTCACGTCAGCACATTAACGCCCGGTGCCGACAGTGGCGGTGGGCGCCGTGCGGAGCCGCAGGCACGAGAAATAACGAAGCAATAACGCTGGTTCGACCTCGCGTCAAGGTTGCAGCTGTTAGCGTCGGGCGGGTCGGTCCGCCAATTGATCATGTTTGAGGAGCCTCGATTGTCTGCTGATCAGCGTCTCGCCACGGCATCTGCCTTCCGCCCACGCCTTTCGGCCACGCTGGCGATCGGTGCTCTGGGACTCGGCCTGCTAGCCACCCCGAGCGGCATCGCCATCGCCAAACCGGCAGCGCCGACGCAGGCGTCAACCGCCTCGCGACAAGCTCCCGATTCGCTGTTCCCCGAGGTCGGCAGCAGCCGGTACGACGTCAAGCACTACGCGATCACCCTCAGCTTCCAGAGCTCAGGAAATATCAAGGCGAAAACGAGCTTCACCGCCAAGGCCAAGAAGCCCTTGAAGTCGTTCTCACTTGACCTCGAAGGCTTGATCGTCGACAAGGTACGGGTCAATGGACGCACGGCTGACTTCTCTAGGCGCGACAACAAGTTGATCATCAAGCCGTCCAAGACCGTAGCGGGCCGCTTCTCGGCCAGCATCCGGTACCACGGCAAGCCTGTCACCCACATCGATCCCGACGGCGCTCAGGACGGCTGGATCCCCACCGACAACGGGGCCGGAGCCACGGTCCTCAGCGAACCCGTCGGTGCGATGACCTGGTTCCCCAACAACAACACCCCGCGCGACAAGGCGACCTTCGACATGAAGATCACCGTTCCGTCCAAACTCGAGGTGGCCGGCAGCGGCGATCTGAAGGGTGTGCGGAAACACGCTGGCAAGGAAACCTGGCGCTGGGTGCAGCCCCACCAGCAGGCGACGTACCTGGCCATGATCTCGATCAGCGATTACAACGTCTATCACTCCACCATGAGGACAACGACCGGACGCAAGTTGCCGATCTGGAGCTTCATTGAGCCGAAGCTCGGGACGGTGGCGGACGAGCGCGCGCTCGTCCCGACGATCATCCGCTATGAGGAGCGTCGGTTCGGACCGTACCCCTTCAATAGCGCCGGAATCGTGGTCAAGGAGACGGGAGTCGGCTATGCCCTCGAGACGCAGAACAGGCCAGTCTTCGACGGCATCCCGGACGACTTGACCAACGTCCATGAGTGGGCTCATCAGTGGTACGGCAACTCTGTGTCGCTGACCAACTGGGTTGACATCTGGCTCAACGAGGGATTCGCGACTTATGCCGAGTGGCTGTGGGATGCCTCTCATGGCGGACCCAGTACGGCCGAGACATTCCAGAAGGAGTACGACAGCCACCCAGCGACGGACCCCCTATGGACGCCCGCGCCCGCGGCGTTCGACGATCCAGCTGACCTGTTCGGTTCACAGGGTTATCTCCGAGGCGCTATGACGCTGCAGGCGCTTCGCCAGCAGGTCGGATCGCACGACTTCTTCATCATCTTGCGCAGCTGGGCAAAGCAGCATAAGTACGGCAATGTCACGACGGCACAGTTCATCCGACTCTCCGAGAGGGTGTCGGGACAGGACCTTGATGCCTTCTTCCACGCCTGGCTCTACGTGGCGAAGAAGCCCGCGCTCAGCTAGAACCCGAATACCCCCGAGTTGTCAGTGTGGATGGTTGCTATGGCGACCATCCACACTGACAATTCGGCGTTAGTCGACAAGTTGCTCGGTGACGATGTCAGCGGCAAAGCGCAGCGTACGCAGCGCACGTACGGCACCAGCACGAGACGCTGAGGCGAGGCCGCATGCGGGCGTGATCACGATGCGCGCTGCGACCGATGGGTCGAGGCCAAGATCACGTAATGGGCCGAGTACGCGCCGGGCTACCTCATCCGGCCCCAGCCGATGGTCGGTCGGCAATGCACCCATGCCGATCCAGACCCCCGCTTCGAGGCTGGCACCGACGGCATCCCAGTCGGCGCCGGACAGTTGGTCGATGTCGACCAAGACCCCGGCAATGCCCGCGGTGCGGAGCAGTTCGACGGGGGGCCCGGCTGCGCAACAGTGAACGACGACGGGCGTCGGCGACAGCCTCTCGACAACGTAGCGAAGGCCGCCGGAAGCCTCGGATGGCTCTATGGGGCGATGCCGTGACAGTCCGCTGGCCGTGGCCAGCGTGCCACCCAAGACGGCAGGGAGCATGGGCTCGTCGAGCTGGATGAGTTGTTCGATATCGGGCAGCCGGCGGCCCAGCTCGGCAGTGAGCTGAGCGATGCCCTCGGCGAGCGATTGGCTGAGGTCGCGACGCGCTCCGGAGTCGGCCACCACTCGATCACCACGCGGCCGCTCCATCATCGAGGCCAGCGTCCATGGACCGGCAACTGAGAGTTTGACGGTGCCGGCGTATCCCTGTGCATGCTCCTCAAGCTGATCGAGGTCCGCGCGCAGCGTACTGATGGCGAGCCGATGCTCCCGGCTGGAGGCATCGGTGAGCCGCCAGCCAGCAGGTTGCAGGTCGACGGCCAGACCGGAGAGAAAGGCAGTCGAGCGTCCGATCAACTGCGCATAGGGTCCGCGCGCCGGCAACTCCGGGAGGTAGGGAAGATCAGGGCACTCCGCGAACGCGATCTTGACCGCATCCGCCATATCCGTGCCGGGCCAGGAGCCGACTCCGGTAGTTCTGATCGGCGGCAGTTCGCCGTCCGACGACCTAGCGGTCACGCCTGGGTGGCCGAGATGGTCGCGCTTCCGACAACGCGCGAGCCGGCGTAGAGCACCACTGCCTGACCGGGCGCGACGCCGGTGACTGCAACGTCCAGCCGAACCGCAAGATGCTCGTCCTGCACCTGAACCATCGCGTCCATGGGCTGGCCATGGGCCCGAATCTGTACCTGACCGGACCACTCTGCATCCACTGGACGGCCGGTCCAGGTGGGCTTGATCGCATCGATGATCTTGATCGCGAGGGCATCTCGTGGACCGACGGTAATGGTGTTCGTTGTTGGCGTGATCGAGAGCACGAATCGAGGCTCGCCGTCGGCGGCGGGTCTGCCGAGTCGAAGGCCCCGCCGCTGCCCCACCGTAAAGCGGTGCGATCCGGCATGCTCACCAACCTTGGCGCCGGTGACGTCGACGATGTCGCCTGGCCTGCTGCCGAGGCGCCGCTCCAGGAATCCGGCAGTGTCTCCGTTGGCAATGAAGCAGATGTCGTGGCTGTCGGGCTTGTTCGCCACAGCCAGGCCACGGTCCCGGGCCTCGGCGCGTACGTCGGCCTTGAGTGAGGAGCCGAGCGGGAAGTAAGAGCGACGAAGTTGATCAGCATTGAGCACGCCGAGCACATAGGACTGATCCTTGGCGGCATCGAATGCGCGATGCAACTCGACGTCCTTCCCGGTACGGGTCAGTCTGGCGTAGTGCCCGGTGCAGACCGCATCAAAGCCGAGCGCGACACCACGGTCCAAGACGGCGGAGAACTTGATTTTCTCGTTACAACGTACGCAAGGATTCGGGGTACGCCCGGCTGCATATTCTGCGACGAAGTCGCTCACCACATCAGCGGCGAAGCGATCCGAAAGGTCCCACACGTAGAACGGAATGCCGAGCACATCGGCCGCGCGCCGCGCATCGTGGGCATCTTCTTTGGAGCAACAGCCACGGGCCCCCGATCGGTAGGCCTGCGGGTTCTTGGACAGAGCCAGATGCACGCCGGTGACGTCGTGTCCAGCCTCGACCGCCCGCGCTGCGGCAACGGCCGAGTCGACGCCACCGGACATAGCGGCCAATACCTTCATTGGTGTCCTTGGTGCTCTGGGGCGCTTTCCGGCAAGCGGCAAGTCTTTCACGGGTGGCGATGAGCGCCAAGCGACCTCAGGCGAACGCGGCCGCGGCCTTAGCACGCTGTACGGCTTCGGGAAGTGCTGCCGCGAGAGCGCGCACGTCGCTCGGCGTCGAGGTGTGGCCGAGCGAAAACCTAAGTGCCGAACGTGCCTCGATCTCGCTGTATCCCATGGCCAGGAGTACGTGACTCGGCTGGGAGACCCCCGCCGAGCATGCCGCTCCGGTGGAACAGTCAATCCCAGCCGAGTCCAGCAACATCAAGATCGCATCGGCTGAGCATCCTGGGAAGCCAATGCTCAGGGTGCCCGGCAGGCGATCTTCTTCTGCGGCCGGGCCGTACGGGATCGCCCAGGGGACAGCTGCGAGCACCGAGCCGAGCAGCTCGCGACGCAGCTGGCGTAACCGTCGCTCCTCCTCCATCCGCTTTCCCCCGGCAACCTGGAGTGCCGCAGCAAAGCCTGCCGCGGCCGCGACGTTGAGGGTGCCTGAGCGAATGTCGCGCTCCTGACCACCACCGTGCAGGACCGGGGTCAACCGAAGATCGCGGCGCGCGATCAAGGCACCGATTCCGTACGGGCCGCCGAGCTTGTGCGCGGTGAAGCTCAGCAGATCAAGTCCGCTTGCCGCGAAGTCGACCTCGATGTGCCCGACTGCCTGGACCGCGTCGCTGTGTGAGATCGCGCCGTGTTCGGCGGCTGTTGCGGCGACCTGCGGTATCGGCTGTACCGTGCCGACTTCATTGTTGGCCCACATCACCGAGACCACACTCGAGCGCGCGTCGACCGCGTTCGCGAGAGCCGCCAGATCCAGCTGACCTGCGGCATCGACCGGCACATAGCTAACCTCGGCCGCTGCGAGGTGGCCCAGCCAGGCGACGGAATCCAGCACGGCATGATGTTCGATCGTCGAGGTAATCACCCGATCGCGACCGATCTCCGTGCCCGACCAGAAGGCACCCTTGACGGCCAGATTGTCCGACTCGGTTCCGCCGCTGGTGAAGATCAACTCTGCCGGATGTGCCGCTACCAGCGCGGCGATCGCCTCCCGCGACTCTTCCACCACCCGACGGGATGAACGGCCCGAGGCATGCAGTGATGAGGAGTTGCCGACTCTGGTCAGCTCACGGGCCATCGCCTCGACGGCCTCCGGAACCATCGGTGTGGTGGCCGCGTGGTCGAGGTAGATGCGGCTCATGACGCCCAAGTCTGCCTTATCCGCTGCGTTTGTTGATCTTGTTGATCACGTCGGGAAGCACCTTGTGCAGGTCGCCGACGATGCCAAGATCAGCAAGCGCGAAGATCGGAGCCTCGGGATCCTTGTTGACTGCCACGATCGCTTTCGAGGTTTGCATTCCGGCGCGGTGCTGGATCGCCCCAGAAATTCCGACGGCGATGTAGAGCTGAGGTGAGACGGTCTTGCCAGTCTGGCCGATCTGGTACGCATACGGGTACCAGCCAGCATCGACGGCTGCCCGTGAGGCACCGACTGCACCGCCCAGTACGTCGGCCAATTCCTCGACGGCGGCGAAGTCGCCGCCGGTGCCGCGCCCGCCGGAGACGACGACCGCCGCCTCGGTCAGGTCCGGCCGCCCGCTTGACCGTTTCGGCTCCTTACTCAGGATGCGCGCGGTTTTGGCCGCGTCCGAGATGGTTACCTCGATCTGCTCAGTCACGGGCTCGGTAGGCGCAGCCTCGATGGCTACGGCGTTCGGCTTGACCGTGATCACCGGAGCACCCCGTGTCACCGACGCGGTGACGGTCCAGTTACCGGCAAAGACCGACTGCATGGTGGTGCCGTCAGCGGCGACGTCGCTGGCGTCGGTGATCAGGCCGGAGCCGAGCTTCACCGCCAGCCGTCCAGCGATTTCCTTACCCTCTGGGGTCGAGGTGATCAAGATCGCAGCCGGCTGCACAGTCTCGGCGATCTCTGCCAGCGCTTCAGCTTTGGGCGCCACGAGGTAGTCCTCGATCGCCGGGTCATTGACCGACAAGACGCGGGTCGCCCCGTACTCGCCCAGCGCCTTGGTGATGGTGTCCTCGATATCACCGAAAACCACTGCGACCGGCTGACCGAGCCGACGCGCCAGCGTCAGGAGCTCGAGGGCCGGCTTGGACACGTGCGAATTGATGTGTTCGGCGACGATCAGGACCTCAGACATCACTACCTCCTACTCAGATGTACTTGCCCGCAGCCAGGAATTCGATGAAGGCCGACGTAGCGTCCTCCTCCTCGACCACCCGGCCCGGTTCCTTCGCCGGGCGCGGGCTCGTCTCGAGGACCTTGCTCCATGCCGCTCCCAAACCGACCTCGCCGGCGTCGATACCAAGATCAGCAATCGTCCAGGTGTCGACCGGCTTCTTCTTGGCCGCAAGAATGCCCCGCATCGAGGGGTAGCGTGCCTCGCCGGACTGGTCGGTGACACTGACGATCGCCGGCAGGTCGGCCTCGATGGTCAAGCTGGCCACATCGTCGTCGCGGCGGATTGTGACCCTACCGTCGGCCACGGCGAGGGAGGCGCCCAGGGTCGCAGCCGGCCAGCCGAGTCGCTCGGCGATCATTGCCGGAATGACGCCCATGGTCCCGTCGGTGGAGGCCATGCCGCAGATCACCAGATCCGCTGCCGCCTTCTTGATCGCCTCGGCCAGCAGCGCGCTCGTTGCCAGCGCATCAGAGCCGTGGACGGCGTCGTCGACGATGTGGATGCCGGCCGATGCGCCCATCTGCAGTGCCCGTTTGATCGCATCGGCTGCGTCATCCGGTCCGAGCGTCATGACAACAACCTCGACGTCGTCACCGTCTTCGGCGATCTGTAGACCTTGCTCGACGGCGTACTCGTCGAGTTCGGAGAGCAATCCATCGCTTGAGGCCCGGTCGACCGTGCCGTCCTCGGCGAAGGTGCGCTCCCCGGTCGCGTCGGGAACGTACTTGGCCAGTACCACGATCTTCATCCCGCTTCCTTCTCCTTATGCGTGCCTCGAGTTATGCGTACTTCGAGCTCTTCTTGGCCGCCACATTACTCACGAGTAACAAAGCTTGTTTGCTAGGTCATGGCTTGTGACACGGGTGCCTGCTGAGGCGCAAATGCCGCAAACCGCTCGATCCGGATGAGCTCTCGATAAGCCTGCTCGCCGACCACCGCGCGTACCGCCTCGGTTTGGCTGGCCTGCGCAGCCAGCGCCGCGTACTTGATATCCAATACTTGGCCGGTGAGCGTGAGATCGATGCTGAGCGGCCCGGCCCAGGCAATCGGCGGCTCGCCGACGATCGCACCCAACTCGGTCCACCGAGCCAGCTGATCATCAAGCCACTCCTGCGTGTTGGCGAAGACGTGCAGTGTTCCGATGCCGGTGCGGCGTACGGCTTCGACCGACCAGCGGTGCACCGCGATGTGGTCGGGGTGGCCCGTCTGACCGTCGGGCGGAAAGGTCAAGATCGTGTCTGGAGCCACATCACGAACGATTCCTGCGATCTGCTCGATTGCTGCGTCGGCATCGATCGAGTCGCAGCCGCCGTCCGGATAGCCCAACCAACGATGCTCGGTCACGCCCAGGATCCGCAGGCACTCCGCGAGCTCAGCCTCGCGAATAGTCAGAAGTTGCTCGGGCGGCCATCGCGTTGGATCGGTCACGCCGAGCTCACCACGAGTAGCCGTGACGCACACCACGCGAGACTGCGCCGCGGATGCCATCGCCATGATTCCGCCGCACAGATAGGCCTCATCGTCGGGATGAGCCCAGATCGACAAGATCGTGCCCAGTTCCTTGATGTCGTTCATGACCACAAAGAGCAAGTCTGCTGCCTTTTGTGGCGAGCTGTGCAACCGGCCTGGCCATCGTGGCGCTCGGTCATGGGTCCGTCTCGCAGCACAACCGTCATAAGGACCCCCCGCAACACCTTCCGAGGGGTCGTTTCGCAGCACAACCGTCAAAACGCCTCACCGCGACGGCCTCCGAAGAGCGGACCTTCTGCGAGAATCCGCCATATGCCCGCAGGAACCAAAGACGATCCGTGGGAACTCAGCACGGCGCCCCGCACCTCCACCTACACGATGTGGGCCGATGAGACCACTGACCCGCCCACGCTGGTTTGTCAGGTCGGATCCACCCAGCTGAAGTATCAGCTCAGGTGCCTGGACGATCTTCACGCCTGGCTTGTCGAGCAGGGTGATTGGGTCGACCTAGGCGCGGCGGATGAACAGAAGCCAGCCAAGGACGGCACCGTCGAGTCATGGGGTCGGTCAGCCGATAACCCAGTTGGCGGGTGGTACGGCCTCCGTAAGGGCTACCGCGGCCGCTTCGGCATGTACGTGCCGCCGCTCTTGGAGGCCCTCGGCAAGGTCGAGCTCACCCACGATGCTCGGAACAACAGGGTCCGCGCTCTGACCTGAATCATCTCGGGCGCTCGGGTGTCGCTCGAGGAGGCATCAGAGCGTCTTAAGACGACCTACGAACCCGGCGTATCTAGCGAAGATGGCGCGCTTCACGGGCATACTCACAGCCATGACATCGGTTCTTCGGGATGCCCTTCTCAGCGGCAGCGGCTTGCTGGTCATGCTCACTGCCTCCGTGGTCCCGGCCGTGCCGGCCGAGGCAGCGACCTTCACGACCCGGTGTGTGGTGGCCCGCGAGATGCGGATCTACCACACCCCCACCTCATCCAAGCCGGGGCGGACGAAGCTTCACTTCGGTACCACGATCTACACCGACAAGAAGAGCCACCACCGGTACCGCACCTGGTGGTTCACCCTCGCAGAAGGGTGGCACCGCGGCTGGATCTCCGCCAACTCGACGTACACCCACCGCGGAGCATGCGGCCAGCTCAGCTGAGCCGGCCGAGCGAGGTCGATCAGTGACCACGAACTCGAGTCGCGCTGCCGCAACTGCAACGCCCACGACCAGAAAGCGCCCGATGGAGAGTCGACTCCGCATTGGTCGTTAGGTCCCGAGGCGTTCACGCTGATAGTCATCGACATGCCCGAATCTGTTGAAAGGACTGCCCACTGTTGCCTACGGTAGGTACACAACCGGTTGCTCGATGGTTTGGAGAGCCCGGATCCGCGGTAACTGTCGCTCATGTGGGGCACAATGAAGGCGCACTCCGGCTCAGCCGGCGGAGTAATTGGTTTCATCGTGACCGGTCCAGAGCATATCCAGTCAACTGCTAAGGCTCGTAAAAGATGACTTCCACTGCGTTGCCAGTGCCGCAGGACACTTCGGTCCTCGGTGCCCGCATTCGCGACGGTGGTACCTCGTTTGGTCTCTGGGCGCCTCGCGCGACGCGGGTGGAGCTCGCCCTGGTCGATGAGGAT
>Ga0307318_10000382_pt1 | contig 14603 bp, 15 predicted proteins | sample ER_DNA_367_FD_194500 | JGI IMG/M metagenome (GOLD analysis project Ga0307318, IMG submission 194500) | Bulk soil microbial communities from the East River watershed near Crested Butte, Colorado, United States - ER_DNA_367 | ecosystem: Environmental > Terrestrial > Soil > Floodplain | place...
CTCTCCTGTTCCGCTTCGGCGACGTGCTGCGCCACGTCGCGCACACCGGCCGCCTCCACCTCATCTTCGAGGTCCCCAGCGACCAGGGCGGAGTTGTCTGGCGCGCCGCCCACCACGGAGAGCTGCAGCTCGTCGAGGACGTAGGCTCGGATCCCGACTACCTTGCAGCCGACGAGAGCGTCAGATCGGAGATCGCCGCACCCGTCCGGTCAGGGTCGTCCGTCGTAGCCGTCCTCGACGTCGAGTTCCCGGGCCGGGTCTTTGACGAGGGCGCGATCGCCGCAGTGCTGGCAGAGGCGGACCGGCTCGGCGCGGAGCTCGAGCCCTACGTCTCGTAGGCGAAGAAGCCGGCGCCGTTCTTCCGTCCGAGCCGCCCCTCCTCCAGCATCTGACGCAGACGGGGCGGCGGCTCCATGCGCGCCTCGCCGAGCGCCAACCTGAGCGCCTCGGAAGCGTGGACGTGCACGTCGACACCGATCAGGTCGATGAGCGCACAGGGCCCAATCGGCCAGTTGAGCCCGGCGGTCATGGCGGTGTCGAGATCCTCGGGCGTCACGCCGGCTTCGTCGAGGACTCGCACGCAGTCGTTCAGAAGCGGGATGAGGATGCGGTTGACGACGAAGCCGGGCGTGTCGGCACAGCGGATGGGTTGCTTGCCGATCCGCTCCGCGAACACAAAGGCGGTCTCCACAGCCTCGTCCGAGGATTGCTCCGTCCGGACGACCTCGACCAGAGGGAGCACCGGGGCCGGATTGAAGAAGTGCATCCCGACCACGCGCTCCGGCCGGTCGGTTGCCTCGGCGATCTCGGTGACCGAGAGCGCAGAGGTGTTCGTCGCGAGGACGGCGTCAGGGCGCACGAGCCGATCGAGATCCGCGAAGAGCGCGCGCTTGACGTCGAGCTCCTCGACGACGGCTTCGATGACGAGATCGCAGGCGGCAAGATCTTCGACCCGGGTGGTCGTCGTCAGGCGCTCGAGTGCCGCAGCCCTCTGGTCCTCCGAGAGCCTCCCCTTCTCGACGCCGCGGCCCAGGTAGTGGTCGATCCGGTCGCGCGCGGCCTCACCGAGCTCGTTGGTCACCTCGCGGCCGAGGGTCTCGATGCCCGCCTGGACACAGACCTGCGCGATCCAAGCGCCCATGGTGCCGAGCCCCACCACCCCGACTTTCCGAACCTCCATGGTCAAGAGCGGGAGCGTACTGATTGAATAGGGCGATGGCCGTGACCTTGCAGGAGCGCAAGCTTCTCCTCGACGGTGAATGGATCGAGACGGGCGAGTGGCACGAGGTGCGCTCCCCCTACTCCGGCGAGGTCGTGGCCCGGGTGCCGCAGGCCGGCGCTGCCCACGCACGTCAGGCGGTCGACGCAGCCGCGAGAGCCCTCGCGAGCCCGCTCCCTGCGCACGAGCGCGCGGCCATCCTCGACCGCGTCGCGGCCCTGCTCCGCGAACGCGCCGACGAGGTCGCGCAGACGATCTGTGCCGAGGCCGGGAAGCCCATGAAGGCCGCGCGCGTCGAAGCCGACCGCGCCGTCTCGACGTTCACGATGGCCGCGGTCGAGGCGCGACGTCTGGCCGGGGACGTCGTCCCCATGGACGCCTCGCCTGCCGGCGTGGGGAAGGTCGCCTACACGATGCGCGTGCCGATCGGAGTCGTCGGCGCCATCACACCGTTCAACTTTCCGCTCAATCTCGTCGGCCACAAGGTCGCGCCCGCGCTTGCGGCGGGCTGCCCGGTCGTGCTCAAGCCCGCCGGCCAAACGCCCATGTCGGCCCTCCTGCTCGCCGAGCTGGAGGACGAGGCCGGGCTTCCGGCCGGCTGGCTCAACGTCCTCGTCGGGCCCTCCGCGGAGATCGGCGACGTGCTCGTCGAGGATGAGCGCGTGCGGCTGATCACGTTCACTGGCTCCGCCGAAGTCGGCTGGAAGATCCGCGAGCGCGCGGCGCGCAAGAAGGTGAATCTCGAGCTGGGCAACGCGACGCCGGTCGTCGTGGAGTCGGATGCGGACATCGAGCAGGCCGCCACGAAGCTCGCTGCGAACGCGTTCGCCTTCGCCGGGCAGAGCTGCATCTCCGTCCAGCGCATCTACGTGCAACGGTCGGCATACGACGACTTCGCCAGCCGGTTCGTTTCCAAGGTCGAATCCCTCCGGGTTGGCGATCCCGCCGACGAGGAGACGGACGTGGGCCCGGTCATCGACGAGGGCGCACGCGACCGCATCGTCTCCTGGATCGAGGAGGCGAAGGCCGGCGGCGCGAAGGTCCTCACCGGGGGAGAGCTCGTCGACGGTCTCCTCCGCCCCACCGTCCTCGCGGACGTCACTCCGGAGATGAAGGTCTCCTGCCTCGAGGTTTTCGGGCCGCTTTGCACCGTGTCGGCCTACGAGGCCCCGGATGAGGCCTTCGAGCTCGCCAACGGCACGGAGTACGGGCTGCAGGCCGGAATCTTCACGACGAACATCCACACCGCGCTCGCAGCGGCCGAGGCGCTCGAGTTCGGCGGGATCACCGTCAACGAAGCCCCCACCTTCCGAGCCGACCAGATGCCCTACGGCGGGGTCAAGGAATCAGGCAACACGAAGGAAGGGCCCCACTACGCCGTGCGCGAGATGACCGAGGAACGCTTGGTCGTCATCGCCCGCTGACCCGGTTAGACTCGGCCCGCAGAATGCCCTGGGCCTGGAGACCGCGACGGCCGCCCGCGGGGGATCCCGCTCCCGACGCGCCGGTCGCGGCGGCGCCCCCGGCCGCCGACCCGCAGGAAAGCGTGCCGCGGCCCTCGCGCATGCGACGGGAGCGTCGAGCGCTCGCGCGCCGTCGCGAGACAGAGATTCGCGACGTGGGCGGGCTCGCCGTCGAGATGGCCCGCCGAGACCAGTTCCGCCCGGAGCTCATCTTCGAGCGCGCGAACGACGTGCTGCGGGTCGAGGAGCGGATGCACGAGCTCGACGGACTGCTCATGGCCGTGGCAGCCACCCCCCGAGCGATGCGCTCCGCCACGACGTGCCGCTGCGGCGCACCCCTCCTTCCGGGAGCGCACTTCTGCTCGCACTGCGGACGACCTTCTGAGGTCGCCCGTCCGGTGCTCACGTGCGCGCACTGTGGTCAGCCACTCCCGGCCGATACGAACTTCTGCGCCTTTTGCGGAAACCCGGTCGCAGCCGGGGAGCTCGCGGCCGAGCCGGACCTGGACGACACCGCCGTTCCTCGCTGGTCGGCGGGCGAGGACGGCTGATGGTCGAGCCGCCGCCCCCGCCTGACGGGCCTGAAGCTCCTCCCCCAGCCGAGGTTCCACCCCCAACGCTCGCGCCCGGCGAGCCCGGACTTTGCCCCACCTGCGGAGCGCCTTACGACGCCTACCAGGAGTACTGCCTCGAATGTGGGCACCGGCTGCCTCCGCCCTACGGAGTTCGGCGCGAGGTCTGGACGAGGGGCTCACCTGCCTGGCTGTGGGCGGCCCTACTCGCACTCCTGCTCGTGGCGCTCGTCGCCGGCGCGATCGTGGCGGTGGCCGCGACTAAGAACGACGACAAGAAGGCCACCTCGATCCCGGTCGTGACCACCGGGCCCGGGACGACCGACACCGTCGGGGTCATTACCCAACCCCCCACGGTGACGATCAACCCGCCCACGACGACGTTCACCACGACGACGCTGCCGACGACGACAACCAGCACGACCACGACGACCAGCACGACGACGGGCTCGACCGGCACCGTGAGCTGGCCCGCGGGGAAGAACGGCTACACGATCATCCTCAAGTCGGTCCCGACGAGCCAGGGCCGCTCGAAGGCCGACGCCGCCGCCCAGAAGGCGATCAACAACGGGCTCACCCAGGTCGGGGTCCTGAACTCGTCCGACTACTCAAGCCTGAATCCCGGCTACTACGTGACGTTCACGGGCATCTACGACACGCAGGCACAGGCCGACACCGCGCTACCGAACGCGCGGGCCAAGGGCTTCCCGACCGCCTACACCCGCCGCGTGGCGGATTAGGACCCGGAAGTTTGTAACAGCCGCTGCGGGGTACTTTGTAACACCGAGAATGCGGTGTAGGATCACCCCGCGGAGAGCCCCTCAGACCACCTCCTTAACCTTCGCTTAATCGAATTTGCAGGCTTTTCGTCGCAGCGCCAAGTAAGCTCGGTGCCGACGAGCCGGACCGGGAGCATTGCCCGTATGTATCAGTATTCGAGAGCCATTTATCGCTCGATCAAAGACCTGATCGACCCGTACGTCGACACGGAGACGCAGCTCGAGTACCGCCGTGAAGTGCTCGCCGCGTGCGAGGACACGGTCGAGCGCCTGGCCAAGGATCCCCGCTACTTCGCGCATCCGGAGCGCACCCTCTTCCAGGACATCCGGCGCTACTTCCCCATCACCTGTCAGGCCCAGGTCTCCTGGGCCGTGACCGAGGGAATCAACGCCGCCGTGGAGTTCATCGAGGCGCAGATCGAAGCCGGGGCTTTCGACGGCGGCGTCGCGCGCTGCCGCGCCACGACTCGCAAGGGCAAGCCCTGCCAGCGCACCCCGCTCCCCGAGCGCGAGTACTGCCCGTCGCATCAGCACCTCGAAGCGACGCCGGCCGCGGCTTAGCTCTCGATCCTCACCGATAGATCTTGCGCTGCTCTTCGAGCATCGCGACGAACTCGGCGAGGCGCCTAGCCCGCGTCTCCGGGCGCTTCGCGTCCTGGAGGCGGTAGAGGATCGCGTAGCGGTTGCGGCTGTCGAGCGCGGCGAAGAACGCGGCGGCCTCCGGCCGCTGGTCGAGCTCCCGCTGCAAGTCCTCGGGAACGGTCGCCGTCGACTGCGGCTCGTAAGCGGCGTCCCAGCGCCCGTCGGCCCTGGCCCGCTCCATCTCCGTGAGCCCGGCGGGCCGCATCCTCCCCTCCGCGACTAGGCGCTCGGCCTTCTCCCGATTGATCCGTGACCACGGGCTCCGCGCAGTCCGAGGCGTGAACTTCTGCAGGAAGAACTCGTCGTCGAGACGCCTCCGCTGCCCGTCGATCCAGCCGTGGCAGAGAGCGACCTCGAGCGCCTCCGGGTGCGTCACGCTCTCGATTCCGGATGCCTTCTTGGCGATCTTCATCCAGACGCCGGCCGAGGAATGGTTCCGATCGAGCCATGCTTCCCACTCCACGGCAGACGCGAATGAGATCGTCGGGAGATCGGCCATCAGGCGAGCGCGAGCTGCTGGTGGCTCTCGATGTTCGAGACGCCGACGCCCACGAGGCGGAGCGCTCCCGGCCGGTCTTTCAAGCCGCGATCCAGGAGCTGACACGCGAGCTCGCCGATCAGGTCACCGTCCGCCGAGCCCGCCGGCAGCGTATGCGAGCGGCTGCGGATGGAGAAGTCGGGGTACCGCAGCTTGGTCGTGACCGTCCTCGCCACACGCCCGTTCTTCTCCAGGTGGGACGCGAGGTCGAACGCCATGCGACGGAGCTCGGCATGGAGGCGCTCGCGGTCGAGCACGTCTCGCGGGAAGGTCTCCTCCTGGCTGATTGACACGTTCTCAGGCGCAGACCGCTCGAGTCGCCGCGGGTCGATGCCGTTGGCGCGGTCCCGTAGGAGCCGACCGATCTTGCCCGGCAGCACGCGCTTGAGATCGGCGTCCTCGAGCGCCGCGAGCCCGCCGATGAGCTCGACGCCGGCCGTCCTCAGGCGCTCCTCGGCTCGCGGCCCCACCCCCGGGAGCAGGCGGACCGGGAAGGGCGCGAGGAAAGCCGCCTCGCGCCCCGGCGATACGACCATGATCCCGCCGGGCTTGCGGCGGTCGCTCGCCACCTTGGCGACGACCTTCGTCGTCCCGACGCCGAGCGAGCAGGAGAGGCTCGTGGCACCCTTCACCGCGACCTGGACAGCCTCCGCGAGGGCTCGCGCTTTGCGGAAGTCGCTCAGAACATCGCCGAAATCCAGGTAGCCCTCGTCCATGCCGGTCCGCTCGACGTTCGGCACGACCTCGCGGACGGCGGTCCAGACCGCCCGGGAGTACTCGCCGTAGGTCCGGTGGCGGGGTCGCACGAAGACCGCGTGTGGACAGCGCCGAAGCGCCTCCGCGCAGCTCATCGCCGAGTGGATGCCGTATTTCCGCGCCGCGTAGTTGGCCGTGGCGACCACGCCGCGCCCGTGCGGGTCGCCCCCGACGACGAGCGGGCGCCGTGCGAGCTCGGGCTGCTCGAGCTCCTCGACAGCCGCGAAGAACGCATCCAGGTCGAGATGGGCCACGATCGCCGGGAGCCTTGCCACGACTGAAAGAATAGGTCCGGTGTCGCACGACACGGACAAGCTGATCAGGCAGCTGTCGCTCGTGGCCTTCCTCATGGCCGAGCGGCGCCCGCTGACCGCCCGTGACATCAAGTCGACGGTCGAGGGTTACTCCGAGATGTCCGACGAAGCATTCGCCCGCCGCTTCTACTCCGACCGCACCGAGCTGATCGCACTCGGCGTGCCGCTTCACTCCCAGCGGGATGAGTTCACCGGCGAGGAGCTGTACACGCTGCGCTCGGAGAACTACTTCCTCCCCGAGCTGAAGCTCGATGAGGGCGAGCTCGCCGCGCTCCAGACCGCTCTCTACCGTCTCGAGGGAGAGTTCGCATACTCCGAGCCGCTCCGTCTCGCGCTCCAGAACCTCGCGCTCGGCCGTCCGGGTGTGGACGAGGAGCGCACTGACATCGCGGTTCGGATCGCCGTGAAGGACCCGGACTACTCGCCCGAGATGTCGGGCCGGCTGACCAAGCTCGAGAACGCGATCGCGAAGCAGCGGACGGTCAAGTTCCCTTACTACTCGATCGCGCGGAACGTGGAGTCCGAGCGTACGGTGAATCCGTACGCGCTCCTCCACGACCGTGAGTCCTGGTACGTGATCGGGTGGGACCACGACGCCGGAGACATCCGCACCTTCCGCGTCTCACGCGTGCGAGGCGACATTCGCTTCGCGACGCGCCGTGAACGGGACTTCCGCGCCCCGACCGATTTTGAGCCCTCGGAGTACCGCGGCCGCCAGGACTGGCAGTTCGGGGAGATCGTCGGCGACGCCCAGATCGAGCTCGACGAGAACACCGCCTGGTGGGCCGAGCGGATGATCGAGCGCGGCGAGGTCGAGGACGGCGCGCTCACGACCCCGTATGCGCACGTCGACGCGCTCGCCGGTTGGATCCTGAGACAGGAAGGCCGCGCCCGGCCCCTCTCGCCGCCGGAACTCGTCGACGAGGTGGCACGCGGGCTCGAACGCGTCGTCGAGGTGCATGAAGGTGAGCCTTCGAAGCCTCCGCGCGCTGCGCCGACCAGGCGAGTCGAGGAAGCTGTGGAACGGCCGGTCGGGCCGGTCACGGCCGAGCGGTTCGGCGTGCTGCAGGCTCTGCTCGCCTATCTGCTCGACGCCTGCGGAGAGAGCACGTCCGGGACGATCCCCGCCGACGAGCTCGCTGAACGCTTCCGCATCCCGCCCGACCAGCTCGACGACCATCTTCAGCTCCTCAACCTCGTGAACTTCGGCGGCGGCTGCTATGCCGTCTACGCCTCGCTCGAGGACGATGGAACGGTGCGCGTCGAGAAAGAGCTCTTCGGCGAGACCTTCCGCAAGCCCCCGCGCCTCACGCCGCTCGAGGCGCGTGCGATCCAGCTCGCGCTCGAGTTCGTGGGGCCGTCGATTGCCGCGCAGGCGAACACCCAGCTCGACCGGGTGCGGCGCAAGCTGGCCGAGACATTCGGAGAGTTCGACGTCGAGGAGCCGCCCGAGCGCGTCGCCCTCACCGAGGAGGAGCAGCTGATCGCCACGCTCCAGCGGGCGATCGCGGAGCATCGGCTTGTCGAGATCGAATACACGGCCGTCGGCGAGGAAACAAGCGTCCGCATCGTCGAGCCCCACGCGCTCGAGCGCGAGCTCCCATGGTGGTATGTCCACAGCTGGGACCGCACACGCGACGCGCAGCGGAGCTTCCGCCTCGATCGGATGCGGCGCGCCGATCTCCTGGAAGAGATGTTCGAGCCACGCGGCGAGGTCGTACCGCAGAAGCTGCGGGACGTCAGCACCGCCCGCGTACTTTTCTCGCCGGCCGTTGGCCGCTGGCGCGTCGAGCGAGGCGCGCAGCCCCTCGCGCGTGGCTACGCGATCGAGGAGGTCCGCTTCGGCAGCCTGGATTGGCTCGTGGGCGAGATCCTCTCCTACCGCGGCGAGGCCGAGGTGCTCGAGCCTGCCGACCTGAGGCAGGAGATCCTCCGCCGGGCCAAGCGTGTCAAACCGCCGGCGAAGAAGCCGGCGCGTGCTCGCGGCTAGCGTGCTCCTTTACGACAACCCGGTCTCGGGCAACTGCTACAAGGTCCGGCTCCTCCTCGCCTACCTCGGCATCCCCTACGAACGCCGCGAACTGTCCGTCGAGGACAGGTCGAACCGCGAGGACGTGCTCGGTGGACTGAGCCCGGCGCTGCGTGTCCCCACGATCGTGCTCGACGACGGCCGGTCCCTCGGAGAGTCCGGCGCCATCCTTTGGTACTTCGGCGAGGGGACCCGCTTCGTTCCCGAGGATCCGTTCGAGCGGGCGCAGGTGCTCCAGTGGATGTTCTTCGAGCAGTACGACCACGAGCCCGCAATCGCCGTGGTTCGCTTCTGGGTCACGCACGGCCGTGCCGACGAGTTCGCGGATCGGCTGCCCGAGCGCATGGAAGCCGGCTACAAGGCCCTCCAGGCCATGGAGCGCCACCTCGAGCGTCGGCTGTATCTCGTCGGCGACAGGTTGTCGCTGGCCGACATCGCCCTCTACGCCTACACCCATGTCGCCGAGGAAGGCGGGTTCGACCTCGAGCCGTACGCGGCGATCCGTTCCTGGCTTGGCCGGGTCGCCGCCGAGCCAGCGCACGTCCCGATCTAGCCCTCCTTGACCGAGCCGGCTACCGGAAGCTGGAAGGTGAAGGTCGCCCCGGCCCCCGGATCCGAGCGAACGTCGACCGTGCCGCCGTGTGAGCTCGGTGCTCACGATCGCAACCGGCCGGCCGCCCACTCGGCATGCTCGCGGAGCATGTCGTCCTCGTCGTCCCGAAAGCCGTCAACCGTTTCCAGCAGCGAGGCGACGCCCGAGTTCCCGGCGGCGACGAGCGCGTTCCGGCGCAGATAGCGGACATCGTTACGGGGAAAGTAGAGGCGGTCGTAGCGCTCTCTCAGCTCCTCGTCCGGAGCCTCGAGCCATTCCCGAAGCGATACGACGGGCTCGGCGTCCGGCGCGGGATGCTCGTCGGCGCGGCGCTTCTCTACCCCGCGGTTCCAGGGACAGACGTCCTGGCAGATGTCGCAGCCGTAGACCTGGGTGCCGATCTCGGCGCGATAGTCCTCCGGGATGGATCCGGGCGCCTGCGACCAGTAAGACAGGCACTTCGTCGAATCGAGAACACCCGGCTCGTCGAGGGCGCCGGTGGGGCACGCGTCGATGCACCGCGTGCAGGAGCCGCAGTCGAGCGCGAGCGGAGCGCTCGGCTCCACGTCCGCCTCGGTGACGAGCGTGCCGAGCACCACCCAGGAGCCGAAGCGCCGCGTGATCATGAGCGTGTTCTTTCCGTAGAACCCGACCCCCGCACGTGAGGCCGCCTCTCGATCGACGTGCTGGTTCTCGTCGACGAGCACGCGATAGCGGCCGCCGAGCCGGTCACCCAAGTGCATCAGCTTGGAGCGCAGCTCGGAGTAGTGATCCTTCCACGCGTAACGGGGGAGCGTTCCCTCTTCACTCCCGGGCGAACGCCCGGGAGTGAAGTAACAGAGCGCGGCGGATACCACGGTCCGGGCGCCCTCGAGCAATGTTTCGGGATGACACGAGACCTCGGGCTGGGCCATGGTGAATCGCATGCCCGCGAACAGCCCGCGTGCCCGCCGTTCGCGGATGTGGCGCTCCGTCGCCTCGTAGGGGCCGACCGGGGCCGCCCCCACGACGTCGATCCCGAGCTCCCTGGCCGTGTGCTCGAGCTCCCGCTCCGTCACGAAGCGGAAACTAGCACCAGAAATCGCCCCGTTAGGATTGCTGCGTGAAGGCCGTGCGCATCCACGAGGACGGTGGACCCGAGGTCCTCCGCTACGAGGACGTCGAAGATCCGGTCGCGGGCCCAGGCCAGGTGCTCATCCGGCTGCACGCTGCGTCGCTCAACCACCTGGATATCTGGATGCGGCGGGGCCTACCCTCCGTTCCCAAGCCTCGCATTCTCGGCGCCGACGGGGCCGGCGTCGTGGAAGGCCTAGGCGCCGGAGCCGACTCCTTCGAGATGGGTGACCGCGTGCTGATCAATCCGGGCCTCGAGGACGGCGCCCGCATCGTCGGAGAGCACATGGACGGCACGCACGCGGAGCTGATCTCCATCCCCGCCGAGAACGTCTATCGGATCCCCGAGTCGCTCTCGTTCGAGGAGGCGGCCGCCTTCCCACTCGTGTTCGAGACGGCCTACCGCATGCTCGTTACGAAAGCGCGCCTCCAGGAAGGCGAGTGGGTTCTCGTCTGGGGAATCGGTAGCGGCGTCGGCTCGGCCGCCTTCGTGATCGCCAAGGCCCTCGGGGCCCGGACGATCGTGACGTCGTCGAGCGCCGACAAGCTCGACCGCGCCCGAGAGCTCGGCGCCGACGCAACCGCCAATCACGCCGAGGAGGATGTTGCCGCGGTCGTCAAGGAGGCGACCGGCGGCGCCGGTGCGAACGTCGTCGTCGAGCACGTGGGCGAGGCGACGTGGAAGACGTCGCTGCAGGCTGCAGGGCCGAACGGCCGCATCGTCGTCTGCGGCGCCACCAGCGGGCCGAATCCCCCGGCGCAGCTCCACCGGATCTGGTGGAAGCAGCTCGAGATCTACGGGTCGACGATGGGGACGAAGGAGGACTTCGAGGGCGCCTACGAGCTGGTCGCGAGCGGCGCGGCGAAGCCGATCGTCGACAAGGTCTTCCCGCTCGCGGACGCCGCGGCGGCGCACGAGTACCTCGAGGCCGGCAAGCAGTTCGGCAAGGTCGTGCTCGAGATCTAGGCGAGCGGGGCAGCGAAGCTAGCGGCTCTGGGGCCGTCAGGCCGGGCTTTGCCCGGCCGGCCAGGGTCGCTAGCCGAAGCCCAAGATGAACTTGGCGTCTTCGGACATGCGCTCCGGCGACCAGGGCGGGTTCCAGGTCAGCTCCTGCTCGACCTCCTCGACGCCGTCCATCCCGGCAACCGTCTCATGGATCTGCTGCTCGATCATGGGCCCGACGGGGCAGCCCATCGACGTGAGCGAGAACGTGACGTGGACCTTCGGGCCCTCGACTTCAACGTCGTAGAGGAGCCCGAGCTCGACGATGTCCATGCCGAGCTCCGGGTCTTCGACGACGCGCAGAGCTTCGATCACTTCTTCCTTGGACGGCACGGGGCCAGTGTAACCAGGGGGCCCGCCCCGGCGGTCGTACCGCCCGCGCGGAGTACACTCCGCGCTGATGAGCGTCGCCCGGGAGCAGGAAAAACGGCTGCACGCTGCGCTCGGCGGGGTCACCGGCGACAACTTGCTCGCGTCGCTGGAGGAAGTCGCCAAGGCCGTGTCGATCCCGCTCAACGTCGAGCTCACCGGTATCCGCCTGCGAGGGAGCGACGGCGAGCGCAAGTTCCACCTGGTTGCGATGGAGGGAGTGAGCCCACGGGAGACGGCGCGCCGCGCGCTCGAGCCCTTGACGCTCGCCCTCATGCGAAGCCTCTTTGTGTTGGGGCCCGCGCACTCGATGGCCCGCGGCCTGGGCATGCGCTGGCTGGGGGGACGCTGGCTGCTCGACGGCCAGGAGCCGATCGGGGCGATCACGACCGGGACCCGTACCGAGCGCCGGCCGACGGACCTGCAGAAGGAGCGTCTCGGCGAGGTCGCTCAGCGCCTGGCGGCAGCTCTTCGGTCAGTCGATCGGACGACGAAGACACTCGACCGCCACTCCGCGCTTCTCGCGCACGAGGCGCTCTCCGACCAGACGGTGGCGCCCAGCCCCGTGCTCGAGCCTCTGCGCCCGCGCGAGCGCGCCATCCTCGCCCTCTACACGGAGGGGATGTCCGCCGAGGAGATCGGGCGCATCCTCTTCATCTCGCCACACACCGTGCGTACCCACGTGAAGAACGCCTTCCGCAGGCTCGGGATCCACTCGCGTGAGGAAGCCGCGGTGCTCGTCCACAGGGACGAAGTTGCGAGTGTTGTCTAGCTGCTACTAGAGAAGCCGCACTTCTTCGCGCCGGTCGCGGGCGAAGAAGTGGATGCCGTCGACGAACCGCACCCAGTTGTGCCTCGTGCACATGACGATCGAGTGCGTGCGCGCGCTGTCGGCCAGGAATCGGACTCCTCGGAGGACGTCGCCGTTCGTCACGCCTGTTGCGGCCACGATGATCTCGCCCGGAGCCAGCTCCTCGGTCGTGAAGACCTTGTTCACGTCGTCGATGCCGTGCTCCGCGGCGGCCTCTATCTCCCCCCGCGTCGTCGGCCAGAGCTGAGCCTGGAGCTCGCCGCCGAGGCACCGCAGCGCAGCCGCCGAGAGGAGCGCCTGCCGAGCTCCGCCGATGCCGATTGCCAGGTGGTCGTTCGTACCCCGGATGGCCGCAGTGATCGACGCCGTGACGTCGCCGTCCTGGATCAGCTTGATGCGGGCGCCGGCAGCCCGGATCTCCTCGATGAGATCGTGGTGACGCGGCCTGTCGAGCACGATCGTGGTGATGTCCTGCGGATTCCGCCCGAAGGCGTCGGCGATCGCATGGATGTTCTCGCCGATGGGCCGCACCAAGTCGATCCGCCCGCGCGCCACCGGGCCGACGGCCATCTTGCGCATGTACATGGGCGGCAGGCTCGGGAAGGCGCCGGGCTCGCCGGCCGCGATCATGGACATCGCGCCGTAGTCGCCCCGGGCCACGACCGCGCGGCCCTCGAGCGGATCCACGGCGAGATCAACGACCTCCCCGCCCTGGCCGACCGTCGTCCCGATGGCCAGCGGGTCGTCCTCGATCTCACCGCCGACGACGATCCGGCCTTCGATCTCGAGCTCGTCGAGGCGCTCGTGCATGGCCGTGGTGGCGGCTTCCTCGGCGCCGCGCACGTCGCCCCGCCCCAACCACCGGGCTCCCGCCAGAGCGGCGGCCTCCGTCACGGCCGCATACGCCTCGCACCGGCAGAGCGTGCCGACGCTCGTCTTCACAGCGGCGAGCGCACCCGCTCGACCTCGGCGAGGACGAGCTCGACGACGCGGTCGACGGTCGTGTCGACGTTCGCGTTGTCGATGACGGGCACGCCGCAGCGCGTCGCCCGTTCGACGAGATAGTCCTGCACCCGCCTGATCTCGGGCAGCGCGCGCAGGTACTTCTCGAAGGGACGGAACCCCTCGGCGTCGCGCGTCCAGAAGTGGGCGGCGTGCTCGTCCTCGTCCTCGATCGCGAGCATGACCTGGCAGCACACCGCGCCCTCCACCGGCTCCATCAGCCCGGGCACGACATGGACGCCTTCGAGCGCGACGGAGTACCCCTCCTCGAGAGCGCGCCCGAGGACGGCCTTGACGCCCACGAGCACGTTCCGCGTTTGCTCGAGGAACCCGCGAATGACCGCATCCGGCTCGAAGTCCTGCTCGGCCACCGCAGGGGCCGCCTCGAAGCTCGAGAAGTGGATCGAGGGCATGAACTCGCGCGAGAAGAACGCACGCATCGTCTGCCGGACGACGTCGGTCGAGGTGACGCGCGTGATCCCGAGCCTGTGGGCGACTTCCACGGCGACGGTGGACTTGCCGGTGCCGGTCGCGCCGCCGACCAGGACGACGAGAGGGACATCGAGCTTGCCGAGCGCCTCGAGACCGGCCTCCGAGACCGTGCCGAGGAGCGCGGAGTCGGGCGGGCGACGGTCGGTCACGCGTGCACCCCCTCGGCGACGCGAGCGGCCAGGCGTGCGACGAGCGCGTCGAGGTCGTGCTCGCCACGCAGAGGTCGCACCTCGTTGTCGCAGAGCACCAGCTCGACCCCGTGTTCGGCCGCGGTCTCGGCCACGACGTCGATCGCCGCCGCCTTCAACTCGACGAGGTACACGTCGGCGGAGCGCGCCTCCACGGAGGCGAGGTCGGCACGCAGCTCCTGCCGGCGCCCGAGATTCCCGGACACGAGTGCGACCTCGGCACCGTGCTCCCGCGCCAGGTGCTCCCTCAGGCGGGCGTGGACGCCGTCGGGAGCCGTCGAGAAGAACGCGACCCGGCGGCCCTCGATCGACCCCACCGGATTCGGCCGGAAGATCGTCTCGACGACGGGAAGGTCCGGGCGAACGCGTGCGATCGCGTCTTTCAACGACTCGAGCTCGCGCGGATCGATGAGCGGTTCCTCGCAGCCGGTGAGGATGACGAGGTCGGAAAGCATCAGGCGGTAGGCGCCGAAGAAGCCGGTGATCGTCTCGGGATCCTGGGCCGCTCCGGCGACGAGGATCCTCGCTCCCGTCGCGATCGGCGGGAAGGCGGCGCCGCTCCCCTCGAAGAGCACGATGTCGGGCCCGAGCGAAGCGGCCAGGCGAGCCGCGGGCTGCAGGTTCGTGAAGAACGGCGCTCCCGCGAGCCCACCCCCACAGCGGCGCGCGCCGACGGTGGTGACGCGAGCCATGGCCGCGTCCTCGAGGTCGTCGGAGGCGG
>Ga0307318_10000383_pt1 | contig 14578 bp, 12 predicted proteins | sample ER_DNA_367_FD_194500 | JGI IMG/M metagenome (GOLD analysis project Ga0307318, IMG submission 194500) | Bulk soil microbial communities from the East River watershed near Crested Butte, Colorado, United States - ER_DNA_367 | ecosystem: Environmental > Terrestrial > Soil > Floodplain | place...
ATGCCGGCAGCATCGGTGAGTAGCCGACGGGACGAAGCGCAGGCTCGGCGGAGGCCGGCCCCGCCGGCCGCAGCCGAGCCGGAGCGGCCCAGGCGTGCCGGATCGTGCAGCCGGACGCGCGAGATCGTGGAAGCGATGATCTAGGGTAGCGGCGTGGGCCGCAAGCTCCTCTGGGCGTCGCTCGTGCTGGCCCCGATCACACTTCTCCTTCGATACGCCGTCCACGCGAGCGATACGACGCTGTTCGTGGCCTCCGCCGCCGCGCTCGTGCCGCTCGCCTGGCTGATCGGCGAGGCCACCGAGCACGCAGGTGATCACACCGGCCCCGGAATCGGCGGGTTTCTGAACGCGAGCTTCGGCAATGCGCCGGAGCTGATCATCGCGCTCTTCGCGGTGAACGAGTCGCTGCCGAACGTCGTGCGCGGCTCGCTCGCCGGGAGCGTCGTCTCGAACATCCTGCTCGTGCTCGGCGTCGCGCTGATCTTCGGGGGAGAAGGCCATGGCGGGAAGCCCCTCGACCGCGTCTCGCTGCTGCTCCAGCTCGGTCTCGTGATCGTCGCGGTGCTCCTCTTCCTCATCCCGTCGGTTCCGGGCTGGTCGGGAGACCCGGAGCGGCACTCGCTTGCCGTGGCGACAATCCCGATCTCGGCCGTGCTGTTGCTGCTCTACCTGGCCGCGACCGGGCGTTCGCTGCGGCGGGCCAAGCGCCTGCACGAGGAGAGCGGTGATGTGGCGACCGGCGGTTGGTCCCTACCGATGTCGCTCGCCGCGCTTGCGGCCGCAACCGTGCTGACGGCGCTGATCAGCGAGACCCTCGTGCACTCGCTGCACGCGTTCGCGGAGGCAGCCGGGCTGTCGGAGTTCTTCATCGCGGTCGTGATCGTCGCGATCGTCGGGAACGCGGCCGAGCACGGGGGCGCGATCGTGATCGCGAGCCGCGGCAAGCTGCCGCTCGCGACCGAGATCGCCGTCTCCTCGAGCGCGCAGGTCGCCCTGCTCGTGACCCCGGCGGTAGCGCTCCTCTCGTGGGCGGTGCGACCGGCACTGCCCCTCACGTTCCGGCCGATCGAGCTCGCCGCGATGGCCGGTGCCGCGGCGCTGGTCGCGGTGACCCTCGCCGACGGCCGCGGCCGGCGCTGGGAGGGCTACATGCTCGTCGCCGTGTACGCGGGCGTGGCTCTCGGCTTCCTCGCCGCCGGCGACCGCTGACCACGTCGCCCACCTGTGCGCCCGCCTGAACGGACGCGAATCCACTCGCCTTCCAGTCGCCAGCGGAATCCAGGGCGCGAAGTCACACATCCGTCACGGTCCCGTCACAGACACGCGCGGTCGACCTCGATACGCTCGCCTCGGGGAGGAGGCCGGGCGAACCGTACTAAGACCAGCTAGGCCCTCGGCTCCCGGATGAGAAACTGAAACACTGCGCGGTTCGCCGGAGCCGGGCCTTGCCCGGCGGGAGGCCCACTGCGAAAGAACGATACGACGCGAGTTTCCAGTCGCCGGCTCGGTCCACGCCAGAACTACTGCCGCTGGCAAGGAGGGGGCTCGCGCGGGAACCAGGAGGGTTTTCCCCGTGCTACTCGGGGAGGAGGCCGGGCGAACCGAACTACGAGGAGCTGCGCCCTGGATCCGTCGCCTGAGCACCGAAGAGCTCGGGTGCCCGCGTGAACGGGTACGTCGCCCAGTAAAGCCGCACCACCTCGCCGGCGTCGTCGCGCACGACGCGCAGCACCTCGCCGCGCTCCCGCCCCGAAACCGTGCGAAAGCGATCCTCGCCGTCCGGCTCGAAGACCGACGGCTCTCGCTCGGGCGGCGACGTCGCCAAGCGCGCCTCCAGCCTCCCGGCGCGCCAGCCGAAGATCGTCTCGTCGCCCTCCGACCACCAGCGGCCCAGCAGCGGCAGGATCTCGTCCGGCGGCGGCTCCTCGGGCACCCAGGGCTCCGGCTCCGGCTCCAGCGCCACCTCCTCGAGGGCGGCCTCCGCCAGATCGAGCCCGGTCGCGCCCAGCTTCGGCCAGCGGCTCGAATTCGTCAGCAGCACCGCCCCCGTCCGCTCGCGACGGGAGTAGATGAGGATCGAGACGAAGCCGGGGAAACCGCCCGTGTGTCCGCCGAAGACGCGATCGCCGCGGCGCCAGAGCTCGATCCCGAGCCCCCAGCCGCGCGTCCAGTCCGCCTCGGCCATCACCTGTAGATCGTGCATCTCGGCCACACTCGACGCCGCGAGCACGGATTCGTCCGGCTCCGACAGGAACGCGCCCCAGCGCGCGAGATCGCCGACCGTGCTGTAAAGGCCCGACTCGCCCCCCTTGCCGCCGAGCTCGAGCACCGGCTCGCGGCGGACTGCCTCCGAGTAGGGCTCGACGAAGTACGGAAGCGCCGCCGGCTGCGTCGGCCCCCAGGACGTGCGCTCGAGGCCGAGCGGCCGGAGCAGCCGGTCCTCCACGTAGTCGCGAAGCGGGACGCCCGAGACTCGCGCGACCAGGTGACCGAGCAGCGCGTACGCGAGATTCGAGTAGTGCCAGGCCGCAGCCGGCGGGAGCACCTGCTCGGCCTCCTCGAGCCCGCGCAGCAGCTCATCCTCGTCCGGGAACTCGAGCGTCTCCCAGATCTCGCCCGGCGGCTCACGCTGGAGCCCCGAAGCGTGGGAAAGCATCCGCCGCAACGTCGGGGTGCCGTGAGCCGCCTCGGGCAGATGACGCGAGAGCGGATCCTCGAGGTCGAGCTGCCCCTCGTCGCGGAGCTGCAGGATCGCGGCGGAGGTGAACGTCTTCGTGATCGAAGCCACCGCGTACTGCGTGTCGGTGGTCGCCTCGACCCGCTGCTCCACGTCGCCGAGGCCCACTGCCTCGGTCCAGACGAGCTCTCCGCCGCAGAAGACCGCTGCGCTCAGGCTGGGCAGCCGTCCGGCCGACTGCGCCTCGAGCACAATCCGCCGGAAGCGATCAGGCGCGGGCAAGGGCTCCGAGGGCGCGAGGGATCAGCTCGATCGCCCGCTCGATGTCGTCGTCGTCGATGTCGAGGTGAGTCACGGCCCGCAGCCGGGTCGGGTGCACGGTCATCGAGAGACCAACACCCTGCTCCGAGAGCCGCGCGAGTGCCTCCTCCGCGCTCAGGCCGAGTGGCGAGACATGCACCTGGACGAAGTTCGTCTCGACCTGTTCGAGCCGGACGGGAACCCCTTGCTCGTGCAGCCCCTCGGCCAGCCGACGCGCCCGCGCGTGGTCGTCCGCGAGCCGCTCGATGTTGTGATCGAAGGCGTAGACCCCTGCCGCAGCCACGATTCCGGCCTGCCGCATGGCGCCGCCGAAGAGGTGCTTCAGCCGCCGCGCCTTCACCATCAACTCGGGCGAGCCTGCGACCAGCGCACCGAGCGGGCAGCCGAGGCCCTTCGACAGGCAGAGAGTGACCGTGTCGAAGCGACCTCCGATCTCGGCCGCCGGCACGCCGAGGGCGACGGCCGCGTTCAGGACACGCGCACCGTCGAGGTGCAGCCGGAGGTCGAGCTCCCGCGCCGTGCTCACGACCGCCTCGAGCTCGTCGAGCTGCCAAACGCGGCCGCCGGAGGCGTTATGGGTGTTCTCGACCGACACGATCTTGGTGCCCGGCATGTGCGTCCCGTCGGTCGTGCGGACCGTCTCGCGCAGCTGCTCAGGGGTGAAGCGGCCGTCCGGACAACGCAGCGGCCGCGTCATCAGGCCCGCATGGACCGCGGGGCCGCCGAGCTCCGCGATGAAGATGTGCGAGTTCTCCTCCGCCACCAGCTCGTCCCCCGGCTCGCCGAGCGACCGCATTGCAATCTCGTTCGCCATGGTCGCCGTCGGGACGTAGACGGCCTCGTCCTGCCCGAGCAGCTCTGCGGCCCGGCGCTCGAGCTCGTTGACGGTCGGATCCTCCCGCCGTTGCTCGTCGCCGACCTCGGCGGCCGCGATCGCGGCTCGCATCTCCGCAGAGGGCTTGGTCTTCGTGTCGGAGCGAAGGTCGATCATCAGACGCCCTTCGGAGCCTCCGCCGTCGCGGCGGCGGGCTCCGGCTCGCCGGTGAGGTCGGGATGCTCCTCGAAGCCGTACCGGACGACCACGCGTTTGACCGCCTTCACCTCGTCGAGCCGCCCGACCGCCCGCCCGTGCGGCGCCTCTTTCAGCAGTGTCGGGTCGCCGGCGGCCTCGTCGGCGATAGCCAGCATCGCCTCCGCGAACGCATCGAGCGTCTCCTTCGCCTCGGTCTCGGTCGGCTCGATCATCAGCGCCTCGGGCACGACGAGCGGGAAGTAGATCGTCGGCGGGTGGAACCCGTAGTCCATCAGCCGCTTCGCGACGTCAAGCGCCGTCACCCCGTGCTCGCGCTTGAGGCGCCGGGCCGAGAGGACGAACTCGTGCATGCAGAGCCGGTCGTAGGGGAGGTCGTAGGCGTGGCGCAGGCGCGCGAGCAGGTAGTTGGCGTTCAGCACGGCCACCTCGGACATCTCGCGCAGCTGCGGCCCGTACGCGCGGATGAACGCATACGAACGGACGAACACGCCGAACGGCCCGAAGAAGCCGCGAACCTTGCCGATCGTCTGCGGCCGGTCGTAGTCGAAGCCGTAGCGGTCGCCGTCAGCGACGATCGCAGGGACGGGCAGGAACGCCTCGAGCCGTTTCGCGACCGCGATCGGACCGCCGCCGGGGCCGCCGCCGCCGTGCGGCTGCGAGAACGTCTTGTGCAGGTTGATGTGGACGATGTCGAAGCCCATGTCGCCGGGCCGCGAGATGCCGCAAACCGCATTCAGGTTCGCGCCGTCGTAGTACATGAGCGCGCCGGCGCCGTGGAAGATCTCGGCGATCTGCTCGATGTGCTCGTCGAACAGGCCGAGCGTGGACGGATTCGTGAGCATCAGGCCCGCGGTCCGCTCGTCGACCTTCGCGCGCAGGTCGTCGACGTCGATGTTGCCGCGCGCGTCGGTCTTGACGTTCGTGAGCTCGTAGCCGGCCATCGTCACGCTGGCGGGGTTCGTGCCGTGGGCGGTGTCGGGGATCACGATCTTGCACCGCTGCTCGGCCTCGCCGCGGTCGGCGAAGTAGGCGCGCATCAGCATCAGCCCGGTGAGCTCGCCCTGGGAGCCGGCCGCGGGCTGCAGAGAGACGGCGTCGAGCCCCGTGATCTCCGCGAGTGCCTCCTGCAGCTCCCAGCAGATCCGGAGCGCGCCCTGCGCCCCGTCCGCGTCCTGATGCGGGTGGAGGTCGCGGAAGCCGGGCAGCGCGGCGAGACGCTCGTTGACGCGAGGGTTGTGCTTCATCGTGCAGGAGCCGAGCGGGTAGAAGCCCGTGTCGATGCCGAAGTTCCGCGTCGAAAGCTCCGTGAAGTGGCGCAGCAGGTCGGGCTCGGCGAGCTCCGGGAGTCGGGGCGGGCCGGCGCGCCGGAGCTCGGGCGGCGGCTCGGGGACGGGCAGGTCCGGGCGCGGTGGCCGCCCGGCGCGCCGGCCCGGCTGCGACTTCTCGTAGATCAGCTTCATGTCGCACCCACCTCGGCGAGTACCTCCGCGAGGCGCTCGATCTCCGCAGGCGTTCGCCGTTCGGTCACCGCGACGAGCAGCACGTCGTCCATTCCCGAGTAGTCGCGGCCGAGGACGTAGCCGGGGTGGACGCCGCGCGCCCTCGCCTCACGGACGACCTCGTTGGCAGGCCGTCCGACGCGTACTGCAAACTCTTTGAATGTTGTCTGTTCCGAGAACACGGCCGGGAGCCCGAGCCGCTCCTTCGCGTGCTCGGCGAGGGCCATGCAGGTCTCCCCCACCTCCCTGAGACCCTCCGGACCGAGCCACGAGAGGTAGACGAGCCCAGCCAGCGCCAGGAGCGTCTGGTTGGTGGTGATGTTCGACGTCGCCTTCTCGCGCCGGATGTGCTGCTCGCGCGTCTGGAGGGTGAGGACATAGCCGCGGTTGCCCGCGGCGTCAGTGGTCTCGCCGACGATACGGCCCGGCATCCGCCGGACGAAGTCGAGTCGCGCAGCGAGGAACCCGTAGTGCGGCCCGCCGTAGGAGAGGTAGTTCCCCGCCGACTGGCCCTCTCCGATGGCGATCGCGCAGCCGTAGTTGCCAGGCGCCTCGAGCACGCCGAGCGACAGCGGGTCGACGTGCGCGACCGGGAGCGCCTCCGCCTCGTTCGCCGCAGCGGCCAGCTCGGGCGCCGGCTCCAGCACGCCGAAGAAATTCGGATGCTGGAAGATGACGCACGCCGCGTCCGAGGCGGCCGCACGAAGCTCGTCCGGGTCGGTGACCCCGTCACGGTGCGGTACTTCGACGACATCTAGGCCGAAACCGGGCGCATAGGTCTTCACGACCTGACGGACCTGCGGGTTCGTCGCCTCGGTGACGACGACCTTCGTCCGCCCGGTGGCGTGCTTCGCGATGAAGCACGCGTCGGCTGCGACGGTCGTGCCGTCGTACCCGGAGGCGTTGGAGACGTCCATGCCGGTGAGCTCGCAGATCGCGGTCTGGTACTCGAAGATCGCCTGCAGCACTCCCTGGCTCAGCTCCGGCTGGTACGGGGTGTACGCAGTCAGGAGCTCTCCGCGCTGTAGCACCGCGTCGACGATCGCGGGGACGTAGTGGTCATACAGGCCCGCGCCGAGAAACGACAGCTCTGCCCCGGCGTTGGCGTTCTCCGCGGCGAGCGACTCGAAGTACGCCGTCAGCTCCTGCTCCGTGAGCGCGGGCGGCAGGTCGAGCTCCCGCTGGAGGCGCACGCCGCGGGGCAGGTCCTCGAACACCTCGTCGACCGAAGAGACGCCGATCGTCTCGAGCATCGCCTCCCGGTCCGCGTCGGTCAGCGCGAGGTAGCTCACTCCTGCTCGGCCAGATGCTGCTTGTACGCCTCCACGTCCATCAGGGCGTCGGCCTGGCCCGGATCGGTGAGGCGCGCGCGGACGAGCCAGCCGTCGCCGTACGGGTCGTCGTTCACCGTCTCCGGCGCGTCGACGATCGCGCGATTGACCTTCAGCACTTCTCCGGAGAGCGGCGCGATCACGGAGGAGACCGCCTTGACCGATTCGACCTCGGCGTACGCCTCGTCCTTCGTCAGGGTCGCACCCTCTTCCGGCGGCTCGAAATGGACGAGCTCCCCGAGCGCGTCCTGGGCGAACCACGTGATGCCGAACGTCGCCTCCCCGTCCTCGATCCGCGCCCAGTCGTGCTCGGGGTGGTAGCGCAGGTCGTCCGGGTAGCTCTCCGCCGCCATCAGGTCTCCTCTCGCGAGTAGATCGGCTTCTTGACCACGCGGGCGCGCCGTCGGCGGCCGCGTACGTCGATCGTCAGCTCGGCGCCGGGCGCGGCGAGCTCCGCCGGAACGTAGCCCATCCCGATCCCGCGCTCGAGCATCGGCGAATGCGAGCCGGACGTCACTTCGCCCCCTTCGAGGATCGCCATCCCCTGGCGCGGGATCCCGGCATCCTCCATCACGAAGGCGGCGAGCTTCCGTTGCGGGCCGGCCTCCTTGATTCGCTGCAGCTCTTCGGCGCCGGTGAAGTCCTTGTCCAGCGCACAAACCCATCCGAGCCCGGCAGAGATCGCGTCCGTCTCCGGACCGATGTCGTTCCCGTGGAGCGGATAGCAGACCTCCAGCCGCAGCGTGTCGCGCGCGCCGAGCCCGCAAGGGACGACGCCTCGCGCGAGCACGCGGTCCCAGAGCTCCCCCGCCGCGTCGCCGTCGACGAGCAGCTCGACGCCCTGCTCCCCCGTGTAGCCGGTGCGATTGACCGTGCAGGCCACGCCGTCCACCTCGCCCTCGGCAAACGTGAAGGCGGGCGCATCGGGCAGGCCCAGCCGCTCGAGCGCGTGGGGCCCCTGGACGGCGATCAGCGCGTAGGCGTCGGAGGCGTCGCGCACCTCCACCTCCGGCGGCTCGCGGTCGCGCAGCCATTCGCGATCGCGCTCGCGGTTCGATGCGTTCACGATCAGCAGGAACCGCGAGGGCCTTAGCTCGTAGACGATCAGGTCGTCGACGATCCCGCCCTGCTCGTTCGTGAGCAGGGTGTACTGCGCCCGCCCCGGGCCGATGCGGTCGAGGTCGTTCGAGAGCACCGACTGCAGGAACTCGCGCGCGCCCGGACCCTCCACGAGGAGCTCACCCATGTGCGAGACGTCGAAGGCTCCGGAGTCGGTCCTCACCGCGCGGTGCTCCGGAATCACGCCCTCGTACTGGACCGGCATCTCCCAGCCGGCGAACGGGACGAGCCGGGCGCCCAGCGCGACGTGGCGTTCGTAGAGCGGCGTTCGGAGCAACGTCTGCATCGGGCGCTGATGCTAGTCGAGCCGAAAAGGGAGCCGCCCCGGCTTCGACTGAGAAAGTCGACGCCGGGGCGGCCGGACCGGGTCATCGCGGGTCAACCGTCACGGTCGACCCGAGAGGGCACGGCGATCATTGCCGCCCTTCGGGGCGTTTAAACATCGGCGTGGAGAGATCCGACCCTAGTCGCGCAGGAACGACGGCACTTCGAGGACGTCGTCGGTGACCTCGAAACGCTCGGCCGGCGTCTCGCGCTGGCCCTCTGCGTCCGACCTGGTCTCCTCGGCCGGCTCCTCCGTGCGCCTCCGCCGTCGAATCCGCGACGGGCCGAAGCCGGTCGCGATCACCGTCACGCGCACCTCGTCGCCGAGTGCATCGTCGATGACCGCCCCGAAGATCACGTTCGCGTTCTGGTCTGCTGCGGAGGTCACGACCTGCGCAGCCTCGTTCACCTCGAACAGCCCGATGTTCGGCCCGCCCGTGACGTTGAGCAGGATGCCGGTCGCGCCCTCGATCGACGACTCGAGCAGCGGCGACGAGACGGCCGCCCGTGCGGCCTCGGTCGCGCGGTTCTCACCGGAGGCGGTGCCGATGCCCATCAGCGCAGAGCCGGCCTCGTTCATGATCGTGCGCACGTCGGCGAAGTCCAGGTTGACGAGACCTGGGATCGTGATCAGGTCGGTGATGCCCTGCACGCCCTGGCGCAGGACGTCGTCTGCGAGCGTGAACGCGTCGACGATCGAGGTGCGCTTCTCGACGACCTGCAGCAGCCGGTCGTTCTCGATCACGATCAGCGTGTCGACCTCCTCGCGCAGCTCGTCGACGCCTCGCGAGGCTACCTCGGCTCGGCGGCGACCCTCGAACGAGAACGGCCGGGTCACGACGCCGACGGTGAGCGCACCGATCTCCTGCGCGAGCTTCGCGACGATCGGCGCGGCGCCCGTGCCGGTGCCGCCGCCCTCGCCGGCGGTGACGAAGACCATGTCGGCGCCCTTCAACGCCTCCTTCAGCTCGTCGCGGCTCTCCTCGGCCGCGGCACGACCGACGCCCGGTTCGGCGCCCGCGCCCAGGCCGCGCGTTACGTCGGCGCCAATCGGCATCTTCACGTCCGCGTCGCACATCAACAGTGCCTGCGCGTCCGTGTTGATCGCGATGAACTCGCAGCCCGTCAGGCCGGCGTCGACCATCCGGTTGACGGCGTTCGAGCCGCCTCCGCCGACGCCCACGACCTTGATCAGGGCCAGGTAATTTCCGCTTTGATCCCTCACGCTCAACCCGTCTCTACCTCAAGCTGTGGTGGACAGTGCGTCTTCCGGCACGGCAGGGTACGCCTCCCAAGAGCCGCTGTCAACGCCGAACGTCGAGCCGAAGTCTAAGGCTTGACCTGAGAGTCGAGAGTTTAGTCCGCGACCGGTCGCTCCGGAACGCTCACGTCCAGGTAGCCGTAGTCGCCGTTGACGCGAAGGCCCGAGAGCACCTTCGAGGCGATCGCGAGCTTCAGCGGGATCGCGCGAAGGTCGCCCAGACGGAGCTCCAGACGCGAGCCCAACAAGAAGGTCAGGTCGCTCTCCCGCACGCGCACCATGCGGATGCGGCCGCCGAAGTGGGCCTCTCGGGCGAGAGCCAGCGCCCGGACCGCGCGCAACGCGAAGCGGTCGGTGATCGCCGCCCCGACCTGCGGCTCTCCGGAATGGGCGAGCCAGATCCGGGGCAGGTCCGGATGCGTCTCGAGCGGAACCGCCGCAACCGTCCGCGTGCTCGCTGCGACGAGCCATGCCTTCGTCCCTCGTCGCGCGACCGCGACCGGGTGTTCGGGGCGAACGACGACGCGAAGGGTGTGGGGGAAGTCGCGGTCGTAGCCGGCGGCCGCGACGTCCGGAAGCGCGGTGAGCAAACGGGCGACCTCGGCCGAGTCGAGCGTGATCAGGCTCTTGCCTTCGAGAGGCGAGAGCGCTGTTCGAACGTGCGCCGCGACGGGCGCCGGCGCTCCGCGTACTTCGATCCCGTCGAGCGCGAACATCGGTGTCTGCCGCGCGAGGACGTAGAGGCCCACCGCGCCGAGAACGATCGCGAAGCCGACCAGGAGCGAGCGGCCGGACGGGAGGACGCGCAGGATCGGCGCTCGCTCGAGCGCCGGCAGGTGCGCGACCGCCGCCCGGCTGTGGGGACGCTGAGAGACGCGCTGGGGCACGAGGCGACTTTCGCCGCGGCCGGTGGCGCTCCTACCGAAGCGGGGGCAACTCGAGCGGCCCGAGGAACTCGACCTCGTGCACCAGCTCGATACCGAACTGCTCGTGCGCTCGCCGCCGCGCCTCCTCCATCAGCGCGATCGCGTCGGCCGCACGCGCGCCGTCGGCGTTCTCGATGAAGTTCGCGTGTTGTGGCGAGATCTGCGCGCCGCCGACGCGGTGCCCCTTGAGACCGCACGCCTCGATCATCCGCCCCGCGCTCAGCTCGTGCTCCGGATTCTTGAAGACGCTCCCGAAGGTCCGCTTGTTCGTCGGCTGAGCGGCCTTGCGCAGCGTCTGCAGGCGAGCGACATTCGCCTTGATCTGTACTTCGGGCAAAGGGGCGAGCGTGAACTCGGCGTGGGCGACGACCTGCCCGTGCCGGAGCTCCGAGTGCCGGTAGCTGAGCCCGAGCTCGGCCGGCGTCACCCAGCGCGGCCCTTGCTCGTCGACGACGAGTGCGCGATCGAGGATCGCCGCCCAGTCGCTCCCATACGCGCCGGCGTTCATCCAGACGCCGCCGCCGATCGTCCCGGGGATCGCGCACGCGAACTCGAAGCCGCCGAGCCCGGCGGCGCGCGTCCGATGCAGGCAGACGGCATTCGCCGCTCCTCCGCCGGCAAGCATCCGCTCGCCCTCGACGCGCGCCTCGGCCAGCGCGCCGCCGAGCTTGAGCACGAGCCCGTCGAAGCCCTCGTCCGCGACGAGCAGGTTGGAGCCGAGGCCGATCGTCGCGACCCGAAGATCCCGTTCCCGCGCCCATCCGAGCGCCTCTTCCAGCTCCTCGATCGACTCCGGCCGCGCGAACGCCTTCGCAGGACCGCCCGCCCCGAGCGTCGTGTAGCGCGACAGCGCGACTCCCTCCTCGAGTTTCACCCGAGCTCCCCGAGGAGCAGCGGCCCCGCGCGCTCGACGTCGCCGGCACCGATCGTGAGCACCAGGTCGCCCGGCCTCGCGCGGCGCGCCAAAAATCGCACGGCGTCCTCGAGCTGGGGCGTCCACGCGACCGGCATCCCGGGCCGCTCCGCGACGAGCGCGTCGACCACGAGCTTCCCCTCCACCCCGGGCACCGGGTCCTCACGCGCGGCGTAGACGCCGGTGACGGCGACGGCGTCCGCCGCGGCGAGCGCGCGGGCCAACTCGTGGGCGAGGTGCCTCGTGCGGGAGTAAAGGTGTGGCTGGAAGATCACGAGCAGCCGCCCGCCGTCCACGGACGAGCGAGCCGCCGAGAGCGTGGCCGCGATCTCGCGCGGGTGGTGCCCGTAGTCGTCGAAGACGCGGACTCCGGCGGCTTCGCCTCGCAGCTCGAAGCGTCTCCCGGCGCCGCTGAACTCCGGCAGCACGCGTTCCGCCTCCTCGCGCGCGACGCCCGCAAGGCCGAGCGCGGCGAGAGCGGTTGCCGCGTTGCGCCGGTTGTGCTCGCCGGCAACCGCGAGTTGGAGGCGGACCGGCTCGAGCTCCTCTCCGCGCACCGTGGCCGGCGCGCGCTCGAGCCAGCGCTCGAACAGCTCGCGCACCTCAGCCTCGGAGGCGAAGGTCGCATGGTGGTCGAGCTCCACGTTCGTGAGCACGGCGATCTGCGGCTGCAGGAGCTCGAGCGAGCGATCCGACTCGTCGCCCTCGGCCACGAGCCAGCCCTCGCCGGCGCGCGCGTTGCCGCCGAGCTGCTCGATCTCGCCGCCGATCAGGAACGCGGGGTCGAGCCCCAGGCGGTCGAGCACGAACGCGATCATCGCCGTGGTGGTCGTCTTCCCGTGCGCGCCCGCAACGACGATCGACGGGCGCAGCGCCACGAGCTCGGCGAGGAGCTCCGAACGCATCCGCATTACTTGGTCACGCGCGCGCGAGACCTCTACCTCGGGGTTGTCCGCTGCGATTGCGCTCGAGACGACGACCTCGACACCTTCGGGCACCTGTGAAGCCTCGTGCCCGACAGCGACCGCGATCCCTTCCGCTTCGAGCCGCTCGACGTACGACGAGCGCGCGCGGTCGGAGCCCCCGACCTCTGCGCCCCACTCCCGCGCCACGAGCGCGAGCGCGCTCATGCCGGCGCCCCCGATCCCGACGAACCAGAATCGCCTACCCTCGAGCGGCCGCAAGCGCCATCAGCTCCTCCGCGATCTCCTCGGCCGCGTCGGGTCGCGCCACCCGCCGCATCGCCGCGCTCATGTCCGCGAGCCGTCGCGGGTCGTCAAGCAGCGAGCGCACCGTCTCGGGCACGCGACCCAGCTCGCCCTCCGGCACGAGGATCGCGGCGCCCGCCTGCTGGAAATACCGCGCGTTCTTCGTCTGGTGGTCCGCCGTCGCAAACGGATACGGAACGAGGACCGCCGGCTTGCCTGCAGCCGCGAGCTCCCATACCGTCGAACCGCTGCGCATGAGCGCCAGATCCGCGGCCCCGTAGGCCGCGCCGAGCCCGTCGAGCACGGGCAAGAGCACGTAGTCAGGCCGCGACACGCGTGGCCGCAGGGCCTCGTAATCCCGCTCGCCGGAGATGTGCAGGACGGCGGGCCCGCCGGCACCGAATGCCTCCACCGCGAGATCGTTCAGCGAGCGCGCGCCGGCACGCGCACCCGCAACCAGTAGCACCGGCCCGTCGGCAGGCAGTCCAAGCTGCGCGCGCGCCTCGTCGCGCGCGAGCGCGCGCGCGTTTGCGGGTAGCGGCCGCCCGACGACCTGGTACTTCGGCGGCTCGCGACCCGGGATCGGAAACGACAGGAACACACGCTTCGCAAAGGGCGCAGCGAGCCGGTTGGCGAGCCCGAGGTGCGCATCCGCCTCCGTCAGCGCCGCCGGGATGCGTCGGCGCGCGGCCGCGACGACCATCGGCCCCGCGACGTAGCCGCCCCCGCCGAGCACGGCATCGGGCCGCCGCCGCGCGAGGATCCGGTCGCACGCCGCCGGCGCGGCCAGCGCGCGGAGCGCCGCCCGGGCCTGCGCGAGCCCCGGCTGCCGCGGCAACCCGCTCACGCGAAACGTGTCGAGCTCGAAGCCCGCGTCAGGAACGAGCCGAGCCTCGGCGCGATCCGGCGACCCGGCGAAGGTCACTCGTGCTCCGCGGGCGCGAAGCGCCTCGGCGATCGCGATCGCGGGCAGTACGTGCCCGGCTGTCCCGCCGGCCGCGATCAGGAACGCTGGCGCTCTTGGTTCCCGCATTGCCCGCGATGTTAAGGAGGATGCCGACGCAGCCGAGCGCCACCACCAGGCTGGACCCGCCGTAGGAGACGAACGGGAGCGGGATCCCGGTCAGGGGAGCGAGCCCCATCACGGCGGCGAGGTTGATCGCCGCCTGGCCGCACACCATCGCCGTCAGACCCGCCGCAAGCCGCTTGCCGAATGGATCGCGGCACCCGAGCGCGATCTTCAGGCCCGCGTAGGCGAAGGCGCAGTACGCGACGATCACCGCCGTCGCACCGACGAGGCCGAGCTCTTCGCCGATGATCGCGAAGATCATGTCCGTGTGTGCTTCGGGCAGGTAGTTCGCCTTCTGGACGCTCTGGCCAAGGCCCACGCCGAAGATGCCGCCGGAGCCGAGCCCGATCATCGCCTGCACGGTCTGGAAGCCCGCGCCCTGCGGGTCCTGCCAGGGGTTCAGGAAGCTGAAGAGTCGAGCGCGGCGGTACGGCTCCAGCCAGACGGCGACGAGGCCGAGCGTGCCGGCGATGCAGACGCCGGCTCCGAGCGTGCGCGAGGGCGTGCCCGCCACGAGCAGCATCGCGGCCAGCATCACGACGATCCCGATCGCGGTGCCGAGGTCCGGCTCGACCAGGATCAGGCCGCAGAAGACGACCGTCAGGAGGCCGAGCGGACGCCAGAGCTCCGCGAGGGTTTGGGGAGGGCGTCGGCGCGCGAGGTAGGACGCGGCCCAGACGGCGAGCGCGAGCTTGGCGAGCTCGGACGGCTGGAAGGCCGCGGGCCCGAACGAAATCCAGCGGCGGGCCCCGTTCGCGGCACGGCCGAGGACGAGCACCGCGAGCAACAGCGCGAGGCTCGTCACCACCAGCGCGGGCGCGAGCGCGCGGAGAGCACGGAAGTCGACGCGCGAGAGGACGACCATGAGGGCGAGCCCGAGCCCGGCGTAGACCCCCT
>Ga0307318_10000385_pt1 | contig 14540 bp, 13 predicted proteins | sample ER_DNA_367_FD_194500 | JGI IMG/M metagenome (GOLD analysis project Ga0307318, IMG submission 194500) | Bulk soil microbial communities from the East River watershed near Crested Butte, Colorado, United States - ER_DNA_367 | ecosystem: Environmental > Terrestrial > Soil > Floodplain | place...
CCTCGAGACCGTGCAGCACCAGGACGTCGAGCTGGCCGCCATGGTCATCTCCGACGACGACCGCATCGACGGCCGCTACCTCGAGGTCCAGCAGGGCATCCTGTCGCTGCTTGCGCTGCAGGCGCCGGTGGCCGGCGACCTGCGCATCGTCGCGGCGCTGCTGCACGTGATGAAGAACATCGAGCGGATGGGGGACCAGTGCGTGAACATCGCCAAGCTCGTGCCGCTGGCCGGTCACGAGCCGCCCGCCGATGCGCAGGTGCTCGAGAACATCGCCCGCATGGGGGCCCAGGCGCGGGTGCAGGTGATCCAGTGCAAGCAGGCTTTCGACCGCCGCGACGTTGCCCTGGCGCAGGACCTCGTCCGCCAGGACGACGAGATCGACCGCCTCAATAGAGAAGTGTTCCGACTGGCGCTGGAGATCGGTGACGATCCCGACACGCGCGAATGGGCAATGCACATGATGCTGATCGCTCGCTGTCTCGAGCGAATCGGCGACAATGCCGTGGACATCGGCGAGCAGACCGCCTTCGTCGTCACCGGTCTGTTCCGGGAGTTCGAGGACGCCTCGCACCCGGAGCTCGCTCCACCGTCCACCGCTTGATCTGTGCTTGCATCGACATCGGCAGCAACACGACCCGGCTGCTGGTGGCCGATGCCGAGGACGGGGAGCTGCGTGAGCTGGTCACCCAGCGGGCCTTCACGCGTATCGGCAAGAGCCTGATGTCGGGCGGGGCGATCCCGGCGGAGAAGATCGAGGAGACGGCCGAGGTGGTCCGCACCCAGACGGCGGTGGCCCGCGAGGTCGGGGCGAGCGAGATCATTGCCGTGGCCACGGCGGCGATCCGCAACGCGCCCAACCGCGACGAGCTGCTCGGCGCGGTGAAGCACGCCGGAGGCATGGAGCTGGAGATTCTCTCGGGCGAGGAGGAGGCGCGGCTCTCGTTCGTGGGCGCCACGCGCACGCTGCTGGAGCCCGCGGAGGGTTCGGTCGCCGTGGTCGACGTCGGCGGCGGCTCGTCCGAGATCGCGATCGGCGCCGCCGACGGAGAGATGACGTGGTCGGCGTCGTTTCGGATCGGCTCCGGATTCCTGGCCGACGCCTACCTGCGCTCCGATCCACCTTCGGCCGACGAGCTCGAGAAGGTGCGCCGCCACGTGTCCGGCACCTTCGAGGGACTCGAGCCGCCGGCGGCCGAGCACGCCGTGGCGGTGGGGGGAACGGCAACGTCGCTGCGCCGGCTGCTCGGGGCCGAGCTCGTGCACGAGACCCTCGAGCGCGGCGTGCGGGTGCTGTGCATGACACCGATCGATGAGGTCGCCGGCCGCTTCGAGCTCGACCGCGAGCGAGTACGGCTCCTGCCGGCCGGCATCCTCGTGCTCGAGGCGATCTCCGATCTCCTGGCGCTGCCTCTGCGGATCGCGCGAGGCGGATTGCGCGAGGGAGTGCTGCTCGAGCTCGTGGAGGGAAGGCGGCTTGCCTAGGAGGAAGCGATGCGCTTGAGCTCCGCGGGTCGGAGCAGAACCTTGAGCTCGCCCTTCTCGATGCCGGCCAGCCCACCCTTCTTCATGCGCACCTGCGCGCCGGTGAGCGAGTGCACGGCCATCGAGAAGTCGGGGTCGTGGCCTACGAGGATCACCTCGTCGCCGAGCCCGGCGGCCAGCGCTTCGGCGTCGAAGGGCCCGCCGGCCAGCTTTGGCTCGAGCTCGACCTCCACGTCGTGGGCCTCGCAGGCGAGCTCAGCCGTCTGAGCCGCGCGTACCTTCGGGCTCGAGAGGCAGGCCTCGAGGTCGACGCCGAGCGCGCCCAGAGCGGCGCCCGCGGCCCTCGACTGCGCACGTCCCTTGTCCGTCAGCGGGCGCTCGGCATCGGGCGAGCCGTCCTCGGCATCTCCATGTCTAAGCAACCAAAGCACGAGAATCGGGCACCATAGAGGCTGAAGCCATGGAAGCTGTCACCGCTCCGCAACAAATACCGGCGCTCGACTCACCCGAGCTGTTCAGTAACCGCGAGCTGTCCTGGCTTCAGTTCAACGAGCGAGTGCTCGAGCTCGCGGAGGACGAGTCGACCCCGCTCCTCGAGCGGGTGAAGTTCCTCGCCATCTATGCCGCCAACCTCGACGAGTTCTTCATGGTGCGCGTGGCCGGCCTGCACGATCAGGTCGACGCGGGCATCGACGCTCGGGGGCCCGACGGCCTCTCGCCCGACGAGACGATCGAGCGGATCTCCGAGCGCACCCGCGAGCTCGGCCGCCGGCATTCGCTGCACTGGGAGGAGCACGTGCGCCCGGCGCTGTCCGAGCACGGCATCAGGGTGATCGACTGCACCAACTGCGACCGCAAGGAGCTCGAGGCGGTCGACCGCCACTTCGCGGAGCAGATCTTCCCCGTGCTCACGCCGCTGGCCGTGGGGCCGGGGCGGCCGTTCCCCTACATCTCCAACCTGTCGCTGTCACTGGCCGTGTGGCTGCGTGACCCGGCCACCGACCAGGAGATCTTCGCGCGCGTGAAGGTGCCCAAGGAGGTGCTGCCGCGCTTCGTACCGCTCGGCGACGACGTGTTCGTACCGCTCGAGACGGTGATCGCGCGCCACCTCGACGAGCTCTTCTCCGGGATGGAGATCCTGCGCCACGATTTCTTCCGGGTCACCCGCGACGCCGACTTCACGGTCTCCGACGAAGCCGACGACCTGCTCCGTGCAGTAGAGGACGAGCTGCGCCGGCGGCGCTTCGGCGAGGTGGTGCGCCTCGAGGTGTCGTCCTCCATGGATCCCGACATGCGCAACTACCTGGTGCAGCAGCTCGCTATCGACGAGTCACAGGTGATCGACGTGGAGGGGCTGCTCGACCTCGATGACCTGTGGTCGCTCTACGGAGAGGTGGGTCACCGCGAGCTGCGCGATCCGCCCTGGACCCCGGTCACCCAGCCCGCCTTCGCCGAAGGCGAGCATGACAAGGCCGACGTGTTCGCCGCGATTCGCGCCGGCGACGTGCTCGTCCATCACCCCTATGACTCGTTCGCGTCCAGTGTCGAGCGGCTGGTCCAGCAGGCGGTGGCGGACCCCGATGTGCTCGCGATAAAGATGACCGTCTACCGAACCTCGGACGACTCCGAACTCGTGCCTTCGCTGATCGAGGCAGCCGAACGCGGCAAGCAGGCCGTCTGCCTGGTCGAGCTCAAGGCCCGCTTCGACGAGCGCCGCAACATCGGCTGGGCGCGATCACTCGAGGAGGCGGGCGCTCACGTGGTGCACGGCCTGCCCGGCCTCAAGACTCACGCCAAGGCGCTGCTGATCGTCCGCCGCGAGGGCAGCGGGGCGCGCCACTACGTTCACGTGGGCACCGGCAACTACCACGCCAAGACCGCTCGCCTGTACGAGGACTTCGGGCTGTTCACCGCCGACCACGACCTGGCCGCCGACGTGGCCGAGCTCTTCAACGCGCTGACCGGCGCCGCCCGCTCGCCGGATTACCGCAAGGCCGTCGTGGCCCCCGACCACATGCGCCTGTGGTTCCTCGAGGAGGTCAGGCGGACCATCGGCGCGCACGAGGAGGGCCTCGAGGCGCGCATCGTGCTCAAGCTCAACTCGCTCGTCGACGCCCGCTGCATCCAGGCCCTGTACGAGGCCTCCCAGGCAGGGGTGCCCGTGGACATCAACGTGCGCGGCATCTGCTGCCTGCGCCCGGGCGTGGCCGGCGTCTCGGAGAACATCAAGGTCGTTTCGGTGGTGGGCCGCTTCCTCGAGCACTCGCGCGTGTACGGCTTTCACCGTGGCGACGAGCGCCTCTACTGGATGGGCTCGGGCGACCTCATGCCCCGCAACCTCGACACGCGGGTCGAGCTGCTCGTGCCGATCGAGGATCCCACGGCCCGCGGGGAGATCAAGGAGACGATCGAGCTCTGCCTGGCGGACGACACCTTCGCGTGGGACCTGCGGCCCGACGACACCTGGGAGCGCCGCCGCGGCGGGACGCGGTCGGTGCACCGCGAGCTGATGGCGCGCGCCGCCGAGCGCGCGTCAGCCGAGTAGCCCGAGCCTTTCCTTAAGCGACAGGACGCGCGCGGCCGACTCCCGGACGCGTTCCCGAAACGCCGATGAGGCTCGCGCTCGGCGCAGCAGCCAGGGATGGATCTGGTTCCAGCTGGCGCTCCCGGTGGTGAGGATGAGATCGGCGCCGGCTCTGATCGAGCGCTCCGCCGCCCGCGCGACGCCGGAGCGGTCGAGCACCGCCTGGGCCTCGATCGAGTCGGTCACGATCACCCCGTCGAAGCCGAGCTCCCGGCGCAGCAGGCCGGTCACGATCGTCCGCGACTGCGACGCGATCCGATTACGGTCGAGCGCCGGGTAACGGGCATGCGACAGCATCACGAGCGGCACGTCGGCCGCAATCGCCTCCCGGAAGGGAAGCAGGTCGGGCTCGAGGGCGCCGGAAACGTCGACCGAGCCGTCGTCGGTGTTCAGCTGCGCGCGGCCCAGGCCGGGGAAATGCTTCGCGGTCGCCGCCACGCCGGCCGAGCTCATTCCCTCGATCGAGGCGCGCGTGCGGTCGGCGATCGAGCGCGGCCCGCCGGCGAAGGCGCGTGAGCCGAGCGCCGGCGCGGGGCCGCCGGGCACATCGGCCACCGGGGCGAGGTTGACGTTGACGCCGGCGCCGAGCAGCCGGCGCGCGGCCGCCCCGGCGGCGCTCCGCACGGCTGAGGGCCCGCCCTGCTCGGGCTGCGATCTCTTCGGGCCGGCCCAGGAGACGGTGGTCACGGCGCCTCCCTCCTGGTCGACCATCACGAGCGCCCGGCCGTCCGCGGGACGCTGCACCGAGCGGGTCAGCCGGCGCCACTCGGACCGGGTCGTGGCGTTGAAGCCGAAGAGGATCACGCCGGCGGTCTCGCCCGCCCGCAGGCGCCGGCGCACGTAGTCCGGGGCGAGCGCATCGGGAAAGCTCGAGATCGTCAGCTGACCGACCTGCCGGCGCAGGCTGAGCCGGTCAACCGCCTCGGATGAGCGCTGCTCGCGAGTCGTGGTTGAGGTCCGGTCGGACGGCTCGGACGCCTGCTCGCCACCGCGGTCGGCGCCCACCGCCACGCCGGCCAGGAGAGCCACGAGCCCCGTGCCGGTGAGCAGCGCCAGCCGCCGCCGGGCGGCCGGATCAGCCGAGACCCGCATGCTTGGGCTCCGAGGCTCCCGAAGCCGCCCGCGATTTTCCCTCCTCTTTGAGTCCGGCCCAGCGACAGCCATCGGCCAGGGCCACCAGCCCGAAGGCCTCGACCGGACCGAGCGCTCCGGTGCCGTGCAGTCCGCCGCCGGCCGCCTGGTCGGCTCCCCAGGCGAGGATCCGGCCGGTGAAGGTGTACCCGTTCACCCCGGTCAGGTGCACCTCGCAGAGCTCGTCCCCGCCTGCGTCGTAGGCGATGGCCACGACGTGCGAGCCCGCCTTCGCTCGTGCCTCGGCGTCCGGGCCGCCCGTCGAGCCCTTGACGAACCGCCCTCCGAGCGCCCGCACCGCGTTGGCCGCGAAGGGCAGGCTCATTCCCAGCGACAACACCTGCATGGGGCGGGCCAGGGGCCCAAACCAGCCGAGGTAGACGTTCACCTCCTGCAGCTGCGGAGCGATCTTGGGAAGTGCGAAGTGCTCGGAGCTTCCCACCGAGACCCCGTCCTTCGACTGGGACCCCACGCGAAACGAGCGCACTCGCTTGGCCCCACGCTCGCTGCGCACCCGGCCGTCGCGCAAGGCGAAGCCGGGCGCAGCCAGCGCCTCCACCGATGACGCCTGCGTACCTCCGCTCATCGCGCCCCTGCCGGTCAGGAAGTAGCCGATGTCCACGCGTACCGCGTCGTCTCCCGCGCTGCGCAGGGCGAGCGCGCCGGCGAGATTGCCGGGCACCCAGTCGTAACCGAAGGCTGTGAGCATGCCGATCTTCGCGTTCGCCGCCGCCGGGGCGTAGCGCTCGAAGACCTCGCGGATGAAGGAGGGCTCGCCCGTGGAGTCGATGTAATGCGCGCCCGAGGTCGCGGCCGCGGCTGCCGCGGGGGCGCCCCAGCGCGCGAAGGGGCCGACCGTGGTCACGAGAACGTCGCCTTGCTCCACCAGGGCGTTCACGCTGGGTGGGTCGGACACGTCCGCCACCGCCGTCTCGAGCTCCCCGCCCAGCTCGCGCGCGAGCTCGTCGAGCTTGGCGTGACTGCGGGCGGCGAGCACGGGCCGCAGCCCCCGCTCCAGCATGGCCTCGGCGGTCAGGCGGCCCGTGTAGCCGGTTGCGCCGAAGAGGACGATTCGCCCGGCCACCGGATCACTCCGCCACGGGACGGCGCTCTTCGAGCGCGCTCCGTACGCGCTCGATCGCCTCTGGCGCGGCGCGCTCCACTCGCTTGAGGTCCCAGCCGGTGAGCGTGATCAGCCGGATGGGCGACGTGGCCGTGACCGTCGCGTTTCGCAGCGTCCTCTCGAGCAGGCCCATCTCCCCGAAGAAATCACCCGGGCCCAGGTCCGCCACGTGCTCACCGCGGCGCGTGACCTCGGCCGAGCCCTCCTCGATGGCCATGAGCTCGTAGGAGAAGTCGCCCTCGCCGACGAGCACCTTTCCCTCCTCCACCGAGACCTCGTTCGCGAAGGGCGCGATCTGGCTGAGTTCTTCGTCCCCGACCTCTGCGAACAGCGGAATCGACTTCAGCCTGCTGGCGTCCAACGGTGCTCCCTCCTGCGCTCGCGAGGGAGCGACCTTATCCGAATGCGATTCGAGCTTCCGGAGCGGTATGGCGGCGCGCAGCGCCGCCTCTTCAGAGCTCGCGCCGGGCGTACTTCGTCACCAGCTCACGGGCTCGCTGCGTCGGCGGGCGCTCGGCCCACTCGCCGGGCTCGATCTCCTCCGAATCCTCGAGGTCCCTCTCGAACTGCTCGTGCAGCTCGGCGGCGAAACGATCGCTCTGCACGCACAGCGCCACCTCATCATGGAGCTGGAAGGACCGGTTGTCGAAGTTCGCCGAGCCGACGCACGACCAGACCTCGTCGATCACGAGCGACTTCGCGTGCAGCATGGTCGGGCAGTACTCGAACAGACGCACGCCCGCCGCGAGCAGCTGGTCGTATGCGGCGCGCCCCGCGGTGCGGACGAACTCCTTGTCGATGTGCGAGCCGGGAACGAGGATGCGCATGTCGACGCCGCGCTCGGCCGCCTCGACCAGGGCGTCGGTGAAGGCCGGGCGCGGCACGAAGTAGGCCGAGGTCAGCTCGATCCTCTCCTTGGCCGAAGCAAGCGCCAGGTAGATCAGAGCCTCGACATTCGTGTCGCCGACGGTGGCGCTCGAGCGCACCACCTGCATGGGCCCGCCGTCCTCCACTTCGTCGAGCTCGGGCAGGTAGCGGTCGCCGGCGAGCACGTTGCCGGTGCCCTCGAGCCAGTTCTCGGCGAACGCGCCCTGCAGCCCCCGCACGACCGGCCCGCGCACGCGCACGTGGGTGTCGCGCCAGTGGTCGGGGTCCTGGGCGTTGCCGGTCCACTCCTCGGCGATTCCGACGCCGCCGGTGAAGCCCGCCTTCCCGTCCACGATGAGCAGCTTGCGGTGGGTGCGGTTCTCGAGGCGCCGGACGGCGTAGAGCTTGAGCGGACGGAACCAGCTGATCTCGACGCCGGCGTCGCGCATCTTGTCGAGGAGCTTGCGGTCCATCTGCGAGCCGCCCAGCGCGTCGATGATCACGTTGCACTCGACTCCGCCCTTGGCTTTCTCCGTCAGGCACTCGGCCACCTCGATCGCGACGTCGCCCTTCCAATAGGCGTACGTGAGCAGGTTGACCGTCTCTTCGGCCACTTTGATGGCGTCGAGGTAGGCGGGGAAGATCTGGTCGCCGTTGACGAGCAGGTCGAGGTCGTTTCCGTAGGACACCGGCGCTCCCGTGAGGGCCTCACAGGCGCGCAGGAAGTTCGGTTCGCCCACGTCGACCTCGCCCCGCAGCGTGTACCCGTGACCGCTCTCCCGGCGGTGGCGCAGGCTGTCCGCGGCATACCAGGCCCCGCCGGCTGCGGCCAGTCCCGCCGGCCAGGCGTAGCGAGCGACGTGCCGCTCGCTCCGGCGCGTTGGCCAACCGTTGTTCAAGACCCGCCCCGCCATCCCCTTCGTGCGCCGTACCCGTTGCCGCCGCGGCCCATGCGTCCTTTTAGGATGGGATTCGATGGGCGTGGCGCCGCCTCCCTCCGTGCCGTCGGGCGTAATCGACCGCGTCCGGTCGGACATGCGCTCCCAGCGCGCCGCCCGAGGCGCCTGGCCGCCCGGCGAGCTCGGGTTCAGCCTGCGCCGGACGCGCGAGTTCGAGCGCGAGCCGCTGCAGCTGTTGCTGCGCTGCCACGAGCGCTTCGGGCCCGTGTTCACGATCCGCCTGCTCTACGCGCCGATCGTGTTCGCCCTCGGCCCGGGAGCAAACCACTACATCACGGTCTCCCACGCCTCCAACTTCCGCTGGCGCGACGGCGGGATGGGCGACCTGATCCCGCTGCTCGGCGACGGCCTGCTCACCACCGACGGCGACTATCACCGTCGAGCCCGCCACATCATGCTGCCGGCCTTTCACCGCGAGCGGCTCGCGGCCGCGACCTCGATCATGACCGAGGAAGCCGAGCGCGCGCTGGCCGGCTGGCGCCCCGGCGAGAGCGTCGATCTGTACTCCTGGACGCGGCGCCTGGCCCTGCGGGTGGCCATGCGCGCTCTCTTCGGGTTCGATCCCGACCGGGCCACTCGCGACGGCGAGATGGCCGAGGTGTTCGAGGAGGCGCTCGGCTTCTGGGGCAAGGACTACGTGGTGCAGATGCTCCGCGGGCCGGGCTCCCCCTGGCGCGCCATGACCAGGGCGCGAGCGCAGCTCGATGCGGTGATCTTCGCCGAGATCGCCCGCCGCCGTGTGAGCGGGGAGCGGGGCTCCGACATCCTCAGCCTGCTACTCGACGCCGAGGACGAGGACGGCTCCGGGCTGTCGGACCAGGAGCTCCGCGACCAGGTGATGACGCTGCTCTTCGCCGGGCACGACACCGCCACCTCGACGGTCACCTTCCTCTTCCTCGAGCTGGCGCGAAACCCGCATGAGATCGAGCCGCTGGTGAGCGGCGAGCAGGCCGCGGAGGCGCTCGACATGGCGATCGACGAGACGCTGCGCATGTACCCGCCCGCCTGGATCGGACCGCGGCGCTCGGTCGAGGCGTTCGAGCTGTGCGGGGTCCGCGTGCCCGCCGGAGTGAACGTCAACTACTGCTCGTGGGCCAGCCACCATCTCGAGCAGGTCTTCCCCGAGCCCTGGCGCTTTCGGCCCTCGCGCTTCGCGGCCGAGGCGAAGGCCGCCCTGCCGAAGGGCGCCTACGTGCCCTTCGGCGGCGGCTCGCGGACCTGCATCGGAATGCGTTTCGGACAGCTCGAGGTCAAGGCGATCGCAAGCTCGATTCTGAGCCGTTTTCGCCTCGAGCTCGCCGATCCCGGGCGAGACGTCTCGATCCGTCAGATGCCGACGCTCTCGCCGCGCGGCGGCATGCCGATGATCGTGCGGGAGATGGGCGGTGCCTGGCTCGAACAGGCGACCTCCACGGTGTAAACGTGGCGCTCTGCCAACTGAGCTAACCGCCCGGCGGACGAGTCTAGTATCCGACTCGTGAACGCCCGGCTGTTCTGGAAGTCGCTCGTCGTGCAGGCGGCGGTGCTGGCGGTGCCCTTCGCGGTGCTGGCGCTGACCCTCGATCGCAGCTTCTTCGAGGACTGGGGCTGGCTGAGCGGACCCGTCGTGTGGCTGCTCGCCTCGCTGGTCACGGCGCGGGTGCTGTCGTTGCCCGTGGGCTACACGCTCTTCTCGGCGGCGGCGGGCGGAGTGGCCGGAGCGATCGTCTTCCTCCTGGCCTCACACGCGGCGGGCATGGTGGCAGGGCTGCTGGTCTTCGCCGCCTCGTGCGGCAGCTACGACCCGGATGCCGAGGCCCAGGCGCGACGCGAGTGGGAGGCCGAACGGGCGGCGAAGGCCGAGCCGTAGGGCGGCTGAGTAGCCCCGACGAGAATCGAACTCGCGCTACGACGGTGAAAGCGTCGCGTGCTGACCACTACACCACGGGGCCGGGCAAATCGAGTCTAGGCGTTTCCGTCCGTCACCGATGCGAACATATGTTCGCTATGACGAAGCCGGCCAAACGCGAGGGCGCCCGTCGCCTCCGAGCGGGAGGGATGCCCTACAAGCGAATTGCCGCCCAACTCGCCGTCTCACCCAGCTCGGTGTACGCATGGACCCGTGACATCGCCCTCACTCAAGAACAGGTTGAACGCAACCGGGGGGCCCCGGAGCGCCCTGGAACCCGGAGGACATTCGCCGGCGCGCCGCCACCTGGGCCGCCCGATGCAGACATCGGCGTCTGCTCACCAGGAGGACGGTCGCAGAAGGGCGCGCGAGGGCCATCCGCTTCATCTGACGGGCTGCATGTTGTACTGGGCGGAAGGCGCGAAGAGCCGCAACGTCATCAAGCTCGTCAATTCCGATCCGAACATGGTGAGGATCTTCCGGCGGTTCCTGGTTGAGGCTCTCGACACGTCGCTTGAGCAGATCCGGTTCTCGATCAACGTCTATACCGGCAACGGACTCTCCGTCGGCGAGATCGAAGACCACTGGCTCAACGTCCTCGCTCTTCCGCGCAGTTGCGCTCGCAAGCACGTGCTGAACCACATGCCGACTTCGAGTAGCGGTCGAGCGAAGAACAAGCTGCCGTATGGAGTGTGCAGCGTCGTCGTCCACAGCACCTGGATGGTCCAGCACATCTACGGTGCCATCCAGGAGTACGCCGGCTTCGACGAGCCCGCGCGGCTTGATTGAGCCGGATCGTCAGTAGGGAGCGACGAAGTCGTCCCACCGCAGCTCGGGCCGCTCCCAGGGCAACCTGAGCACCGCCATGTCTCCGCTGCCCCCCGGGACCCCGCGGCTGAAGGCGCGGCGAGTCCAGCGAAAGCCGATCGGGAGGGCATCGGGCTCGAGCGACGCGGCGAGGTTTCGCTCCACGTAGGAGACGGCCACGCGCACCGACGGCATCCACATGTCGTCCACCACGACCACGCCTCCCGGTCGGAGGAGGCGGGTCATGTAGTAGAGATCCAGGAAGACGCCCTCGAAGCGGTGGTCACCGTCGACGAAGCCGAGGTCGAACTCGCGGCCCTCGGAGACCATCCGCGGCAGCGCCAGCTGGCTCTCCTCCTCGACGACATCCACGACGTCCCTCACCCCGGCGTCACGCAACGTCCGCAGGCCGGCGCCGTTCCACGACTCCTCCTGAAAGGGGTCGATGGCTGTGTGTCGCCCGCCTCGCTCGAGCACCGCTTGGCACAGGAAGAGCGCGGAGATCCCAAGTGCCAGGCCGATCTCGATCGTCCGCGCCGCGCCCTCGGCCATCGCAAGCTCGCGCAGCGCCTCACCGGCGCGCCGCTCGATGCTGTGGGGGAAGAGCTCGACCGGCGCGCCGGCCGCGTCCAGCACGGTCTCGCTCGCATAGGCGCGGTCGAGAAACGCCGCGACCCGCTCGTGGATCTCCGCCATGCGCCCGAAGGCTATGCCGCCTTCGGCGAGACGATCGCCATAATGGGCCTCTGGGTCGTTAGCTCAATTGGTAGAGCTGCGGACTTCACGAAAGGAGCGCCAGTCGGGAGACCGCTGGTTGGTCGGCGGCTGTTTGCTGGAACCCCCTTAGAGCCCGAGGTACCGAACGGTGACAATCCTCGGGATTGGGCAATCAGCAGGCAACCCGGTTCACCGGAGAGCCCTCAGAGGCCATACGCCGCCCACCCTAACGTCGAGTCGAGGGTGAAGAGATGGTCCAGCCCGCAAGCCTCGGTCGAGGTGGCCGGTGAGAGCCGGTGCGGGATTGTTAATCCGTCAGATCTGGGTTCGAGTCCCAGGCGACCCATCGAGAGGCGCGCGACGCGACGGCTCCGAGGCGCGTCAGGCCGCGGTCGGCGTGCGCTGGTCTCTCGCCGAGCGCTTTGCCGACAGCACCGCATTCAGCAGGCCCGGAAAGCAAGCATCGACGTCGTCCGTGCGCAGGGAGAGCAAGCGCTTGCGCCCGTCCAGCCGTGTCCTTACCAGGCCGGCCTCCCGGAGAACCCGGAAGTGGTGGGACAGCGTCGCCTTGGAGAGGCCGAGCTCGAACATGCCGCAAGACGGCTCGTCTCCGTCGACAAGACGGCGGACGATCTCGAGTCGAGCGGGATCGCTCAGGGCGTGAAGGACGCCGGGGAGTTCCAGCTCTTCACGTGATGGGTGATGGGGCTCTCTCACAGAAAGGCCTCGGCTACTGAGTCTAGCGACTGTTCGATAGATGTCGAAGGGGTTGCCCCGACGCTCCGCCGGGCGCCTCAGTGGCGGAAATGACGCCGGGCGGTGAAGACCATCGCCACGCCGCCTCGGTTGCACGCGTCGATGACGTCCGCATCGCGCTGCGAGCCACCGGGCTGGATGATCGCCCGCACGCCGGCCTCCATGGCGAGCTCGGGACCGTCCGTGAAGGGAAAGAACGCGTCGGAGGCCAGCGCCGCGCCCTCCAGCTCGTGGCCGGCGACTCGTGCCTTCTCCACGGCCAGCCGCACCGAGTCGACCCGGCTCATCTGACCGGCGCCCACCCCGACGGTTCCGAGGTTGCGGGCCAGCACGATCGCGTTGGAGCGCACGTGCTTGCACACCCGGATCGCGAAGAGCAGCTCGCCCCACTCGCCCTCGGTCGGCTTGCGCTCGGTGACCACCTGCATCTCGTGGCGCTCCTCGAGCCCCGTGTCGCGGTCCTGCACCAGCATGCCGCCGCGGACACGCTTGAAGTCATGCTCGGTGACCGGTGTGCGCCGGCGCTCCTGGTTCTCGAGCAGCCGGATGTTCGGCTTTGCCTCGAGGACCTCGAGGGCGTCGTCGTCGTAGCCCGGAGCGAAGACCAGCTCGACGAACATCCCGGCGAGTCGCTGCGCCAGCGCGAGATCCACACGCCGGTTGAAGCACATCACGCCGCCGAAGGCGCTCTGCTCGTCGGCGGCAAGCGCCTTGGCGAACGCGTCTTTTTCGTCGGCCCCGAGCGCCACCCCGCAGGGATTGTTGTGCTTGATGATCGCCGCCGCGGGCAGCTCGAAGTCCTCCACCAGCCGCCTGCCGGAGTCCAGGTCGAGCAGGTTGTTGAGCGAGAGCTCCTTGCCGTGCAGCTTCGACACCATCGAGGTGAGGTGCGTGCGTGAGCCGATCTCGGCGTAGTACGCGGCACGCTGGTGAGGGTTCTCGCCGTAGGGAAGGTCGAGCACCTTCTCGAAGCAGCGCATGTACTGGGTCGGGAAGTCCTCCTCGCGCTCGCCGAACCAGCGCGAGATGGCGATGTCGTAGCGAGCGGTATACGAGAAGGCCTCGCTCGCCAGGCTCTCGCGAGTGCGCCCCGACAGCTTGCCGTCGTTCTCGCGCAGCTCCTCCAGCACCGCGTCGTAACTCTCGGGCGAGGTCACGACAGCGGCGAAGGCGAAGTTCTTGGCCGCCGCGCGGATCATCGCCGGTCCGCCGATGTCGATGTTCTCGACGATCTCGCGATCCTCGACGCCCCGTCTCGACGACACGCGCTCGAACGGATAGAGATTCACGCACACCAGATCGATGGGCTCGATCTCGTGATCGTTGAGCGTGTCGACGTGGGCCTCATCCGAGCGCACCGCGAGGAGGCCGGCGTGGATGCGCGGGTTGAGCGTCTTGACGCGCCCGTCGAGAATCTCGGGGAAGCCGGTGTAGTCCTCGACCGGTCTCGTCTCGATGCCCTCGTGCGCGAGCTCGCCCGCCGTTCCCCCGGTGGAGACGATCTCGACGCCCAGATCGGCCAATCCGCGGGCGAAATCGACCAGGCCCCGCTTATCCGACACGCTCAGGAGGGCGCGGCGGATGCGAACGTCACCCGCCGCGGTCAGATGGGTGCCGCGCGGCTCAATCGCCATCGTCGGTCAGCACCACCCGAGGATTGGCGGGATCGAGGCGCACACGCCCCTCGGCGATCAGGCGCACCGCCCGCGGCAAGAGGCGGTGTTCGACGCCGTGAACACGCTTTTCGATATCGGCAATAGCGTCAGGATACGAAAGCTCCAGCGCCTCCTGAAGGACGATGGCGCCGGTATCGACGCCCTCGTCGACGAAATGGACGGTCGCCCCGGTGACCTTCACGCCGTGCTCGACCGCCTGCTCGATCGCCCGAAGGCCGGCAAACGCGGGCAGCAGCGACGGATGCACGTTGATGATCCGCCCGGCGAAGCGGCGAATGAAGGCCCGGCCCAGCAGCTCCATCCAGCCGGCGAGCACGACAAGCTGAACGCCGCGCCCCTCGAGCCAATCCGCGAGTGCCGCGTCCCGCGCCTCGCGGCCGGCGAGTGTGTCGCCGGCGAATACCCCCGTCTCGATGCCGGCTCGCTCGGCCCGCTCGAGTGCAGCGGCGTCGGGCCGCGAGGCCGCCACGCAGGCGATCTCGATCTGGTCACCGTGCACGCTGTCGATCAGCGCCTGCAGGTTGGTCCCGGTTCCGGAGACGAGGAC
>Ga0307318_10000388_pt1 | contig 14503 bp, 18 predicted proteins | sample ER_DNA_367_FD_194500 | JGI IMG/M metagenome (GOLD analysis project Ga0307318, IMG submission 194500) | Bulk soil microbial communities from the East River watershed near Crested Butte, Colorado, United States - ER_DNA_367 | ecosystem: Environmental > Terrestrial > Soil > Floodplain | place...
CACGCGTGCGCTCGTCGGCGCCGCGGTCTGCGTCAATTGCGTCGACTACCGCCTGAATCTGCCCGTGATGGAGGGTGCGTTCGCGGCGGGCGCCCACTACGTCGACCTGGGGGGCCTCTACCACGTCACGAAGCAGCAGCTGGAGCTCGACGGACGGTTCGCCGAGCGCGGGCTGGGGGCTCTGCTCGGCATCGGCTCAGCGCCCGGCAAGACGAACCTGCTCGCGGCCGCGGCGGTCGCGCGGCTGGGCGTCGGGCCTGCGTCGCTCGAGATCTGGGCCGCGACGCGCGATCCTGCCGCGGCGAATCATCCGTTCCCAGCCCCGTACTCGGTGCGGACGCTGCTCGACGAGCTGCGCATGCAGCCGGTCGTGGTCGAGCGAGGTCAGGTGACCGAGGTCGAGCCGCTTTCGGGCCGGGCGACTCGGGAGCTGCCGGAGCCGGTCGGCGCCGCGACAGGGATCTACACCCTCCACTCGGAGCTCGCAACGCTGCCGGCCGCGTTCCCGAGCCTCGAGTCGGCGTCGTTCCGCCTGTGCCTTTCGGACGGCCTGCTCGAGCAGCTGCTCGCGCTGCGGGAAAGCGATTCCGAGCCGGAGCCGTACCAACAGTCGCCGGCCTCGGTCGCTGTGCATCTCGTCGACGCCGCGGGCCACGGACGGCGCGTCGTGGGGTGGACGCTGACGCGCCGGGGGTCGGCGCGCTCGACCTCGGAGCCGGCGGCGCGCGCGGCCGTCGAGCTCGCCGACGGCCGGCTGTCGTTCGCGGGCGTGCGGCCGCCCGAGGCGGCGGTTCAGGATCCGGAGGGATTCCTGGCGCTGCTCGACACCGAGGTCACCTGGGCGTGACGTAGAGGATCCACCTGCCGATGCAGCGGCGGTCGCCGCTGCCACGGTGGGTGGAGAGCCAGAGAATCCCGCGGCTTCCGGCGGGGCGGCGGGGGCCATGGAAGGCGGAGGCGAGCCTCTCGGGGATCGTGATCTTCACGCCGCGGTCGAGCGTCACCTCGACGAACCGCTCGACCTGCTCCGCGTCCTGTCCGCGGGGGACGGGCGCTGCGACGACGTCCGTCTCGCGCCGCTTCGCGATCGCCGGGAGATCCTCCCCGTCGTCGTAGACGCGGAGGTCGACGCGGCAGCCCGTCTGCTGCTCGAAGCGCGGGATGTCGGCGTCGATCCAGGCCGGCGCGAGGATTGCCACGTGGGGCTGGTTCTCGGACGAGCCGCAGCCGACGGCGGCGAGTAGGGCGGCTGCGGCAAGCAGGCGGGCGGCCATACTCCGCCATTGTGTCCACCTACGCGGTCCTCTCCGACCTTCCACTGACGATCGACAGCCACGAGCTCGAGCGGCTCGAGCAGGCGGTCTCGAGCGAGTTCACCCGCGTGACGACACTTGTCCGGCTCCGGGGGGCCGGGGAGGAGGGGATCGGCGAGGACGTCACCTACAGCGAGGAGGACCACGCGCGTTTCGCCGCCCCGGCAGCCGAGCTGCCGCTCGCGGGCGACTGGACCCTGGACTCGTTCTCGGAGCACGTCGAGAGCCTCCAGCTCTGGCCCGAGCCGCCCGGCATGGAAGCGTTTCGCGACTACCGGCGCTGGGCCTTCGAGAGCGCGGCGCTCGACCTGGCGCTCCGCCAGGGTGGGATGTCGCTCGCTGCCGCGCTCGGGCGGGAGCCGCGCCCGGTCCGGTTCGTCGTCTCGATGCGCCTCGGCGAGCCGTCGACGACCGCGCCCCTGCGGCGCATTCTCGGGCTCTACCCGGGCACGATGCTCAAGCTCGACGCACGGCCCGACTGGACGCCTGAGCTCGTGGACGAGCTTGTCGAGCTCGGTGCAGTCGACTCGATCGACCTGAAGGGCCAGTACACGGGAACGGTCGTCGACAACCCGCCCGATCCGGTCCTGTACCGCCTCGTCGCGGAGGGCTTTCCAGAGGCCTGGATCGAGGATCCGGCGCTGACCGAGGAGACCGACCCGGTGCTCGAGCCCCACCGCGACCGGATCACGTGGGACGCACCGATCCACTCGGTCGCCGACATCGAGTCCCTGCCCTTCCCGCCGCGGATGACGAACATCAAGCCGTCTCGCTTCGGCTCGCTCCGCCGGCTCTGCGAGGGCTACGACTATTGCGAGGAGCGGGGGATCGGGATGTACGGCGGCGGCCAGTTCGAGCTGGGCGTCGGCCGAGGCCAGATTCAGTACCTCGCATCGCTCTTCCATCCGGACACGCCCAACGACGTCGCGCCCGGCGGCTACAACGTCGCGCCGCCGGAGCCGGGGCTGCCGACGAGCCCCCTTGCGCCGTCGCCGCACGCGACCGGCTTTCGCTGGGGATAGTCCGTCACGCTTCGGCATGAAGCCGGCGCACACGCGTGACGCCTTCCCGGCTAACGTCGTTGCCATGGCCGACATCACGACGCTCTGGGGCAAGGCGACGCTGGTCGACGAGGTCAAGCTGCAGCAGCGGGCGGGCGACAAGCGGTTCGCCTCGCTTGTCCAGTTGCTCGAGGACGAGAAGGGCGAGCGGCTGGTCCGCTTCGCGTACACGACCGACGGCCACACGCGGCGCGGGCCGGTGACGCTGCGAGCCGCCGATCTCGACCGGCTGCGCAAGGCGCTGCGCAACCACACGGGCCTCGCCTCCGCGCTCGGGCTGGAGCAATGATGGGCGGATTGTGGACCTTGACCGCCGCCGCCGGGGCGAGGATTGCCCTCGGTCCTAGACGAACGCGGGAGCCTGCCCGCGCGCCGCCGCTACGAGCGATCCGAGGATCACCGCCCCGTCGTCCGACCCGATCAGCGGATCGACCGCGTGCTCGGGATGCGGCATCAGGCCCATGACGTTCCGATGCTCGTTGACGATGGCCGCGACGTCGGCGACGGACCCGTTCGGGTTCTCTTCGTAGCGCAGGACGATCTGGCCGCGCGACTCGAGTTCGCCCACGAGCTCCTCGCCGGCGAACCAGCACCCCTCGCCGTGCTTGATCGGGATCGTCAGGCGCTGTCCCTGGGAGCAGAGCGCCGTGAACGGCGTGTCGACCCGCTCGACCCTCAGCTCGACATCCCGACAGATGAAGGAGAGCGACGCGTTCGGCCGGAGCGTCCCCGGCAACAAGCCCCCTTCGCAGAGGATCTGGAAGCCGTTGCAGATCCCGAGCACGAGCCCGCCCTCGGCGGCGAACTCGGACACGGCCCGCATCGCCGGCGAGAACCGGGCGATCGCGCCGCAGCGGAGGTAGTCACCGTAGGAGAAGCCGCCGGGAAGGACGACGGCGGCGACCTCCGGCAGGCGCTCCTCGCCGTGCCAGACGGCGATGCCGTCGGCGCCGAGGCGCTCGAGCGCGAGGAGCGCGTCCCGGTCGTCGTTCGACCCCGGGAAGGTGACGACGGCGATGCGCGGCCGCGGCTCGTTCACGCGAGCTCGATCTCGTAGCTCTCGATCAGCGGGTTCGTCAGCAGCTGCTCGCACATCCGCTCGACCTCGGCGCGCGCGGCTGTCTCGTCCGCGGCATCCAGCTCGAGGTCGACGACGCGGCCGACGCGCGCCTCGCCGACCGAGAAGCCGAGCTGGCGGAGCGAGCTCTCGACGGCCTCGCCCTGCGGGTCGAGGATGCCCGGCTTGGGACGGACGAGCACCGTCGCCTTCATCGCAGAACGGAGGACGGATCGTCGAGGTAGGTCGAGAACGGCCGCTCGGCCAGGCGCTCGAACGCCTCGACGTAGCGCTCGCGCGTGCCGGCGACGACGTCATCCGGGAGCTCCGGCCCCGGATCGGTCTTGTCCCAGCCGGTCGTCTCGCAGTAGTCGCGCACGAACTGCTTGTCGAACGACGGCTGTGGCTTGCCCGGCTCGTACTCGTCCGCCGGCCAGAAGCGCGACGAGTCCGGCGTGAAGGCCTCGTCCGCGAGCACGAGCTTCCCGTCCTGGTCGATGCCGAACTCGAACTTCGTGTCGGCGATGATGATCCCGCGGTCGGCCGCGAACGCGGATGCGAAGCGGTAGAGCGCGAGGGAGGCCGCCTCCACCTCGGCGAACCGGTCGGCGCCGACGAGCTCAGCCGCCTGCTCGCGCGTGATGTTCTCGTCGTGGCCCGTCGTCGCCTTCGTGGCCGGCGTGAAGATCGGCTCTTCTAGGCGGTCCGATTCACGCAGGCCGTCGCCGAGCCGGTGACCGCAGACCTCGCCGCTCGCCTGGTAGTCCTTCCACCCGGACCCGGCCAGGTAGCCACGTACGACACATTCGATCGGCAGCATCTCCAGCCGGCGGCACTCGAGCGACCGGCCGTCGTCCCGCACCTCGAGCAGGTGGTTGTCGATGATGTCGCCGGTGCGGGCGAACCAGAACGCCGACAATCCGGTCAGGACTCGGCCCTTGTCGGGGATCTCGGTCGGCAGCACGACATCGAAGGTCGAGATGCGGTCGCTGGCGACGAGCAACAGGCGGTCGTCGTCGAGCGCGTACAGCTCGCGGACCTTCCCGCTGCCGACGTGCGTTGCGGTCTCAGACATGGACGGGCTCCTCTCGTCGGGTCAGTTCATGTAAGCGGTCGAAGACGACGTCGACGTGCCGGGTGTAGGCGCCGAGGTCGAAGACCGAGTCGAGCGCGCCGGCATCCAGCGTCGCCGTGATCTCCGGGTCGGCGCGGGCAAGCTCGGCGAAGTCTTGTTCCTCCTCCCAGGCGCGCATCGCCTGGCGCTGGACCAGCTCGTACGCCCGCGCGCGCTCCAGACCGCTCTCGACGAGCGCCAGGAGCAGCCGCTGGCTGAAGAAGAGGCCGTGGCTCGCCTCGAGGTTCCGACGCATCTGCTCCGGTCGTATGACCAGCCCCTCGACGAGCCACCGGAACCGGTCGAGCATGTAGTCGAGTGCGAGGAAGGCGTCCGGGATCACGACTCGCTCGGCGGAGGAGTGCGAGATGTCGCGCTCGTGCCACAGGGCGACGTTCTCCAATCCGACGACGGCCGCGCCGCGCACGACGCGCGCCAGTCCGCAGATTCGCTCCGCGACGACCGGGTTGCGCTTGTGGGGCATCGCCGACGAGCCCTTCTGGCCCTTGCCGAACGGCTCCTCGACCTCCCGGACCTCGGTCCGGGCGAGGTGCCGGATCTCGAGCGCGAACTTCTCCAGCGAGGCGGCCGTCACCGCGAGCGCCGCGAGCAGCTCCGCGTGGCGGTCGCGCTGAATGATCTGCGTCGAGGCCGCGGCCGGCTCGAGGCCGAGTCGCTCGCACGCGATCCGCTCCACCTCGGGGTCGGTCACGGAATAGGTGCCTACCGCGCCCGAGAGCTTCCCGACCCGTAGGCCTTCCAGCCCGGCCCCCAGACGCGACCGCGCACGGTCGAGCTCGAACGCCCAGACGGCGAGCTTGAGCCCGAAGGTGGTCGGCTCGGCGTGCACCCCGTGCGTTCGGCCGATCGTCACCGTGTCGCGATGCTCCTCGGCCCGCGCGACGACCGCATCGAGCGCGGCTTCGATTCCGCGCAGGAGGAGCTCGCCCGCCTCCCGGATCTGCAGGGACAGCGCCGTGTCGAGGACGTCCGACGACGTCAGTCCGTAGTGGAACCAGCGCCCGACCGGCCCGAGCTGCTCGCCGACGGCGTCGACGAAGGCCGCGACGTCGTGCTGCGTTCGCTGCTCGATCTCCGCCACGTGCTCGGGCGACGGAGCGACGGCGCGGTCGCGGATCTCCGCAGCCGCCTCCGGCGGCAGGACGCCGATCGCCGCCCAGCCGTCGAGCGCCGCGAGCTCGACCTCGAGCCAGCGTTCGAGCTTCGCCTCGTCCGACCAGATCCGCGCCATCTGCGGCCGGGAGTAGCGGGCGATCACGGGTCCCCCAGCGCCAGAATGCGGGCGGCCAGCACCGCGGCGTTCCGCGAGCCGTCGATCGAAACACAGGCGACCGGCACGCCGGGCGGCATCTGCACGATCGAGAAAAGGGCGTCGAGGCCGTCGGCGACGCTTTTGCTGGACCGGAGCGGGACGCCGATCACGGGCAGCTCCGAATAGGCCGCCACGACGCCCGGGAGCGCGGCCGCCATCCCTGCGCCGGCGATCAGCACGCGGATCCCGCGCCCGGCCGCGGATTTCGCATAGTCCGCGACGCCCTGCGGGTCCCGGTGCGCCGACAGCACGTTGAACTCGTGTTGGATGCCGCGACCGTCGAGCTCGGTCATCGCGCCGGCCATCGCCTCACGATCGGATTCCGACCCGACGAGGATGCCGACGAGCGGGCCCTCAGCCGACAACGTTCACCGCCTTCTCCGCTACGTCCCGCCGGTATTGCATCCCGGAGAAGGAGATCAGCTCGCATGCGCCGTAGGCCATGCGCCGTGCTTCCTCCACCGAGTCGCCGGTCGCGGTCACGTTGAGGATCCGGCCGCCGTTCGTGACGAGCTGGTCGCCGCGCATCGCGGTGCCGGCGTGGAAGACGAGCGCCCCTGTCGCTTCCGCGGCCCCGACCCCCTCGATCGGCGTCCCGCTGTCCGATCGCTGCGGGTAGCCGTCGCCGGCAAGTACGACCGTGACTGTCGCGTCGTCCGCGGCCTCGAGCCTCGCGCCGCCGAGGTCGCCGCGCGCCGCCGCGGCCAAGGCGTCCAGCAGGTCGCCGCCGAGTCGCGGGAGGATCGACTGTGTCTCGGGATCGCCGAAGCGGCAGTTGAATTCCAGCACCTTCGGCCCGGACTCGGTGAGCATCAGCCCGGCATACAGGAGCCCCACGAACGGCGCGCCGCGTGCAGCGAGCTCCGCGAGCACCGGACGGTGAACGGTCTCGAGCAACTCCTCGACCTCGTCTGAGCCGATCTCAGGCACGGGCGAGTAGGACCCCATGCCGCCGGTGTTCGGCCCCTGATCCAGGTCGGCGAGACGCTTGTAGTCCCGGGCCGGCGCCAGCGCAACGGCATTACGGCCGTCCGCCAGCGCGAAGAGCGACAGCTCTTCGCCTTCGAGCAGCTCCTCGACCACGAGCGACTGGTCGAGCCGTGCCACCTCGCGGAGGGCCTCGTCTAGCGTCGCCTGGTCGGGGCAGACGAAGACGCCCTTGCCCGCCGCGAGCCCGTCGACCTTCAGCACGCAGGGCGGCCGAGCGACGGACATCGTCTCGGCGGTTGCGACTCCGGCCGCATGCATGACGTCCTTGGCGAAGGTCTTCGAGCCCTCGATCCGAGCCGCGGCGGCCGAGGGGCCGAGCACGGCGACGCCTCCGTGCCTGAGCTCGTCCGCGACGCCGGCGACGAGCGGCGCCTCCGGCCCGACCACCGCCAGGTCGATCCCGAGCGACCGCGCCAGGTCGAGCAGCCCTTCGCCGTCCTCGGCGCGCACCGGATGGCACTCGCCGAGCCGCGCGATCCCCGGGTTCCCGGGCGCCGCGTGCAGCTCGGCGAGCGCCGAGCCCTGGGCGAGCTTCCAGGCCAGCGCGTGCTCGCGGCCGCCGGTGCCGATCAGGAGCACTTTCACGGTCGGGCGATCGCCTCGAGCCCGCGCTGCGCCAGGACGTCCTCCCTGGCCCGCCCCGTGCCGATCAGCGAGACCTCCACCTCGAGCTCGCGCTCGATGAACTCGACGTAGCGCCGCGCCGCCTCCGGCAGGACCTCGACGCGATCAACCTCGTCCAGCGGCTCCTCCCACCCGGGCAGTACCTCGTAGACCGGCTCGGCGTGGTGGAAGTCGCTCTGGTGCGCCGGGAAGTCGGCCGTCGTCGAGCCGTTCGGCAGCCGGTAGGCCGTGCACACGGGGAGCCGGGCGAAGGACGAGAGCACGTCCAGCTTCGTCAGCGCCAGAGAGGTGAAGCCGTTCAGCCGGGCCGCGTACCGCAACCCCACCAGGTCGAGCCAGCCGCAGCGCCGCTCGCGCCCCGTCACCGTTCCGTACTCCGCGCCGAGCTCGCGCACACGCTCCTGGTCGGGCCCTTCGATCTCGGTCGGGAACGGTCCCTCGCCGACGCGTGTCAGGTACGCCTTCGTCACGCCGAGCACCGCATCGATCCGCCGCGGGCCGATCCCGACGCCGACGGCGGCCGCCGCAGCGATCGGGCTGGAGGAGGTCACGAACGGGTAGGTGCCGTGGTCGAGATCGAGCAGCGTTCCCTGCGCGCCTTCGAACAGCACGAATCGTCCCTCGCGGAGCGCGTGGTCGACGAGCAGGGAGCTGTCCGCGATGTACGGGCGCAGCCGCTGCGCGTACCCCTCGTAGCGCGACGAGACGTCCTCGAGGTCGAGCGTGCCCGCCTCGTAGACGCGCTCGAGCCAGTGGTTCTTCTCGGCGAGTGCGACCTCGATCTTCTGCCGGAGGATCTTGGGGTCGAAAAGATCCTGGACGCGGATCCCGAGCCGCGCCGCCTTGTCGCCGTAGGCCGGCCCGATCCCGCGCCTCGTCGTCCCGATCTGGAGCCTGCCGAGCCGTCGCTCGCTCGCCTGGTCGAGCGCGACATGCCACGGCATGATCAGGTGCGCGTTCCCGGAGACGCGGACGAGCTCGGTCGAGATGCCGCGCGCCTCGAGGTCGTCCAGCTCCTCGATGAAGACCTGTGGGTCGATCACGCAGCCGGCGCCCAGCACGCACTGCTTCCCCCAGAGGATCCCCGAGGGCATGTGCCGGAACTTGTACGTCTGGCCGTCGGCGACGATCGTGTGCCCAGCGTTCGGGCCGCCCTGGTAGCGGCACACGACGTCCGAGTGCTGGGCGAGCAGGTCGACGATCTTCCCCTTGCCCTCGTCTCCCCACTGGGCGCCGACGATCACGGTCGCTGGCACGTTCCTCCGAGTCTGCCGGACCGGGCGGCGATCTGCCCTAGGCGGAGGGGGCGAGGTCGGCGAACTTGGCGTACCGGTTCAGCCATGCGAGCTTCTCCGTCCCGGTCGGCCCGTTGCGGTGCTTCGCGAGGTGCACTTCGGCGATCCCCTGCGCCTCGCTCTCGTCGTTGTAGTACTCGTCGCGGTAGATGAAGAAGACCAGGTCGGCGTCTTGCTCGAGCGAGCCCGACTCGCGCAGGTCGGACAGGATCGGCCGCTTGTCATGCCGCTGCTCGACGGCGCGCGAGAGCTGCGAGAGCGCGATCACCGGCACCTCGAGGTCGCGCGCGAGGATCTTCAGCGAGCGCGAGATCTGCGAGACCTCCTGGACGCGGTTCTCAGGGTTGGAGCCCGAGGTCATCAGCTGCAGGTAGTCGACGATGATCAGCGACAAGTTCGGCTCCTTGGACTTGAGCCGCCGCGCCTTCGACCGGATCTCCATCATCGTGATCGAGCCAGTGTCGTCGACGTAGATCGGCGCCTTTGCGAGCTTGTCGCAGGCCGCCGTCAGCCGCGGCCAGTCGTCGGCGCCGAGCTTTCCCGTCCGGAGCCGCTGCGACTCGACCTTCGCCTCGCTGCACATCAGGCGCTGCGTCACCTCCGATTTCGACATCTCGAGCGTGAAGAGCGCGACCGGCAGCTCCTTTCGAACCGCGATGTTCGCCGCCATGCAGAGCGCGAGGCCCGATTTCCCCATGCTCGGCCGGGCGGCGAGGATGATCAGGTTCCCCGGCTGGAAGCCCGACGTCAGCCGGTCGATGTCGCGGAACCCGGCCGGGACGCCGGTGACCTCCTCGCCAGCCTCATAGAGCGCGGTGATCCGTTCGAAGCTCTCCTTCAGGAGCCCCTCGATGTGCGCGAACTCGCTCGAGACCCGCTGCTGCGAGAGCTCGAAGACCAGCTGCTCGGCCCGGTCGACGAGGTCGATCGTCTCGCCGGGGCGGTCCCAGCCCAGCCGGGAGACCTCGTCGCCGACCCGGATCAGGCCGCGAAGGGTCGCCATCTCGCGGACGATCCGTGCGTAGTGGTGTGCGTTCGCCGTGGCGGGGACGAGCGCGGCGAGCTCGTGGATACGGCCGCGACCGCCCGCGGCGTCGAGCTCGCCGCGCTCCTCGAGCGCGTCGATCAGCGTGATCGCGTCGACGGGCTCCCCGCGCGCGTAGAGCGTCAGAGCCGCGCGGTAGATCTTCGCGTGGCTTTCCCGGTAGAAGTCCCCCGCGTCGAGGATCTCGCTGACGGCCCCGATCGCGCCGGGGGAGAGCATCATCGCGCCGAGGACCGACTCCTCGGCGTCGAGGTTCTGGGGCGGGATCGGGGCGGTCTGCGGGACCTGGGCGATCTGAGCGCTCACCGCGGCATTCATTCCGCGCCTCGCCCGATCGCGCAAGCACGATTTCCCCTACTACTAGGGGAAAAAACGGCTGCTGTGCAGGCAGAAGAACACACGTTCCCGCCGATTCTCCACGGGCGGGCGGATGTTGTCCCCAGGTCCGGCCCTCCACCGGCGCGACGGACTTCCCGCTCCGAGCGGCTTTTTCCGCAATCCGTCCCCAGGGTCTGGAAAACCTTGTGGACGAGTAGTTGCCGCTTCGTTACTGCTCGGCGGGCGGCTCGTCGCCCTCGGCGGGCGGCTCATCGCCGTCGGCGTGGGCCTCGGGCTCGGGCTCGCCGGGCCGCTCCTCGGCCTCGCCGGCCTCCTCGGCCTCGAGCGCGTCGGTCTGCTCGATCAGCGCCTCGACCTCGATCGCGCCTTCGGGCTCGGCGGCGGTCCCTGCCGCCTCGGCGGCCGCGGCGGCCGCTGCCTCCTCCTCGGCGCGGGCGGCGGCCTCCATGGCCTCCATCTCCTCGATCCCGCCCTCGGGAACGACCTCGAGCCGGAGCGTCGCCTCGACGTCGGTGAAGACCTCGACCGGGACCTCGTGCCGCCCGACCCGCTTGATCGAATCGCCGAGCGCGACCTTCCGGCGGTCGATGCGGATCTTGTGGTCGTCCCAGAGCCGGTCGGCGATGTCCGTCGCGGTCACCGAGCCGAAGAGCGTCCCGGTCGGCCCCGCCTTCACGTCGAAGCGGAGCGGGGCGGCCTCGAGCCGGGTCGCGATCTCCCGCGCCTCGTCGTGCGAGCTCGCCTCCTGCCTCGCACGGACCTCGTCGCGCCGCCCGAGCTCCTGAAGCGCGCCTGGCGTCGCCGTCTCCGCCAGCTTCCGCGGGAGGAGGAAGTTCCGCGCGTATCCGCGCGCAACGTCGACGACCTCGCCGCGCAGGCCGAGCTTGTCCACGTCTTCCAGGAGGATGACCTGCATGGCTCCTAGGTGGTCGCGTACGGCAGGAGCGCCATCTCGCGCGCCCGCTTCACCGCGAGGGCGACCTGGCGCTGGTGGCGCCGGCAGGCGCCGGTGATCCGGCGCGAGCGGATCTTGCCCTTCTCCGACACGAAGCGCCGCAGCTGATTGATGTTCTTGTAGTCGACCTCGTCGACGTGGTCGCGGCAGAACTGGCACGACCGCCGCTTGATCGGGCCGGTCGGCGGCCCTCTGCGGCCGGTGCGCTGCTCTGCTCCTCTACGTGCCTTCGCCATTCGTGCTCCTAGAACGGAATGTCGTCGTCTGCTGCCGAGGACGGGAAGTCGGCGCCGCTCTCCTGGCGGGCACCGGCGGTGACGAACTGGCCGCCGCCGCTCTCGCCGTCGGCGCGGTTGCCGAGGAACTGGACGCTGTCGGCGATGATCTCCACCGCCTGGCGCTTCGTCCCGTCCTGCGCCTCCCACTCGCGCCAGTCGAGGCGCCCGTCGACCGCCACCGGCCGGCCCTTCGAGAGGTACTGCGCGCAGCTCTCGCCCTGGTTGCCCCAGACGGTGACGTCGAAGAAGTTCGGCTTTTCACCCCACTCGCCGGTGGAGCTGTCCTTCTGGCGTGAGTTCACCGCCAGGCGGAGCTTGCAGACGGCGGTGCCGCTCGGCGTGTGCCGGAGCTCCGGATCCTTGGTCAGGTTCCCGACGAGAATGACGCGGTTGATGCTGGCAGCCATGGCTATTCCTCCTCTTGCTGCGGTGCCGCAGCGACTGTCGCGGGCTCGGCCTCATCTTGCCGACCCTCCGTCGGCGACGCTACCGGCTGCCCGGGACGGCGCTCACTTCGGCGCACGGCCAGGTGGCGCATGACCCCGTCGGTGATCTTCAGCACGCGGGAGATCTCGTCGAGCGTCTCCGGATCGGAGGAGAAGGTGACGAGGTGGTACACCCCGTCGGTCTTGTGGTCGATCTCGTAGGCGAGCTTTCGCCGGCCCCAAACGTCGTGGGTGTCCCAGCTCCCACTCTGGCGCTCGATCAGCTCGCGCATGCGGGTGACGATCTCGTTCTGCCGGTCCTCCGGCAGGTCGGGATCGAACATGAGCAGGATTTCGTAAGGCGACACGGTCCCGATGTACTCCTTCGGTCTAGTGGCGGCCATGTCCGGAACCGTCACGTCGGGCCGCGACGGAGGACAGGGCAGGAAGCGGGCGGCATAGTAGCATCGGCCGGGTGAACCGCCGCCTCGCGTTCCTGGGAGGAATCGCCGTGGGGACCGCCGCTCTCTGGAGGACGATCCGGCGCCGTCCGCCCGGCTGGGTGGAGCTGGAACCGGTCGATGCGCGGGCGGAGGAGCTCCGCCGGAAGATCGACGAGTCGCAGCCCGTCGTGGAGGACCGTGAGGAGTTCGAAGCCGCCGAGACGCCGGTCGACGCCGTCGACCCGCCGATGGAGGTCGCCGACGACCCGGCCGAACGCCGCAAGGCCGTCCACGCCGAAGGGCGCTCGGCCGTCGAGCGGATGCAGCGGGCTACGGACGAGTAAACGCCGCGACCCCCGCTACGAACCCGCGCGCGAGCCGCCACTGGTAGGCGCTCGAGTGGAGCAGCCGTCGCTCGGCCGGGTTGGAGAGAAAGCCGGTCTCCGCCAGCACGACCGGAACGTCAGCCCAGTTGAAGCCGGTCAGGTCCGACCGCTCCACGACCCCGAGGTCGCGCGCGCCGGTCGCCCGGACGAGCCCGTGCTGGATCGCCGTCGCCGCGCGGCGGCTGCGGGTGTAGACGTCGTCCGTCCACCCGCGGTGAAAGGCGGGCGTGAGGGTGGCGATGCCGTGCTGCGAGCTACTCGCCGCTCCGTCGGCGTGGATCCGCAGCATCAGCGCCGCGTGCCGCCGGTTGCAGAACTCCGCGCGGTCGATGTTCCCGCCGCGATAGGTCAGGCCGGTCCGCGTCATCGCGACGCGGTAGCCCCGCCGCAGCAGCAGCGCCCGAGTCTTCCACGCGACGGCCAGCGCCACGCCCGCCTCGCCCGCGGCGCCGCCCGGATCCTTGATCTTCGTCACCCGCGACCCGGGCCCGATCGCCTCGCGCTGTGCCCCGATCGCCGGAACCGTGCCGTGTCCCGGGTCGAGGCAGATGAGCGCGGCGGCGGCAAGCGCTTCGGCGACCACGGGTGGCATCGTACGGACGCTCCGCTACGCTCAAACAGAGAGCCTGCCGTGCACGGTGGCGAAGCGAAAACGATCCTCGTCTGCGAGGACGACGAAAACTTGCGGCAGCTCATCCGCGCCGTCCTCGGCGCGGGCTACCGGATCGTGGAGGCGCACGACGGGGATCAGGCGGTGATCCTGGCGCACGAACACCATCCGGATCTGATCGTCCTCGACCTGATGCTGCCGCGCATGAGTGGGCTCGAGGTGCTCAGCCACCTGCGCGCAGAAGCGCCGCCCGGCGACGCACACATCCTGGTCATGAGCGCGTGGCCGAACTCCGAGGCGGCTGCCAGGGCTGCCGGCGCGGACAGCTACCTCCCGAAGCCGTTCAACCCCGACGACCTGGTGTCGATAGTCACAGAGGTGGTAGGAGCACCGCAGTCGTGAAATCCATGTCCCTCTCCGGCCGGATGATCGTCGCGAGCCTTGCGCTCGCCGTGATCGTCGCCGGCGTCTTCGTCGTGATGATCCGGGCGGTCGCAGCGGTGGACGAGGCGCGCACCCGGGAGGCGCACTCGAAGGACGTCACGGCGGCGACGGTGGGCGTCGAGAAACTCGTCGGCGACCTCGAGACCGGTCTCCGCGGCCTCGTGTTGAGCGGCAACGAGCGGTTCCTCCAGCCTGGGGAGAGGGCGCGTAAGCAGCTGCCGGGCCGACTCGACGAGCTGGAGCGGCTCGTCTCCGATGACCCTTCGCAACGGGCAAGGGCGCAGAACCTCCGGAGCGAGGTGAACGCCTACATCAACGACTACTGGAAGCGCCTCGTGCAGATCGCGCGGGGGGACCACCCGGAGGCAGCCGGCACGCCGGTCGCCTTGAACGAGGGCAAGGGCCGGACGGACATGATCCGCGGGGACTTCGCGCAGCTCCTGAGGGCGGAGGACGCCCGGGCAGCGGCGAGTGCGGAGAGCGCGAACACGCGGTCCGACCGCGCTGTCGTGCTCGGGATCATGGGCCTGATCGGCTGCGCGCTCCTGATCATCCTGTTCGGCCTCTATCTGGCGCGATCCACGGCCGAGCCCGTGCGCGCCGTGGCGACCGCCGCGAGTCGCGTCGCGGCGGGTGACCTGTCGTTCCGGCTGCCGGAGCACGGCCCGGGCGAGGTGGGGGAGCTGACCGTCGCCTTCAACCGCATGGCGGCCGAGCTCGAGCGAAACCAGCTCGAGCTCGAGGCGCAGAACGAGCAGCTGCGGGACAGCGAACGACGCAAGTCCGAGCTC
>Ga0307318_10000394_pt1 | contig 14317 bp, 12 predicted proteins | sample ER_DNA_367_FD_194500 | JGI IMG/M metagenome (GOLD analysis project Ga0307318, IMG submission 194500) | Bulk soil microbial communities from the East River watershed near Crested Butte, Colorado, United States - ER_DNA_367 | ecosystem: Environmental > Terrestrial > Soil > Floodplain | place...
GAAGAAGGCGCTCGTGGTTGGCGGCGACGTGCTCTCGAAGATCCTCGACTGGACCGACCGCTCGACGCTCGTCCTCTTCGGCGACGGCGCGGGTGCAGTGGTGCTCGAGCGGGTCGAGAACGGCGGCTTCCTCGGCTTCGAGCTCGGCGCCGACGGTGGGGGCGGCGAGCACCTGTGGCTGCCGGGCAGCGGCTCCCGCGCGTTCGACCACCCCGACGGGCTCGTCAAGATGAACGGCCGCGAGGTCTTCAAGTTCGCGACGCGGGTGATGGTGTCGTCGGCGGAGGCTCTGCTGGACGAGGTCGGGAAGACGATCGACGACGTCGATGTCTACGTCCCGCATCAAGCCAACGTCAGGATCATCGATTACGCAACGAAGAAGCTGGGAATCCCCCAGGAGAAGGTCGTTGTCAACGTGGACAGGTACGGGAACACGTCGTCCGGATCGATCCCCCTCGCACTCGCGGACGCAGAGAGCGAAGGCCGTCTCGCCGAGGGGGCGACGGTGCTGATGACCGGCATGGGCGCCGGGCTGACGTGGGGCTCGGCCTTGATGGAATGGACCGCGAACGGGAGGGTCACGTGATCGCGTTTTGCTTCCCCGGCCAGGGGTCGCTCGAGGAAGGCATGGGTCGCGAGATCGCGACGGCCGTTCCCGAGGCGATGGAGATCTACAACGTTGGAAGTGAGGCTTCGGGCCTCGATCTGAAGCGCCTGTGCTTCGAGGCACCGCTCCACGAGCTCGTTCGGACGGACGTGCAGCAACCGGCGCTCGTGGCGACGAGCCTCGCCGTGTTGGCGGCATTGCGCAATCGCGGCATCGTCCCCGACTACGTCGTGGGCCACTCCGTCGGCGAGTTCTCGGCGATCGCCGCCGCCAACTCGATCGACGCCGGCGAGGCGATCCGGCTCGTCCGCGAGCGCGGTCTGGCGATGGACGAGGCTGCGCGTGAGAGCGACGGCACGATGGCGGCGATCCTCGGCCTCGACGACGAGGTGGTCGAGGAGCTGTGCGCGGAGATCGAGGGCGTGTGGCCGGCCAACTACAACTGCCCGGGGCAGATCGTGGTCTCCGGCGAGGAGGGCGCCGTCGAGCAGCTGATCCGCCGAGCCTCCGAGCTCGGCGCCACGCGCACGGTCAAGCTCAAGGTGTCCGGCGCCTTCCACAGCCCGCTGGTCGCGAAGGCGGCCGAGCGGCTGAAGCCGGCGATCGACAAGGTTCGCTTCGTCGACCCGGTTGCGCCGTTCATGTCGACGGTGACGGCGAAGATCGAGCCCGCGCAGCGCATGGCCGGCTTGCTCGTCGAGCAGGTCACCGCGCCCGTCAAGTTCACGCAGGCGGCGCGGGGGCTCGTCAAGGAAGGCGTGAAGACGTTCGTCGAGGTCGGGCCGAGCAACGTGCTCTCGGGTTTAGTGAAGAGAATCGATCGCGGCGTGAAGACGATCTCCGTGAACAACCTCGCCGGCCTGAAGAAGGTCGAAGAGTCGGTCTGAGGGGGATGGGTAACACCATGATCTCGCGCGTCCGGATGCGTGACCTGACGCGCCAGTTCACGCCCCGAACGTACGACCTCATGGCATCACCCATTTGATGGCCCGGTTTGCCTCCCTGGAGGGCCGCACCGCCCTCGTCACCGGCGGGTCGCGCGGCATCGGCCGCGCCATCGCCGCGGGGCTCGCGGAGGCCGGGGCGACGGTCGTGATCGGCTACCGCTCGGGAGCGGACGAGGCGGCGGAGGTCGCAGACGGGGTCGGCGGCCGCGCCGTCCAGGCGGACGTCTCGGATCCCGAGGAGGCGAAGCGCCTGGTCGAGGAGGCCGGTGACGTCGACGTCCTCGTGAACAACGCCGGGGTTACGCGGGACGGGCTGCTGGCGCGGATGTCTGACGAGGACTGGAAGACGGTGCTCGACACGAACCTCGGCGGGACCTTCAACACGAGCCGCGCGGTCATCCGCGGGATGATGAAACGGCGCTCGGGCTCGATCGTCAACGTCTCGAGCATCGTCGGGGTCCACGGGAACCCCGGCCAGACGAACTACTCCGCCTCGAAGGCGGGGATCATCGGCTTCACGAAGGCGCTCGCGCGCGAGCTCGGGAGCCGCGGCGTGCGGGCGAACGTGGTCGCGCCGGGCTACATCTCGACGCGGCTGACGAACGACCTGCCGGAGGAGCTCCAGCAGGCGATGCTGGCCTCGACGCCGCTCGGGCGCTTCGGTGATCCCGAGGACGTGGCCGGAGCCGTACGCTTTCTGGCGTCGGACGCGGCTGCGTTCGTGACCGGCGAGGTGCTGCTGGTCGACGGCGGATTGGGGATGTGAGCACATGAGCATGAACGGGCGCAGACGAGTGGTGATCACCGGGATGGGGGCCCTGTCCCCGCTTGGGAACAGCGCGGAGGAGTCGTGGGAGAACCTGACGGCCGGAAAGTCGGGCGCCGGAGAGATCAAGCAATTCGACGCGAGCGAATACCCGGTCAACTTCGCCTGCGAGCTGAAGGACTTCGACCCCGCGACGTGGATCGAGAAGAAGCAGGCGCGGAGGATGGACCGCTTTGCGCAGATGATCGTCGCGGCGGCGGTCCAGGCCCGTGACGACTCGGGGCTGGACATCGAGAGCGAGGCCGACCGGATCGGCGCGTCGATTGCAACCGGGATCGGCGGGTTGAAGGCGTTCCAGGACTGCTACGACACGCTGATCGAGCGCGGCCCCGACCGCGTGAACCCGTTCTCGATCCCGCAGATCATCCCGAACATGGGCGCCGGCTGGGTCTCGATGTATCTCGGCACCCGCGGCCCGCTCTCCTCGCAGTGCACCGCCTGCGCGGCCTCGAACATGGCGATCGGCGAGGCGGCCGACGCGATCAGGCTGGGTCGCGCGGACGTGATGCTGGCGGGCGGGACCGAGGCCGGGATCACCCGCGTGGGCATTGCCGGCTTCAGCGCGATGCGCGCGCTCTCGCGTCGGAACGACGACCCCGAGGCGGCGAGCCGCCCCTTTGACGCGGAGCGCGACGGGTTCGTGATGGGCGAGGCCGGCGCCGTGGTGGTGCTCGAGGGCCTCGACCACGCCCAGGCGCGCGGCGCGAAGATCTACGCTGAGCTCCTCGGCTACGGGCTCTCATCCGATGCCCGGCATGTGACCGAGCCGGATCCGACCGGCGACAACCCGGCACGCGCGATGCGGATGGCAATGGCGGACGCCGGCGTGAACGCGGACGAGATCGACTACATCAACGCGCACGGCACATCGACGCCGCTTGGGGACGCCAGCGAGACGCGTGTGATCAAGCTCGCGCTGGGGGAGGAGAACGCGCGCGAGACACCGGTGTCGTCGACGAAGGGCTCGACGGGCCACTGCCTCGGCGCCTCCGGCGCGGTCGAGGCGATCTTCACGACGCTGGCCGTCAACCGGGACGTCCTGCCCCCGACGATCAACTACGAACAGCCGGACCCCGAGTGCGACCTCGACTACATCCCGAACGAGTCGCGAGAGGCGACGGTCCGCACCGGCGTCTCGAACTCGTTCGGCTTCGGCGGCCACAACGCCTGCATCGTCCTGCGGAAGTTCGAGGACTGACCTCTCGGTAGGGTCCCGCGCGTGCAGCGCTGGGCGACCTTCGACTGCTACGGAACGCTGATCGACTGGAACGCCGGGATCGGCGCGGTCCTGGAGCGTTTGTGGGGCGTCGAGCAGGCGCCGCGGCTGCTCGAGCGCTACCACGCGCTTGAGCCGGAGGTCGAGGCCGAGGAGTACCGCTCCTACGGCGAGGTGATGACGCTGACCCTGGAGCGCATTGCCGAGGAGGTGGGCTATGGGATCCCCGAGGGCGAGAGCGGGATGCTGGCCCAGTCGCTGCCCGAATGGCCGCCGTTCCCCGAGGTCCCCGATGCGCTTCGCGAGCTCCGGCACCGAGGCTGGAACCTCGTGATCCTGTCGAATAGCGACCGGCGCCTGATTGTCGAGTCCGAGAAGCGCATCGGCGTGCCGTTCGACCTGCTGGTCGTGGCCGGGGACGTGCAGTCCTACAAGCCGGCGCACGCGCACTGGGAGCGGTTCTTCGAGCTGACGACGGCGGACAAGAAGCACCACGTCCACGTCGCGGCCAGCCTCTTCCACGACATCGCGCCGGCGAGGGAGCTCGGCCTCCGGAGCGTCTGGATCAACCGGCTCGACGAGGACACAGATCCGGAGCCCGATCGCGAGCTCACCGACCTCTCGGCGCTGCCGGACACGCTCGACGAGCTCGTTCCTGCGCCATGAGCATCGAACTCCGCGCGCCGACACTCGACGACGTCGAGGGCCTCACCGAACTCGTGAACCGAGATGCGGGCGAACTCTACGGCGAGCAGGACGAGACGCACGAGTCGATCGCGATGTGGCTGACGGGGCCCGGTCTCGATCCTGCGACTGATGCCCGGATCGCCGTGGACGGCGACGTCGTCCGAGGCTGGGTCGACATCTACGCCCACCCCGACCCGAAGTACTGGGTCGACCTCAGGGTGCCGCCGTCCGAGCGCGGCGACGTCCGCAGGGCTCTGCTCGAGTGGGTCGAGGAGGAGGCGCGGCGGCGTGGGGCGGGGAAGCCGGGAGCGTTACTCCGCTTCTACACCGCGAGCACGGACGCGCTGACGAAGCAGCTTCTCGAGTCCCGCGGCTGCGCGCGGATCCGCGGCTCTTACCGGATGCGGATCGACTTCGAGGGCGAGCTGCCCCGGCCCCAATGGCCCGAGGGCGTGACCGTGCGAGACGGGACGCACGACGACGCGGAGCTGGCCCACGAGACGCAGGAGGAGACCTTTCAGGACTCGTGGGAGCACAGCCCTTACCCGTTCGACGAGTGGCGCCACTGGATGGTCGGCTACGAAGGCTTCGACCCGAGCCTCTGGTTCATCGCGGAGGCCGGGGGCGAGGTCGCCGGGATCTCGCTCTGCCGCGTGAGCGACGCGGACGACCAGCTCGGGTGGGTGAGCGTGCTCGGTGTCCGCCGGCCGTGGCGGCGGCAGGGGCTCGGCCGTGCGCTGCTCCTCCACACCTTCCGAGAGTTCCGGCGACGCGGGATACCGTCGGTCGGGCTCGGGGTGGACGCCGAGAGCCTCACGGGCGCCCACAAGCTCTACGAGAGCGCCGGCATGCGCGTCGTGCGCCAGAACGACATCTACGAACAGGACGTGTCGTAGGTACGGTCTAGGCGCGGTGTCCCGGCTGCGCGCGATCTGCCCCGACTGCCGGACGCACACGGCCGTCGCGCTCGACGGGGACTACGAGTGCCACTCGTGCGGCCGCACGTTCGGCGCCGGCCTCGTGCGCGTCCCGAGAGCCTGGGGGCGCGGCGGCGACGCCATGGCCGAGGCGGCCGGCCTGCGGGTGCCGTACCCCGAGGCCGCCGTCGTCGCAGAGGACACGCTCGCCGAGCAGAACCTCTCGCTCGCGCTCGAGCTGCCCGACCGGCCCGTCGTCCTCGGCGGCTGCTGCTGCGCCCACATCGGCGCGGTGGAGGGGCTGGCCGCGCGCCACGGACGGATCGCGGTCGTGTGGTTCGACGCGCACGGCGACCTGAACACCGTGGAGAGCTCGCCCTCGGGCAACGAGTGGGCGACGCCGCTCCGGAGGCTGATCGACTCCGCCGCCGTGGGCGCGGAGGACGTGGCGCTCATCGGGGCACGGAACCTCGACCCGCCGGAGGAGGACTTCATCTCGACGAACGGGATCGGCGTCGGCCCCGCCGCCGTCGCGCGCGCCGTCGAGGACACGGAAGGCGTCTACGTCGCGATCGACTTCGACTCCCTGGACCCCCGCGAGGTGGCGCCGTTCATGCCCGAGCCCGACGGCCTCGCCGTCGCGGAGGTCGAGGTGCTGCTGCACACGGTGCGCGAGGAGAAGCCGGTGCTCGGCGCCGGGTTCACCGCTCTCCTCCCGGACGAGACCAACGTGCCGCCTCTCGCGCGTCTTGCCAGCGCCCTAGGCTTCTAGACTGCTTCTCGTGGCGGAGCACATCGACGTCTCGATCGAGCACCGCAATCTTCCCGAGCCGGCGACGAACTCGAAGCCGCACCCGAACACCTGCCCGGGTTGCGGTTCCCACTACCGGGCCGACGAGCTGGCCGAGCACCTCTGGGTCTGCCCACAGTGCAACCACCACTTCCCGGTCGGCGCACGCGACCGGATCAAACAGCTCGCGGACGAGGGGACCTTCGTGGAGGAGGCGGCGGACCTCCGGTCCGAGGACCCGCTCGACTTCTTCGACCTGCGCCCCTACCAGGAGCGGCTCGCCGAGGCCGAGCTCAGGTCGGGGCTCGGCGACGCGATCGTGATCGGGCGGGCCACGCTCGAGCGCGTCGAGTGCGAGCTCTCCGTCATGGACTTCCAGTTCATGGGCGGCTCAATGGGCTCGGTCGTGGGCGAGAAGTTCGCTCGGGCCTGCGAGAGCGCGGCCGAGCGCCAGGTGCCGGTTGTCAGCGTCACCTCCTCGGGCGGCGCGCGCATGCAGGAGGGAATTCTGTCGCTGATGCAGCTGCCGAAGACCGTGTGTGCCGTCGAGGACTTGAAGGATGCGGGCGGCGCCCTGATCAGCGTGATGGCGCACCCGACGACGGCCGGCGTGATCGCCAGCTTCGCCTCGCTCGGAGACGTCGTCGTCGCGGAGCCCGGCGCGCTCCTCGCCTTCACGGGGCCGCGCGTCGTGCAGCAGACGACGCGCGAGAAGCTTCCGGACGACTTCGGGCTGGCCGAATCGAACATGCGGTTCGGCCACCTCGACGGGATCATCGGGCGGCGCGACCTGCGCCCCTACCTCGGCCGCGTCCTGCGGCTCTTCTCGCACAACGGCCATGGCCGCTGAAGACGAGGTCCACCTCCGCAACCGGCTCGGCCGGCTGAAAGCGCTCGGGTTGCTCCGCGGCGCACGGATCTCCGGCGAGCTCTCGCGGCTCCAGAAGCAGCTGGAGCGGATCTCCGAGGCGAGCGACGAGGAGATCTGGCAGCACGTCGAGCTCGCGCGTCACGACGACCGCCCGTACACCCTCGACTACGTCGAGCGACTCTTCGACGACTTCATCGAGCTGCACGGCGACCGCTCGCGCGCCGAGGATCCCGCGATGATCACCGGCCTCGCGCGGTTCGCAGGCCGCACGGTTGCCTTCATGGGCCACCAGAAGGGCCGCGACGTCCACGAGCGGGCCCGGCGCAACTTCGGAATGAGTTACCCCGAGGGCTACAAGAAGGCCATGCGCGTAATGGACCTCGCCGAGCGGCACCGCTTCCCGATCATCTCGCTGGTCGACACGCCGGGCGCCTACCCGGGTGTCGCCGCCGAGCAGCACGGCCAGGGCGGGGCGATCGCGCGGTCCCAGGCGCTGATGAGCCGGCTGACGGTGCCGATCACGGCCTGCATCATCGGCGAGGGCGGCTCGGGCGGCGCGATCGCCACGGCGCTCGCCGACCGGGTCCTGATGCAGGAGAACGCCATGTACACGGTGATCTCGCCGGAAGGCTGCGCGGCAATTCTCTGGCGCGATGCCGGCGAGAAGGTCAAGGCCGCCGCAGCGCTGAAGCCGGACGCCTCGAGCTGCCTGCGACTCGGCGTGATCGACGCCGTCGTGCCCGAGCCGCCGGAAGGCGCCCATGGCAACTGGAAGGAAGCGGCGCGGCTGCTCGGCGAGGCGCTTCAGAGCTCACTCGAGGACCTCGAGGGCGTGCCGGGAGCGGAGCTCCGCCGCCGCCGTCGCGCGAAGTTCCGCCAGCTGGGCGTTTTCGCTGCGTCCACAGAATCCACAGGCTTGTCCACCGCCGCCACACCTGCACGAAAGTAGGCAGCGAGCGGGTTACCGGGGGCGGCCTGTGGGAAACACGGTTTCCGTGAGGCCGATCTGGAGCGGAACGATCTCATTCGGGCTGGTGAGCGTCCCGGTGCGGATGTACAGCGCGACCCAGTCGCAGGAGCTTCGGTTTCACTTCCTCGACCGGCGAGACCTGACGCCCGTCGGCTACGAGAAGGTGAGCAAGGAAAGCGGTAAGCCGGTGCCCAAGGACGAAATCGTCCGCGGGTTCGAAATCTCGAAGGGGAAGTACGTCCCACTAGAGGACGAGGACCTCGACCGGCTCGACGTCGAGCTGACGCATTCGATCGACATCTGCGACTTTGTCGCGCTCGACGAGATCGACCCGATCTACTTCCGCAAGGCCTACTACCTGCTCCCGCAGGACGGCGCCGAGAAGCCCTACCGGCTGCTCGTGAAGGCGCTCGACGAGACCGGGAGGGTCGGGATCGCCAAGGTCGTGATCCGCAACAAGCAGCACCTCGCGGCGCTGCGCGCCGCGGACGGACGGCTGATCCTCGAGACGATGTACTACGCCGACGAGATTCGCGAGCCGGAGTCGGTAGACGCGAACGCTCGGGTGCAGAAGGCCGAGGTCGACATGGCGAAGTCGCTCGTCGAGAACCTCAGCGCCTCCTTCGACCCGAAGAAGTACGACGATACGTATCGCAAGGAGCTGCTCGATCTGATCCGGGCGAAGGCGAAGGGCAAGGAGCTGCCGGAGCCCGCCGAGGAGGAAGAGGGCGAGGTCGTCGATCTGATGGCAGCGCTGCGGGAGTCCGTCGAACAGACGCGCAGCAAGAAGCGCAACCCGGCGAGCAAGAAGGCGTCGCGCAAGGCGAGCTAGCTAGGCTCGGCCAATGGCCAAGCTGGCCGAGTACAAGCGGAAGCGCGACCCGAAGAAGACCCCCGAGCCGTTCGGCGGGACGAAGAAGGGCCGGGAGCCGACCTTCGTCGTGCAGCGGCACGACGCGCGCCGGCTCCACTATGACTTCCGCCTAGAGCGAAACGGCGCGCTCGCCAGCTGGGCGGTGCCGAAGGGGGTCCCGCTCGAGCCCGGCCAGCGGGCGCTTGCCGTCCACGTCGAGGACCATCCGCTCGAGTACGCAAGCTTCGAGGGCGAGATCCCGAAGGGCGAGTACGGCGCGGGTCTCGTCGAGATCTGGGACAGCGGCACCTACGAGCTGGTCGAGGAGAAGCGCGACGGCGGTCTCACCGTCAGGCTTCACGGCAAGCGGCTCGAAGGCACCTGGACGCTGGTCCCGGCGAAGCTCGACGGCGACCCGAAGAACTGGCTGCTGCTCCGGAAACGGGACGAGACCGCGCCGGCGCCGCGCCGGCGCCGGAGCTACAAGCCGATGCTGGCGACGCTCGCGAAGGACGTCCCGAAGGGGAAGGACTGGCTCTACGAGGCGAAGTGGGACGGGTACCGCGCAATCGTTGACGTCTTCGGCGGGAACGCCACGCTGACGAGCCGCAACGGCAACGATCTCACCACCCGCTTCGACACCGTCCGCCGCGCGCTCGAGCGCAGCGTGAAGACACCCGACTGCGTCCTCGACGGCGAGGTCTGCGCCCTCGACGAGCAGGGGCGCGCCACGTTCTCGGCGATGCAACAGGGGAAGGCGGGAACGCAGTACGTCTTCGTCGCCTTCGACCTGCTCGAGGTGGAGGGGGACCTGCAGATCGACCTGCCGCTCACGGAGCGCCGGAAGCGCCTGAAGAAGCTGCTCGACCTCCGGAACAGGGGTGTCCTCTTCTCCGAGTCGTTCGACGACGGGGAGGCGCTGCTCGAGGCGGCGAGGCAGCAGCAGCTCGAGGGGATCGTGGCGAAGCGACGCGACTCGCGGTACCAGCCGGGCCGCCGCGGCGCCGAGTGGCTGAAGATCAAGACCCACGGCCGCCAGGAGTTCGTGATCGCCGGGTACACGAAAGGACAGGGCCGCCGCTCGGGGCGCTTCGGGGCGCTGATCCTCGGCTACGGGCAGGACGGCGAGTTCGTGTACGCAGGCAACGTCGGCACTGGCTTCACGGACGACGAGATCGACCGGCTGCTCGCCAAGCTCAAGCCGCTGGAGCGCAAGGACCCGCCGTTCGAGACGGTTCCGAAGATGCCCAAAGTCCGGAAGGATGCGATCGCCTGGGTCGAGCCGAAGCTCGTCGCGGAGGTCGAGTTCGTGGAGTGGACGCACGACGGCCGGCTGCGGGCGCCCTCGTACCAGGGCCTGCGGGAGGACAAGGCCGCCACCGACGTCGCGCGGGAGGAGCCGGGAGCAATGGCCGAGGAGCAGCTCCCGACCGAGGTCCGCAAGGGCAAGCGGGTGCTGAAGCTGTCCAACCTGGACAAGCCGTTCTGGCCGGAGGGGATCACGAAGGGCGACCTGCTCGCGTACTACCGCGACGTCGCCGACGCGGTCGTCCCGCACCTGAAGGATCGTCCGTTCACGATGAAGCGCTACCCCGACGGCGCCTCCGGCAAGTTCTTCTTCCAGAAGGACGCGCCGAAGCACATCCCCGACTGGATCAAGACGGTCGACGTCGTGGTCTCGACGCGCGAGACGCCGCGCCAGCGCCGAAAGATCCAGGCGCCGCTCGTGAACGACGAGCTGGCGCTTCTCTGGATGGTGAACATGGGCTGCATCGACCTGAACACGTGGTACTCACGGGTCGACAAGCCGCACCGCCCCGACTTCGTCCTCTTCGACCTCGATCCGTCGGAAGACGTCGGCTTCCCGGAGACGATCGAGGTCGCGCGCTTGGTCAAGCAGGTGCTGGACACCGTCGGGCTCGAGAGCTACGCGAAGACGTCCGGCTCGGACGGGATCCACGTCCTCGTTCCGATCGCCCGGCGCCACACGTACGACCAGACCCGCGAGTTCGCGGAGATCATCGCCTCGGCGCTTGCCCGCACCCACCGGGGGCTGGTCACAACCGAGTGGACGAGGGCGAAGCGCCGCGGCGTCCTGATCGACTCGAACCAGAACGGGGAGGGGAAGACGATCGCCTCGGCCTACTCCGTCAGGCCGCGGGAAGGGGCGCCGGTCTCGACACCGCTTCGCTGGGACGAGGTCGAGAAGGGCCTCGAGCCAGGTGCGCTCACGATGGACGTCGTCCGCAGCCGGATCGCCGAGCACGGCGACCTGTTCGAGCCCGTCCTGCACGGGACCCAGTCGCTGACGGACGCGCTGAAGACGGTCCGCGGCTAGGGCTAGACGGCGATCGTCTCGGGCGCGCGCTCGGCGCCGAGGACGCGCTCGAGTGCCGAGACGCAGCGCCGGTCGAGCTTCGTGCCGGCCTCGTCGTGCAGGAGCGCGATCGCCCGCTCGTGCGTCCACGCCTCACGGTAGACGCGGTTCGAGATCAGCGCGTCGTAGACGTCACAGACCGCAAGGATGCGCGCGTCGAGCGAGATTGCCGGGCCGCCGAGCTTTCGGGGGTAGCCGGTGCCGTCGAGCCGCTCGTGGTGGTCGAGGACGAGCCGGCGGATCGACTCGCCGAACCCGAGCTCCCGCAGCATCCGGAAGCCGTACTCGGGGTGGCGCTTGATCACCTCGAACTCGTCGGGGTCGAGGTTCGCGGGCTTCTTCAGGATCGCGTCGGGCACGGAGAGCTTGCCGATGTCGTGGACGAGCGCCCCCGTCGCCAGGGCGCGGAGACGAACCGGCGAGAGCCCGAGCTCCTCGCCGACCTGGACGGCGCGCAGGGCGACGCGGCGGGTGTGTCCCTCGGTGTACTCGTCCTTCTCGGCCAGCGAGATCGTCAACGCGCGCACATGCGAGCCGAGGTACGCCTCCTCGGAGCTCACGAGGTCGCAGGCGCTCAGGTCGCCGGTCAGTGGGCGCGACTGCGCCGCACGCCGCAGGTCGAGCGCGACGGGGATCCCGACGATGCCGATCCCGATCAGCTCGAACGCGTGACCGAGCCACCAGCCGAGCTCCCACCAGTGCAGGAGCATCGCCGGCGGGAGCGCCGCCGCCAGCCACATGATCCCGACCACGACGAGCAGGTCGGCGTGGCGGTGGGTCAGCAGGAAGGTCTTCAGCGCGCGGAGGGCGAGCAGGCCGTAGAAGGCGAGGCCGACGGCAAGGAGCATCAGCGCGGCCGGGCTGCCGGGCTCCGGCACGGCCGGCACGAGCTGCGGGAAGGCGATTCCCGTCGCGCCGAGGCCGAGCACGGCTGCGAGCAGGATGCCCTGGAGCAGGAGCAGGCTGCGTACGTCCTCGGGACGGCGCAGCTGGGGCAGCGCGGCGAGCGCGAGGATCGCGCCGCCGATCGGCAGCGTCGCGCCGCCGGTGAAGGAGACGACGCCGTTGTCGCCCATCACGATCCCGGGTGTCGCGATCCCGTGCAGCGCGAGCAGGGCGCCCATGACCGAGAACGCCGTCCCGATCAGCACCGTCCGGCCGTCTCGGCGCTTGGCGCCGATCAGCGTCAGGACGACGGCGGCCGCCGTCGCGGCCGCAGCGGTCAGCCCGACCCCGACGAAATGGACGTCAGCTCCGAACGCGACCTTGTCGCGTGCGAAGAAATGTCCCGCCGCAGTCGGGAACACCGCCATCGCTCCGCCCACCGCAAGGATCGGAGCGACCCGATCGCTCGTACTTCGCCGCATGCGCCACGAATGATCGGAGCGGTTTCACGACCCGGCGTCCCCCGAACGGGGCACCTGCTATGGGCGAATGAACTTGTACGAGCGCCCGACGATCTCGAACCCGAGGCGCTCGTAGAGCTCCTTCGGCCAGTCCTCGTCGTCGGCGACCAGGAAGATCAGGTCGGCGCCGGCCGCCTGGGCCTCGCGGACCGCGCGCATCACGACCGCCGAGGCGTAGCCCTGTCCCCGGTGCTCTTCGAACGTCGCGACGTCCTCCACCTGGGCCATGCCCTGAGCAAGGTAGAGGTCGGTCCACGCGACGATCTCGTCGTCGACCGGGACGCCGAAGAACCGCGTCTCGGCGCGGTCGCGGAGCAGGACCTTGGCGTCGAGGAGCTCCTTGGCGAGCTCCGGCGACCCCCACGGGTAGGAGCAGATCGCGCGCGTCCGCCCGGGTCGCAACGCCGCCTCGTCCACTTCGCTCACCGTCGACAGGTCGACCTCCTTGGTCGGCTCCCGGCGGTGTGCCATGAAGACGTGTCGCTGCCGGCCCCAGCCGGACGCGAGGAAGGCGGGCTCGAGCTGGCGGCCGAGCTCCTCGTCGAAGGTGAGAATCACGCGGTGGTTGGCGCCTGCGCCGCCGAGGATGCGGTCCGCCTCCGCCATCGCCTCCCGCGCGGTCTCTGCCCGCTCGAGGAAGAAGTAGTTCGAGTCGTGACGCCGTGGGAGCTCCGGCGTCAGCACGCCGACGCCGAGCGGCGAGGCGACGGTCTGCGTCCCCGCCATCTCCACCTCCCGCTCGAAGCGGTGGATTCGCGCGAGGTCGTCAGGCACCGAGCTCGCGGGGCCGCTCCAGCGTGCCGAGCTCGGCGATGTCCCGCCGGAACAGGAGGGCGACGGTCCAGTCGGTCACGACGCGCAGTTTCCTCGAGAACAGGGGCAGCTGGTACAGGTGATACGTCCGCGTCACCCACCAGCCGAGAAAGCCCTTGAGCGGGATCCCGAAGACGCTGGCGATCCCGCGGTACCGGCCGAGCGTGGCCACCTCGCCCAGCATGCGGTAGCGGTACGGGCGAAGGTCGCCGCGGAGGTTCTTCGCGAGCCGGCGCGCCTGCCGCAGCGCATGCTGCGAGGTCGGCGGATCGACCATTCCGGGCGTCGCCTGGTTCGGCACTGCGGCGCAGTCACCGAGCGACCAGATGCGCTCGGCGCCCTCGACGCGCAGGTGCTCGTCCACCTTCACCCGTCCCCGCTCGTCCAGCGGCAGGCTGAGCTCGCCGAGCAGCGGGTTCGCCCTGACACCCGCGGTCCAGACGACGGTGCTCGTCAGCAAGCGGTCGCCGTCGGAGAGCCGGGCCGCGTGCGGCTCGACCTCCTCCAGCCTCGTCTCGACCCGGATGTCGACGCCGCGGCGCATCAGCAGCTCGGCGGCGTAGTCGCCGAGGCGCGTCGGGATCTCGGGGAGGATCTTCGGCGCGGCGTCCACGAGCACCCAGTGCTGGGGCTCGGACTGGAGGGACGGGTAGTAGCGCAGCGCGTCGCGGACGAGGTCGGCGAGCTCTGCGAGCGCCTCGACGCCGGCGTAGCCGGCTCCCACGAAGACGAAGGTCAGCTCGCGGCGGCGATGAGCCTCCGTCGTCGCGGCGGCGGCGGCCTCGAGCCGCTGCAGGACGTGGTTCCGGAGGTGGATCGCCTCGCCGAGCGACTTGAAGCCGAGCGCGTACTCCGCGAGCCCGGGGATCGGCAGAGTCCGGACGACTGACCCGAGAGCGATGACGAGCTGCTCATAGCGGATCCAGAAGACCCGGTCCTCCGTCATGACCTGTAGGCGGCGCCGATCGGGATCGTGTGCGGTCACCTGTCCGACGACGAGGTCCGAGTGTGGGCACATCTGGCGGATCGGGACGACC
>Ga0307318_10000396_pt1 | contig 14311 bp, 8 predicted proteins | sample ER_DNA_367_FD_194500 | JGI IMG/M metagenome (GOLD analysis project Ga0307318, IMG submission 194500) | Bulk soil microbial communities from the East River watershed near Crested Butte, Colorado, United States - ER_DNA_367 | ecosystem: Environmental > Terrestrial > Soil > Floodplain | place: USA...
TTCGCTCGCTTGTCCAGGACAGCGGCGCGCCAGCCTGGCTCAGCACGGCGGCGCGCGATCCCTGTTTGATTGCTCCGCTTCGCTCCGCGCGGATCGCGCCTGACAGCTCTCCGGGGTCTTAGCGCTCGGTCGGCGCCGTGCAGATCGCTGAGCTTTGACAGGATGGTGGCATGAGTTCGCCCAGCTTCAACCGTCCTGGCGCTGTTGATCTTTCACAGCTTGCCCAACGCGCTCAGCAGTCCGCGCCCAGTCAGATGAATGGGCCGCGAACGGCGGGAGGGTCGTACGTCGTCGAGGTCACCGAGGAGACCTTCGAGGCAGAAACCATCCGCAAGTCGGTCAAGCACCCGGTGATTGTCGAGCTTTACTCACCGCGAGTCGCCACAGGCCAGCAGCTCTCCGATGCGTTGATCGAGATTGCGAACGCCTCCGACGGGAAGTTCTTGCTGGCACGTCTCAACGTCGACGCCGCCCCAGGCATCGTTCAGGCCCTTGGGCTCCAGGCGGTGCCTACCGTCGTTGCGCTGCTCAACGGCCAGCTGGCGCCGCTGTTCCAAGGCGTGTTGCCCAAAGACCAGGTGCAGGCAGCGATTGATCAACTGCTTAAGGCGGCAGTGGCGAATGGCATGGTGGGCCGCGCGGAGCCCGCCGGCTCCGAAGCACCTCCAGAAGACCCCGAACCTCAAGCAGACCCGCGGTACGCGGCCGCGGATGCGGCACTCGAACGCGGCGACTTCGCGGCCGCTCGGGAGGAGTTCGACAAGCTGCTGCAGGCCAATCCAAGCGATGGCGAAGCCCTCGCCGGCAAGGCGCAGGCGGGTCTCTACGCCCGCGCTGCAAGCCTGGATGCGCGGACGACCGTTGCGGCGGCGAATGGCACTGACGACCTCGACAGCCAGCTCGCTGCGGCAGATGTCGAGATGATCAGTGGCCAGGCGGAAGCGGCTTTCGCGAGATTGATCGGCTTGGTGAAGCGATTGTCCGGCGAGGAGCGGAACCAGGTGCGGGTACGCCTCCTTGAGCTGTTCGAGACACTCGGCAATAGCGACGAGCGAGTCCTCAAGGCGCGCCGCGACTTGATGACTGCGCTCTTCTAGGACCTGAAACCCCTCGCTGTCACTCTCGGTGCTACTCGCATGGCTCCCTGGGATGGGTGAACCTGGCGCATATGCTGGCCCGGTTGCTCAAGGACCAGGGAGAGATCATGAAGCGGCTTCTCGTTGCCGTGGCGGCAACCCTGCTGCTTGCGCTCGCTGGATGTTCTGGTGAATCTGCTGCGACGGGCCCGTCGACACCAACCAGCCCGCCTTCAGAGGCGGCGGCCCCGGATGGCTCCAGCCCCAGCGCCTCGACGTCGAGCCCGATGCTGAGTGATTGTCTCAATGGGCGCTACCGCCTTGTTCGCTTCGTCGGTGTCGGGGAGAAGGGAACCTACGGGACGGGTCAGGGCGGAGACGTCACGGTGACCTTCGACAATGGCAGCTACCGGCTGCGCGGCGCAGGCAAAGATCCGATCAAACTGACGTTGGCCGGCCAGAATGCCGGGCTGCTGGTGGACGGGACTATCGGCGGCAGCTACCAGCTGCAGGGAGATCGGGCGAGCTTCACAGTCGGCGAGAGCACCGGCTCTGCCACGCTTCAGGTCGGTCCGGCGAAGAAGTCTCTGCCGATATCGCAGGTTGCCGACGTGCTCGCCCAAGAAGGTGAGGCTGGTCTGGCCTGCGCCAACGATGCGCTCATCGTGACTCTCCAGGACCTCCGCCTCGAACTGGGCAGGGCCTGACCCCGCCCAGCATGCGGAGTCAAACCGTACGACCGTCCTCGGTGTAGGCCATCTCATCGGGACCGAGCCCAACGGCGAGGCTGAGTCGGCGAAAGGCCAGCGGAGTCAGCAACTGGCTTGCTGTTGATAAGTCCGTGAGCGCGACAGCCTTGATCTCGGTCGGCTGCAGCGACCAATAAGCAAGATCGCCTTCGGCCACTACGCCACCATCGAAGATCATCTCTATGGCGTCGTCCCAGCCGAGGTAGGGCGGCATCCAGTCGACGACTAGCAGCCGGCCGATCTCAAGATCGATGCCGAGTTCTTCGCGCACCTCACGCGCAGCACCGAGGCGAGGTGGCTCCAGCGGCTCGACGATGCCCCCGGGAAGCTCCCAGTCTTCCTTGAACTGTGTCTCGCAGAGCAGCACGCGATCTTGTACGTCCCGCATCAGTACGTGAGCAATGAGTCGCTTCTTCGGTAGCGCCGAATTCATCACGCTGGAGAAGCCATGACTCCCGCCAACCTCATCAGATGCGAGTCTGGCGAACAGGCACAAGTCGGCGTACGAGCCGTCCGACATTTCCAGCACCTGGCGGCGTACCCCCTCGAGGCGGAAGCCTGCCCGCAGCACTGCCCGCCGAGCACCAGGCGCACCAGCCGGGACCGATATCTCGATGCGGCGCAAACCCTCGCTTACCAGGATGTCCTCCGCAGCGACTCGAACAGCCCGCTCCAGCGCTTCGGGGCTGGCCGAGCCGCTCCAGCCGAACGTCGCTGTTCGGTCCCCGGAGATACTGACGGTCAGCTCAAGATCACTCACCAGTCGAGCCTAGATCCCACGTAATCGGACCGTGGCGGTACGAGCGAGTCCACGAGGTGGGACACTGCTCCGGCTGGATGTCACCGAGAGCGGTTGACCGAGTTGCTGATCGAGTTTCTCGGGTCGGTCCATTACCACCATGAGGATGAGCCATTAATCAGGATCGCCGGACATGGCGGGAGCGCCTCCGCCGGCACGACGTGCCGGTGTTCCTGGTGGTCACCTTCGCGCTGACATGGGGCGTCTGGGTGCCCAGAGCTCTCGGCGTTCAGGTCGGACTGATCGGTCGGCTGTGGACCTGGGCCCCTGCGTGGGCCGCGCTCGGCTGCGCAGCAGTGATGTACGGCCGAACCGGCGTTCGCGATCTCGGCCGCCGATTACTGCTCTGGCGGGTGCGCTGGTGGTGGTATCCCGTCGTTCTGCTGGGACCCTTGCTGTTCGCATTGGCCGTCGCAGGAGTTGCCGTGCTGCTCGGCGAGCCGTGGCGTGCGGTAAGGCCATCGGCGCTGACCCTGTCGCTACCGGCGCTGGTGTTGACACTGCTGGTTCTGGCGCTCACCGACGGGCTCGGCGAGGAACTGGCCTGGCGTGGCTATCTGCTGCCCCGGCTCCTCATTCGGCACCGAGCCGTATCTGCGAGCCTCATTCTCGGAGTCATTTGGTGGCTATGGCATTTGCCGCTGGTCTGGACGGCTGGCGCAGCGATGGAGGGTCGCCAACTGTGGCTGCTGCTGGCTGATCTGATGGCCATGTCGCTGATCTTCACCTATGTATTTCTGGGTACCACAGGCAGCGTCTTGATTGCCATCTTGCTGCACGCGGCGACCAATCTGTTTGCCGTGTCGCCGCCATCGGGCCCGGATGGTGACCTGACCGTGCCCCTCGTCGCGCTGGTGATGAAGATCGTGCTCGTCACCGCGCTGTTCCTTAGGCTGCCCCGATCATTCGGTGATGGTCGCAGCGCCGCGAGCCTTCCGATGCTGGCGGACCGCCAACGTGACTGATGCGGACCGCCGCTGGCGATTGACGGTTCGGCTAGATCGGCTGGGTCGAGGTCGGACTACCCGCCGAATCCGGTGAAGCCGGTCCAACCCTAGAAGCTTCGGCAGTGGCTGCTGCGTCGACAGGTTGTCCCAACTCGGCCTCTGCACCGGCCGCTCCGGCCGCGGGCTTGGGCCGCCGAGGTTGCGCAGGTCCAGTCACCGCTTTGTCTGTGGTGGTCGTCTGCGGCGAGGCCATCTTGGCGGCGGCCCGCACTGCGCGGGTGGCTCTCTCCGTCTCGATCGGCTGCTCCTCATCCAGCTCGGGTTCCAGCCGCAGCCACACCGCACCAAGCGGCGGGATGGTGACCGACGCGGATGCCGCGTAGCCGTGCGACGGCACAGGATGAGCAACGACCTTTCCAAGGTTTCCGATCAAGCCCGTGCCGTCGTACACCTCGGCGTCGGTGTTCAAGATCTCCTTCCAGACCCCTTCCTGGGGCAGCCCGATCTGGTGGTCTGGGCGTGACTCGGAAGAGAAGTTGGTGATGCAAGCGATCATCTGGCCGTCACCGTCGAAGCGGAGCCAGGAGAAGATATTTCCACCGCGATCATCGGCGTCGATCCAGGAGAAGCCCGATGCGTCTGTGTCTCGCTTCCAGAGGGCGGGGTGTTCCTTGTAGATCTCGTTGAGGTCCTTGATCAGTCGTTGGACGCCGCGGTGTCCCCATTCCGCACTCTGCCACCAGTCGATGCTGCGGCTTTCGGAGAACTCTCGACGCTGGCCGAACTCGGTGCCCATAAAGAGCAGCTTCTTGCCCGGATGCGCCCACATGAAGGCGTAGAAGGCCCGCAGCGTGCCAAACTTCCGCCACTCATCCTGAGGAGCACGCTCGAACATCGAGCCTTTGCCGTGCACCACTTCGTCGTGGCTGATCGGCAGGATGAAGTTCTCTGAGTAGGCGTACGCCATCGCGAAGGTCATCTCGTGGTGGTGAAACTGCCGGTAGACCGGCTCGCGGCCCAGATAGCGCAGCGAGTCGTTCATCCAGCCCATGTTCCACTTGAACCCGAAGCCGAGGCCGCCGTATTCGGTGCTCTGCGTCACGCCCGGCCAAGAGGTGGACTCCTCGGCGACCATTACGCTGCCGGGCTCGCGTCCGTAAGCATGTGAATTGGTCCGCTGCAGCAGCTCGACCGCGTCCAGGTTCTCGTTGCTGCCATATTTGTTCGGCACCCACTGACCCGCTTCGCGGGAGTAGTCCAGATAGAGCATCGAGGCGACGCCGTCTACCCGCAGCCCGTCGATGTGGAATTCCTCCAGCCAGTAGTAGGCGTTGGAGATGAGAAAGCTCTTCACCTCGTTGCGGCCGAAGTTGAAGATGTAAGAACCCCAGTCGGGGTGCCAACCCAGACGCGGATCCTCGTGTTCGTACAACGCGGTTCCGTCGAAGCGCTGCAACGCCCATGGGTCGGTCGCGAAGTGCCCGGGTACCCAGTCGACAATGACGCCGATCCCGGCCTGATGAAGCTTGTCGACGAGGTGCCGGAACTCATCCGGGGAGCCGAATTTCGACATGGGAGCGAAGTAGCCGGTGACGTGATAGCCCCAGGACCCTTCGAACGGATGCTGGGCAACAGGCATGAACTCCACATGGGTGTAGCCCTGCCAGCTGACGTACTCGACCAGCTCGTTGGCCAGCTCGAGGTAGGTGAGGCCCTGGCGCCAGGAGCCGACGTGCACCTCATAGATGCTCACCGGTTCCGCGTGCATGGCCTTCTGCCCGCGATACCACATCCAGTCGTCGTCGCCCCAGACGAACTGGCTCTCATAGACGATGGAGGCGGTATGTGGAGCAGCCTCGGCAAAGCGTGCCATCGGGTCGGCCTTGAGCCGCCACACACCGTCGGCACCCAGCACCTCGAACTTGTAAAGGCTGCCGGTGCTGGCCCCTTCGACGAACAGCGCCCAGACCCCGGCTCCGGGGACCAGCTGCATGTAATGGCCCTCGCCGTTCCAGTAGTTGAAGTCACCGACCAGCCGCACAGCCTGTGCGTTGGGAGCCCAGACCGAGAATCGGGTGCCGAAGACCTGCCCGCGTTCGGGGTCGTCGACGGCCATTTCGTGGGCGCCCAACCGGCGCCAGCACTCGGTGTCATGCCCCTCGTGGAAACCGGTGAGGTCCCAGCCAGTCAGACCGCCGCTCGGATCGTACGACATGGGTGCTACTCCTGTTCTCTGGTCGGGCTCGCAAGCTCGCCGGATTGATTGGGCGGGTCCGCTAGATCTGCCACCGCGCGGAGCGGGATGCCAATCCAGTCCGGGCGATTCCGCATCTCGTAGACGACCTCGTAGATCGCCTTGTCAGCCTCGTACGCGCGGAGCAGGCTTCCCTTGGTCGCATCCAACTCCGCGCCGGCATAGCCGCTCAAGAATGCAGCGCGACATGCTGCTGCCCAGGGTGTGCTGAACGGTCCAGGCACACTCGCAGCCACATAATCGAAAGACCGCAGCATGCCGGCGACATCTCGCCACACCGAGTCAGGAGCGCGGCGTTCGGCCATCGTCTTGGCCGGCTCACCCTCGAAGTCGATGATCTTCCAGCCGGAAGGTGTGTGCAGCGTCTGGCCGAGATGGAAGTCCCCGTGCAGCCGCTGGGTAGCCAAGGTCTGCGTGTTGAGCGCCTCGAAGCAGCGCAGCAGACCCGGGACGTGCGGCGCCAGCGCCGGGGCGATCCGCACCGCCTCGCGCAGCCGGTTCATCATGATCAACGCCGTACCCGCGCCGAGCACCTGCGCGGTGTGAAAGGAAGAACGCAGAGCGTGGTGGATCTCCGCTAGCGCTCTGCCGAGCGCCTCGGCCTCTGCGACGAAGGCAAATTCTGAATTGATCGTGGCCGAGGCGTTCTCGGCTCGAAGCGATTCGAGCGCCAGCTCCCAGCCGTCGACGGCGCTCGCCAACTTCTCAATCACCATGGCGAGATCGGCGTCCAGCTGCCGCCCTCTGGAGACCCAGCTGCCTTCGATCCATCCGAACAGACCGGCGACATCGGTGATGCCAGCGGCGTTGAGCGCGGCATGTACCTCGATATCGAGGTTGTGGCCGAGTTCCAGCCGACGGAAGAGCTTCAGGATCGCCTGATCGCCCAACATCACCGAGGTGTTGCTCTGTTGCCCCGTGAACAGCCGCGGCTCGAGGTCACCGCTGAAGGTCGACGCAGTTGTTGGATTGAATCGGGCCTCGCTCGCAGGGCTGCGCAGCCGACGACCGCCCCGCAGCGCGGTGAGAATCACCCGACACGCATCCGGATCCTGTGCGGCGTCATACGCGATGACCGGACCAAGATCAGGATCGGTGAACCGACCGATCTCTGCCTGGTGCAGCTCCGCGTGCGGAGCCGGCCGGTAGGACATCGCAAGGTGGTAGTACTCGATCGGAGTTGGTTCAGTGGGCCGGACCATCTCAGGCGGATCGCTAGCAGCGGATTCCTGCGTCGGCTCCAGATCCTCCTCCGGCTGGGCAGGCGCGGCAGCGGACAGCTCGGGATCCTCTTCAGGCGGATAGGCCAGCTCGGCGATCTCGAACCGCACTCCGGGCGCGGCGGCGGGCCGGAAGAAATCGGAAACCTCGGTGAGCCAGGGCAGTGGTGTCAGTGATCGAAACTGGACCCGCCGACCCTTGCCGGCGAACCACCGCGCATTGGAGATGTACCTCAGGACCTGATCGGCAACCTGAGGATCGGCTGTGCCGCTCATGGCGCCCTAAACCTGTGCGGTGGCCGGCGCTGCGCTAGCCGAGCCTGAGGCTGCGCTCCGGGAGCCGTACCGGACCAGCGTGAGAATGTGCGCCGGATCGTCGTAAGTGAGCCTGACGAAGGCGTGCTGTCCCCAGCGCCAGGTCTGTCCCGTGAGCTCGTCGTGGACGAGGTAGACATCACGTGCAGTCAGTCCCAGCGCCTCCATGTCAAGGTAGACCTCGGTCTCGACGATGTTGTGCGGATCAAGGCTGACGACCACGATCACCACGTCTTCGCCGCTCCTCTTGGAGTAGACCATGGCGCTGGCGTGCGGGGCGTGGTGGAAATGCAGGTCGCGCAGCTGTTGCAGTGCGGGGTGCTCCTTCCGCACTTGATTCAGCTTGCCAAGCAGCATATTGAGGTTCTCGCCGCTCTCTTCGGCTGCCTTCCAGTCCCGCGGCCGGTACTGGAACTTCTCCGAATCCAGATACTCCTCGCGGCCCTGGGCGAGCGCGGCGTTCTCGAACAGCTCGAAGCCCGAGTAGATGCCCCACAGCGGTGAGAGCGTCGAGGCAAGCACAGCGCGGATGGTGAATGCCGGCTTGCCACCCCACTGCAAGAAGTGGGGCAGGATGTCGGGTGTGTTGGGCCAGAAGTTTGGCCGGAAGAAGCTGTCGGTCTCGCTGGTCAGCTCCTTCATGTACGCCTCGATCTCCCACTTCTCATTGCGCCAGGTGAAGTAGGTGTAGGACTGCTGAAAACCGACCTTGCCGAGCGCGTGCATCATCACTGGCTTGGTGAAGGCCTCCGAAAGGAAGAGCACATCCGGATCGGTCTTCCGAACCTCGCCGAGCAGCCAGGCCCAGAAGTTGACCGGCTTGGTGTGCGGATTGTCGACGCGGAAGATGCGCACACCGTGGCTCATCCAGAGCTTGATGATCCGCAGGCTCTCCAGGTAGATCCCGTCCCGGTCGTTGTCGAAGTTGATGGGGTACATGTCCTGGTACTTCTTCGGCGGATTCTCCGCGTACGCGATGGAGCCGTCAGCGCGCTTGGAGAACCACTCGGGGTGCTCGGTGACCCACGGGTGATCGGGTGATGCCTGGAGTGCGAAATCCAAGGCAACCTCAAGTCCCAGCGAATTGGCCTTGGCGACGAACCGGTCGAACGCGTCGAAGTCGCCGAGGTCGGGATGGATGCTGTCGTGGCCGCCCTCGGCCGCACCAATTGCCCAGGGGGAGCCAGGATCGGTCGGTCCCGCGCTCAGCGTGTTATTCGGCCCCTTGCGAGCCGTATTGCCGATTGGGTGGATGGGCGGAAGGTAGACCACGTCGAAGCCCATCGCCGCCGCGGCTTCCAGGCGTTCGTGTGAGCTGTCGAAGGTGCCAGAGATCCACTTCTGGTTCTCCTCGTCCCACTCCGCACCCTGAGAGCGCGGGAAGAACTCGTACCATGAGGAGAACAAAGCCTTGCGGCGATCGACGAAGATCGGATAGTCCCGGGTAGGCGAGACCCGCTGGCGCGGACCGAAGCGTCTCATTGCTGCGCGTACCTCGCCGGCCAGTACCACCTCGAGCCGATCCTCGACCTGCTGTCCGGAGTCCAGGTTCTTTGCCGCACCCTGCAGCAGAGCTGCCGCCTGATAGTCCCCGGCTGCCTCGGCGTCGGCAGCGGCTCCGTCGAACAAACCAATGCCTTCGGTGCACACCAACGCAACGTCGATGCCAGCGGGAATCTTGATCTCCGCGTTGTGGACCCAGGTTTCCCATGGATCGCTCCAGCCTTCGACGCGGAACGTCCACATCCCCTCGAAGTCGAGCACCACCGACGCCGTCCACCAGTCAAAACCCAGCGGCGTGGTGGGGCGCATCGGCTCACGGCGCTCGTTGCCCTGAGGGTCAGTGAGCACTACCGACGCATTGACTGCGTCATGGCCCTCCCGGAACACAGTCGCCCGGATCGGGATCGATTCCCCGACCACAGCTTTGGCGGGGTAGGCGCCACCCTCGATCACCGGTGACACATTGTGCACCGGAATGCGCTCAAAGATCGACCCAAGTGTCGGCATGGTGACCGTGACGGTGGGTTTGCCGCCAGGCGAGGTGTCTGGCCGTGTCGCGGCCTGTGAGGAGGATGGTGTGGAGGCCTGCTGAGGCGCGTCGTCGCCCTCAGTCGTCGAGGATCCTGAATTGTTTGCCGTCACGATTGTCAACCTATCGGCCTTGGTGCTGACGCGGCAGGGGGTTGGATGCCTCAAGATCGGCAGCATCGGGAGCACGCAGCCTGGGTAAGCGAGCAGCTGCAGTCCTTCGATCGATGAGAGCAGAAACCCGATGTCATCGAAAGTTCGCCGGTAAGTTGATCCGGTGCGCGCTATCCGCCGTTTCGTTGTTCGCCCCGTGTTGCCAGAGGCCCTCAAGCCACTCGGCGATCTGGCCCGTAACCTTCGTTGGTGCTGGCATGTCGAGACCCAAGATCTCTTTCGGTCGGTCGATCCCCAGCTGTGGGAAAGCACCGGCGGCGACCCGCTCCGAATGCTGGCCGACGTCTCCGTCGAGCGCCTCCAAGCTCTCTCGACTGACAAGCGTTTTCTGAAGAACCTTCGGCTCATCCAGGCTGATCTGGCCGACTATCTGACCGGGGAGCTCTGGTATCAGGGCTATGCGGCCGAAAATCGAACCGCGCCGGTAAGCATCGGCTACTTCTCACCAGAATTCGGCATCACCGAAGTGCTCCCGCAGTACTCGGGCGGACTCGGCATTCTTGCCGGCGACCACCTCAAGACGGCAAGCGATCTTGGCGTTCCGATCATCGGCGTCGGGCTGCTTTATCGGCAGGGATACTTCCGGCAATCTCTCAACGCCGCGGGCTGGCAGCAAGAGCGCTACCCGCTGCTGGACCCGAACTCCTTGCCGTTGACGTTGCTACATGACCAGGACGGTCCAGTGCGGATCGATGTGCCCCTTCCCGGGCGCACCATGTACGCGCAGGTTTGGGTGGCGCAAGTCGGCCGGGTACCGCTACTGATGCTGGATTCGGACGTCGAGCAGAATGCCGGCTACGAGCGCGAGGTGACCGACCGCCTGTACGGCGGTGGCACCGACCACCGACTCGAGCAAGAGGTGCTACTTGGCATGGGCGGCGTACGTGCCATCCGCGCGTATTGCCGTATCACCGGCGGCACGCACCCCGAGGTGTTCCACACCAACGAGGGGCATGCAGGATTCCTGGGTTTGGAACGGATCCGCGAGTACCTTCACACAGGCGCGGACTTCGATACCGCGCTGGAGCTGACCCGCGCCGGTACGGTCTTCACCACGCATACTCCGGTTCCTGCCGGCATCGACCGGTTCCCACGCGAGCTCATCGTCCAGCAGTTCGCGGGGTTCGAGGATCTGCCGCTGGATCGGGTCTTGGCGCTGGGCGCGGAGGATTACGAGGGCGGTGACCCCGACAAGTTCAACATGGCGGTGATGGGCTTCCGGCTCTCGCAGCGAGCCAATGGCGTCTCGTCGCTGCACGGCTTGGTGTCCCGCGAGATGTTTCAGGGCCTGTGGCGCGCGTTCGACACCAGCGAGGTCCCGATCACCCAGATCACCAACGGTGTGCACCATCTCACCTGGGTGCGTCCGGACTTGCTCGACCTGCTCGAAGCGCCGAGCGGGAGCTCATCGCACGGCGATGGCTACGACTGGAATGCGCTCGCCGACGTGGACAGCCAGACGATCTGGACACTCAAGAGGAGGATGCGCGAAGACCTGATCTCTATGACTCGGGAGCGGCTGGCCGCTAGCGGTGCCAATCGCGGCATGGCGACCGACTGGGTTGCCAAGGCGCTCAATCCCGACGTGGTGACATTCGGCTTCGCGCGCCGCGTGCCGTCGTACAAGCGGTTGACCTTGATGCTGCGCGATCCGGCTCGGCTCAAGGCCCTCCTAACAGACAAGGATCGGCCGATTCAGATCGTCATCGCCGGCAAGGCGCATCCGGCTGACGAGGGCGGCAAGGCCCTGGTCCAACAGGTCGTGCAGTTCGCCGATGATCATTCGGTACGGGAGCACATTGTCTTTCTTCCGGATTACGACATCGCCATGGCGAAACGGCTGTACCCGGGCTGCGACGTCTGGATGAACAACCCGCTACGCCCCTACGAGGCGTGCGGCACGTCAGGGATGAAAGCGGCCCTGAACGGCGCGGCGAATCTGTCTATTCGCGACGGGTGGTGGGACGAATGGTTCGATCCGGCGTACGGCTGGGAAATCCCGTCTGCCGAGGGCGCGGACGGCGTAGAGCGTCGTGATGATCTTGAGGCTAAGGCGCTCTACGACATCATCGAGAACGAGATCGTGCCGCGCTTCTATGATCGTGATCAGCGCGCGCTCCCGGAGCGCTGGATTCGGATGATCAGAGACACCATCGCCGGTCTGGCTCCCAAGGTGGTGGCGTCACGGATGCTTCGCGAGTATGTGACCGAGCTGTATACACCTGCTGCGGTGTCGAGCCACGCTCTCAATTCCTCGAGTGGAGGAGCGGAGGCACTCGCTCGCTGGAAGCGCAGAGTCCGGGCCGCCTGGTCGACTGTTTCGGTTGAGCACGTCGAGTCGCTGGGCGGCGAGCAGGTCGAGGTGGGGACGAAAATTCACGTCAGCGCGCTGATTCGGCTCGGCGAGCTCACCCCCGACGACATTCAGGTCCAGCTCGTCACGGGTCGAGTCGGTGCCGACGATCGGCTCTACGAGCCGCGGGTGAATCCGTTCGCAACCGGAGGCGATGTGGACCATGTTGATGGTGAAGGGGGCCTGCGCCGCTACGAGGGTTGGGTGGAAGCCAAGCGAACCGGCGCGATCGGCTACACCGTAAGGGTCGTGCCGTATCACCCTTTGCTGGCGAGCCAGGCCGAGATGGGGCTCGCCGCGCTACCCGCGACCGTGCCAACGCCCCCGTCAGCCGGCTACGTGACCACTTACTGATGTGCCGCTCGCGCATCCGCGACCCTCGCAGCGGCCGCTCTCACCCCCGCTAGTCGACTTGGAGCACCACGACCGAAAGCGCGGGCAGCTCCAGGGCTGATCCGGCCGGCATCTTCTCCAACGGCAGTTCACCATCCATCCCGCTATGTGCGATCACGGTGTAGTTGTCTGCCCACGGACCGTTCGGCAGCTGGACCTGGATCGCGTCGGAACCAGCATGGAACCAGACGAGAAATGCCTCGTCGGTCGCACGGTACGGGTCGTCGTCGGCGAGGTAGATGCCGACCGTGCGTCGTGTGGCGTCACGCCACTCCGGCTCTGTCATCTCGGCGTTGTTGCCACCGAACCAGGCAATGTTCTTCCGCCCATCCGGCTGACCCTTTGCGTCGAGCAGGAATTCGCCTTGCCGGAAACGATCCCTCCGAAAGACCGGATGCTGCGCGCGCAGCTGCAACAACTTGCGAGTGAGCTCGGTCTGGTCGCTCCAAGTTTCCTGGGTGTCCCAGTGCACCCATGAAATAGGTGAGTCTTGACAGTAGGCGTTGTTGTTGCCCTCCTGGCTGCGGCCGAGCTCATCACCGGCGGTGATCATGGGAACTCCGGTCGCCAAGATCAAAGTCGCCATGAGGTTTTGCACCTGGCGATGCCGCAGGGCATTGATCGCGGGATCTTCAGTTTCGCCCTCGAACCCGCAGTTCCATGATCGATTGTCATCCGAACCGTCGCGATTGGACTCGCCATTGGTGCCGTTGTGCTTGACGTTGTACGTCACCAGGTCGCGCATGGTGAAGCCGTCGTGTGCGGTGAGGAAGTTGACGCTCGATGTGGAATGTCTGCCGTTGCGATCGAAGATGTCGGGTGAGCCGGTCAGCCGCTGGGCGAGCTCGCCGACTCCGTGGGTATTGCCACGCCAGAAGTCGCGGACATGGTTGCGGAAGCGGTCGTTCCATTCGCTCCAACCTGGCCCGAAGCCGCCCACCTGATAGCCATAAGGACCCATATCCCAGGGTTCGGCGATCATCTTGACCTGGCTCAGCACGGGGTCGTCACGGATCGCGCGCTTGAACGGGTGATCTTGATCGACATGATGCCGCTCGTCCCGGATCAAGGTGCTCAGCAGATCGAAGCGGAAGCCGTCGACCCCCATCTCGACGACCCAATACCGCAGCGAATCCAGCACCATGCGCAGCACGCCTGGCTCGGAAGTGTCCACTGAGTTGCCACAGCCGGTGACGTCGTAGTCGTTGCGGTGATCGTCGGTCAGCCGGTAGTAGCCGAGGTGGTCGATGCCACGGAATGACAGTGTCGGACCTTCGTGCCCGCCTTCGCCGGTGTGGTTGTAGACGACATCGAGAATGACCTCGAGGCCAGCCTCGTGCAACGCCGAGACCATCTCCTTGAACTCGCGAACCTGCTGACCGAGCGTGCTGACCGAGCCATAGGCGGCGTGCGGCGCGAAGTAGCCGAGAGTGTTATATCCCCAATAGTTGGAAAGGCCGCGCCCCACGAGGAAGGGCTCGGAAATGTGGTGGTGGATCGGCAGCAGTTCAACGGCTGTGACGCCGAGGTCCTTTAGGTGTTGGATGACGGCGGGATAGGCAAGCCCTGCGTACGTCCCCCGCAGGTGCTCTGGAACCGACGGATGCAACTGCGTAAAGCCCTTGACGTGGAGTTCATAAATGACTGTCTCCGACATCGGTGTCGGCCGATCAATCGGACGCGGCGGAGGTGAGTCGGTCACGACGACACTGAGTGGCACAGCGGCAAAGGAGTCGGTGCTGTCTGGCACGTAGTCGGATTCCTTCGTGTGGTCCAGGATCGGGCCGGAGTAGTCGACGCCACCGGTGATCGCCCTGGCGTACGGGTCAACGAGCAGCTTGGCCGGGTTGAACCGAGTTCCAGCGGCAGGGTCCCACGCGCCGTGGACGCGGAAACCGTAGCGTTGTTCCGCGCCGATGCCATGGATGAAGGCGGTCCACACGCCATCGGCGTCGCGACGCATGTCGTGGTTGGTCTGATTGCGATCCTCATCGACCAGG
>Ga0307318_10000399_pt1 | contig 14301 bp, 16 predicted proteins | sample ER_DNA_367_FD_194500 | JGI IMG/M metagenome (GOLD analysis project Ga0307318, IMG submission 194500) | Bulk soil microbial communities from the East River watershed near Crested Butte, Colorado, United States - ER_DNA_367 | ecosystem: Environmental > Terrestrial > Soil > Floodplain | place...
CGCCGGGACGATCGAGGGGCTGCTCGACCAAGAGGGCAACTACTACTTCCTCGAGATGAACACCCGGATCCAGGTCGAGCACACGGTGACCGAGCTCGTCACAGGGCTCGACCTCGTCCGCGAGCAAGTGATGATCGCGGCCGGAGAGCCGCTATCGCTGAACCAGGATCAAGTCCACCTGCAAGGGCACGCCATCGAATGCCGTATCAACGCGGAGGACGTGACAACCGGCTTCCTGCCGGCGCCTGGGCGGATCACGGCCTATCGGGAGCCGGGTGGGCCCGGTGTGCGTGTCGACTCCGGAGTAACGGCGGGCAGTGAGGTCGTCGGGCTCTACGACCCGCTCGTCGCAAAGCTGTGCGTTCACGGTGTCGACCGCGAGCACGCAAGGCATCGCATGCTGCGCGCGCTCGGCGAGTACGAAATCGACGGTGTGACGACCCTGCTCGGATTCCATCAGGCCTTGCTCGAGCACGACTGCTTCGCTCGTGGACAGACCTGCCACGGCGTTGTGGAGTCGAAAGAGCTTGCGGAGCGGGCGCAACAGTTGTCTCATCGGGCAACAAGGATAACCGGCTCAGCGGACGGCACCGGCGGGGCGCGAGCCCGCGAGCGTGTCGTGCACGCCGAAGTCGACGGGCGCCTGTTCGAAGTGAAGCTCCTTACGCCGGAGCCCCCGCATGCGGATCTGGCCCGTCGGCGGCGCGAGCGGGACACGAGCCGCTGGCACCATGGCGCGGCGCGAGACGCGATCGTGAGCCCGATGCAGGGGACAGTGCTCGCGGTCGAGGTGTCGGACGGCGACGAGGTGATCCCCGGCCAGGTGGTCTGCGTCGTCGAGGCCATGAAGATGGAGAACGAGGTCGCCGCGCCGCGCGCCGGGGTCGTCACCGAGCTGTCGGTTGCCGCCGGCGAGCCGATCACCACCGGCCAGGTGATCTGCGTGGTCAAACAGGAGGCGGATGGCGGAGCATAGGCCGTTCTGCGCCGACCTCTCGCGCGAGAACGGCGAGCCGCTATGGGCAACCGCGAGCCGGATCGATCACTGGTTCCTGATCGAGTACCGGGGCCTCTGGACTCATGACGCCGTGGCCGGCAGTGGGCTCTCGGACCAGGTCAAGGCTCGGCTTCGCGAGCAGGTCCGCGCGGTTCCGAACGGGCGCCTGCTCTTCGTCCGTCGCCCCGACCGTCGGCGAGCGGAGACCCTCGTCGCCTTCACCGCGGACTCACGTGATGGGAACGAGAGGCTCAGGCGCTTCGACCTCGAAACCCACGAGAGCCTGCGGGAGCTGGACCTCCTGGACGAAGACGGCGGAACCCGCGTCGAGCATCCGCTGTTCCTCATCTGCACGCACGGCAAGCATGACCCCTGCTGTGCGCGATATGGACGACCGCTGTACGAAGGCTTGCGCGACGAGGCCGAGGAGGACTGGGTCTGGCAGACGACGCACATCGGTGGCGACCGCTTCGCCGGCAACCTCGTGTGCCTGCCCGAGGGGGTCTACTACGGTCGCGCGGACCGGGTCGATGCGGCCGGCATACTCGATGAGCACCTCGGGGGGCGCGTGTCCCTCGACCTGTATCGCGGCCGCTCGATCTACCCCTTCGCAGTCCAGGCCGCCGAGCGGGCAGTCCGGGAGGAGACGGGCCTGACCGGCATCCACGACGTCGTCCTGCGCCGGGCGGAACAGGAGGGCGACAGCTGGCAGGTCATGTTCGTCGCCGGCGGGGCAGAGCACGAGGTCGATGTCCACGCCGAGCTCGGCGACCTGACGTTCCTGACCTGTAGCGCGCCGGTCGTCAGGCGGCCGCTTCGCTACGTAGCCACTACTCGTCGGGGCTGACGCGCAGGAACCCCTCGCGGACGAGCCGCCGAACGAGCACGAGCCGGCCTTCCTCGTCGAGCTTGCCGGGCAGGTCGGCAGCCCGGAACGGTTCCTCCGACAGCGCCGCCGCCTCGAGCTCCTCGCGCGCGTGCGGGGGGAACGTCACACGCCGCCCTTCGAACGCGAGTGCGACTTCCGAATCGCCGGCCTCGAGGTCGAAGACGACGCTGTGGCGCCGTTCGAGCACGGCCTCGAGATCGAGCTCGCGCAGCCCGCGCAGCTGATCGAAGCGGTCTGCCCGGATCGGCCTGCGTGAGGAGACGAACTTCTGGCGGCGGCGGCGTGCGACTGCCTCGCCACCGAGTCGCTCCTGCAGAAGCCCGAGCAAATCGAGCGGCAGCTCCTCGTCGTCGGCGACGCTTCGCCGGTAGCCGTCCTCTTCCCGCGCCGTCTCCTCGAGCGCCGCGCGCACCGCGTCGAGCCAGGTGTAGACGTTGACGCCGACGGTGAGATGAAGCGAGTCCGAGTCTGACGTCAGCGCCTCATGGAGCCAGCCACGCGGGAGGTAGAGCGTGTCCCCGGGCGTGAGCGTAACGTCGAGCACCGGCTCGCCGGGCTCGCCGAGCTCCTCGGAGTAGCGCTGATCCTTCAACGGCAGCTCGAGCGCAGGCTTGTAGACGAGCCAGCGCTTCTCGCCCGCGACTTGGAGGCAGAAGACGTCGTGCGTGTCGTGATGGACCGGCAGGCCCTGCGCCGAGCGCGGGGTGTAGTACGCATTCGTCTGCACGGGGTGCCCAAGATCCGCTTCGAGCGCGCGGCAGAACTCGGCCACGGGCAGGTGGTGAAGGTGGAGAGCCTGGATGACGACGGTCGCGCCACGCTCGAACTCGGCCGCAATGCGCTCGACGTTCGCCGTGGCCGTGAACCCGGTCGGGCGCCAGGAAACCGTCTCCGTGTAGCCGGAGACGGGGATCTTCTCGCCCTCCTTCACGAGCCGGACCGCCGGGTAACGCAGGCCGGTCGACGAGACGAGCCGCTCGGCCTCGGCCTGCGACAGCAGGTCGTCGAAGCGGCCGTCCTCGCCCCGCGGGACGATGAGCGGCCTGCGTTCCCAGTAGTCCTCGAGGAACCGGCCGGGCTCGACCGGCTCGACGCAGCGGGCGAGCGCCCTAAGCGTCCGTGCCGTCGGAGTCCGAGTCGGTGTCGTCCGAGTCAGAGTCGGTCCCATCCGTGTCGGAGTCGGTCGTGTCGGCGTCATCGCCGTCGACGTCTGCCACCTCGGCGCGCGGGGCGCCCAAGGTCGGCTCGCTGGTGACGTCCTCTTCGCGAAGCGTGGTGTCGCTTTCGCTCATGCGTCCCTCCTTCAGTCGGTGAACCCCGACTCTAAGGCACGGCCCACTAGTAGAGTCGCCCGCCGGTGGACCTGTACGAGTATCAGGGCAAAGAGCTCTTCCGGCGCTTCGGCCTCCCGGTTTCCGACGGGCGGCTCGCGACGACTCCGGAAGAGGCGCGCGCGGCTGCCGCAGAGCTCGGCGGCCAGGTCGTCGTCAAGGCTCAGGTGCTGGCTGGCGGCCGCGGGAAGGCGGGCGGGATCAAGCTTGCGGAAGGGCCCGACGATGCTGCGGCCCACGCCGAGGCGATTCTCGGCATGGACATCCGCGGGCACGTCGTCCGGCGGGTCTGGATCGAGAAGGCCTCGGAGATCGCCACGGAGTACTACCTCTCGGTGACGTTCGACCGGGGCGAGAAGAAGCCGCTCTTCATGTTCACGAAGGAAGGTGGCATCGACATCGAGGAGGTTGCTGCGGAGCGCCCCGAAGCGCTCGTGCGGCTGCACATCGACCCACTCGAAGGATTCCAGCCCTATCAGGCCAGGCGGCTCATCTACGGCGCGGGTATCGACGATCCCGGCGAGCAGAAGCAGATCCTGACGATCATCCAGCGGCTCTACGAGGCTTTCGTCGGTGCCGACTCGATGCTCTGCGAGATCAACCCGCTGATCGTCACCCCGGACGGTGAGGTGAAGGCGCTCGACTCGAAGTTCACGGTCGACGACAATGCGCTCTACAAGCATCCCGACATCGCCGAGATGCGCGACCTCGAGGCGTATCCGCCCGAGGAGCGCGCAGCGCGCGAAAAAGGCGTCACCTACGTGAAGCTCGACGGTGAGGTCGGGATCCTGGGGAACGGCGCGGGGCTTGTCATGTCGACGCTCGACGTGATCGCGCTCGCCGGCGGCAGGCCCGCGAACTTTTGTGACCTCGGCGGGGGCGGCGACGCTGAGGGGGTCGTCGACGCGCTCGAGATCATCAGCGCCGACCCGCAGGTGAAGTCGATCCTCTTCAACATCTTCGGCGGGATCACGCGCTGCGACGAGGTTGCGCGCGGGATCCTCCAGGCCCTCGACCGGATCGACATCGTCGAGCCGATCGTCGTGCGGCTCGACGGGACGAATGCCGAGGAGGGGCGGCGCCTGCTGGCGGAAGCGGCGCCGGAGAACCTGCACGTGGAGCCGACGATGCTCGACGCCGCGAAGCGCGCCGTGGAGCTGGCGGCGTGACCGACACCTGGTCGGATCGCGCGCAGGCGATGCGCGAGAGCCCGACGCACCGGGAGGGACCGGACCTCGATCTCGTAGTCGAATGGTGTGAGCCTGGGCCGGGGGTGAAAGCGGTCGACGTCGCGACCGGAGGCGGACATGTTGCTCGTCGGCTCCGTGAGGCCGGCGCCGAGGTTGTCTCAGTCGACCCCGCACCCGGCATGGAGCCGGACGTGGTCGCAAAGGCGGAGAAGCTGCCCTTTCCGGACAACACCTACGACGTCGCCGTCTGCCGCATCGCCGGGCATCATTTCGACGACGTCGCGCTCGCCGTGCGTGAGATGGCGCGCGTCTCCCGCGACCGGGTCGTCGTTCAGGACAATCTCTTTCAGGGCGAGGAAGTCGAGGAGGCCGAGCGCCTGCGCGATCCGAGTCATGTCCGCTGTTACAGCGAGAAAGAGTGGCGAGCGTTCTTCTCGGCTGCGGGGCTCGAGATCGACGCGTTCCGGATCCTCAGGCGTCGCCAGCCGCTCGAGCCCTGGCTCGAACGAGCGCACACCCCGCCGGAGGACGCTGCACGTGTCCGTCAGCTGCTTGCCGACCGCACCGAAGAGGGCCTGATCGAGAGCGAGGCCGTCATTCTCCGGGGGAGGAAGGCCTAGTGGCGATCATCGTCGACCGTGACACCCGCCTCGTCGTCCAGGGGCTGACGGGCTCCGAGGGCTCGTTCCACGGCGTGCGCAACCGGGACTACGGCACGAATGTCGTCGCGGGCGTGACCCCGGGGAAGGGCGGGCAGGACGTGCAGGGCATCCCTGTCTTCAACACGGTCGCTGACGCAGTCACGGATACGGGCGCGAACACGTCGATGGTCTTCGTTCCAGCACGCTTTGCGACGGACGCCATCTATGAGGCCGTCGACGCCGGCGTCGGCACCGTGATCTGTATCGCCGAAGGGCTGCCGGCACACGAGATGCTTCGTGTTTACAACTACATTCGTCCGCGCGGTGTCACGTTGCTCGGGCCCAACTGCCCAGGGGCTCTTTCGCCGGGCAAGGCGAACGTCGGGATCATCCCCGGGGAGATCTTCCGGGAGGGCGCGATCGGCCTCGTCAGCCGCTCGGGCACGCTCACGTACCAGATCGGTCACGAGCTGGCCCAGCGTGGGCTTGGCAACTCGACCATCGTCGGCATCGGCGGCGACCCGGTCGTCGGGTCGTCGTTCATCGACGTGCTGCGTCGCTTCGAGGCAGACGACGAAACCGAGGTGATCGTCATGGTGGGCGAGATCGGTGGTGACGAGGAGGAGAAGGCCGCCCGCTTCATCGAGGCGGAGCTGACGAAGCCGGTGCTGGCCTACATCGCGGGCTTCACTGCGCCACCTGGCAAGACAATGGGGCACGCGGGCGCGATCATCTCCGGCTCGTCCGGAACGGCCACGGCCAAAAAGGACGCGCTGGAGGCCGCAGGCGTCCGGGTCGGCACGACGCCGACCGAGGTCGCCGAGCTCGCGGCCGAGACCGCGGGCGCCCGCGCCTAGCGGGTCGTCGTCCCCACGCGGGTTCCTGCCGGCGAGTCGTCGTCGTCCTTGGTTGCGACGATCGCCAGCAGGGCACCGAGTGCGGAGAAGACGATCAGCGCGGCCAGGACTGCGAAGAAGACGCGCGTCGTCACCCGCCGATAATCCCATTCGAGCCGTAGAGCGTGATGTAGCGGTCGTCGTTGAAGTAGCTCGTCCAGCCCATGAAGCTGAACGAGAAGCGCGCCTGCGCGTGGAAGCGGATCGAGGGGCAGCCGATGCAGCCGCCGACGTGCCATCGGCTGACGCCGTTCGGGCCGTAGAAGCCGCTCGTCGTCTGGTAATGCCAGTTCGGGTCGGCATAGGTGACGACCGAGCCGTTGCCGCACCAGTATGGGTTGAAGTAGTGGTGCCACGTCGATCCGGTCCAGTGACCGTCCCAGGCTTCGACGTACGCGCGCCAGCAGCCCGGGTAGCCGCCGCCGCCGTCGCTGGGCGGCACGCGGTCGGGCAAACCACCGCGCTCGCGGGCCAGAGGCTCGACGGTGATCGTTGTTGCCGCCGTGGCGGGGGCCGCGACGGCCAGTGCGAGCACCACGAGCGCTGCGCCGATCAAGTGTCGTGTCTGCATTCGCGAGACCTCCGTTTCGAGTTTCTGTTTTCTACCAAGGCAACAGCGACAGGATTGCGCCATCCTCGTGACTACTCCATCCGGCCTCGTTCCTAGAGTCGGACTTGATGGAAACCATCTCGTTCGCACGCGGGATCCCGGCGTCTGAATGCCTGCCTTGCGCGGATCTCGCCGACTGCGCGCGCGCGGCCATCGAGCGTGACGGCTCGACGGTGTTGAACTACGGCCCCGGCGGGGGCTACGGCCCGCTGCGCGGATGGCTCGCCGAGCGGCATCGAGTTGAGCCGGACCGGGTCGTTCTCACGAACGGTTCGCTCCAGGGTTTCCTCTTTCTCGCCCACTGCCTGGCCCGGCGCGGACCCGTGCTCGTCGAGGCGCCGACCTACGATCGGCCCCTGAAGCTGCTCGAAGGGATGAGCGCCGAGGTCTTCGCACTCCCTCTCGACGACGAGGGCCTGGACGTCGATTCGCTCGAGCTGCTCCTCCGCCAGGGGCTGCGACCGTCGTTCCTGTACACGATCCCGACCTTTCAGAACCCGAGCGGGCGGACGCTGTCGCAGGCGCGTCGGCGTCGACTCGTCCGGCTCGCGCGTCAGCACGACCTCCTGCTCGTCGAGGACGACCCATATGGCCTCGTCCGCTTCGAAGGGCAGGCGCTCCCGACACTCTTCGAGCTGGACGGCGGCGCGAATGTGGTCTACGGCTCGTCCTTCTCGAAGACAGTGGCTCCCGGCCTGCGCGTCGGATATCTCGTCCTGCCGCCTGGTCTCGCGTCGGAGGTCGAGGCCGAAGCGACGTCCACGTACATCACGCCCGCCTTGCTCCCGCAGGCGACGGCGTACGAGTATCTCGAGCGCGGCTTGTTCGAAGGAAACATTGCTCGCACGCGAGAGGCGCTGCAGGTTAGACGCGACGCAATGCTGGGCGCCCTCGCGCGAGAGCTCCCCGCTGCTCGTTGGACAGCGCCCGAAGGTGGCTACTTCCTCTGGCTGGAGCTACCGGAGGGGATTCGGACCGAAAATGTGGTCGCCCGCGCTCAGGCGGCCGGGGTCACCTTCGTGCCGGGCACGGACTTCTTCCTGGGCCGGGGCGGCGAGGGTGCTCTGCGGCTCGCCTACAGCCTGGCTTCGCCGGCCGAAATCGACGAAGGCGTCACGCGCCTCGCGTCGGCCGTCGGCTGCAGCTTGCGCTCAGCCGCGTAGCGGCCGCCTCAGGCGGCCGTGGCCGGTGCGTAGGGCTGCGTCATGGGAACCAGGCGGGCCTGACGCGGGGGAGAGAGGGCCCCGCGGCCGGCCGGACGATAGGTCGGACATGGGGCTTCGGGGAGGGCGCACAGGCCCGCCTGGCGGAAATAGCAATTATCGCAGGATGCTTTGTTCTTTTTGCTCATGTTTCTAACTGCTATTCCCGACGCGTTCCCTGACCGATGCGATACTGGGGGCCAGGGATCGCAAACGCAAGAGTTGCCGGAAAGGAAAACTGAGCAATTTCCGGCAGGATTGAATTTACCGAAACTTCACGTTTCCTACAGACTCTTCTCTAGTGTTGCCAGCGAGCGCAACGCCTGTCGAAAACTGTTCACAGCGATCACCCGCAGGTCTCCAGCATGGCGCCGGGCCTCGCGCGCGTTATCCCCAGGCACCAGGAAGACATCCGCGCCGGCACGCCTGGCTCCGATCGTTTTCTGCTTGATTCCGCCTACAGCGCCCACGGAGCCGTCGAGGCGAAGCTCTCCGCTTGCGGCCACCTTGTGACCTCGATCGACGTCTTGGCCCAGTTCGTTGATGACGTCAAGCGCGAACGCGAGCCCGGCCGACGGTCCTCCAACCGCGCCGGTGTTGATGCGAACCTGCACGGGCAACTTCACGTCGGGCTCATGGATGAGCACGCCGATGAAGGGCCGGTCCGGTCGGTCCGGGTTCTTCGTCGTGCGGACGGCGATCGTGCGCGTTTCATTTCCGCGCTTCACGCGCAGGCGAACGAGCTCGCCCGGCCGCTTGCGGCCGATGACCGCACGGAACTCGTCGGGACTGCGGACATCGTGTCCGTCGACGGCCACGACGAGGTCTTTCGGGCGTATCTTTCCTGCCGCGGGGAAGCCCTTGACCGTCGATTCGATCGACGCTCCACGTGGCACGATCTGGATCCGGTACCCGAGCGAGCGAAGCGCCACCGCGGCCGCGTAGTCCTGGGACTGACGCATCGAGGCGAGCTCAGCCCGTCGGTGCTCCTCCTCGTTCTCGCCCGGTGCGCGCACCTGGGAGACGTCGACGAGGGTTGCGCCCTCGCGCAGCCCAGGAATCAGCTTCTCGAGGATCGTTGCCTGGCGAACGTCGACGGCGACGTAATAGATGCCCCCGCCGTTCGGGTCGGGTCGCTCGCCCTGCACGTCGACGAGTGGGGCCACTGCGCGGGCCTTGTCGGGCAGGAAGATGTACTTGTCCGACGGCGCTAAGTAGAGGATGGCGACGGCTGCCAGCAGGACGAGCCCCGCGGCAACTAGTCGCGCGGGGGTGAGGAAGCGCGCCACCGTCTCAGGATACGGAGAACGCTGCGCTCCGGTTCGCAGCTACAAGAGCCCGCGTGTGAGGCCGCCGTCCACCGAGACCACCGAGCCGGTGACGTAGCTTCCCCGGTCGGAGGCGAGAAAGCACACGATGTCGGCAACTTCGCGAGGCCGGCCGAACCGGCGGAGCGGGATGGCCGCCAGGTCCTCGGGGCCGGGGCCGTCAGGGTAGACCTCGGCGAGTCTGGCGGTATCGATGCGGCCCGGTGCGATGGAGTTGACCGTGATCCCGTCGGGGCCGACTTCGCGCGAGAGGGTCTTCGCCCAGCCCACGACGCCTGGGCGCACGGCGTTCGAGAGCGCGAGGTTGTCGACGGGCTCGCGCACCGAGCTCGACGTGATGTTCACGACCCGTCCGTGCCCACTGCGGCGCAGGTGGGAAAGGCAAAGGTTCGTCAGACGCACAGCCGAGACGAGCAAGAGCGCGACCGCACCCTCCAGCAGTTCGTCGTCGATCGCCTCTGCGCTCGTGCGCGGCGGCCCGCCGCCGTTGTTGACGAGGATGTCGATGCCGCCGAAGGCCGTGACGGTGCGATCGACGAGGCGTTCGAGATCGGCCGGATTCGTCAGGTCGCCTCGGACGGCGAGCGCTCCGAGCCGCTCGGCTTCGCGCTCGAGGATGTCCCGGCGCCTGGCGAACATCGACACGTTCGCGCCTTCCTCGGCGAGCGCCTCCGCGATCGCGAGCCCAATCCCGGAGGAAGCTCCGCACACGATGGCCGTTCTGCCCTGAAGACCTAGATCCATCCGAGCAGAATAGAAGGCCGTCGCCGGCGGGGCGCCGACTCATCGGAACGGCCCCTTTGAAGGCACAGCCCACCTCCTCCCCGTCGCGATCGTACTGAGGAAGTCCGCGCGCCGCTGTCACCGGACCGCGCCGCAAGCGAGACAGTCAGAGCGCTACGAGCTGAGGACGCCGACGACCTCGCGTACGGCGCTCGCAGAGGCTTCGAGAGCGCCCTGCTCATCGTCTGTGAGGTCGAGCTCGATGATCGCCTCGATGCCCTGCGCGCCCAGTTTCGCCGGCACGCCCATGTAGAGCCCGTCGATGCCATACTCGCCCTCGAGGTACGCGGTGCACGGAAGCACCCGCTTCTCGTCGAGCATGATCGCGTCGACCATCTGAGCGGAGGCCGCGCCGGGCGCATACCACGCCGACGTGCCGAGGAGCTCGACGACCTCGCCGCCGCCCTTTGCCGTTCGCTCGACCATCTCCGCGATGCGCTCTGCAGAGACGAGCTTGGTCAAGGGCACGCCGCCGACGGTCGTCGCCGAGACGACGGACACCATCTGGTCTCCGTGCCCGCCCAGGACCACCGCTTGCACGTCTTTGACCGACGCGCCCGTCTCCCAGGCGATGAACGTCCGGAAGCGCGCGGAGTCGAGAATCCCAGCCTGCCCGAAGACACGCTCCTTCGGGAACCCGGACACGCTCTTGGCCACGTGACACATCGCATCGAGTGGATTGGAGACGACGATCAGGACGGCGTCAGGCGACTGCGCAATCACCTGCTCGGTGACGGAACCGACGATCTTCTCGTTCGTCGTGACCAGGTCGTCGCGCGACATCCCGGGCTGGCGCGGAAGACCGGCTGTGATCACGACGACCTCGGAGCCCGCTGTCGGCTCGTAGGAGGTCGAGCCCGTCACGTTCGGCTCGTAGCCCAGGACGGCGCCGGCCTGGTTGATGTCGAGTGCCTTGCCCTCCGGGAGCCCCTCCTTGATGTCGACGACGACCACGTCGGCGTAGTCGCGGCGCGCGAGCTCCTGGACGCACGTGGCGCCGACGTTCCCGGCTCCGACGACGGTGACCTTCCGGCGTTCGCTCATCAGACGCGCACCCCCAGCTTCTCGATGATCGCGTCTGCCACGTCACTCGTCCCGACGGCGCTGGGGTCGTCTCGCGAAGGCTTCATGTCATACGTGACGCTCCTGCCCTCGGCGATCACCTCAGCGATCGCGCCTTCGAGTCGGTCCGCGGCGTCGCCTTCCTCCAGATGGCGGAGCATCAGCACTCCGGAGAGCATCATCGCCATCGGGTTGACCTTGTTCTGGCCGGCGTACTTCGGCGCCGACCCGTGAGTGGGCTCGAAGACCGCAGCCTCCGTCCCGAAGTTTCCGCCCGGCGCGAGGCCGAGGCCGCCGATGAGGCCCGCGGCGAGGTCGGAGACGATGTCGCCGTACAGGTTCGGCAGCACGAGGACGTCGTACTCCTCGGGCCGCTGCACGAGCTGCATGCTCAGGTTGTCGACGATGCGGTCCTCGAACTCGATGTCGACGTTTTGCTCCGCAACCTCACGTGAGATCTGGAGCCAGAGCCCGTCGGTGAATTTCATGATGTTCGCCTTGTGGACGCTCGTCACCTTGCGGCGGCCGAGCCGGCGCGCATAGTCGAACGCGAACTGCACGATCCGACGCGTTCCCTCGACCGAGATCGGCTTGATCGAGATGCCGGCGTCGTCGCGCAGCACGCCGCCGCGCGCTCGTATCCACTCGGTGAGCTCCCGAGCGTCTTCGGAGCCGACCTCGTATTCGATGCCGGCGTAGAGATCCTCGGTCGCCTCGCGAACGATGACGAGATCGACGTCCTCGTAGCGTGAGCGAACCCCCTGGTAGCTCTTGCACGGCCGCACCTGGCCGTAGAGGTCGAGCCCTTTGCGCAGCGCGACGTTCACCGACCGGAATCCGACGCCCACTGGGGTCGTGATCGGACCCTTGATCGCGACGCCGCTCTCCCTGATCGCGTCCAAAACGTGGTCGGGAAGTGGGTTCCCGTCGTACTGGTCCATGACATCGCTGCCTGCGTGTTGCACGTCCCAGTCGAACTCGACGCTCGTCGCCTCGAGCACGCGCCGGGTCGCCTCGGTCAGCTCTGGACCGGTTCCATCACCGGGGATCAGCGTCACTCTGTGCGCCATGCCGCGGCGACTCTACCTATAGATTTCCGGGCAGATGAACGACTTCAAGCCAGGGCTCGAGGGCGTTGTCGCGTTCCAGACCGAGATCGCCGAGCCCGACAGGGAGGGCGGTGCTCTCCGGTATCGCGGCGTCGACATCGAGGAGCTCGTCGGCCAGGTTCCGTACGAAAAGGTGTGGGGCCTGCTCGTGGACGAAAGCCTCGAGCCGGGGATGCCCGATCCGGAGCCGTACGAGCCGGCGAGCCTGACCGGTAACGCGCCCTCGGACCTCCAGGCCGAGACGGCGCGGCTCTCGAGCGTCTGGAACCTGCAGAAAATCGTCGACATCGACGACCTGCAGGCCCGAAATGACCTCGCCCGGCTGTCCGCTCAGATGATGTCGATCGTCGCCAAGTCGGCCGCCGTGCACGACGGGCGGGACCCCGCTCCCGACGAGGTAGTCGCGCAAGGCGATACAGCCGCCGAGAAGTTCCTCCTGCGGTGGCGTGGGGATGCAGACCCGGATCACGTGAAGGCGATCGACACCTACTGGCTCTGCACGGCCGAACATGGCCTGAACGCCTCGACCTTCACCGCACGGATCACGGCTTCCACGGGCGCGGACGCCGGCGCAGCAATGTCCGGAGCAGTCGGGGCCCTGAGCGGGCCGCTCCACGGCGGCGCGCCGGCCAGGGTGCTGCCCATGCTCGACGAGGTCGCTAGGACAGGCGACCCCGAGAGTTACGTCAAGGATCTCCTCGACCGCAAGGGCCTGATCATGGGCTTCGGCCACCGCGTCTACCGGGCTGAAGATCCGCGTTCGCGCATCCTCAAGCGCACGGCGAAGGAGCTCGGGTCTCCGCGCTTCGAAGTCGCAGAAGCGCTCGAGGAAGCGGCGCTGGCGGAGTTGCACAACCGCAAGCCCGACTACGTGATCGCGACCAACGTCGAGTTCTACTCCGCCGTCGTGCTCGATGCTGCGGACGTGCCTCCCGATCTGACCCCGGCGATGTTCGCCTGCGCGCGCGTCGCCGGATGGTCGGCCCACATCCTCGAGGAGAAGAGGACTGGCCGGCTCATCAGACCCTCAGCCCAGTACATCGGCCCCGACAGCCGCCCGTTGTCGGAGCTGGGCGGCGCACCGGTCCCGAGTTGACCCTGGCCGAGGCGGCAGCCGAAGCCGCCTCGCTCGCCGAGCGCGGTGAGGAGCGCGAGCTCGCCGAGCTCCGCACGACGTGGCAGGACGAGGTCGAGGGCGCGGCGCGCTCGGCGGACTACAGGGAGCGCGCGGTCGCCTACCGGGCGATCGGCCAGTTCCGCTATCGCCAGAAGATCGAGCTGCTGGGGCGAGGGCTCCAGGATGAGAGCCCGGCGTGCCGCGGGTCGGCCCTGATCTCGCTGGAGCTTCTGTCACGTGAGGCGCCGGGGGTCGTCAACTCCATGCGCCCGGCCCTGCACGAGCTCGCGAGCCACGACGACAATCAAGCCGTACGCCGGCTTGCCATCCTCTGCCTGAGCCACGGCTCGCCTCAGCGGGAGACGATCTTGCTGCTGAACGCGCTCGCAGACGACGACGAGCAGGATCGCGAGCTACAGGCCGCCGCGCGGAAGATCGCCGAGCAGCTCAGGAAGAAGGGTGCGACGCGTTAGCTCAGTCGGAGCAGGCGCAGCGCTGGCGGCCGCACGACGGGCAGTTACTTCGCCGCTTCCAGACGAGCATGCTCTTACCGACTCCGCTCATCATCATCAGGTAGCCCACGGCTGTCGTCAGCGCGAAGAGGAGCGACAGGTGGGGATCGAGAGGAGTCATCTGCCCTGGGTCTTGCCATCGGCGTCCCAGGCGAAACCCTTGAACTCGAGCGAGTTACAGGAGGGTCTGGCGAAATGGATCTGTGTCGCCGGGCCGCGCTGCTCGCCCCGAGGCCGCGTCCTCAGTCGCCCCAATGCTGAAAAGCATTGAGGCTCCCTGCGTCCTTGCCTCGGAACGACCATCGCACCCCGGCGACGAGTCAATTCCGCCAAACCCTCCTACTTGTGGCGCTGCCTGCGGGCGTGGGGATGCGCTGCGAAGTAGGCGTCTTTGCGTCGGCGGTCGCTCACGTGCGTATACAGCTCGGTGGTGGCGAGGTCGGCGTGGCCAAGCATCTCCTGGACGCTCCTGAGGTCGGCGCCGCCCTCGAGCAGATGCGTTGCGAAGGAATGGCGCAAGAGGTGCGGATGCACCCGCGCCGGTTCGAGGCCGGCCTTCTCCGCCAGCCGGCGGAGAATCAGGAATGCGCCCGCGCGCGTGAGCGCCCCGCCCTGCGCATTCAGGAAGAGCTCG
>Ga0307318_10000407_pt1 | contig 14147 bp, 10 predicted proteins | sample ER_DNA_367_FD_194500 | JGI IMG/M metagenome (GOLD analysis project Ga0307318, IMG submission 194500) | Bulk soil microbial communities from the East River watershed near Crested Butte, Colorado, United States - ER_DNA_367 | ecosystem: Environmental > Terrestrial > Soil > Floodplain | place...
CGTCGCGCCGGCGGACGAGCAGCGCGTGATTGCGCGAGACGGTCACGTCGTCGAGGAAGATCTCGGCCTCCGGCGAGCGGCCGATCGTCATTCGCTCGCTCGCGAGTATGAAGGCCTCGCCGGAGCGCCCGCCGCCGGAGCGGATCACGAGTGTCGCGCCCTCGTGGGTGACCTGTTCGAGGTCCACGGCGCGCAGCTCGCCCGCCTCGTCCACCTGGTAGACCTCGGTGGTGTCGCCGCTCTTGCCCTCGGCCTCACCGAGGAAGGCGCCGCACTTCTGGCAGTAGTTCGCCCCCTCGGCGTTGACGAAGCTGCACTCCGGGCAATGCACGGAGGCTCTCTCCCTAGGTCTGGTCCGGGCGGGAGTCCGAGGGGATGCCCTTGCCGGCGAGAATGTCGGTCAGCTGCTGCACGTCGGCGCCGCTTATCACGGATTCCCCCTCCTCGTGCTTCTTGCGCAGCCTGTTGACCAGCTCGGCCCGGAGGATGTCGATCTTGCCGTGCAGGATGCGCCGCCGATAGGAGACCTCCTGCTCTTCCTCGGTCAGCTGCTGGATCAGGTCCTTCAGTTCCTGGTCGGAGAGCGCACCCAGGTCGGGGAATGTGTCCAACGGAGTCCTTTCAAACTGGTCGGTGGACTATACCAATGCTCAAGTTGAGGTTGAGTCTTGGTGAATGGCGCGCCACCCATCTCGCAAGTAGAGAGCGGTCGCCGCAAGCGTCATGACGATGCCGACGTAGAGCAGCGCGTCGGCCACCCAGGAATCCACGATCAGGGCGACCGCGAGCGCGCCCATCACCGGCCAGACGGCCCAGCGCCCCATCATGTTGACCTTCAGGTCCATTCCGCGTCGCAACGCCACCTGTGTGAGCAGCAGCATGAACGCCTCGCGGGCGGCCAGGACCAGCAGCGCCCACCGCGGTAGCAGCTCGAACTCCCAGGCGACGATCGCCCCGGACAGGACGAGCAGTCGGTCGACGAGCGGGTCGAGCAGGGCGCCGAGCCGGCTGTACTGGCCGGTGACCCGCGCCACCATGCCGTCGAGGTAGTCGGTCCAGGCGATGAAGGCGAACAGCGCGAAGGCGAAGCCGTCGCGCCCGTCGTCCGACTGCAGGGCCACGACCAGGAACACCGGGATCAGGGCCAGGCGAGCGAAGCCGATCGCGTTGGGAACCGTCCAGGGGTGGAGCGCCTCTCCCCTGCGCGTCTCGGGAGGAGGACCGCCCGAGCGGTCGAGGCCCACCAGGCGGCGGAAGGTGAGCGATCCGCGGCCCCGCGGCGCGCCGCCGGCGCTCACGGAAGGGTCTCGAGCAGCTCCATGGCCGCCCGCGCGCTTCCCTCGAGGGCCAGCGAGCGCTTCTCCTGCCCGCGGCGGACCTGAACGTCCACCTCGCCGGCCTCGAGGCTCTTGCGGCCCACCGTGAGCCGCAGCGGGCAGCCCAGGAGCTCGGCGTCGGCGAACTTCTCGCCCGGACTGCCGTCGCGGTCCTCGAACAGCACGTCGGCTCCCAGTCCGCGCAGCTCCGCGTAAAGGTCCTCGGCCACCGTGCGCGCCTCCTCGCCCGGCTTGCCCAGCGCCACGAGCTCCAGCTCGAAGGGCGCGACCGCGCGAGGCCAGGTGATGCCCCGCTCGTCGTGGAACTGCTCGATGGCGGCGGCGACGATCCGAGCCGGGCCGATGCCGTACGAGCCCATCCAGATCGGGCGCTCGCTGCCCTCCTCGTCGAGGTAGCGGGCGCCGAGGGGCTCCGAGTAGCGCGTGCCGAGCTTGAAGATGTTGCCGACCTCGATGGCCGGCTCGATGCGGATCCGCCCACCCTGCGGGCAGCGGTCCCCCTCCTCCACCGCCCGCAAGTCGGCCCAGTCGGTCGCAAAGTCGCGCTCCGGCTGCACGCCCTCGAGGTGCAGGTCGGGGCGGTTGGCGCCGGTGACGAGGCCGTGCAGGCCGCGCAGCGCCTCGTCGGTTACCACCCTCACAGCGCTGCCGACGGGCCCTATGAAGCCCGGCTCGGAGCCGAAGAGCTCGCGCACCTCCTGCTCCTGCGCAAGCCGCGTGGGGGCGCCGAACGCGTTCTGAAGCTTCGTCTCTTTGAGGCGGTGGTCCCCGCGGACGAGCACGAGCGCCGGATCTCCGCCCTCCGGGATCACCGGCATGGCCTTGATGAGGGCTCCGGCCGGCACGCCGAGCATCTGCGTGACCTGCTCGATCGTCCGGGCGCCGGGCGTCTCGACCGGGCGCGGCTCGGGCAGCGCCTCAGGCAGCCCGTCGACTTCCACCGGCGTGGCGCTCGCCACCTCCAGGTTCGCCGCGTAGCCGGCGTCCGACAGGGCGACGTCGTTCTCGCCAGCCGGGCAGGGCGCCATGTACTCGTGCGCGCCCAGGCCCCCCATCATCCCGACGTCCGACTCCACCCGGTACCACTCGAGCCCGGTGCGGTCGAAGATGCGGTCGTAGGCCGTGATGTGGCGCCGGTAGGACTCGTCGAGGCCAGCCTCGTCGCGGTCGAAGGAGTATGAGTCCTTCATGATGAACTCGCGCGTCCGCAGCACGCCGGCGCGCGGGCGCGGCTCGTCGCGTTCCTTGGTCTGGAAGTGGTAGAGGATCTTCGGTAGCTGGCGGTAGGAGCGCACTTCGCGCGAGACGTGGAAAGTCACGTTCTCCTCGTGGGTCATCGCCAGCACGAGGTCGGCGCCGCGCCGGTCCTGGAGCTTGAACAGCTCGTCGATGCCGTAGCGCCCACTGCGCTTCCACAGCTCCGCGGGCTGGAGGACCGGCATGAGCATCTCCGCGGCGTCGATCGCATCGAGCTCCTCGCGCACGATCTGCTCCACCTTGCGGTGCGCCCGCCACCCGGCTGGAAGCCAGGTCCACATGCCCGCGCCCACCTGGCGCGCCAGCCCTGCCCGCACGGTCAGTTGATGGGAGACCGCCTCGGCATCTGCCGGAGCTTCCCGCGTGGTGGGAAGGAAATAGCGGGAGAGTCGGGTCACCGGAGCGCGACCCTAACACCCAAGGGGCTCAAATCCAGGGGTAAAACGGCCGATGAGAGACACATGGTGGCGTCGAGGAGGCACGGGGGCGTGCTGAAGGCCTGCGGCTGGACCGCGGCCGTCCTCCTGGCACTGTTCGCGATCCAGCTGCAGATGGGCTTCTTGGGCCCCGGCGTGACCGCGGTCTTGGAGGACTACCTGTACAACGCGCTCCTCTTCGCGGGAGCGGGCTTCTGCCTCTGGCGGGCCGCCGCCGTGAGCGAGGAGCGGCTGGCCTGGACAGGGATGGGCGCAGCCATCGCGGTCTGGACCGCGGGCGACATCCTCTGGACCGCGCTCTGGGCGAGCGATCCGAACGCGCCCTATCCCAGCGTCTCGGACGCCCTCTGGCTGGCCTGGTATCCGGCCAGCCTCGTCGTTCTCTACCTGCTCGTGCGCTCGCGCATGGCGAGCTTTCGCGCCAGCCTCTGGCTGGACGGCGCGATCGGCGCCCTGTGCACGGTTGCGCTCGCCTTTGCCTTCGCCTACGGGCCGATCGCCGACTCGGCTACCGGCTCCACGGCCGCGGTGCTGACGAACCTGGCCTACCCGCTGGGCGACACGGTGATCCTCGGCGTCGTGGTGGCCATCTTCGGCCTGACGGGCTGGCGGCCGGGCCGCGCCTGGTTGGTGCTCGGGGCGGGCCTCGCCCTCAACGCGGTCGCCGACGTGGTGTACCTCGTGCAGATCGCCCTCGGCAGCTACGTCCAGGGGTCGCTCGTCGACGCTGGCTGGCCCGCTTCCGCCTTGCTGGTGGGACTGGCCGCATGGCAGCCCGCCAAGCGCGGCGTGGCGCCGGACGTCGAGGGCCTGAGGGTGGTGGCCGTGCCGTTTGCGTGCGGGCTCGTGGGAGTCGCGTTGCTCGCCTACGACCACTTCGACCGCGTCAACAAGCCGGCGCTCGCGCTCACCGCCGCGACTCTGCTGCTGGTCTTGACTCGCACGGCGTTGGTGTTCCGCGACTACCAGCGGATGCTGGGTCGCAGCCGCCAGGAGGCCCTGACCGACGCGCTCACGGGATTGCGCAACCGCCGCAGCCTGATGCTCGACCTGGAGGAGGAGCTGCCGGTCGCCACGCGCGCCTACCCGCGGGCGCTCGGCCTCTTCGACCTCGACGGTTTCAAGGAGTACAACGACACCTTCGGCCACATCGCCGGCGACGGCCTGCTGGCGCGGCTGGGCGAGCGGCTGGCCGATGCGGTGCGCGGCCACGGTCGCGCCTACCGTCTCGGTGGCGACGAGTTCTGTGTTCTGCTCGAGCCCGGCGTGGCCGGGGTGGAGCCGGTGATGGCGGCCTGCCTCTCCGCGTTGACCGAGCGCGGCGAGGGCTTCGAGGTGACCGCGTCGCACGGCTCGGTGCTGTCTCCGGAGGAGGTGAGCGACGCCACCGAGGCGCTCCAGGTCGCCGACCGCCGCATGTACGCGCGCAAGGGCGGGCGGCGCATGTCGCCCGGGCGCCAGTCGCGCGACGTGCTGCTTCGCATGCTGTCGGAGCGCGAGCCCGACCTGCACGCCCACCTGCGGGGAACGGCCGAGCTGGCGCTCTCGGTGGGCCGCGAGCTCGGCATGGAACCGGAGGCCCTCGACGAGGTGGCCCGCGCCGCGGAGCTGCACGACCTCGGCAAGATCGCCATCCCGGACGAGATCCTGAACAAGACCGGCCCTCTCGACGAGAGCGAGTGGGCGTTCATGCGCCGGCACACCATCATCGGCGAGCGCATCCTGCTCGCCGCGCCGGCCCTGCGACCGGTGGCCCGGCTCGTGCGCGCCAGCCACGAGCGCTACGACGGGTCGGGCTACCCCGACGGGCTCGTGGGCGAGCAGATCCCGCTGGGAGCCCGCGTGGTCGCGGTCTGCGACGCCTTCGACGCCATGCTCTCCGACCGTCCCTACCGCGAGCAGCTGGACGAGGCGGACGCCCTGGACCAGCTCATCCGCTGCTCGGGCCGGCAGTTCGACCCGGTGGTAGTCGAGGCCTTCGCCCGGGTGATAGAGCGCGACCGGGCCGAGGCCGTTCAGAGCTCGCCTTATCCCCGTACGGGTTGACGCTGCCCCTATCGGAGGAGCAGCATTGCCCCTATGGGTTCACGGGCGGTGATCGTCGAGGATCATGACGCCCTGCGCCGCGGCCTGGAGCTGGTCCTGGGCAAGGCCGGCATCGAGGTGGTGGGGTCGGCTCGCAGCGAGGGGGAGGGCTACGAGGTGATCCGGCGGGAGCGGCCCGCGCTCGCGGTGGTCGACATCGGCCTCGAGCAGGGCTCGGGAGTCGAGCTCGCGCGCCGCCTCGCGCAGCGCGACCCCGAGCTCGGCGTGCTGATCTACACCGGCCTCGGTGACGGAGAGCTGCTGCGCGAGGCGCTCGACTCGGGCGCTCGCGGCTTCGCGCTGAAGTCGGGCCCCGCGCGGGAAGTTGTCGCAGCCGCCCTTGCCGTCGCGGCCGGGGGCAGCTACGTCGACCCCCACCTCAAGGCGGTCCTGGCTGGGCCGGAGCCGACCCAGGTCGCCCTGCTGTCACCCCGCGAGCGTGAGGTGATGACGCTCCTGGCGAAGGGGCTGAAAGGCCCGCAGATCGCCGAGCGGCTCGGGATCTCCTCCGAGACCGTGCGCACTCACGTGGACAACTCGATGCAGAAGCTCGAGGCCCGCACGCGGGTCCACGCCATCGCCCGGGCCCTGCACCACGGGCTCATCGATATCCCCGATTCGACGTATTGACGAAGGCCCCCCGCCCGGCCATGCTCCCTCCCGGTGAGGAGTGCCGGTCACGCGGACCCAACAATGAGCGTGCCGTCCTCCCCTCCATCGATCAGGAATTGAGCGGCCGGAGTGCCTGTCGGGGCTGCCCGGCACTTCGCGCCGCTCCAACCTGACCGCCGTAGTGCGCGAGGGGCGGGCGTTGCCCGCACCGGAGCGATCGCCTCGCTCAGGCTCGGGTGAAGCGGCGCCCTTCGGTCGGCGAGACGTCCTTGTCGAGCTCGATGCGCTTGGCCTTCGGTGCGCCCGCCATCGGCAGCGCCTGGCCGTTGCCCATTGCCTCCTGCGTCGCGGCGGCCGCCTCCATGGCCGCGATCCGCTCGGGCGTGAGCTCGTCGGCGTTCTCCTCCTCGATCCGCTCGAGCCAGGCCGCGCCCTTGGCCGCCTCTCCGGCGTCGACGACGATCCCTCCGCGGTCGATCGACTTGTCGATCTCGGTGAACAGAGCGTCCACCAAGTCGTCCTGGGGAACCTTTCGCAGCGGCTTGCCGTGGGCGAAGATGAGACCCTCGTTCTTGGCCCCGGTGATGCCGAAGTCCGCGTGTGAGGCCTCCCCTATGCCGTTCACCGCGCAGCCGAGGACGGCCACCTCGATCGGGTCGTCGTAGCCGCGCAGGCGCTCCTCGATCTCGGCCACGACCGTGTCCATGTCGAACTGAAGACGCCCGCAGGTGGGACAGGCGATCAACACCGGGCCGCGCTCGCGCAGCTTGAGCGCCTTGAGGATCTCCCAGGCGACCTTGACCTCCTCCTCGGCATGGAAGGTGGAGAGCGAGATGCGGATCGTGTCTCCGATGCCGTCGGCCAGCAGCGTGCCCAGCCCGACGGCCGACTTGAGCGAGCCCGACCACTTCGTACCTGCTTCGGTGATCCCGAGGTGCAGCGGATGGTCGATCTTCTGCGACAGCAGGCGGTTGGAGGCGATCGTGTTCGGCACGTTCGTCGACTTGACCGACACCTTGAAGTCCTGAAAGCCGAGCCGCTCCATCAGCTCGACGTGCTCGGTGGCGGCGGTAACGAGCGCCTCCACGGAGTTCTCGCGCTCGAGCTCGTGCAGGTGCTTGGGCAGCGAGCCGGAGTTGACCCCGATGCGCATCGGCACGCTCGCCGCGCGGGCCTTCTCCACCACCTCGCCCACCTTGTCGTGACCGCCGATGTTTCCGGGGTTGATGCGAATGCAGTGGGCGCCGGCGTCGATGGCCTTGAGGGCGAGGGTGTAGTTGAAGTGAATGTCGGCGATGATCGGGATCGGCGACTCGCGAACGATCCGCTCCAGCGCGCGCACGTCCTCGTCGCGGGGCACGGCGCAGCGCACGAGATCGCCGCCGGCCTCGGCGACCGCGTGGATCTGGCGCATGGTCGCCTCGAAGTCGGCCGTCTCGGTCTTCGTCATCGATTGGACCGCGACAGGCGCGCCGCCACCGATCTTCACGCCGCCGACGTCTATCTGCCGCTTGGAGGCCATCGCCCCCTGATGGTAGTGCCCTCCGCTAGGAGTAGAGCGCCTCGATCTCCCGGCCGTACTTCTCGTGAATCGGCTTGCGCTTGAGCTTCATCGTCGGGGTCAGCTCGTCCCCGCCCGGCTCCCACTCGGCGTCGATGACCTTGAACTTCTTGATCTGCTCGACCCGGGCCATGGCTTCGTTGGCCGAGTCCACGCCGCGCTGGATCTCGGCCGGCACGGCCTCCTCCCCGTGCTGCCGGGCGAAGGCGGGCGCCATGTCGGGATCGAGCGTGATCAGGGCGACGTTATACGGCTTGCCGTCGCCGAAGGCGATCACCTGGCCGATCAGCGGGCTCGAGGCCTTGACCTTCGCCTCGATGTTGGCGGGCGACATGTTCTTGCCGGCGGCGTTGATGATCAGCTCCTTCTTGCGGTCGACGATCTTGAGGTAGCCGTCGTCGTCGAACTCGCCCACGTCCCCGGTATGCAGCCAGCCCTCGGAGTCGATCGCATCGCGCGTCTGCTCGGGCTGGTTGCGGTAGCCCCTCATGACCACGGCGCCGCGGACCAGCAGCTCGCCGTCGTCGGCCAGCTTCATCTCCACCCCCGGCGCGGGCGGGCCAACCGTTCCGATCTTGATCTTCTCCGGCGGGTTGCAGGCGCCGTAGGCGGTGGTCTCGGACATGCCCCACAGCTCCGCCAGCGGGACCCCGAGCGCGTGGATGAACTCGATCACCTCACGCGGGGTGGGTGCCGCACCGACGTTCACGGACTCGACATGCGACAGGCCGAGCCCCTCGCGGATCTCCGAGAGCACGAGCTCGTCCGCCTTGGCGTACTCCTGGGCGAGCTTGTCGGGCACCGGCTCCCCGGCCTGCTCGAGGCGTACCTTCTCGAGCCCCGTCCGAAGCGCCCACTCGGTGGCGTGCTTCTTCGCCTCGTCCTGCTCGGCGGCCACGCCGGCCTCAATCGCGGCCTTTAGCTTCTCCCAGATGCGTGGGACCGCGAAGAACCAGGTCGGCCGGACCTCGGGCAGGTAGGCCACCACCTGACGCGGGTCGGGGCAGCAGGTGGTCGTGAAGCCCAGCAGCATCGGGAGATAGTGCGAGCAGTTGCGCTCGGCGATGTGCGCCATCGGCAGCCAGGAGACCACGCGTCCGTCGTCGGGGAAGCTGATCACCTCGTCGAAGCCGTTCACCGCGGCTATCAGGTTGGCGTGCGTCAGCTCGACGCCCTTGGGCGGCCCGGTGGTGCCCGAGGTGTAGATCAGCGTCAGCACGTCGTCGGGCTGCACCGCGCGCCAGGCGGCCTCGAAGTCGAAGTCGTCCGGGGCGCTGTTCTCGACCGCGTCGCCGTCTCGGTCGACCACGATCAGGTGGTCGATGCCCTCCAGATCGCCGACCCGCTCGAGGAAGGCGGTCTCGGTCACGAGGATCCGTGCGGCGGCGTCCTGCACCTGGTACTGGACCTGGTCGGGCGCGTAGGTGTTGTAGATGGAGAAGGGCGTGGCGCCGAGATGCAGCGCCGCGGCGTCGAACCAGTGGAACTCGGGCCGGTTGGTGAGCATGATCGCGAGGCTGGAGCCCCGCTTGAGTCCCAGACCGGCCAGGCCCGCCGCCGTTCGCCTGACCTTGTCCGCGTACTCGGCCCAGGTCAGGGAGAGCTCGTCGTCCTTCAGGCGCAGGGCGCAGCGGTCCGGATGCGTCCTCGCGGTGACCTGGAAGGCCTCGGCGATGGTGGAGGCGTCGAGGCCGGCGGGCCTGTCTGTGCGGCGTGCGGCGCTGACGGTCATGCCCCTGATCCTACGGAGGATCAGGGCACTTGGAAGCCTTCGCCCGACAACCGGTCGATGTCGTTGGTCAGACCCACGAGGAAGATCAGGATCACGATCATGAAGCCGACCACACCGGCTCGCTCCATCACGCTGAAGGGGACCGGCTTGCGTCTGACCTTCTCGACGATGGCCCAGAAGATGTGACCGCCGTCCAGGGGCAGGAAGGGAAACAGGTTCACGATGGCCAGCGAGAGCGAGATGATGGCCAGGATCCCGACGACCTGGGCCACGTCGTTGAGGATCGTCTGGCGGGTAACCTCGTAGGAGCCGACCACGCCAGAGATCTCCTTGCGCTGCTGGGAGTCGATCAAGCGCGCCGGCAGCTCGAGCGTGGCCTTGGTGATGTACCAGAAGCGGTCGGCCGTCCAGTCGACCGACTCGCCGAAGGGCAGGGTCTCGCGCGGACCCTGGGCGTAGGAGAAGCCCAGCCGCGTACGCTGCGCCTGGGGGTCGTAGATCGGTGTGATCTTGAAGGTGCGCTCCCGGCCGCCGCGCTCGACGACCACGGTGGCCGGCTCGGCCGCCTCACAGCCGCGGGTGGGCTTGCCCGGGCACTTGTGGCCGGCCACCTGCTTCGAGAGCACGGCCGGGTCGCCACGCTTGCCGTCGACCGCGATCAGCTTGTCGCCGGGCTTGAGCAGCGGCGCTGCGGGATAGCCCTTCTCGACCACGCCGACCTTGCTGGACTGCGTGTTGGCGCCGATCAGGAAGATGAAGACGAACATCAGCACGAAGGCCAGGACCAGGTTCATCGCCGGTCCGGCCGCTATCACCACGATCCGCTTCCACACCGGCTGGGCGTAGTAGGCACGCGTGCGGACCTCGTCGGGCAGGTCCTCCGACGGGTTCATGCCGCTGATCTTCACGTAGCCGCCCGCCGGGATCGCCCCGATCGCGTACTCGGTCTCGCCGCGCTTGCGGCTGAACAGCGTGGGCGGGAAGAACAGGGAGAACTTCTCGACCCTCATACCTACCGACTTGGCGGCCCAGAAGTGTCCCAGCTCGTGAAGGATCACGAGCACGGCGAAGCCGGCGAACGCCAAAAAGGCGCTGAGGGCGGTCACGCCGCCACTCCTCGGGCGATCTCCCGGGCCTCGTTGTCCGCCGCGTAGAGGTCGGAGAACCCGCGCACGGGCCGGGCCGGGAGCTCCGCCAGGGTCGACTCGATCACCCTGGCGATGCCCGGAAAGGACAGCTCGCCGCGCAGGAAGGCGTGGACGGCCACCTCGTTGGCCGCGTTGAGCACGCACGGCGCCGTGCCGCCTGCCGCGGCGGCCTCGCGGGCCAAACGCAGACACGCGAAGGTCTCGCTGTCGGGCGCCTCGAAGGTCAGCGCTCCGAGCTCGACCAGGTCGAGCCGCGGGACCGGCACGTCGGCGCGATCGGGGTGGTGAAGGGCGTAGGAGATCGGGACCTGCATGTCCGGGTAGCCCAGGTGGGCCAGCGACGCGCCGTCGTTGAGCTGTACGAACGCGTGAACGATCGACTGGGGATGCACCACCACGTCGATGCGCTCGTAGGGAACGCCGAACAGGTGATGGGCTTCGATCAGCTCCAGCCCCTTGTTCATGAGGGTCGCGGAGTCGATCGTGATCTTCCCCCCCATGTCCCAGGTGGGATGGGCCAGCGCCTCCTCGCGCGTCACGTCGTCGAGGTCGGTGCGCCCGCGGAAGGGACCACCGCTGGCGGTGAGCACGAGGCGGTCGACCGTCCCCGGCCTCTCTCCGGCTATCAGCTGCGCCAGCGCGGAATGCTCGGAGTCGACGGGGATGAGCTGGGCTCCGGTGGCCTCGGCCAGCGCCGTCACCAGCTCGCCGCCGACCACCAGCGACTCCTTGTTGGCCAGGGCGAGGTCGATCCCCTCACCCAAGGCGGCCACGGTCGGCCCCAGCCCGGCGGAGCCCACGAGCGCGTTGAGCACCAGGTCGCAGGCGCCCTCGGTGATCAGCTCGACCAGGCCCTCCGGGCCGCTGAGCACCGTTCGGCCGGAGTGCTCGGCCGCGCGTGCGGCGGCGTCGGGGTCGGCCAGCGCGATCGGCTCGACACCGAAGCGCGTCGCCTGTTCGAGCAGCTGCTCCCAGCTCGACAGCGCTGCCAGCCCCACGACCTCGAGATCGCCGGAGCGCTCGATCACGTCGAGCGCCTGCGTGCCGATCGAGCCGGTCGAGCCGACGATGAGAACTCTGCGCACTCGTTTGAGTGTAGGAGGCGCCTGAGATCAGGCTCGAAGGGCTGCGGCGAGCTGGCCGGCCACCGCCGCGAGCAGTTGGGCATCCACCTGGTCGAAGGCGCCCGGGCAGCAGTCCTGGACGGTGATGGCGCCCCAGGGCCGCTCGTCGATCTCGATCGGCACGTCGAGTTCGGAGCACACCTCGCGCGTGGTGGGGGTCGAGAAGTAGTCGGGCTCCGCGGTCACGTCACCGACCAGAACGGCGCGTCGCTCTCGCAGGCAGCGACCCACGAGCCCGCGGTTCGCCGGCTGCTCGAAGCCGATGAATTCCTCCTGGGCGAACAGGCCCAAACCCGCCGCCATGTCCAGGATCCGGAACCCCCCGCGGCCGGTGTACGGGCGCAACTGCATCACCCCGACGGCGCTGACCCTCATCGCCGCATAGAGTTCCTCCGCCGTCGCGGAGACCATCGCCGTGGCGCGGGTGGCGTCCGCCAGGCGTGCCGCGAGCGTGCCCGTGAGGGCGACCTGTCGACTCCGGCGCGCGAGCAGGGCGGCCCCCGCCCTCTCGGCCGGGCGGGGCGGCAGCGCCGATCGCATCAGCAGCCCGCATTCCAGCAACGCCTCCTCGAATGAGTCGGACCGCTCGTCGGCGTATATCTCCAGCACCCAGGTGAAGTCGTGGTCCGCGGCCGCCGCAACGATCACGCACTCTCGTCCATAGTCCTCCAGAAGCGCGCGCTCGGCCCGATCGGCATCCCCATCGCTCACCCGGGTCACGAAGACCCCGGCGCCGGCCTCGACCAGCCGGGCCGTGGCGGGATACTCGGCGAGCGCATAGACGTCCATGCCCGGCTCGAGATGCAGCCCCTGCAGGCGCTGATCACGGCCGTCGGCGAACGACACGGTGTGGATCTCCTCACCGCCAACCGGTACGCAGGAGATCGCCCACGCTGCGGCGTCCAGCGCCTCGGAGAGCGCCATCGCCACCGCCTCGATGCGCTCGAGCGCCCCCTCCGCGGCCAGGTCGCCGTCGAAGCGCGCTCCTATCTCGTGGATCGCGTCGCGCAGCCGAGCGGGCAGATCGCGCCGCAGCGAGCGGCGGTCGGCGCGGGCGGCCGGGGCCGGCGCGTGAGAGCCGGCCGTGAAGATCTGGCCCCCGCCGTTGCGCTTGGCCCGGTACAGGGCGCCGTCGGCGGCGCGCAGCAGCGCGGCGGGCGTCGAGACCGCCGTCCCGTGGGCGGCCGCTCCGAATGAGACGAGGATGCTCTCACCGGGTCTCGTGAGTGCCTGCAGGCTGTCCGCGGCTATCGCACGGGCGTCGGCGAGAGTGCCGCCCTCGATGACGACGCAGAACTCGTCGCCCGCCAGACGGCCCACCAGGCTGCCGGGCCTGGTGGCGGCGGCCGCCACGAGGGCTTCGCCCACGTGCCGCAGCGCGCGGTCACCGGCTGCGTGCCCGGCGGCGTCGTTGATCGCCTTGAGCTCGTCCACATCGCAAAGGAGCAGGGCGAGGTCGCCCCCGCGCTCGGCTGCGCGGATCACGGCACGCTCGAGGCGTTCCTCGAGTGCCCGGCGGTTGGCCAGCCCGGTGAGCGGATCCTCGTAGGCGAGACGCGAGACCCGCATGAAGAGCTCGGCTCGACCGATCGCCAGTGCGAGCTGTCCGGCCACGGCCTCGAGGAAGCGCACGTCCTCGCCGCGAAAGCGAGGCTGGCCGGGCGCCGTGGTCGCGTAGACCTCGCCCCAGGTCAGGTCTTCGACGAGGATCGGCACCCCGACGTCGGATTCCTTGCCCAGCCGCTCCAGGCGCGCGGCGCACGACGGCTCGAGGTCAGGATCGTCCACCGCGTTGAAGTAGGCGACTCCTTCGTGGAGCAGCCGCCGGCCGACGGAGTCGTCGCTCAGCGGATAGGTCTCGTCGGTGGGGTAGCGCTCCTCGCCGGGACCCAAGTCGCCGACGTTGATGATCGTCCGCAGCACGTTCCGCTCGCGCTCCCAGCGGCTCACCGACAGGGAGGCGGCGTTCACCGCCGCCAGCGCCTCCTCGGCCGCCACCTCCAGGACCTCCTCGATCTCGTGCGTCCCCGCCGCCGCGGCCGCCACTCGCAGCAGCGCGTCGCCCTCGCGCTCCGGCGGGGTGCTCACAGCAGCCGAGATCACCCGAGCGGGCTCCACCAGTTCAACATCGGCCGTCCGAGCGAGGGGCTTGAGAGAATGTGCGTGCCTTTGCGCTTCGGCATCTTCTACGAACACCAGAACCCCCGTCCGTGGCGCGAGGAGCGCTCCGAGCATCGCCTGCTCAAGGATGCGCTGGAACAGGTCGAGCTGGCCGACCGCGTGGGCTTCGACTGCGTGTGGGAGGTCGAGCACCACTTCCTCGAGGAGTACAGCCACTCCTCGGCGCCGGAGGTCTTCCTGGCCGCCGCCGCGGCGCGCACGCAGCGCATCCGGCTGGGGCACGGGATCGTGCAGATCCCGCCGGCGGTCAACCACCCGGCGCGGGTTGCCGAGCGAGTGGCCACGCTCGACCTGATCTCCGACGGACGCGTGGAGTTCGGCACCGGCGAGTCCTCTTCCGCCGCTGAGCTGGGTGGCTTCCTGATCGACCGCACGCGCAAGCGCGAGATGTGGGAGGACGCCATCGAGGCGATCGCGCGCATGTTCGTCGAGGAGCCCTTCGCGGGCTGGCAGAGCGAGTTCTGGAAGATGCCGGTGCGCAACGTCGTGCCCAAGCCCCTTCAGCGGCCGCACCCGCCTCTGTGGGTGGCGTGCAGCCGCCGCGAGACGATCCACATGGCGGCGCGCAAGGGAATCGGCGCGCTCTCATTCTCCTTTGTAGAGCCGGAGGACGCCGGCCGCTGGGTCGCGGACTACTACTCGATCCTAGACTCCGAGGAGTGCGTGCCGGCCG
>Ga0307318_10000408_pt1 | contig 14146 bp, 15 predicted proteins | sample ER_DNA_367_FD_194500 | JGI IMG/M metagenome (GOLD analysis project Ga0307318, IMG submission 194500) | Bulk soil microbial communities from the East River watershed near Crested Butte, Colorado, United States - ER_DNA_367 | ecosystem: Environmental > Terrestrial > Soil > Floodplain | place...
GATGCGGATCTGCGTGGCCGTCAGGGCCGCCGAGGCGGCAGCGGGCAGGGCGCAGGCAACCCCGAGGGCCAGCACCGCGACGAGCAGACACCGTCTCACAGAACCAGCAAAGCACCTCGCGTGCTCCGGCTCAAGGAAGTTCGTCAAGTCCTAACCGGCGCCGGAAGGCCAGCACGCGGCGCACGTGCTCGTCGAGAAGCCCGCGGCGCGCAAGCGGCACGAGCGCCTTGATCACTCTGGCGGCGTCCGGGCCGTTCGTGAGCAGAACTAGGTCGACACCGGCCCGGACGGCCCGCTTGGCCGACGGGACAGCTGGCTCGCTCCCGAAGACGGACACCGAGTCCGTGATCGCGACTCCGTCGAACCCGAGGCGGCGCAGGAGCCGGTAGGTCGCCGGAGTGAAGGACGCTCTGCGCTCGAGGCCGAAGCGCCGGTAGAACGCGTGCCCGACCATCACGCACGTCGCTCCATCCGCGACGGCGTTCCGGAAGGCTCGGAGCTCCGCAGGCATGAGGCGTGCCTGCACGTGCGGATCTTCGTCGGTCGAGATCCGCGCAGATCCGAGACCGGGGAAATGCTTCGGGCACGCGACCGTGCCGCCCGCTTCCAGCCCGCGCGCGAAGGCAAGGCCTTCGGCCGGTTCCGCGAAATGCCGCGAGCCGAGCGGCCCTCCGGCGAGATCGAGGACGGGCGCCAGGTCGACGTCCACGCTGGCGCGCTCGAGGGCCTTGCCGGTCGCCCTCCCGGCGACGAGCGCCTCCTTTGGGCTTTGGAACGACGCGGCGGGAGCTGCGGGCGGCAGCTCGTCGAAGCTGCTTGCACTCCCACCCTCCTGGTCGACGAAGACGAGCGCACGGCGCGGGCGCGGCTCGCTTCGGCTCCAGTCCTGGACGATCACTCCGGCGACACCCTTCGGCGCCGGCAGGCCCGACACCACGACGAGGGCGGCCTTCTGCCTTGGCGTGAGAGTCGAGACCTGGCTCGTCTGGGGCGGAGCCCCGCCGGAAAGGAGTGCGGCGGCGGCCTGGAAGAGCGCGGCGAGACCCACGCGACTTAGACTAGGCGACGTGGATTTCGAGCTCACGCCAGAGCAGCGAGAGGTGCAGGCGACCGTCCGCCAGTTCGTGGACGAGCGCGTGCTGCCGAACGCGATCGAGAACGACATCAACCACCACCTGGACATGAACGCGATCGCGGGCATGGGCGAGCTCGGTCTGCTCGGCATCGTCATCCCAGAGGAATACGGCGGCGCGGGGCTCGATTTCGTGTCCGAGGCACTCGTCTGCGAGGAGATCGAGCGCGGCGAGGCGGCCTTCCGGACCCTCATCTCTGTCCATGTCGGACTGAACTCGCTGACGCTCCTCCGCTATGCCGACGAGGGTCAGAAGCAGCGCTACCTCGCGCCTCAGGCGCGCGGCGACAAGCTCGCCTGCTTCGGGCTGACGGAGCCCGCAGCCGGGTCGGACGTTGCCGGAATGCTGACGAACGCCCGCCGCGAGGGCGACACGTACATCCTCAACGGCCAGAAGAACTGGATCTCGTACGCGAGCGTCGCCGACCACGCCCTCGTCTTCGCGAAGACCGATGTCGACGCGAAGCACGGCGGAATCTCGGCATTCATCGTCGAGCGGGAGTGGCCGGGCGTGACGACCGCGGACACCGAGCACAAGCTCGGCATCTGGGCAGGATCCACCGGCGAGCTCTTCTTCGAGAACGTCGAGGTACCCGCCGAGAATCTCGTCGGCGAGGAGGGCCAGGGCTTCGAGATCGCCATGTACGGCCTCGACCAGGGCCGCTTCACCGTCGCCGCGGGCGCATGCGGAGTTATCCGCGCCTGCCTCGAGCAGTCGGTCGCCTACGCGCGGGAGCGCGAGACCTTCGGCCAGCCGATCGGCAAGTACCAGTTCGTCCAGGACATGATCGCGGAGATGGTGCTCGCCTACGAGACGTCGAAGCTCCTCGTCATGCAAGCCGCGTGGCTCAAGGACAAGGGCGTCCGTAACACCCGCGAGACGAGCCTGGCCAAGTGGCATGCGACCGAGTCGGCCTTCCGCGCGGCGCACCTCGCCATCCAGGTGCACGGCGCCTACGGGTACTCCGCCGAGTACGGGATCGAGCGCTACTTCCGCAACGCGCGCGCCCCGATCATCTACGAGGGCACGACCCAGATCCACAAGATGATGCAGGCCGAGCACGCCCTTGGGTACCGCAACCTGAACGGGCGCGACGGCGACATCTCCCCCCTCGCGTCGTGGGGCCCCGCGCTCTTGGCGCGCTAGCCGCCGCGGGGTGCGTCGCGCTCGCCCTCGCTCCGGCGGCCTACGCGCCGCCACGCGCGGGAACGTTCGTCCCCGGCGAGTCGCTCGGAGGTGTCAGGCTGGGGATGACCGAGCAAGAGGTCCTCGCCGCCTGGGGCGACCGGCACGGCGTCTGCAAGGACTGCAAGAGCCCGACCTGGTACTTCAACTACAAGCCCTTCATACCGCAGGGCACGGGGGTCATCTTCGAGAAGGGCAAGGTCGCGCAGGCGTTCACCGTCTGGCGGCCGACTGGTTGGAAGACCCCTGACGGGCTCTTCCTCGCCGCCAACGCCTCCGACGTCGCCCGGATCTACGGCTCCCTCGACAGGCGCCAGTGCGCGCGCTACGAGGCGCTCCTCCTCCCCGGCAACAAGGTGACGAGCGTCTTCTACGTCTTCAGAGACAAGGTCTGGGGCTTCGGGCTCATGAGGCCGGCCGCGTCTCCCTGCCTCTGAGGTCGGCCTCGGCCTCCGCGAGGAGAGCGACGAGCGGGATGACCGCCAGCACCGGGATCGCCACGACCGGCCAGATGACCGCGTAGCCGTCCGTCGAGCGGAAGTAGCTGTGGAAGATGTCGATCGCCGCTCCGGCCGCGAGAGGCCCGATGACGAGCCCGAGCCCCTTCGTGGTCGTCGCAAGGCCCGTGATCGTCCCGCGGTCTCTCGCCGGCATGACCTTGAAGAGGAGAGCCCAGGCGAGCGTCATCACGACTCCGCCCGCCATCGCCACCGGAGCGATTAGCCCGTAGTACCACCAGTGCCAGGTCCGCGCGAAGCCGCCGACGAGGAGCCCGAGTCCGTAGACGACCGAAGCGCCGAGGATGACGTTCCCGACGCCGAACTCGTCGCCGAACTTCCCCGCGGCGAGCGCGGCGAGAACGTAGCCTGCCGCGACGACGCCGAGCACCGTCGACGAGACGTAGAGCGGCTGGTCGAGCCCGTCGATGATGTAGAGGACGACGAAGGTCCGCATCCCCGCGAAGGTCGCCTCCCAGGCCGTGTTGGCGATCAGGAAGCGCCGCACCTGCTTCTCGCGACGGACGACGCGCCACGGCGCCGCAAGGATCGAGCGGAAACGCTCGAAGCGGGTCGGCTCCACGTCCTTCTCGTGGACGAGCACGACCACCGCGCCACGAGACCAGGGTGACCCCGGCGGCGAGAATGAAAGGGAAGGGCTCCCAGACCGAAAGAAGGAAGCCGCCGCCGACGAGCGCGGCGCCGAGCGCGGTCCCGCGCAGGACGTGCTGGACACCCTGGGCCCGGCCGAAGTAGCTGTCCGGCACGAGGTCGGGATAGAGGCCGCGGTAGGGCGGCTCGTAGATGTAGTAGGCGAAGAAGAAGCCGAAGAGGGCGAGCGCCGTCGCCTGGAAGCCCGGCATGAACGGGAGCAGCGCGAGCGAGACCGCCATGGGCACGAGCGCGAGCACCATGAAGGGCCGCCGACGACCGAGCGGGAGATGCGTCGCGTCGCTCATCGGCCCGACGAAGAGCGGCATGAAGAACGCGAAGAGGCCCTCTGCCGCGAGGACCAGCCCGATGAGCGTGGCCGACTGGGTGAACTCGCCGAGGACGGGCGGGAGGTAAGCGGCGACCGTCGTGATCGACCACGCGAGCCCGAAGGCGCCGAGGCCCAGCGACCACATGAGCCCGCGCACGGGAGTCTCGAGCGACTCCTCGACGGCGCGAGGCACGACGTGGAGGCGCGAGGGGTCAGGCACCTGTCTCGACCCCGATGAGAGCCGGGAGCGCGAGCAGGGTCGGGAGGGCGTCCTCGACGTCGGTCTGCCCGTCCCGGTCGACGAGATACGCGCCCATGCCGAGGGCGCGGGCGCCCTCGACGTCGTCCTCGAGGGAATCGCCTACCATCACCGCGGCCTCGGGCGCGACGCCGAGCTCGTCGAGGACGACCATGAAGATCGTCGGACTCGGCTTCACCTTCCCGTGCCGGCCCGACCAGATCCAGGCGTCCACCGGGAGCTTGAAGTGCTCGACGAACGCGCCGAGATCACGGCTCGTGTTGGAGACGAGCCCGATCTTCACGCCCCGCTCGCGGAGAAGGTCCAGGACGGGCAGGACGTCCTCGTAGAGCTCGAAGTTCTCCGACGCGAGCCAGCGGTCGGTGATCGCCTGGGCAACCGAGCGGCACGACTCGCCCTCACCGCCCATCCCGCGGACGATGTCCTCGGTGAAGCGGAGCCAGACCTCCTCGTCGTGCTCGAGCTCGGGGTGCTGCTTCAGGTCGAGGACAGCGGCGGTGCGCGCCTCGGCGTAGCGCTCCGGGTCGAGGTCGAGCCCGAACCGCTTCCCCGCGTCGTGATACCCGCTCGGCCCGAGCAGGGGCCCCGGCTTGGCGAGGGTGAAATCGACGTCGAAGAGGACCGCTTCGACCGTCAAACGCCCGTCGGCGAGCGGTAGGCCGCCGGCTGGCGGTTGGCGAGCGACGGCAGGCGGCGGCGAATGTCCTCCATCCGGCCACGGTCTATTTCGGCCGAGATGACGCAGTCCTCGTCCGGCGCCTCGGCGAGCACGACTCCCCAGGGATCCGCGATCAACGACCGCCCGTAGGCCGCCTTGCCGTCCGCGAAGGAGCCCCACTGGTTCGCCGCCACGACGTAGCACTGGTTCTCCACCGCCCGAGCCCGGAGCAGGAGCTGCCAGTGGTCCTTGCCGGTGAAGAGCGTGAACGCCGCCGGCACGGTGACGACCTCGGCACCCTCGACCGCCAGCACGCGGTAGAGCTCGGGGAAGCGGAGGTCGTAGCAGACGGTCAGCCCGAGCTTCCAGCCCTCGACCTCGGTCGTGACCATGGCCTCGCCTGGCTCCTCGGTCTCCGACTCGCGGTACACCTGGCCCCCGACCTCGACGTCGAACATGTGGATCTTGCGGTAGACGGCCTGGATCTCCCCCTGCGGGTCGAACACGACGCAGGTATTCGAGAGCTTCTCCCTGCCCTCGCGCCGCTCGACGATCGACCCGCCGACGAGAGTGACGCCATGCGTTCGCGCCCAGCCGCTCATGGCCTCGACGGTCTCACCGTCCTCGAGGCCCTCGGCCAGTCCGCGCATCATCTCGGGCGGGCCGATCCCCGTCCATTTCTCCGGGAGGACGACCAGGTCGGCACCGGTCGCCGCCGCGCGGGCGACGAGGCCCTCCGCGCGCTCGATGTTCTCCGCCTTCACGTCAGTGGAGCTCAGCTGGACACACGCCACGCGAAGCCGGTCGGACATGGGCTCAGGATAGCCTGGGAAGGCGAATGCGCACTCCCGCAGAGATTCTGGCCGAGGCGAGGACGATCGCCCTCGTCGGCGCATCGCCGAGGCCCGAAAGACCGAGCAACGGCGTCATGCGCTACCTGCTCGCCCAGGGCTACAGGGTGATTCCGGTGCGCCCGCACCGCACGGAGATCCTCGGGATCCCCTGTGTGGACTCGGTCGCGGACATCGAGGAGCCGGTCGACCTCGTCGACGTCTTCCGCCGCCCCGACTTCTGCCCCGACGTGGCCGAGCAGGCGGCCGCGGCAGGCGCGAAGGCGCTCTGGCTGCAGCTCGGCATCGTCTCGCCCGAGGCGCGGGCCATCGCAGAGCGGGCCGGGATGGACTACGTCGAGAACGCGTGCACTGCGATCGTCCACCGGCTTCTGTAACGAGTTCGAGGCACGCGCCTGCCTTGCTCCCGCCGCGCTCTAGCGCTTGACCTCGAAGGCGCCGATGTCGCAGCGGTTGCCCTGCGGGCGCTTTACTCCGCGCTGATCCTTGCCGACGGCGCAATGAGCGGACGGAATCGCGTTGATCGTAGGACTGGACGCGAGAAGCGAGATCGTCTCGGTCGGGCCGCCATGCTTGCCCAACGTCCCGAGCTTCGCGCCCTTGTTGACGATGTCCGAGGGCAGCGGTGTGATCATGCAGCCGCCCTTCTTGGAGATGAGGTTGTGCCCGGCGGAGTCGACGCTCCCCGCGCAGTTGGGGCCGGTAGACGCGGTGTTCGCGGCCAGGATCGTCGCCTGCAAGGACGTCGTGCCAGTCTCCTTGTAGAGGCCTCCACCGAGCTTCGCGCTGTTTCGCGCCATCGTTGCGTTCACGATATTCAGAAGGTTTTCGGAGGAGTTGACCCCGCCGCCTCGCGACGTGTTGCCAGTCGCCCGGTTCGCGGAAACGGTTGAGTTCCTGAGGAAGCCGCTCGGCCCCCCGTCGACCCGGATGCCGCCGCCGAGTGCCTGGCCGTTCGGTGCGCTCGCCTCGTTCCGGCTCACGGTGGAGTTGGCCATGCGAAGCCCCCCGGAAGAGATGTCGAGCCCGCCCCCCGTCGCCGTGCGGATTCCGCCGTCAACCGCGCCGGCCGTGTTTGCGTCGAACGTCGACGTCTTCGCGTCGACCAGCCCTTGCACCTCGAGGCCACCGCCCGCAGCCGTGGAGCTGCTCGTGCCGTGGCTATCCGCGCTGTTCGAAGAAACCCGAACGCGGTCGAGCACGAACTCGAGCCCAGAGATCAGCGTGCCTCCTCCCCCGGACGCGGAGGTGTCGCCGGTCGACTCGGCATGAGTGGTGTTACCCATCCATCTGATGCGCTTGAAGTCCCCGCCGTCGAAATCCGCGTAGATGCCGCCGCCGCGCGCCTCGGCCAATGTGCCTCCAGTCTCCGCCGAGGCTCGGTTGGCCTCGAACTTCGAACCTTCGAAGGTGACCAGCCCGCCGTTGTTGAGATAGATGCCGCCGCCCTGGGCCGTGACCCCGCCGCCGGTCGAGCTGACCCGGGCGAGGTTCCCGGTGAGGGTCGAGCCCTTGATCACGGGGGTCGAGGAGTCCAGGAACAAGCCGCCACCTTGCGCCAACCCGTTCGTGCCGGTCGGGAACGTCACGGCTCGGTTGTTGCGGATGGTCGAATCGACGATCTTCAGGCCCCCCGACCGGTAGATCCCGCCGGCGGCCACGACTCCGCTTCCCGACTGGGTCGTCTTGGCGATGTTGTTCTCGATCAAGGAGTGGAGGATCACGAGCGACTCGCCGTTCGAGAAGATTCCTGCGCCGGTCGCGATCGCTCCCGCGACGCCCGTTGTGTGGAGCCGGTTTCCCGAGACGGTGACATGGCGCAACGTGAGCGCTCCGGCGGAGTGGTAGATCCCTCCTCCGTCAGCGGTGTTCCCCGTCAGAAGGCCCCCGGTCACCCTCAGATGCGAGAGCAGCACCGGGCCGTCGATGATCGTCAGGACGGTTCCGGCCTTCTCGCCGTCGAGAATCGCGTTTGGATCACCGACGAGCTTCAACGACTTGTTGATGGTGAACTGGCCCTTGCACGTGCCTTTGATCTGCAGCGTCGAGTCCGGATCGACGTTGTCGATCTTCTTCTGCAGGTTCCCGTGCACGCAGTTGACCGTGATCACGGCCGCGCCGGCTGTCCCCGCCCAGAACAGGGCAATCCCCACCGCACATCCCAGAACCACTCCCCGCATGGACGCGGATTGTCCCTCGCCCTCGTAAGGGTTGCAACCGCGCGCCCCGAACCAGCTAGGCGGTGTCCCTCGTCCGCTCCTCCTCCGGAATGAGCTTCACGACGAAGTAGAGGATCGCGGCGAGGAAGACGAGCGCCTGCTCGACGTTCATGAGGATCCCGCCGAAGTTTTGGTCCCGCACTGCGGAAATCCCCCAGAGGCGCGGCGCGTCCGCGTAAAAGTCGTAGAACGGTGTGGAGGCGAAAGTCAGCCCGAGCCCGAGGAACGTCGCGCCGACGAACGCCGCTCCGAGATAGCCGATCTTGGTGGGCGCCCCGGTGTCGACCGGCTCGTCGGCGAGCACGGGCCACCAGAAGACAAACCCCATGGCGATGAGCAGCAGGTGCTCGACGTTCAGGGTCCACGCGTGCTCGAGCGCGAAGTCGTAGAAGAGTGCCAGGTGGATCGCGTACCAGCCGACAAGCCAGACCGGCAACGCGATCCGCGGGCGCGTAAGCACGGCGAACGGCTTCCCACCGGCAAGGGCGACTGAGGCGCGCATCGCCGGAGTCAGCCCGAGGATGAGAAGAGGCGGCGCCCAGTCGGCGATCATCACGTTCTGGAGCAGGTGGAAGAGGAGGAGGTAGTTGGCGGCGATCGTCTCCAGGGGCGAGTTGAGCGCGCCGGCGATCAGCAGGAGGCCGACGGAGAAGAGGACGATCCGCCAAAGCGGGGGCCGCTCGGCCCGTGCAGCACGCAAGTAGAGGACAGCCGCCACTGCCGCGAGCGCCAGGAACAGCGGCTCGAAGGTGAACGAGGAGGGCGCGGGGCTCACGCCGCGACGCGCCGGTCGTCCTCGGCGGGACGGAAGAGCCGGCGGTGCTGGGCGATGAGCGTGAGGGCGACGAACGTCCCGAGCGTGAGGAGTTGCTCACCCATCATCACGAGGCCGGCGAACCGCTGGTCCTCGAGCGGGGAGAGCCCCAGGAGCCGCTCCGGCTGCTCGGCGTAGCTCCCGTAGAGCGGCCGCATGGCGAAGATGAGGACGTCGGCAAGGATCTGCCCGGCGGCGAAGAGCCCGACCGCGAGAGCGAGCTTCCCGGCGAGGCTCAGCTCGCGGCGGCGGGCAGGGTCGACGAGCTGGATCCAGACGAGCATCCCGACGACGACGAACGAGAGGTGCTCGACGTCGTGCACGACCTGATGGGTGAGCGTGTAGTCGTAGGCCGCGGGCACGTGCCAGGCCGCGATCACGATCGCCCAGAGCACGAATGCGACTTTCGGGTTGAGCAGGAAGCGGAGACCCGAGCGCAGCCAGCCCAGCCGCGCGAGCCGGCCTAGGACGACGGATGGGATCAAGAAGAAGGTCAGGGGCCCTCGGAGCGCCACGACTGCGAGCGCGACCGCGAGGTCTCCGATGATGACGTGCTGGAGCATGTGCGCGGAGAGCAGGTACTCCTCGCCGACGTAGTCGAGCGGCGAGACCAGCGCCAGCGTCCCGAGCGTGACCGCGAGCGCGAAGAGCGCGGCGCGGTCCCAGCCCGCATGGTCCTTCCGACCCCGCCGCCGAAGCCGGACGAACGCCTGCCCGAACAGCGCCAGCGCCAACGCAGACCCTGCGAGGACGGCGACCGGCGCCTCCCAGGCGGAGGCGATTGTCTCGTGATGGCCGGCGTGCGCGAGGATCAAGGAGCCGCGAGCACCTGGCCCAGCACCCAGAGCCCTGTGAAGGTGTACCCCACCATCAGGAGTATGAGCGGGACCTGCGCCATCACGGCGCGGCGCGCGTTCACGTGCACCCCGAGCGAGACGCGGTGGGCCTCGAACACGGCGACAACGTGGCCCCACACGATCAGGGCGACCTGGATGTACCAGACGAGCGAGCCCGGCACTCCCGTCCACGGCGTCGCGTCCGGCACCCACTCGCGGCCAAAGGGATCGGCCACCGCGGCCCACGTGAACTGGCTCGCGTACACGAGGTAGAGGAAGTAGTGCGAGACGAAGTAGACGGCCGCGATCGGGATCAGCGTGGGCGCATAGCGGCGTGCGGCATCGGTGACCGAGGTCGCCTCGAGCCGGGAAACCGCGGTGACGACGAGGAGGAATGCGAGCGCGAAGGCGCCGACGACGCCGATCATGATGAGCGAGTCGAGCAGGGTCTCGTGCACAGCCAGCCAGGTCGAGCGGTCGAGGAACCAGCTCTCGAGATCCACGTACTTCTGCGTCTGCGAGAAGCCGTCGTAGACGACCGTGGCGAGAAGCGCGAGCACAAAGGTGCCCCCTCCTGTGCCGAGCATCGGCTCGCGCCGCACCCCCGAGCCGTACGTGCGAAGGCGCATGCCGCGCTCTTCCGGATCGGCGTCGAGCCAGCAGGACGGGCAGTTGACGCGCTCCTCCTCGACGCAGCGGTTCGCTCTGCAGACGCCCGCCGGGCGGCGTACGTACAGCTCGACCGGGGCGAAGCGCACGAGCGTCCGCGCGACGACGGTGAAGAGCTCGCCGCGGGCGAGCCAGACCTCCGTCCCGAACACAGCCATCGCGACCAGCTGGAGCGCGAGGTAGGCGAGGATGATGATGGTGAGAGTGAGCGGCTTCTTGGCCGGGTCCCAGACAAGCTCCATCCAGCTCCAGAGGAGGACGAGCGCCGTCGCAGGCCAGAGACCGAGCCGCTCCGGATAACGGACGGCGCCGGCTCCGCGAAAGGCAAGGGCGCGCTCGAGCGCGCGGCCGGCCGCCGAGAGCGGGCTGACGAAGTCCCACGCGTTCCCCACGAGCGCGGTCACGATCCCGAGCCCGACCCAGAAGTCGACCCAGATGACGATCGTGGCCGGGTTCTCGAAGAAGTCCTTCGGCCCGAAGAGCCCGCCCACGACGACGTCCACGAGGGCGAGCGTGAAAATGACGAGCCCGATCGGCCCGAGGTGCAGCCGCCGGATCGAGCCGTAGAAGTCGCCACCCGTCCAGGAGGTGTTCGAGCGCACCGCGAACATCGCCGCCGGGGCCGAGGCGAGCACCGCCACGCCCGCCGCGAGGGCGAAGAGCCAGATCGGGAGCGGGAAGCGATAGTCGATCCCCGACACCGCATGAGCCGACGCCGCGCTCGGCACGGCCAACGAGACCGCGACCAAGGAAAGGAGGGCGAGACCTGTCCTGCGAGCGCGTCGCATCGCTACACAGATGGTCTCATAAGTATCGGGGTGCCCGGATTTGAACCGGGGACCTCGCCGACCCGAACGGCGCGCGCTACCAGGCTGCGCTACACCCCGAGGCTCGCATAGCGTAGCTGAGTGCCCCCTCCCCCGACCCGGCACAACCCAGCCGACTGCAAACGGGCGCAGGACGTCGTCCTCGGTCGGCCACATACATTTCATGTATGCAGCCTCCCTGCGTCCTAGTCCAGCGCGGTTTTCGCGCGCCTGGGCAGCACCGTGCCGACGAAGGTGGACACTGAATGGCTTCGCGCGACGAGATCCTGTCCTTTGCAGCCGAGTACCTCGAGCTCGACACCTTTCCCGACTACGGACCGATGGGCCTCCAGGTCGTCGGCGCGGAGGAGGTCGCCAAGATCGCCTGCGGCGTTTCGGCTTCCCGTGACCTCTTCATTGGAGCTGCCGAGGCAGGCGCGCAGCTGGTGCTCGTCCACCACGGCCTTTTCTGGGACAAGGACTCGCGCGTCGTCGATCGCGTCCTGCACGGCCGGCTGAAGACGCTCTTCGACTACGACCTCACCCTCGCGGCCTACCATCTCGCGCTCGACGCGCACCCCGAGATCGGGAACAACGCCCTCCTCGCCGCCGAGCTCGGCGTCGAGACCGAGCAGAGGTTCACTCCGTGGGGCTACGGCGGGAAGCTTGCGGCACCCGTCCTCATGAGCGACTTCTCCACGCTCGTGCAGGAGAAGCTCGAGCGGATGCCGCTTGTCTTCTCGTACGGGCCCGAGGAGATCGAGCGCGTTGCCGTCCTAACGGGTGGAGCGGCGCGCTACGTCGACCAGGCCGCCGCGGAGGGCTACGACTGCTTCGTGACCGGTGAGGCCGACGAGCCGACGAAGCACGCCGCGAAGGAGGCCGGCATCCACTTCGTCGCGGGCGGCCACTACGCCACCGAGACCCTAGGCGTCCGCGCGCTCGCGGCGAAGCTGGCGGACGAGTTCGGTCTCCAGTGGGAGTTCGTCGACCTCCCCAATCCCGTCTAGAAACCCTTCGAGAACCGCCGCACACGGCCCTGGGAGCTCGCCGACCACGAGATGGCCGGCCGCGGGCAGGACACGGATGGGCGCCCGCAGCCGCCGCGCGTACTCGAAGCCGTCTGCGAGTGGCACGAGCCGGTCGCGCGCGCCCCAGACGAGAATGGCTGGGCAGCGGACGCGGTCGAGGTCGGGACGGGGATCGTCTCCGAGCAGGGCGCGGCCCGCGCTCCCGACGTCGGTGTGCTGCGAGGGGCCTTCGAGGAAGCCGAGCACCGCGTCGGGGTCGAGGGACTCGGGATCGGCCGCCCCCCAAAGGCCGAAGGGCAGCCAGCGAAGCCGTGGCCTCCGCGCGAACGTGCCCCGGAAGCGTGTCATCACCTGCGCGGGACGAAGGGCTGCGGTGACGGCAAGCCAGATCTCCGCGCGGCGCGTCGTCGAGACGATGCCCGCCGGCGCGACGAGCGCGAGCGCGGTCACGTCCTCGGGCTCCTCGACGGCCAGCCGGAGCGCGACGACGCCTCCCATGGAGTAGCCGAGCACGGCGCCGGGGAGCATTCGCTCGAGCTCGGCGACCTTGTGGACGTGGCGCGAGTACGTGGCGATGCCCTCGACGTGCTCGAACGGCTCGGAGAGCCCGTGACCCGGCAGGTCGGGAATCAGGATGCGCCGCCTCTGCGCGAGAATCGGCGCGAGCTTCGTGAAGTTGACCGCGGCACCCCCGAGCCCGTGGACCATCGTGAGCGGCGGCCCCTCGCCGCCGAGGAAGTAGCGCGTTCGAACGCCGTCGATTTCCGCAAAGTGCGGGCAGAATCCCCGAAGGAGCGTTGCCTCGTTCACGAAGGAAAAGTATCCTTCGTGCATGGACTTGGAAGGGGTGCGGAGCCTTTGAGCCGCTCCGCTCATATGGAAGGACTGACCTAGCCCGCCCGGCCGCGCGCCGTTAGCGGGCTTTTTTGTGGGGCAAGGATCGAAAGGAGACGACATGGCGAATCACCTAACGCCTGAGGAGCTGTCGAAGGAGCTGGGTCTCGATCGAGACGAGGTCATCCGGGTCTGCATCGAGGAGGCCATCCCGATCTATCAGGGCAAGATCGACAAGAGCCTCTTCCAGGCTCAGCTCGAGGCGTCGGGTGCCAGCCGGGCGTCTGCGGCCTAAGACCTAACCGCTCAACAGCAATGCCCGGGGGATCTAGGAGTCGGCCCCGAATCCCTGGATTCTCCCACCGCCCATATGTTCCCGGGGAATCGGCGCGCTAGCGGGCGGCGGCGCGCCTCTTGGCGGGCGCCTTCGCGGCGGACTTCTTGGCCTTCGGCTCCGCCCCCGGCTTGTCCTTCCGCGCCTGGGCGACGCTCTGCTTGAGCGCCTCCATGAGGTCGACCACGGGCGCCTCCTTGGCCGGCTCGGGAGCGACGATCTCCTTGCCCTCGAGTTTCGCCTCCAGCATGGCGCGAAGGTCGTTCCGGTACTCGTTCTGGTACTCCTCCGGGTCGAAGTCCCCGACGAGGCTCTCGACCAGCTGCCTGGCCATGTCGAGCTCGGGGCCCTTGACGTCGATCTCGCCCACGGAGGAATCGATCTCCTCGCGAGCACGCACGTCCTCGGCGTAATACAGGGTCTCGAGCGCCAGCGAGTCGCCGAGCGGGCGAATGAGGCAGAGATTTTCCTTACCCCAGAGCACGAACTTGCCGACCGCGGCCATCTTCGCGTCCTGCATGGCCCGTAGAAGGAGGACATACGGACGCCGCTGCGCCTCGGCATCGGCCGGCGCGAGGTAGTAGGCACGGTCGAAGTAGATGGGGTCGACCTGCTCGATCGGGACGAAGCGGAGGATGTCGATCGACTGCGAGCGCTGGAGCGCGACCGCCTCGAGGTCGGATTCCTCGATCATCACGAACTGGCCCTTGGCGAACTCCCAGCCCTTGACGAGCTCATCGGCCTCGACGTCGCGCTCGTGGAACGGGCAATAGCGCTTCTGCTTGATCGGCGTCCCGCACTCGCGATGAAGGGTGCGGAAGGACGTGTCTTTGCGCTGCTGGGCGACCGCCAACCCGATCGGGATGTTGACGAGGCCGAAGTTGATGGATCCGTTCCAGATCGTCCGCATAGGTGTCAAAGCCTAGCCGAGGGGCCTCCTACATTCTCCGCCCCGCGCCGCAACCCTTCCCGCGCCCGACCGTTAAACGACGGGCGGGCGACAAGGTAGCGGTATCGCCTCGGTGAGGCGAAGTCCGC
>Ga0307318_10000409_pt1 | contig 14120 bp, 10 predicted proteins | sample ER_DNA_367_FD_194500 | JGI IMG/M metagenome (GOLD analysis project Ga0307318, IMG submission 194500) | Bulk soil microbial communities from the East River watershed near Crested Butte, Colorado, United States - ER_DNA_367 | ecosystem: Environmental > Terrestrial > Soil > Floodplain | place...
CGCCGGTGCAGGACTCGCCGTCGCCGAGGACCGCGAACGACACCCCCGCCGTGTGCAGCAGCTCCGCGACGGCGCGCGTGGTCCGCTTCGCGCGGTCCTCCAACGCACCGGCGCAGCCGACCCAGAACAGGTAGTCGACCTCGCTGAGGGACTCCACCTCGGCGCCGACGACCGGCACATCGAACGGCAAGTCCTTGGCCCAGTCCAGCCGCATCCGCGGCGCCATCCCCCACGGGTTGGCGTTCTTCTCCAAGTTCTTGAACAGCCCGTTCAGCTCGGCCGGGAATGCCGACTCGATGAGCACCTGGTAGCGGCGCATGTCGACGATCTCGTCGACGTGCTCGATGTCGACCGGGCACTGCTCCACGCACGCCCCGCAGGTGACGCACGACCACAGCACGTCCTCGTCGATGACGGCGCCCCCGTCACCGCCGCCCAACGGCCGGTATGCGTCCAACGGCGACCCAGATCCGTCACCAGACGCATACCCGGTCGCCCCGACCAGGGAGCCGACCTCGGCCGCCGCCCGCGACTCCTCGCTCACCTCGTCGCGGGTCTCGTCGGTCGCCAGCAGCCAGGGCGCCTTGGCGAAGGCGTGGTCGCGCAGCCCCATCACCAACAGCTTGGGCGACAGCGGCTTGTCGGTGTTCCAGGCCGGGCACTGGGACTGGCAGCGCCCGCACTCGGTACAGGTGGAGAAGTCCAGCAGGCCCTTCCAGGTGAAGTCCTCGACCTTGCCCACCCCGAGCGCGGCGTCCTCGTCCAGGTCCTCGATCTGCTCGAAGTCGATCGGCTGGCCGCCCACCTTGATCGGCTGAAGCGCGCCCAGCGAAGTCCGCCCGTCGGCGTTCCGCTTCGCCCAGATGTTGACGAAAGCCAGGAACCGGTGCCACGCCACGCCCATCGTCGGGGTCAGCGAGATCGTGATCATCCAGGCGAACGAGATGAGGATCTTCACCGCCGCCACGGCCACGATCCAGGTCTCCAGCGACTCCACCGACAGGCCGGAGAACAGCGAACCGATCCACCCGGTCAACGGAAAGTGCACCCAGGTGTCCTGGCCGGTACCCAGCCGGCCGGCCAACGCGTACTCCAGCCCCCGCAGCAGCCCGATACAGAAGGTGACCCCGAGGATGGTCAGCTCCACGTAGTAGGCCTGCCACCACGTCGAGCCGAAGAACCGCGACCGCCGGCCCCCGTCACCATCGGAACGCCGCGGATGCCGCAGCTGCCGGATCACCATCAGCACGACGATCGCGACGAACCCGCCCACGCCGAAGATGTCGGTGACCCACTCGTACGCAGGCCACGCCCCGATCAACGGCAACGCCCAGTCCGGGTCCACCAGCTGCCCGAACGCATTCACCAACGTGAAGAACAGCACCCCGAACGCGATCATCGTGAACCAGTGCGCCACCGCCACCACCGGAAGCCGGGCCATCCGGGTATGCCCCAGGAACTCCCGGAACAAGGTCACCCACCGGGCCGCGGGATGGTCGGTCCGGGACTCGGGCTGGCCCAGCCGGAACGTCCGCACGAACCCGTTGATCGCCTGGACGAACAACGCGACCGCGGTCAGTGTCACCGCTCCGCAGACCACCAAGGCGACGATCTGCAGGACGGTCATGATCGGGGAGTCTACTGGCGGGTAAGCGCGCGCTCACCCGCCTGTGACGGCCGTCCCACGACCGGGTGGACGTGCGCCGAGGCGTTGCCTGCGTTTGCCCGGCGAGTGCACGGGCATACCGGCCCCGTGACGAACTCGACATCTGGTGACGGCATCCTCCCGGCGTTCCGACCGCTGCTCCGCCCTCGCTCGAGGAGCCGGTGAAGCCCACGGATCCGCCGCGGCCCAAACGCGACCAGGCCGGTCCGGCCACGGTCACGCCCACCGGCGCGGCGACCGATCTGCCGGCCGAGAGCGTGGCTCAGCAGGGCGCATACCTCACCACCGCGCACGGCCACCGGCTGCGCGACTCCGACCACTCCCTCAAGGCGGGACGCCGCGGTCCGGTCCTCCTGCAGGACCATCACCTGCGCGAGAAGGTCAGTCACTTCGACCACGAGCGGATCCCCGAGCGAGTCGTCCACGCCCGCGGAGCCGCCGCGCACGGCACCTTCGTCGCCAACGGCGCCGCCGAGGGCATCTGCCAGGCGGCGTTCCTCGCCGCGGGCGTCGAGACACCGGTCTTCGTCCGGTTCTCAACGGTGCTCGGATCGCGCGGGTCGATGGACACGGCGCGTGACACCCGCGGGTTCGCGACGCGCTTCTACACGACGCAGGGCAACTACGACCTCGTGGGCAACAACATCCCGGTGTTCTTCATCCAGGACGGCATCAAGTTTCCCGACATCATCCATGCGGCCAAACCCCATCCGGACCGTGAGATCCCGCAGGCGCAGAGCGCCCACGACACGTTCTGGGACTTCGTGTCGCTGCACACTGAGGCGCAGCACCACGCGATCTGGAACATGTCCGACCGCGGGATCCCGCGCTCGTACCGGACGATGGAGGGCTTCGGCGTCCACACGTGGCGGATGGTCAACGCCGACGGCGCGACCTCCCTGGTGAAGTTCCACTGGAAGCCCAAGCAGGGCGTGCACTCCCTGACGTGGGAGGAAGCTCAGCTGGCCGCCGGTCAGGATCCCGACTTCCATCGACGCGACCTCGCCGACGCCATCGAGGCGGGTGCCTTCCCGGAGTGGGACCTCGGGGTCCAGGTGATGCCGGACACCGAGGAGCAGACGTTCGAAGGCATCGACCTGCTCGACGCGACCAAGATCGTGCCCGAGGAGCTGTGCCCGGTGCAGGTCATCGGCACGATGATGTTGCACGCCAATCCCGGGAACTACTTCGCCGAGACGGAGCAAGTGGCGTACAACGTCTCCAACCTCGTCCCCGGCATCGACGTCACCGACGACCCGCTGCTCCACGCGCGACTGTTCTCCTACCTCGACACCCAGATCACCCGGCTGGCCGGGCAGAACTGGCCGCAGATCCCCATCAACCGTGCGCACGCCGACATCAACGACAACCTGCGCGACGGCTACCACCAGAGCGCCGTGCATGCCGGTGTCGCTCCCTACCGGCCCAACTCGCTGGACGGTGGGTGTCCGTTCACCGCGGGCGACGCGGAGGGCGCGTTCATCGACGTCCCGGTTCCGGTCGCGGCCAGCGTCAAGCAGCGCGGCAACCCGGAGTCCTTCGACGACCACTTCAGCCAGGCCGGCCTGTTCTTCCGGTCGCTGGCTCCCGTCGAGCAGGACCACGTCGTCGCGGCGTACGCGTTCGAGCTCAACAAGTGCTGGGACCAAGTCGTGCGGGATCGCCAGCTGCGGGCGCTGGCCAACATCGACGACGACCTCTGCGAGCGCGTCGCGGCCGGCGTCGGCCTACCCGTCCCCGAGGCCTCCGAGGCCCCAACGGCCACCGACACCAGCACGGCGTTGAGCCAGATCGGGCAGACCTGGCCGGTCATGGGCCGGCAGGTGGGCATCGTCGTCGGCGAGGACGTGGATGCGGGCGCGGTCGAGACCGCACAGCGGCAGCTGCGTGCGGCGGGCGTCGTCCCGCTGGTCGTGGCGCCGCACGGTGGTCAGGTCGCGGGTCTCACGGCGCAGCGCACCTTCGCGACGGCGAGCTCGGTGGAGCTGGACGCCGTCCTCGTCGTCGGCCAGGTGCCACCGGCCCCGGACGCGCAGCCGACGGTGGACGCCAAGGCCGGGATGTCCGGCGGGGGGACCGACCCTCGGGTGGTCAAGCTGCTCAACGAGGCCTGGCGCCACGCCAAGCCGATCGGAGTGCTCGGGGACGACGGGTCGGCACTCGAACCGTCCGACGTCGCCGCCGACGGTCTCGGGGTCGTCGAGGGCACCGCGGACGCCGTCGTCGAAGAGCTCCTGGAACTGCTCACCACGCACCGGGTGTGGGACCGCTTCGCTCCCGTCGCGAGTGCGGCGATCCGTAGCTGAGCAGGTCAGCGGTCAGGCCTCGACCGGGTATGCGACACCGGTCGAGGCCGGCCGTGGGGGGGGCGCCGAGACGGTGTGCGGGTCAGGGCAGCTTGTCGCCGCCGGGGCCCATGCCCGTGCTCAAGTCGGCGTGCAGCTTGCCGTCGGGACCGCGGTGAATGGTCTCGGGCAGCTTCTCCGTCCGGCCGGGGACCTTGGGGGAGCTCGACGCGCTGCGCATGGACTGGCTGACGGTCTTCATCGCGTCACCGAGCTTCTCGGTGACGTACGGCGCCGCCTGGTTCTTCACCGCCTGGGTCGCGTCACCGACCCGGTGCTGCACGGGGTCGGACTGCCAGATCCTGGCCGCCTGGCCCTTGATCTGCTCATACCGCTTCCGGCCGGCACGCGCACCGAGGACGTATCCGACCGCTACTCCGACGACGAAGGATGCCTTACCCATGCCGCCAACCCTACGCGGCTCCGGATCCCGCCTGCACGCTGAGACGAACTTGCTAACCGATAACACGATCTTGGACTATGTATAAGCAGACGTGAGTTCTGGCCCCGGAACCCACCCCGAGTGCAAAGGCAGGCCCTTCCGTGCCCATCTACGACGACGTCACCCAGCTGATCGGCAACACGCCGCTGGTGCGCCTCAACCGGATCACCGACGGCGCCAAGGCCACGGTCGCGGCGAAGCTGGAGTTCTACAATCCCGCGAGCTCGGTCAAGGACCGCATCGGCGTCTCGATCATCGACGCGGCGGAGCGCTCCGGCGAGCTCAAGCCGGGCGGCACCATCGTCGAGGCCACCTCCGGCAACACCGGCATCGCGCTCGCGTTCGTCGGCGCGGCCCGGGGCTACAAGGTCGTCCTCACCATGCCCGAGTCGATGTCGAAGGAACGGCGGGCGCTGCTGCGCGCATACGGCGCCGAGCTGGTCCTGACGGATCCCTCCCTCGGCATGAAGGGCGCGGTGGCGAAGTCGGAGGAGGTCGTCCAGGAGCGCCCCGGCGCCATCCTGGCCCGCCAGTTCGCCAACGAGGCGAACCCCGAGATCCACCGCCAGACCACTGCCGAGGAGATCTGGAAGGACACCGACGGCCAGGTCGACATCGTCGTGGCGGGCATCGGCACCGGCGGCACCATCACCGGCGTCGGGCAGGTCCTCAAGTCCCGCAAGCCCGACGTGAAGATGGTCGCCGTCGAGCCCGAGGAGTCGCCGATCCTCAACGGCGGCAAACCCGGACCGCACAAGATCCAGGGCATCGGCGCCAACTTCGTCCCCGAGATCCTCGACACCTCGATCTACGACGAGGTCATCGACGTCAACGCCGAGACGTCGGTGACGTGGGCGCGCCGAGCCGCTACCGAAGAAGGCCTGCTCGTCGGGCTGTCCTCCGGTGCGGCGCTCGCGGCCGCGGTCCAGGTCGCCCAGCGCCCCGAGAACGAGGGCAAGCTCATCGTCGTCGTCATCCCGAGCTTCGGTGAGCGCTACCTCTCGACGATCCTCTTCGAGGGTCTCGTCGACTGAGGACGCGGGTATGCATGTGAGCCGGCCCCGGCCGGGCACCGAGCGGCCCGCCCAGCCCGCCTCCCGATGGCCCGGGCGGATCGCGGCGCTGCGCACGACCGCCGTCGAGGATGTCGACGCCGCGATGGCCCGGGACCCTGCCGCCCGGTCGCGGCTGGAGACGTTCCTGACGTCGCCCGGCCTGCACGCGATCTGGTCGCACCGACTGGCGCACCGACTGTGGGAGCGACCCGCATACAAGCTGCCGGCTCGAATCCTCTCCAACGTCACCCGCACCCTGACCGGCGTCGAGATCCACCCCGGAGCGACGATCGGGCGCCGGTTCTTCATCGACCACGGGATGGGCGTCGTCATCGGCGAGACCGCCATCGTGGGTGACGACGTCATGCTCTACCACGACGTCACTCTCGGCGGCCGGTCCCTCGCCAAGGTCAAGCGGCACCCGACCGTCGGTGACCGAGTGACCATCGGGTCGGGGGCGCGCGTCCTGGGCGACGTGACGCTCGGCGACGACAGCCAGGTCGGCGCGAACTCGGTCGTGACCAGGGACGTCCCGGCCGGCGCGGTGGCGGTCGGCATCCCGGCGCAGATTCGCGAGCCGGTGCCCGGGCTCACTCCCGAGGAGCTGCTCGACGAGAGCCCCGCGATCTGGATCTGAGTGCGCTCAGCTCGCCACGCTCCACGGCGAGCCGAAGCAGACGAACGGCGCCGGGAGGTCGACGTCGCCGTCGACCGCTTCGGCCAATGCGGTCGGGGAGTCGAGTCCCCCAGCCAGTAGCCGGTGGTAGCGCAGCATCGTCTCGTATGCCGTCGTGTCGTCCACGCGGGACACCGCGCTGACAACGGACTTGGTCCCGATGCTCAGCAGGGCGGCGGTGAGCCCGAGCACCTCGCCGCCCGCTCGCGGCGTCGTCAGCCCGAGGTCGCAGGCGGACAGCACGACGTGACCGGCCACCGGCTCGTCCGCAGGCACGTCGTACGCATACAGCGGACCGTCGGCCATGCGGATGCTGGAGAACAGCGGGTTGTCGTGGTTGTGGTGGCCGTGGGCCGCGATGTGGACGAGATCGTTGGCGACGAGGCCTTCGGCGAGTTCGGCCGCACTGCACTGGTGGGAGTCGACGTGGAGGCCGCTCGGCCAGGACGCTGCTACCGCTGCTACCTCAGGATCGGCCAGAGCCAGCCCAGGACCCGCCAGTGCGGCGACCCGGGGTTCGACCACCGGCGGCTGCCGTCCCCGCAACCAGCCGGTCACCGACAGCGCGACGGTGGTCGGGAGGCCGACGCGGTGCGGAAGCAGCGACCACGGCACCGCGGCGAGCGTCCGGGAGGGAATGGCCAGAAGGTTTCCCGTCTTCTTGACGAGATCGGGGAGCAGCAGGCCGTCGAGCTGGTCGAGGTCATGAGACAGCGACGCCGCGATGGCCTTCCGGAGAGGCTCGGGCAGGAGACGACCGGCGAGGGCGTCCAGGTCTGCTCGGACGCGGGCGAGAAGGGCGGCGACCTCCGACCAGGCGCCCAGCTGGACCACCTGGGCCCGCCCTTCGACCACCACCACCGCACCGAGCCGTTGGTCGAGGACGAAGTAGGAGACGAGGTCGGTGAGGCTGCCGACGAGTGCCGGTCGGATTTCGGCGAGTGTGGCGTACCGCTCGGACCGGCCCTCCCCGTGCAGGTGCCACTCCCGTTCCCGAACCGCGCGCTCCAGCACCCGCTGTCGCCGGCGCAGCTGCTCGGGAGCCTGGACCCCTGGCAGGCGACGCACCTCCTCCGCGACGATCCGCAAGCTGGCGAGGAGGTCCGCCAGCTCCGGGTCCTGGGGCGGGGTCACCGCCGTCCGCCGATGTGACATCGCCCGCCACCGCTCCACCGAGTCGAACACGGTTCGCGGGGTGCCGGACTCGACGGCGATCCTCAGGTCGAGCTCGGCGAGCCGGTTCCCGTGAACCGCCATCGCCGTGCGCAGGTCGAGACTGTGGTGCCGGGCCTGCTGGGTCGCCAGCCTGGTGAGACCGGACCGCAGCTCCCGCCGGGCGCCGCGTGGGTCGCCGGCGGCACGGGCCACCCCGGCACGCACCAGGTGGTGGTGCAGCCGTCCGCTCAGCGGATCGGTCGCATTGGACCGGCCGACCTGCCTCAGCAACGCCGTCGCCTCCGCGACATGACCGAGGGCAAGGTTCGCCTCCGCGGCGATGAGGGCCAGCTGACGGTCCATCGTCGCGGTGTCCGACGCCCCGATGGCTTGCCGGATCTCCCGCGCTACGCGGGCCGGACCGCCGCGGGAGTCCAGGAATGCCTGCCATCGGGTGATGTCGGCGCGGGCCTGCCAGTCGGCACTATGCCGCCGACGGAAGTCGCGCCGCGCGCGGGCCGAGTGGGCCTTCGCCTGGACCCAGTCGCCCTGGAGGAGAGCGACCTCGGCCCGGGCCAGCTCGGCCTCCGCGCGGTCCTGATTGGCGCGCTCCCGGCGCAGCAGCTCGGTGGCGCTGGCCAGAGCCTGGTCGGCTTCCTCCAGCAGACCGGCCTCCATCAGCACCCGGGCCCGGTCAAGGAACCAGACGCTGCGCGAGACGTCGGTGTCCAGGGCGTCGGCCAGGGCGAACGCACGCAGCGCCGCGGGGATGTCACCGGCGAGGAATTCGGCGTACCCGAAGTTGTGCTGCGCCTTGAACTCGACCCGCGTCATTCCGAGCTCCGCAGCCAGCCGTGCGCAACTCTCGAGGTCCGCGCGTGCTGACCTCAGGTCACGGCGTAACAGGTGAACGCCGCCACGGTTGAGGAGCAGGATGGGCCGGTCCTCGGGGTCGAGGTACCGCAGCAGGCCGACAGACGCGTCGAGCTCGGCCAGCGAGAGGTCGAGTCGGCCGCTGCGGACGGCGATGAGGCCGCGCAGTTCGTGGACCAGCGCATCGAGATCCCGGCGGCCGCTGAGTGCCGCGGCCGCCGTGGCGGCGTCGAGCGCCATCTCACCCCGCTCCGACCCGTGCATCTCGAACTCCGAGAAGGCTCGGGTCATGAGCAGGCGAGCGCGGGCGTACGACCATGCTTCTCCGTCATCCGGACCCTGTTCCAGCAGCCCGAGCGCGCGTGTCACCAGCCGGGCCCCTCGGGCGGGGTAGCCCGACGCCGTGGCCGACTTCGCCTCGAGCCGGAGGCGCTCGACGCGAGTGAGGAGGTCGGTGCGCGCCGCCGTGTCGCCTCCTCGGTGCGTGGGTCCGGCCGGACGGGACAGGAGTGCTGTCCGTCAGTACAGCACCCTTCAGAGCTCGATGGCGGGGGTGATCACCCGGTTCTCCGTGTCGTCACTCGGGCGGAGGACGAACTGCGCCAGTCCGCGTCCGACGTCCTCGAAGACGAATCGCCCGTTCTCGTCAGCGACGGTGTGATGAGTCGTGTCACCGACCCGGAGCTCGACGTCGAGGCCGCTGCCGGGGGACGCCCACCCGTCGAGGCGCACGCGCGCCGACGAGATGGGGGTGACGGTCACCATCGTCGTCAGCGTCTCACTGGTGAAGGTGATGGTCTGCGCCTTGAGGAGGTTCTCGGAGCGGGCGGCGGCCGGCTCGTGGACCGCCTCGCGCTGCAGCCGGGCGACCTCGGCCTCGAGGTCGTCGAGGGTGATGGCGAACTTGACGCGGTCCAGCAGGCTGGGCGGCACCGGGTCGCCGACGGTATAGACGTCACGAAGCACCTCGAGCGCGCGGCCGTCAGCGTCGTCGATCGGCATCGCCGCGAGGCGCTCCAGCTCGTCCAGCTGGCCCTGGCGGATCGAGTCGTCGGTCATGAGATCCCCCACTGTGGGTCGGCGTCGAGCAGGAGGCGGAGCTTGGCCAGGCACCGGCCGCGGGTGGGCCCGATGCTGCCGACTGGCATACCCAAGGCTTGGGCCACGGACGCGTAGTCGGGGCGGTCGGAGAAGGCGACGACCCGTAGCAGGCTGCGGCATCGCTCCGAGAGCGACTCGATGTGGCGCCAGATGACCCGGCCCTCGGCGGACGCCAACGCGGCACTCTCGGGGCCGTCCATCGTGGCGTCGACCACATCCTCCGCGTCGTCGGCCTCGGGCATGGGCCGGGACCGGCGGGTCTCCTTGACCACCCGCCAGCTCTCGCGCTTCGCCGTGACGATCAGCCACGCCAGCACGGCCTGCGAGTCCTGGATCGCGTCCGCATGGTGCACCAGTCGCAGCCACGTGGTCTGGACGATGTCCTCGGCCTGGTCGTGCCCGACCCGTTGGGACCGCACGGTATGCCAGAGGAGCGGGGTCAGCAGGTCGACGAGCTCCGCCAGCCGGTGGCGGTCACCGGCCTGGTATGCGGCGAAGGCGGCGCCGGCGCGGCGCGCGAGGGTCTCGGTGGGCGTGTCGGACGGTGTCATGAGGACGGTCGCTTCCACTCGATCGTCTCGGCCAGGGCGGCCCAGCCGCGGTCCACCATGCTGGCCGGTTCGACGTCGTCGAGGGTGCCTTGGGCGGTCAGGCTGGCCGCGATCTCACCGGCAAGGACGGGGGCCGCGAACGACGTGCCGCTCCAGACGCCGAAGCCGCCGGTGAAGTCGTCGCGGTCGACCGACTCACTGCCGCTCGGCGTGACGACGTCGGGCTGGGTGCTCCCGTCGAAGGTCGTCGGAAGCGTGCTGACCACGTTGGCACCGGGCCGGTAGCAACTGACCCAGTCGCCGCTGTTGGAAAAGAGGGCTCGCGAGCCGTTGGGGTTGAGGGCGCCCACACTCACCAGCGGAACCCGGTCGGCGGGTTGGTCGGCGCCCTCCTGCCGGGAGGCGAAACCAGCCGGGAAGAATGGTGTCGTCGTGTGGTCGTTGCCGGCCGCGGACACGACCGCGACGCCGAGGGTGCCGAAGGACCGAAGAGTCCCGGCGAGCACGCTGCTGTAGCGCACGTCGTCTGGGTCCTCGTGGTAATAGCCGAGCGAGAGTGACATGACGTCGATGACGCTGTCTAGGTCGCCGGCAGCCTGGGCCTGGGCTTGGCGCACCAGCAACTTGTTCAGGGCAATGCAGAGCTGGTGCTCCTCCACGACGCCGTCACTCGGCATGACCCTGATGGCCAACACCTTGGCGTCGGGACAGGTCTGTCGGATGATCCCCGCGATGAATGTCCCGTGACCCGAGTCCCGGTCAAGCAGCCCCAGTCCGGGGTGCTGGACGATGCCCGTGACCTCTGGGTCGGGAACCTCGTCGCCCACCCCGATGGGCTGCCCGTTCACGCTGGTCCCCAGGGTCGCATTGCCCTGCCTCAGCCAGCCGTGCTTGCCGAGACCAGTGTCAAGGACGGCGACAACCGGGCGCCGTCCGGCGCGCTTGCTTGTTACGGGGGCCGGCGGGCGGCCGAGCCAGGTGACGGGAATGCGGCCTCCGACAGGGGAGCCGGTGCCAGGACCCTCGAAGTACGGAACGCCCGTACTCGGCCCCTCGAAGTACGGCACGCCGGTACTCGGCCCCTCGAAGTACGGGGCGCCGCCGAGTCCGGGTCCCTCGAAGTACGGCGCCCCGCCGAGGCTCGGCCCCTCGAAGTACGGCGCGCCCTGCAAACCGACTCCGGCCAGGGTCACCAGGTGGTTCAGGCCCACCTTGAGCGTGTCGTCGTCACCGGCCAGCTCGCGGTACTTGCGGATCGTGCTGTAGGCGTCGGCCACGCTCGTCGAGCTTGTGGACTTCGGGGCGATCCGGAAGCGCGTCACCCACCGCTTGGTCATCTGCTCCAAGGCGGTACCGGTCAGCTGCTGCACGTAGTCGTCGCGCTTGCGCTCCGCGCTGCGCGAGGTCCCGATCTCGTGACCCGTGGCCCGTGCCGCCTCAAGGAGGGCGTCGACCGCGGCGCGGTCACCCGAACCCTGGACAAGGATCTGGTCGTGCACGAAGGCGGTCGGCTGCAGCGGCCGGTGACTTTCCGCTGCGACGTCCGGGTCGAGGATCGCGCCGCGGTTGCGCTGGAGGCTGGAGCGGGAGACGCGAGGAACGGGACCTCGTTCGACCGGGCGCTGCGGGTAGGCCATGGGTGTCGCTTCCCTCCGAGTCGGACGTCGTCGAGGTGGGGCTTTTCACGTATCAGGCGCACGGAGTCGGCTGCGGCGCTCCTGATACATCGACGAGACGATGTGTTCCAGATCACGTGACGCGTCGAGCAGTCCGACGCTGACGTCGACATGATTTCGCCTCGACGTATCAGGCGTCCAGCGTCCTGACTCTTCCCTGACGTCCGCACGGATCGGGGCCCGGCGGATGCCCTGCGTCGCAGGGGGCGACGTCACGACAGGGGCACGAGGCCGGCGGGCCGACAACCGACCACCTTCGCGAAGGTGCGGGCCCGCCGGTCCTTTCTGTAGAACGGTGTCGTGACGGAGGCACGCGATGAGGCGCGGCCTTGGTTCCGAGCCGTTGGCGTGGCCGAGGACCTGAACGACCGGCTCTCGCTCGCCTGGGTGGTCGACACCGACGTCGCACACGACCTCGTCCCCGACGCCTGTGTCGACGTCGTGTGGCTGCCCGACGGCAGCGTGCGGGTCTGCGGTCCGGAGGTGGAAGGCTGGACGTTCTTCCCGTTGGACGGACCGGAACCGGTCGGGATCCGGTTCCGTCCAGGGCACGCCGCGCCGGTTGTCGGCACGGCCATGGACGAGATCCGCGACCAGCGAGTGATGGTCGAGGACCTCCTGGGTGCCGACGGCCGTAGGTTGGTCGAGGAGCTGGGTGAGCTTCCTGAGATCGCGCCGCCGGAGCGACGAATTGCCGTACTGGAAAACCACATCCGCCGATGGATCTCCGAGGGACACAACGTCGACCCCCTCGCCGAGCACGTGGCCACGACCCTGACCGACGACCCGGGCCGGCGCGTCGACGGCCTGCGCCGCGAGCTCGATGTCAGCGAACGCCAGCTGCTCCGCCGCTGCACCGTCGCCTTCGGCTACGGCCCGGCGACGCTGCGCCGAATCCTGCGGTTGCAGCGGTTCCTCGCCCTCGCCGGCGGAACGCATACCGATGAGTCCCCCGGCCGGGGAATCGCCTCGCTGGCCGCCCAGGCGGGGTATGCGGACCAGCAGCACCTCTCCAGGGAGGCCCGCGCGATCGCTCGCGCGACACCGTCTGAGCTCCTCGCCGAGCGTGGGACGTCCGATCCGTCCACGACAAGGGCGTGACGCTTGCAGCAGGATGGGGCTATGACTGGACTCACCGCCACCGCCAGCACCGTGGTCGACGCCGACAAGCCCCGGGTGTGGACCGCCATCACCGACCCGGCCGAGGTGAAGCAGTGGTTCTTCGGGACCGACCTCGAAACCGACTGGACGCCGGGCAGCGCCATCACGTGGAGTGGCGAGTACGAGGGAACGGCGTACCAGGACAAGGGTGAGGTCGTCGCGGTCGACGAGCCGAACCGGCTCGAGGTCACGCACTTCAGCCCGATGACCGGACAGGAGGACGTGCCGGAGAACTACCACACCCTCGTCTACGCGCTCGACGGCGACGAGGCGGGCACGAAGGTCACCATCACCCAGGACAACAACGGTGACCAGGCCGAGGCCGACCGCAACGCCGAGACGTGGGGGCAGATGCTCGAGGCGCTGAAGAAGCACCTCGCCGGCTGACCTCGCGGGATCGTGCGAGACTTCCGGTCAGCCGGGAGGGCTCGCATAGTGGCCTAGTGCGGCGGTCTTGAAAACCGCTATGGGTAACTCCCATCGTGGGTTCGAATCCCACGCCCTCCGCTCTGGCTCGATGCCCATACCGAGCGGAGCGAAGTTGCCGCTATCACGTCAACTTCACTCCATTCGGGGTGTGCGGATGGTCGACACCCTCCGCTCGGCGCGCTGCGGTTGTGATGGGCCCCGTTCGTCGGTGATGCTGCCTGCGTGCGCGCCGCCCCGACCGCCAGGGTGTTGGCGTCAGCTCGCGTCCTGACCCGGTGGCCCGGCCTCCTCGCAGCGGCCCTCGTCTGCGGCGCGGCCATCGCCCTCTACGTCATGCTGGACAAGCGCATCGGCTACGCGATGCTCGCCGCCGGCGTTCTCCTCGCCGTCGCCGTCGACCGGCGCCTCGCCGGGCACCTGGGCCTCATTGCCGCCAGCCTCGTCGTGATCAGCACGATGTCCCTCGCCGCCGACATCAGCGACGCCGGCATCGCGCGGTTCGCTGTCGTCCTCACCGCCGCGGTCGTCATCCCGTACGTGGGCCACCGATTCTGGTTGAAACAGGACGTCATTCGGTTCCCCTGGCGGACCGGACGACGCTGGGGCCGATACGAGTGGGGCTACCTCGTCGGGGTGCTCGTCCTGGGCTACCTGCTGCTGCCCGTCTACTTCATCGGCTCGGGCGCGTACCGCAACTGGCCCACCGTCACCGAGCCGAACGAGATCGGCCGACTCTTCCTCGGCGTCAACGCCGTCGGCCTCTGGGACGAGCTGTTCTTCATCTGCACCGTCTTCGCCCTGCTGCGGACGCACTTCCCCGACTGGCTGGCCAACCTGCTGCAGGCGACGGTGTTCGTCTCGTTCCTGTGGGAGCTCGGCTACCGCAGCTGGGGACCGGTCTTCACGATCCCGTTCGCCCTGCTGCAGGGCTACATCTTCGTGCGGACGAAGTCGCTGCTCTACGTGGTGACCGTGCACCTGTCTTTCGAC
>Ga0307318_10000410_pt1 | contig 14118 bp, 9 predicted proteins | sample ER_DNA_367_FD_194500 | JGI IMG/M metagenome (GOLD analysis project Ga0307318, IMG submission 194500) | Bulk soil microbial communities from the East River watershed near Crested Butte, Colorado, United States - ER_DNA_367 | ecosystem: Environmental > Terrestrial > Soil > Floodplain | place: USA...
AATCCGGACCGAAACCGCCAAAGGGGCGCCGATGGGGCGTGTGATCTCGTTCGCAAACCAAAAGGGCGGCGTCGCGAAGACGACGACGACCCTCAACCTCGGAGTGGCCCTCGCGGAGCAGGACCTGAAGGTGCTGCTCGTCGACCTGGATCCGCAGGGCAACCTGACGATGAGCCAGGGACTGAACCCGGACACGATCGAGCGCTCGATGTTCGACGTTCTCGTCCACAGGCTCCCGATCCAGGAAGTGATCCAGCACACCGAGGTCGATCTCGCGGTCTCGTCGATCGATCTCGCAGGCGCCGAGCTTGCTCTCTCGAGCATGATCGGCCGCGAGCGGGCGCTCGAGAAGGCGATCCTCCCGGTGAGGGAGAGCTACGACTACGTCCTGATCGACACGCCGCCGTCGCTCGGGCTGCTGACCATCAATGCGCTCGTCGCGTCGAACGGCGTGATCGTCCCGGTTCAGTGCGAGTACCTCTCGCTGCGCGGCCTCGTGCAGCTCGAGAACACGCTCTCGATGATCCGCGAGAACCTGAATCCCGACGTCGGGATCGAGGGAATCCTCCCGACGATGTACGACAGCCGCACGCTGCACGCGCGCGAGGCGGTGGAGATCCTCCAGGAGAACTTCGGCGACCTCGTCTTCGACACGAAGATTCGCAAGACCGTTCGGTACGCGGAGGCTCCCGTGAAGGGCACCTCCGTCCTGAAATACGACCCCAGCGGCAGCGCCGCCCAGGCCTACCGCGAGCTCGCGAAGGAGGTACTCGATGGCGCGCAGGCGCGCGAGCATGCGTGAGGGCCCCCTGGCGGAGCTCTTCCGCGCGACCGAAGCGGCGCAGAAGCAGGCCGAGAAGGAGGGCCGCGACCCCGCGCCGGAGCAGCAGGCTGTCGTGCCCGCGGAGGCTCCCGCGCCCCCGCCGGCCGTCGAGCCGCCCGAGAAGACCGTCGAGCACGTCCCGGAGTGGGAGGAAGAGGCCGTCGCGCCGCCACCCCCGCCGCCGTCCGAGCCCGTGCGGCTGCCTGAGCGCGCGCCAGAGCCGAGGCCGGAGCCCCCGCGCCCGAAGCTCGAGCCGCTGCCCGAGCCGCCCCCGCGGCTCCATCGCGTCCCCGAGCCGGGCGCCTACATCGCGGTCATCCGCGTGGTCGGCGTCGGCGGGGCGGGCCTGAACGCGGTCAACCGCATGATCGACGCCGACATCTCGCAGGTCGAGTTCGTCGCCGTGAACACGGACATCCAGCAGCTCCAGACGAGCGACGCGCCGGTGAAGATCCACATCGGCCGTGAGCTCACCGAGGGCCTCGGCTCCGGCGCCGACCCGGACCTCGGACGGCGCGCGGCGGAAGAGGCGTACGACCAGATCAAGCGGGCCCTGCGCGGCTCCGACATGGTCTTCGTCACCGCGGGCGAGGGCGGCGGCACCGGCTCGGGTGCGGCGCCGGTCGTCGCGCGGATCGCGAAGGAGCTCGGCGCACTCACCGTCGGGATCGTCACGACCCCGTTCAGCTTCGAGGGCACGCGCCGCGGCCGCCAGGCGACCGACGGTGTCGACACCCTGCGCTCGAACTGCGACACGGTGATCGTCGTCCCGAACGAGAAGCTGCTCGAGGTGCTCGACCGCGAGACGTCGATGCTGGACGCGTTCCGGATCGCCGACGACGTCCTTCGCCAGGGCGTCCAGGGCATCTGCGACCTGATCACGCTCCCGGGCCTGATCAACCTCGACTTCGCCGACGTGCGGACGATCATGAAAGATGCGGGCACCGCCCTGATGGGGATCGGCTTCTCGGCGACCGGCGAGAACCGGGCGCGCGACGCGGCCGAGCGGGCGTTGCGCTCGCCGCTGATCGAGACCGACATCGGCGGAGCAAAGGGCATCCTGCTCTCGATCGCCGGCGGCGACGACCTCTCGCTCTACGAGGTGAACGAGGCCGCCGAGGTCGTGCGGCAGGCCTCCACCGACGACACGAACATCATCTTCGGAGCCACGATCGACGATCGTCTCACCGGCCAGGTCTGGGTCACGGTGGTCGCGACCGGCTTCGGCGCGCGCGCTGCGCAGCGACGCTTGACCAGGCGCGCCGAGTCGTCGGAGGACGGCTCACTCGAGCCGCCGAGCTTCCTGCGGTCGTAGTGCCCCGTCACCGGGAGGGGCACTAGCTGCCGCGCTCGCTCGTTCTCTCGTATTTCGAGCCCAAGGAGCTGGCGACGATCGTCGGCGCCGTGCGAGAGGCGAAGCTGCCTCCGCACACGCCGGTCTTCATCGGCAGCTACGGAGTGTCCGACGAGCTCGCCGCGCAGGTCCACGAGCTGCCGGACGGGCGCTACGCGCCGATGTTCCACATCCAGCCCGGCTGGTACTGGGAGCGGCGGCGCCTCACGGGGGCCGCCACGCGCAAGCTGCTCGAGCGGAACCCGCGCTCGGACCGGCTCGCGGGGCCGCTGCCGCCGCTGGCACAGCTGCTGCGCCTCCCGACGGCAACGCGGGTGACTTGGGGCGTCGAGCTCGGCTCGCGGTTTCGCGACACCCTCCGGGCGACGGCCGTCGCCGACACGTGGCAGCTCGACGAGATCGTCGCCGAGTGCGCGGGGCCGCTCGGCCGGCAGCACCGTGAGCTCACGCGCGGCGTCCTCCGCGGGCTCGCCCTCGGGCGCCCGGCGCTGGGCGATCGCACGAGTCGAGGCCTTGTCTGGTGGGCCAAGACCGCGTTCGTGTTGCCCTCGCGCAAGATCACCCCGGAGCTGTCGGCCTTCTGGCGGATGCTCAACCAGGCGTGCCTCGGGGTGATCGGCGAGGAGTACCCCGAGTTCGTGGGAGATCCGCGTGCCGTCGCCAAGGCCGGGGCGGCCGGGCGCGACCGGCTCGCGCGCGGCGGGCCGGTCCGGCGCGCGCTCGCTCGGAAGTACATCAGCGGCCTCACGCCGGGATTCAGGCTCCGTCCGGGGCTCGGCGGCAACACGCACCGGCTCCCGCGCGCCGAGGCGGTGCGCTGGCGGGCGGCCCACATCCGCGCTCGCGGCGGCGCGCACCTCTCCGGCTTCGCGGAGTTCAACTTCCGCTTCGAAAACAGCTCGCGCACCGTGGTCCGCGAGCTGCTGCGGGAGCTCGCGGGCGTCCTGTAGCTAGTGCACTAGTCGTCGTCGCAGACGCGTGAGCGCTCGCCGGTCACGGCGGTCGCGAGCGCGCTCGCGGCGCCGACGTGGAACGAGAGCTCCAGGCGTCCGGGCCGTGAGGTCGACACCGTCGTCATCCCGTCGTCGCGCCGGATCAGGCAGGCGCCCGGCGCGTCCCAGTACGGCGAGAAGCGCACTGCGAGCCGGTATTCGCCTGCACGCGGGAGGTCGAGGAGCACGCGCGTCCCGGTCAACCGCAGCACACGGCCGCGGGCCGGGCCGGTGAGGATCGGCACCGGGTTGAGCACCTCGAACACCGTCAGCGTCGGGGTCGCGAAGACCTCCCGCAGCCCCGACCGGCCCTCGCGCAGGAGCGCCGCCTCGCCCCGGGCGCTGTAGTCGGGCGGCGCCGCGGTGAGCACCACGTAGCGGACGCCCAGGCCGCGCAACCAGGCCCGATACGACTGTGGCCCGAGCTTGTCGTAGAGCAGTTTGTTCTGCGGGAAATCGTCCTGCCGGTACCCGCCGCGGGCGAGCGGGATCTTGGCCTCCGCCAGGTACACCGCCGCCCAGTGGCCGGTGGTGTCCACGGCCTCGACGCGGTACGACGGGGAGAGGTGCGCGCGCAGGAAGCCGATCGCCGGGGCCCAGTACGCGCGCGCCGAGGCGGAGTCGCCGCGGCCCTTCAGGAAGCTGCCGGCGATCGGGGAGACGTTCCACGAGACCGCCAGCGCGAACACACCCAGGGCCACCGGCAGCGGGCGCCACCGGCGGAGCGACAGCGTCAGGACCGCGAGCGGGATCGCGGCGTAGCGAAGCCGGGCGACATTCTCGCCGACCGCGCTCGGGATCGCGAAGGCGCCAAGGCAGGCCACCAGGTACACGACGAACATCCAGCGCAGCGGCCCCGCGCGCTCGACGCGCCAGGCCATGGCCGCGCCGAGGACGCAGAACGTCACCGCTGCCAGAAGCTCCTGCCACGAGAACGGGTAGTGGCCGGAGCCGGGGAAGGCCCGCCAGAGCGCCACCTCGATCGCGCCGAAGATCCCGATCGTCAGCGCGGGCGCGAGCAGCGTGCTGCGGTCCTCCCAGCGCGCGATCCCGAAGCCCGCAAGGAGCAGCGCGAGCAGCAGGAAGGCGAGGGGGCTCGCCGCGAGGGTGAGCGCAGCGAGCACTGCGAAGCGCCAGGTCCGGTGCGCTTGAAGCGCCCAGATCGCCAGCAACGCGAGCGCGGCGCCGAGCGTGAACGGGAACGCGGCCGAGAGGACGATGCCGCACCACACGACTGCGAAGGTCCGGCTCGACCAGCGCGCCGTCGGTCCCCACTCGCGAGCGACGACCACCGCGAAGGCAAGCGCCGCGGTCGAGATCGTCGCGACCGCCAGCAGGCGGATCCCGAGCAGCGCCGCGAGCGGGTAGTAGAGGACGCTGTAGGTGACGAAGCTGTAGCGGCCCGCGTACCAGAAGTTGTTCCAGAGCGTGAAGCCGTCGTTGAGAAACACCGTCCGCTGGTAGGCGTGCTCGGCCAGGTCGGCACCGGGCGGGCCGAGCCAGACGAGCGCGGCGGCGAGCGTCGCGGCCGCGCCGGCGGCGAGAGTTGCCTCCCGAAAGACGGGGGTGGCTCGTGTCACGGCAGCCGCACGAGGATACCGGGCCTCCCCGCAGTAGCCTTGCGGCATGCGAGGCGCGGTCGCGGCAGGTCATCCGCTCACGGCGGAGGCGGGGGCACAGGTGCTGGCCGGGGGCGGCAACGCCGTGGACGCCTGCATCGCGGCCGCGTTCGTCTCGTGGGTGACCGAGAGCCCGCTCACGGGCCCGGGCGCCGGCGGCTTCATGCTCGTCCATCGCGCCGCCGACTCCTCGACCCGCGTCCTCGACCACTTCGTCGCCGTGCCGGGACTCGGGCTGGAACGGCACGGCGAGACCGAGATGGAGTCGGTCGGCGTCGACTTCACGCCCGAGTCGTCGCAGGCCTTCCGCATCGGAGCCGCTTCGTGCGCGGTTCCCGGCGCGGCCGCGGGGCTGGGCGAGGCGCACCGCCGCTTCGGAACCCTCCCGTGGCGCACGCTGCTCGAGCCGGCCGTCGCGCATGCCCGCGAGGGGATCGTGCTGACGAAGCCGCAGGCCTACCTGCACGAGATCCTCGACCTGATCCTGCGTCACACCGACGAGGGCCGTGCGCTGTACGGGACGAACGGCAACCGGCTCGTCGCAGGGGACCGCCTGGTGATGAGCGACCTCGCGGGCACGCTGGAGCGGCTCGGGGAGACGGGAGCCGGCGATCTCTACCGGGGCGAGCTCGCGCGGGCTGTCTCCGAGCACGTGCTCGCACACGGGGGCGAGATCACCAGGCGCGACCTGGACGAGTACCGCGTGATCCGGCGGCGCCCGGTGCAGGTGCCCTTCCTCGGCCTCGACTTCGAGTCGAACCCGCCGCCCTCGACCGGCGGCGTTCTGATCGGGCTCGGCCTGCGACTGCTCGACCGCGTCGGCGTGGCCGAGCCCGCCGGGAGCGCCGAGGCGATGGCGCAACTCGTCGAGATCATGCGCGAGCAGGAAGCCGCGCGGGGCGGGCCCTTCGCGCGCGAGCTCTACCGCGGCGGCCTCGCGCGGCGGCTCCACGACGATCGCGCCCTCGCGGCCGCGGCGAGCCGGCTCCAGGAGCGCCTGCCGGAGGTGCAGGGCGGGACGACGCACATCTCGGTAGTCGACGGCCGCGGCAACGCCGCCTCGCTCACCGCCTCGACCGGCGCAGGCTCTGGTGTGATCGTGCCGGGGACGGGCATCCAGCTGAACAACATGCTCGGCGAGTTCGACCTGGCCGCGACCGGCGGCATCCCGCGCCCAGGCGTCCGCTTCACCAGCGGGATGGCGCCTTCGGTCGTCCTGAGCGACCGTCGCCCCCGGCTCGTCGTCGGCAGCGCCGGCTCGCTGCGCCTGCGCGGCGCCATCATGCAGATCGTCGTGAACACCGTCGCGCACGGGCTCGGCGTGGAGGAGTCGATCGAGCGTCCGCGGATCCACCTCGAGGCGACGCACGTGCACACGGAGGGCGGCAACGATCCGCCCGAGCTCGACCGGCTCGAGTCCTGGGGATACGAGCTGGCCCGCTGGCGGCGGCGCAACCTGTTCTTCGGCGGGGCGGCGGCGGTCGAGCTCTTCGAGGACGGCAGCATTGCCGCTGCCGGAGACTCGAGGCGCGGCGGCCACGGCGTCGTCGTGGAGTGAACGCCTTCGAGATCCGCGAGGCCGTGCCCGCGGACGCACCCGGGCTCGTGGCACTCGCGCGCGCGGTCGGTTCCGAGGCCGAGGGGTGGCTGCTCTCGGCGGAGGAGTGGCGAGGGGCCGCCGCCGAGCGTCGCTACCTGCGGGCGGTGCGACGCTCGCCCAACGCCGCGGTGTTCGTGGCCGAGGTGCCTGAGGGTCTCGTCGGCAGGCTCTCGGTCGCGCGCGACCCGCACCCGGCGAGCTTCCACGTCGCCGATCTCGGTCTGATGGTCGCCGCCGGGCACCGGCGTCGAGGCATCGGCCGGGCCTTGCTCGAGCGGTCAGTCAAGTGGGCGCGTGCGAACGGAGTCGCGAAGCTCGAGCTGCACGTCTTCCCGCACAACGAGCCCGCGCTCGCGCTGTACGAGCGCTTCGGCTTCGTCCGGGAGGGCTACCGCCGCCGCCACTACCGCCGGGCGGGCGAGTACGTGGACGCGATCCTCATGGCCTTCGACACGTTGCGCGAGTGAGCGGGCCGGCGGCGCGGCTCGTGCAGAGCGCGTGAGGAGCCGGCGCTAGGAGGGATCCGCGCCCCGACCTGGAAGGTTCCGCATCGTGGCGATGCTGTCGGTGCTGAGCGGGGCGATCGAGGCGCGGGACCCGTACACGCGGGGACACTCGGCACGAGTGACCGCCCTTGCGGAGGCCGTGGCGCGGAGGCTCGGCTGGAACCAGGAGCGGCTGGCATCGCTGCGAATCGGGGGGCCGCTGCACGACATCGGGAAGCTCACGGTTTCGGACGAGGTGCTGCGGAAGGAAGGGCGGCTCGACCCGAGCGAGCTCGAAGAGATCCAGAAGCACCCGAAGGCCGGCGCGAAGATCCTGCTGCGGATGTCGACCCTGCGCGAGGCGCTTCCGTACGTCCTCTACCACCACGAGCGGTGGGACGGGACCGGCTATCCGTCGGGCAGGGCCGGTGAGGCGATCCCGCTCGAGGCGCGCGTCCTGGCGATCGCCGACGCCTTCGACGCCATGACGAGCGACCGGCCGTACCGGCGTGCGCTGACACACCGGGAGGCGGTCGCGGAGGTCAAGCGCTGCGCTGGCACGCAGTTCGACCCGGAGATCGCGCGGGTCTTCCTCGAGCTGTTCGCGCGGACCGAGCTGCCTGCGGCTTCCTAGGGCCTCGGACCCAGGGCGTCAGAGGGTCGCCCAGACCTCGAGCTTCGAGCGAGTGCGGCGGATCACGTCGTCCGTGAACTCGCTCGTCCCAGCGTGGCCGCCCAGGTCGGCGGTGCGCACGCCGTCGGCGACGGCCTCCACGCAGGCCTCCCGGATCGCGCGCGCCGGCTGCGCTCCGTCGGCGGCGTACGAGAGCACGGCCGCCGCCGCGAGGATCATCGCCATCGGGTTCGCGACGTTCTTGCCCTGCAGCGACGGGGCCGTCCCGTGCGCGGCCTCAGCGAGCACGACGGTCGGCACGTAGTCGGCGCCGAAGCCGACGAGCAGCGACTCGGAGCCGGCGATCGAGCCGAAGAGCGGGAGCACGAGGTCGGAGAGGATGTCCCCGTCGCGGTTCAGCGCTGGGATCACGAGCGGGTCGCCGCTCGAGGCGATGAGCAGCGCGAAGGTCGCGTCGATCAGCTGCGGCTCGTACCGCACCTCGGGATGCCGCTCGGCGGCGGCGTCCATCTCCTCCTTGAGCATCCCTTCGTAGACCGGGCTGACGGTGAACTTCGGGCCGCCGAAGACCTTCGCTCCCGTGTCCTCGGCCAGCCGGAACGCGAACTCGGCGACCGCGTGGCAGATGCGGCGCTCGATCCGCTCCGTGCGAAACGCAGCCTCGTCGTCGCCCTCGCCCTCGCGCCACTCTTTCGCGCCGTAGGCGTCGCCGACGGCCATGCGCACGACCGAGATCGGCGCGTGCACGCCGCCGAACGGAGCGATCCCGGGGATCCGGCGCCCGGTCCGGACGATCACGCGCCCGCCGATCTCCTCGCGCAGGAGCCGGTTCGGCGAGCCGACGTCGTCGGCGCCCTCGGGCGTGATCGTGGCCGCCTTCAGGCCGAGCCCTGCCTCGCGAACGGCTGCGGCCGCCTCGTGCACGACGCGGTTCTCGGTCGCCCTGCGCGACTCGAGCGAGAGGTCATAGCGGGGGAGGTCGACGTCGAGCCCGGTCACGTCGGGCGCGAGGACCCGTAGGGCTTCCTCGAGGAGCTCCTGCCCGGTCTCGTCGCCCTCGAGGACCACTATCGTCGTGCCCGCCATCGACCTCCGTTGGATTAGGACTGCTCGCCTTCGGCTACACCGCGAACTCTATGGCGCGGCGAGGAGGGTGGAGACGGCTCGGCTCGAGGAAGCGATTCCGCTACGAGGATTCGCGCGGCCGGGCGATCACGGACGAGGCCGCGCTCGCGCGGATCGACTCGCTGCGCATTCCGCCTGCCTGGAAGGACGTCTGGATCTCGCCGCGCGGGAACGCCAAGCTGCAGGCGACCGGGGTGGACAAGGCGGGGCGGCGGCAGTACCTCTACCACCCGGCATACCGCGCGCGCCAGGAGCAGACGAAGTACGACAAGCTTGTCCGGTTCGCCGAAAGCCTTCCGGCCCTGCGCACGGTGATGGACAAGCACCTGGACCAGGAGCCGCTCAGCTTCGAGTGGACGGCCGCACTTGCGGTGCGGCTGATCAACGAGGGCTGGTTCCGCGTCGGCGACGAGCGGTACGCGAGGCATTACAAGACGTTCGGGATCACCACTCTGCGCAAAGGCCACGTGCGCGTGCGCGGCAGCCGGATCTCGTTCCGCTTCCGCGCGAAGCATCGTGTTCTTTGCCGCACGGTGCTCGTGGACGACGAGCTCGCGGCCGCGATGAAAGAGCTGCTCGCAGCCCCGGGCGGTAGGCGGCTCTTCCGCTACCGCCAGAACGGCGACCTCGTGAACCTCGGCGCGCGGCGGCTGAACGACTACATCCGCGAGCACATGGGGGAGGAGTTCACGGCGAAGGACTTCCGCACGTGGGGCGGCACCCTGCTCGCGGCGGTCGCCTTTGCCGAGCACGAGCCCGTGGAAACGGCGACGGACGGGAAGCGCGCGGTTGCGGCGGTGATGCGAACGGTCGGCGAGCGGCTCGGAAATACACCGGCGGTGGCGCGTGCTTCGTACGTCAGTCCCGCGGTCGTCGAGCAGTATCTCGACGGACGAACGATCGATGATTTCCGACCGCGGCATTTGCGTGTCGTGCGCGCTCGCAATTCGGAGCTCGACCCCGAGGAACAGGCTCTCGTCAGCCTGTTGCGCTCGTGGCGCATTCGCCGCGCGCGAGAAGCAGCGTGACATTTCGCCTGGACCTTCGGTTACGCTGGCGTAAATCGCGACCGACTCGAGGAGGCCGACTTGGCACGCAAGACAGTGCTCGTCTGCGACAACTGCGGCAAGGAAATCGGTGAAGGAAAAGGCGCGGTCATGCGGCTGAACTTCACCGATGCCCGCCGCGGGTCGAAGCAGGCCGATCTCTGCGACGACTGCGCGGGCGGAATGCCCGGCCACGCGGCCGCTCGCCGGGGTCGCAGGCCGAAGTCAGCAGCGGCCGCCTAGGCGCCCGGCGGCAGCCGTTTCGGCGGCCCGGAGCCGTCCCGTACCGCTACTAGGATGGGGCCGTGCCGCTCAGCCTGCTCGCAGGGCCTGCCAACGCGGGGAAAGTCGCGCTCTTGCTCGAGCGCTACCTGGCCGCGCTCGACTCCGATCCGATCCTGATCGTGCCGAACCGGCCGGACGTCGACCGCGCCGAGCGCGAGCTGCTGGCCCGTACCGACGCCCTCGTGGGCGGCTCGATCGACACGTTCGACGACCTCTTCGAGCGCATCGCGCGCGGGAACGGCGCGCACCGCGCGGTGATCACGACCGCACAGCGCGCGCTACTTCTCCGGCGGGTCGTCGCACGGCACGCCGGCGGCCCTTCGGCCCGCTTCTCGGGGTTCGCCGACTCCCTCGGCACGACGGTGGCAGAGCTCGAGTCGGCACTGCTCGAGCCCGCGGAGCTGGACGGCGAGCTGGCGGAGCTTTACGCCGCCTATCGCGAGGACCTCGACCGTCTCGGGCTCTGGGACCGGGAGCTCGAGCGCCGGCACGCGGCCGAGCGTGCCGCGGGCGACCTCGCCGCGTGGACGCCTCGCCCGGTGTTCGCCTATGGCTTCGAGGACCTCACGGGCGCGGAGTGGGCGCTGCTCGAGGCCCTTGCCGCGCGCGCGGACGTGACGGTCTCGCTTCCGTACGAGCCGGGCCGCGACGCGTTCGCCTCACTCTCGCGCACCTCCGAGGATCTGACGCGCCTGGCCGAGGGCCGCATCGAGGAGCTGCCGCCGAGCAGCGAGGCCCGCCCGCCGGTGCTCGCTCACCTCGAGCGCTTCCTCTTCCGCGAGGACGGGCCGCAGCGCTCGCCCGAGCTCGACGGATCTGTCCGCTTCCTCGAGGGCGCGGGCCTCCGCGGCACGCTCGAGCTCGTGGCCGACGAGATCCTCGCCCTCCTCCGGGACGGAGTGCCGGCGGACGAGGTCGCCGTCGTCTGCCCGTCGCTCGAACGCTGGCGGGCGTCGCTGGACACCGCCTTCACGACGCTGGGCATCCCGTACGCCCTCGAGAGCCGGCTGCGGCTTGGCCAGACGCCCTTCGGCCAGGCGTTGCTGTCGCTGCTGCGCTATGCGTGGCTCGACGGGAAGCGGCGCGAGCTCTTCGCCTTCCTGCGCTCGCCGTACTCCGGGCTCACGCGGGCGCACACCGACTTCCTCGAAGGCCGGCTGCGCGGCCGAGGAGTCACCGAGCCGGCTCGTGTGGAGGAAGAGATCGGCAAGCTCCGCGGCCAGCCGCTGCCCCACCTGGACGCCGTGCGCGAGGCCGACGATCCGCTCTCGGCCGTCCGCGGCCTCGCCCGTGCGATGGCGCGCGCGGCTCACGGGCTCGACGCGCCGCCGACGCACGAGGCAGCGCGGCTCGACCTCCGAGCCCACGAGGCGGCCGCGAAGCTGGTCGCCGAGCTCGAAGGCTGGCTCGATCTCGGCGGCGAGACGGGCCGCGAGGAGATCACCGCGCTCCTGGCCGACGCTCCGGTCCGGCTGGCGGGCGCGGGCGAGGCCGGCCGGGTCGCCGTGCTCGACCTCATGCGCGCCCGCACGCGACGCTTCGAGGTCGTCTTCCTCGTCGGCCTCGAGGAGGGTCGTCTACCGCGCCGCTCGCAAAGCTCCCCGTTCCTCGACGAGGAGCGGAAGGCCGAGCTCGAGCGCTCGTCGCGCACCGGCCGCCTCTTGCGCACCGACCCGGTCTCGCGGGACCGCTACCTCTTCTACACCGCCTGCACCCGTCCGACGCGGCGGCTCTACCTGGTGCGCGAGGCCGCAAGCGACGACGGCGCGCCGCGGGAGCCGAGCCCGTTCTGGGACGAGACGCGCGCGCTCTTCGCGGCCGACGAGGTCGAGCGCTGGACGCGGCGCCGGCCGCTCGCCGCGCTGACCTGGCCGCTCGAGGCCGCGCCGAGCGAGCGGGAGCGGCTGCGGGCGCTGGCCTCGCTCGCGCCCACCGACCGCTCCGTCGCAATTTCGCTCGCCCGCGCGAACGGCTGGGAGCGGCGGCTCGAGCGTGCCCTGGCTGCGTTCGAGCGCCCGACGAGGCTCACGCATCCGGCGGTGCTCGAGGAGCTGCGGCGTAAGTCGAGCTTCTCGGTCACCGATCTCGAGCGCTTCGCGGACTGCTCCTCGATGTGGTTCGTCGACCGCCTGGTCGCGCCGAGGAACATCGACGCCGAGGTCGATGCGAGGCTCCGCGGCACGGTCGCGCACCAGGCGCTGTTCACGTTCTTCAAGGGCCTGCCGAAGCGCACCGGCGACGAGCGCCCGCGGCCCGAGAACCTCGACGAGGCGCTCGTCTTCCTCCGGGAGTGCCTGAGCGACGCGCTCAAGGCACACGTCAGGATCGACGTGCCCGAGCTCGAGCGGCGCGAGCTGGAGCAGAGCCTCGCACGCGACCTGGAGAAGCTCGTTCGCCGCGAGGCCGAGTCGCCTTCGCCGCTCGTGCCCAGCCGCTTCGAGGTCTCGTTCGGCTCGGAGCGCTCGGCACCGGAGCTGCAACGAGGGCTCGACCTCGGCGGCTTCGCGGTCTCCGGGAAGGTCGACCGGATCGACCGCGACCCGTTCGGCGCGCGCGGGATCGTCGTCGACTACAAGTCCGGCCGCAGCGCGCACACGGCGGCCGAGATCGAGCGCGAGCTCCACCTCCAGATCCCGCTGTACATGCTCGTGCTGCGCGACCTCGTCGGGATCGAGCCGCTCGGCGGGATCTACCGCGCGCTCGCGGGAGAGGGCCGGGCGCGCGGGCTGCTGCGCGCCGAGGCGCGCGAGGATGGGCTGCCCGGCTTCCAGCGGAACGACTACGTCGACGAGGAGGCATTCTGGGGCCAGATCGAGCGGGCGCAGGAGCACGCCCGGGCGATGGTCGGCCGCATCCGGGACGGCGACGTCCGGCACGACCCGAAGCGCGGAACGTGCCCGCAGTGGTGCGACCTGTGGCCGATGTGCAGGGTGAGGCGCTCGTGAGCGGCGTGGACGCGGTCGAGGCCCCCAATCTCGAGCAGCTGCGGGCGATCGAGGAGCCCGGCGTCGTCTTCGTCTCGGCCGGCGCGGGCACGGGCAAGACGACCGTCATCGTCGAGCGCTTCTGCCGCGCGGTGTGCGAGCGCGGCTTCGACGTCGACTCGATCCTCGTCATCACCTACACGGAGCGGGCGGCGGGCGAGCTTCGCGGGCGGATCCGGCGGCGGCTGCAGGAGCTCGGACGCCACGACCTCTCCCACGACCTCGACGCCGCCTGGATCTCGACCATTCACGGCTTCTGTCACCGGTTGCTGAAGGCGCACCCGTTTGCGGCCGGGATCGACCCACGCTTCCGCGTGCTCGACGACAGCCAGGGGCGCGTGCTCCGCGGCGAGGCATTCCGCGCGGCGCTCGAGGAGTTCTGCGGCGACGACGAGACGCGGTTGCGGCTGCTCGCCTCCTACGGCGGGCGGCGACTGCGGCGGATGCTGACCGGCGTGCACGAGACGCTGCGCTCGTCCGGGCTCGAGCTCAGGATCGGGGCGCCGGGCGACCCGCGGCTTTCCGAGCGGCTCGACGAATTGCGCGTTGCGGCCGTCGAGGCGGGTGACGAGGAGGTGCTGCGGTTCCTCGAGACTCCACCAGGGCCGGAGGGGCTGCTCGACCTCTCGGACCTCGCCCCGGCCGAGCTCGAGGAGCCGAGGCGAGCGGTCGAGCAGGCGGCGCTCGAGGCGCTCGCGGCTCGCGACCGCGGCGAGCTGCAGGAGCTCCTGCTCGCGTACGACGCGGCCTACCGCGAGGCGAAGGACAGCGAGTCGGCGCTCGACTTCGAGGACCTGCAGCTGCTCGCGCGGTCGCTGCTGCGCGGCAACGACGAGATCCGTGAGCGCGAGAGCTGGCGCTTCCGCTCGATCATGGTCGACGAGTTCCAGGACACGAACCGCCTCCAGTGCGAGCTGGTGGACCTGCTCTCGCATCCCTGGCCGGCGACGGCTCCCGCCGGGCGAAGCCCGGCTCCGCCGACGCCTAACGCCGCTGACGGCACGGAGCTCTCCGGGCCCGTGCGTTCGAGCACTGTGCCCTCCGACTCCGAACCGCCAGCGGCACCCCAGGAATCCGAGAGCCTCCACCCACGGACTGAGCTGTTCTTCGTAGGGGACGAGTTCCAGTCGATCTACCGTTTCCGGCACGCGGACGTCGAGGTGTTCCGTGA
>Ga0307318_10000411_pt1 | contig 14095 bp, 12 predicted proteins | sample ER_DNA_367_FD_194500 | JGI IMG/M metagenome (GOLD analysis project Ga0307318, IMG submission 194500) | Bulk soil microbial communities from the East River watershed near Crested Butte, Colorado, United States - ER_DNA_367 | ecosystem: Environmental > Terrestrial > Soil > Floodplain | place...
CGAGCACCGCAGGCGAGGCGATTCCGTTGACCGCGCGGATTATGCAGGTCGCCTTCACGGCGGTGATGTTCGCCCTCCATGCCAACACCGAGGTGGCCGTCGCGGAGGTCCGGCGGCGTGCCGGCACCCAGCTAGATCCCAGCATCGCCGAGCTGCTCATTCAGCGAGCCGATGAGCTTCTAACCGACCTTGATCAGATAGACGCATACCAGGCCGTACTCGACGCCGAGCCAACCCCCCTACGCCGGGTGGAGCAGCCTGAGCTGAACAACGTGGCGCGCATTTTCGGCAACTTGGTTGACCTGAAGAGCCCTTGGTTCCGCGGCCATTCGGCAGCCGTTGGTGATCTTGCAGCCGCCGCTGCCGGCATCCTGGGGCTCCGGGATGAGATCGACCCATTACGGATCGCGGGATACCTACATGATCTTGGAAGAGTCGGCGTGTCCAGTGCCATCTGGGACAAGGCCGGCCCGTTGAGCACCGCGGAGCGAGATCAGGCACGGTTGCACGCCTATCACAGCGAACGCATCCTCGCTCGAATCCCGCCCCTGAAGGGATTGGCCACGCTCGCCGGCCAGCACCACGAACGCTCTGACGGCAGTGGATATCACCGCGGCGCCACCGCGGCCCAGCTGTCAATGTCCTCACGCGTGCTGGCCTGCGCAGACGCGTACCGCAGCATGATCGAGGATCGGCCGCACCGCAAAGCGATAGCCCCGGCCAGAGCCGCGGACCGACTGGAGGCGGAAGCCAAGTCTGGCCGCCTCGATGCCGACGCCGCTGGAGCAGTGATTGAGGCTGCTGGGCTCCGCCGCACGGTTCGGCGCACCCGCCCTGCAGACCTCACCGAACGTCAGGTGGAAGTGCTGCGCCTGGTTTCCCGCGGACTGTCCAACGCCGAGATCGCGGAGCGGCTGGTGCTTTCGAGACGGACAGTCGAGCACCACGTGCAGGACATCTATCTCAAGATTGGCGCCTCCACCCGCGCGGGCGCCGCCATGTTCGCCATGCAGCACGGGCTGCTTGATCAAGCTGGGTAGTTCTGCCCATGCCCAAAAGAGATCCCGCGCCCAGACTGCTGGTGTGACGCTTTCTATAGACGCCGTACGATCCGACACAGTTGAACGGTTGCTCACCGCCGCCTTCGTCCGGCTGACGCTTGCTGATGTCGCGTACTTCACCTCCGCCGGCGTTGCGATCTACACCCTTCCGCTCTGGGTCATCGGACCGGTGGGTTCGGACAAGTCTGGTGCCGGCCTCGCGTTCGGAGCCTTTGCCGTTTCTGCCCTGATCTTGCGACCGATCGCCGGCCGGCTGGCCGATACCCATGGCCGGCGACCTCTACTTGTCGGTGGAGCACTCATCAGCGCGCTGGGAATGCTCGGCACCGCGTACGCGGAGAACCTGGTACTCGTTGTGCTACTGCGTCTGCTGCTCGGCGTGGCCGAAGCAGCCTTCTTTGTGGCCTCCATCGCTGCACTGGCTGATCTTGCACCACCGAGCCGGATGGGCGAGGCGACGAGTTACAACTCCCTCGGCCTTTACCTGGGTCTCGCGTTCGGCCCACCGCTTGGCGAGGTGCTGATCAGAGCCGCCGGCTTCAGTGCCGCTTGGTATGGCGCCGCGGTGCTCTCGCTGATGGCGGCCGGAGTGGCCGCCGGTATCAAGAATCTCCGCTCGGCCGCGGCGGCCACAAGCGGTCGGATTCGGCTGATCTATTGGAAGGCGGTTCCGCCAGCGCTCGGCTTCTTCGCGTCGGTGGTCGCCATGGGAGCGCTTTTCGCCTTCGGCGCACTGCAAGCGAACGCCGTGGGACTCATGCCGGCAAGCACACCGCTGTTCGTCTATGGCCTGGTTGTTGTCGCCGGCCGATTGTCGCTTGCTCGCTTTCTTGATCGATTCCCGGCGCTGCCGTTGGGAGCCGCGGCGCTGGCGATCATCGGTGGCGGCCTGATGATCATGGCGCTGTGGAGTACGCCGCTCGGGGTTGCCCTGAGCGCGGCGGTGTTCGCGCTGGGAGTCACGCTGAGCACTCCAGCGTTCTTCTCAGCGATCTTTGCGACCGCTGGGCCTGGCGAAAGGGGTGCCGCATCGGGCACCGCCAGCGTGTTTCTTGATCTTGGGATGGGCGGCGGACCGATGCTGCTGGGCTTGGCGGCGCAGGCCGGCGGCATCCCCTTTGCCTTCGGCGTGGCCGCCGCAGTCGCGTTGGCGGGCTGCGGGTGGATCCTGGTGCTGTTCAGGATGTCTCGAGATAGCGGTGTACCTGCTGAATAGCGGAGGCACCCTCACCGACGGCAGAGGCCACGCGCTTCACCGAGCCGTGCCGTACGTCGCCGGCTGCGAAAACCCCAGGTGTGCTGGTCTCCTGGGGCAGCGGTGGCCGGTCTCGGGGCCAGCTGCTCAGATCTGGGCCCGTCAGCACGAAACCTTGCGAGTCGCGCTCCACGGTGTCGGCGAGCCACTCGGAGTGCGGGTCGGCGCCGATCAAGACGAAGAGCCCATCGGCCGCCTCGGTCTGTTCCGAGCCGGTCGCGGAGTCTCGCATTGAAATGGCTTCTAGGCGACCGTGGCCGAACACTCCAGTGACCGTCACGTTAAGCCAGATGCTGACATTGGGCGCTCGGTTCAGCTCGTTGATCAAGTACGCGGACATGCGCTCCGACAGAGAGGGTCCGCGTACCAATAGCGTGACGTGTGAGGCGAAGCGGGCAAGGTGAACGGCGGCTTGCCCTGCTGAATTCGCACCACCCACAACGAATGCGTGCTGGCCTTCCATCGCAGCCGCCTCAGTGACCGCTGCGCCGTAGAACACTCCGGCGCCAAGCAGCTCGTCAACACCAGCCAGATTGAGCCGACGGTAGGTCACGCCGGTAGCGATCACCACCGCACGGCTGCAGGCTTGACTGCCGTCAGTGAGAGTCAGCACCCGGTCCTCCGCGCGCGACTCAAGCCCGACGGCGGACCGGATGAACACCATCTCGACGCCCATGATCATCGCCTGTTCCATGGCGAGCGCTGCCAGCTCACGACCGCCGATGCCATGGGGAAAGCCCAGGTAATTGCGGATCAAGGAGGTGGTCCCGGCCTGCCCCCCGATGGCTTCACGCTCAAGCAGCAGCGTGGCAAAACCTTCGGAGGCTGCATACATGGCGGCGGTGAGCCCGGCTGGGCCGCCGCCTACGACCGTGAGGTCGTAAAGGCTGCTTGCTGGCCTGGTCTGCACGCCAAGGACCTCGGCGATGCGTTCGTTGGGTGGGTCGATCAGCACGCGGCCGTCAAAGAGCACGATGATCGGGTAATCGGCAGATGCCACCCCGGCCTGTTGCAACAGCAGGCGCCCCTCGGGCTTGGCGACGTCGTAGAAGCCGTGCGGGATGCTGTTCCGCGTAAACAAGTCGCGTAGCTGATGGGATCGGGCCGACCATTGTGGGCCCACAACCCGCACTATTTCCGGTTCAGAGCCTGCGGCTACCGCTGCGCGGCTCCGCTGCCTGAGCAGCTCCGAGATTGTGGGATAAAGCTCCAGCTCCGGGTTGCCCAACGGCTTGTTCAGGTAGCTGTCGAGCTGGCCCAAGGCCATCGCGCGTAGGGCCGCCCGACCGGCTGCGATATCTCCATAAGTGATCAGCAGCAGCCGCTTGGCGGCGGGATGGAGCTGGTGGCAAGCGTTGAGGAAGTCGACCCCGGTCGTGTCGGTCAGCCACTGGCCCGCCATCGCGACTGCGACTTGATCACCTCCGTCGAGCTCTGCCAGTGCAGCCTCGGGCGTGCTGGCGGTGATAATCCGGTAGTCGGTTTTGAATCGCCGGCTGAGGCAGCGCCTCAAGGCGGCAAGCGTGCCCGGCTCATTGTCGACGGCCAGCAGCACCTGTTGATCCATTGCTACGCCTTTCGACGCGGGGCCTCCACCAGCGTCTCATCGGTGTAGCACCAGAACCAGCCCTCGCCCGGCTCCATCGACTGGACGATCTGATGCTCAGGAGCGTGCTCGTGCGCGTGCCGGCTCGCATGTTTGTTCTTCGAGGAGTCGCAGCAGCCAATCAGGCCATCGGTCATGCACATCCGCAGGTGGACCCAGGTATCACCGAGCTCAATGCACTGCTGGCACCCTGCTGACGAGGGCGTGACGTCATGGATTTGATCAAGGTGGGTGCACCCCGTGGAGCGCTTTCCGCGTACGCGCTGGAGCGCGAAGCGGACGTTCTCCAGCAGTCCCATTGGCGTTTCTCCTGTCTGGACCGCTTCTCCTCATCTGGTTAACAGTCTGCTGCCTGGCGCGGCGCGACGTGCGCCCGGTCCGGCGGGATAGCGTGTGACGGTGCCCGACTACGGCCGCGATGTGACGTTCGGATACTTCCTGATTCCCAACGCCGCCGACCCACTACTCGAGACGGCCCGGGAGATTGAGGCACGTGGCCTGGACTGGATCGGTATCCAAGATCATCCGTACCAGCGGCGCTTCGTAGACACCTGGAGCTTGCTCGGCGCGATCGCAGGCACCACCACTCGGGTTGGTCTCTTCCCTGACGTTGCCAATCTCCCGCTGCGCCCGCCGGCGATGATGGCCAAGGCGGCTGCGAGTTTGGACGTGCTGAGCGAGGGCCGCTTCGAACTTGGGCTGGGTGCTGGAAACTTTTGGGATGCCATTGAGGCGTACGGCGGACCGCGTCGGACGCCCCGCGACGCACTCGGCGCACTAGAAGAGGCGATCCGGGTCATTCGGATGGTCTGGAGCGGCGAGCGCAATCTGCGCTTCACCGGTGAGCATTACCGCCTGGCCGGCGCACACTCCGGACCGGTACCCGTCCATCCGATCGGTATTTGGCTTGGCGTGTACGGTCCGCGCGCGTTGCGACTCGCCGGCCGGCTGTCGGACGGCTGGGTGCCCTCCCTGCGCGGAGACACTGCGTTCCTGAGCGAAGGCGCGGCCCGGATTGACGAGGCCGCTAACGCGGCGGGCAGAGATCCAGCCCAGATTCGCCGCGTGCTCAATGTCAACGGCCAGATCTCTGACGGCAGGCGTGAAGGGCTGTTGCGTGGCCCGATCGACCAGTGGGCTGACGAGCTCACCGACTTGGCGGTCGGGTACGGCTTTGACACCTTCCTGTTCTGGGGAGAAGGAGATGATCAACTTCCCCGTTTTGCCGAGGAGGTTGCGCCAGCAGTACGCGCCCAAGTGGCCGCCGAACGTTCCTAGATCCGGGGATCAGGCTGCGATTCGGTCCCGCGCTGCTCCAGCGCATGCAACACCTCCGCCACCTCGTCGGCCGGCGTAGTTCCGAGATCGACGGCCAGCACGTTCTCGTCTGCGGCCGGCGGCTCCAATGTTGCAAGCTGGGAGTTGAGCAGTGCTGGAGGCATAAAGTGATCTGCCCGGCGCGCCATCCGAGCTGCGATGACCTCACGGGGTCCGTTAAGAAAGACGAAGATCACATTCGGTCCCCGGAGTCGATCACGATAGCTCCGTTTCAGAGCTGAACAGGTAAGAATTCCGGGCTCTCCGCGTTGTGTCTTCTCCTTAATCCAGGCGCCGATGGCGTCCAACCACGGCCATCGGTCCTCATCGGTCAGGGGAATGCCGGCGGACATCTTCGCGACGTTCGCCGGCGGATGAAGCGCATCTCCTTCTTGGAACTCCCAGTTGAGCCGCTCGGCTAGCAGCCCAGCCACTGTGGACTTCCCGGTACCTGCTACACCCATCACGATCAGAATGGGCGCGGAGGTGATCTTCAGCACTACCCCAGTGTCAGCTATGTCGAGCCAGTTTGTCCCGAGATATCTGGCATGGGATCTGACGACGACTGTGCCGGTGGCGCACCCTCCTCGCCAGTCCGCGGCATGGGGACACCCGCAGGATGGGCCGGCTCATTGGTGTCGGCCAGGTCCTCTGGAGCTACGTCCTCAGCGCCGTGATCTTGTGGAAGTACATCCTCCCGGCCATCGAACTCCGAGCGGTTTCGGGGCGAGTCCGGGTCGCGGGGAGCGCCCGGAGGCACCATGTCGTCGGTTGGGTTGACTTCCATACCGCCGCTGGCCGGCTGTTGGGCTTGAGACATCTCACTCATGATCAACTCCTGGTGATCGCTTATTCGCCACTCTGCTGCGCATGCTCGAGAAGATCTTCTTTGAGCTCTTTCTTAGAGCTGCTGCTGATGCCGCTGAGACCGGCGTTGCGCGCCGCCTGCTCGAGGTCATCACGACTCGCCTGACCCGGCCGATCACCGAGGTGCTCGGTCCGCGCCGAAATGAATGTCTCCGCAAGCTCGGCGCGTCGCTCCGCACTCAGCCGCTGTTGCATGCCGGGCAATACCCGGCTCTCCTCTTCCTCGACATGGTGGTTGACTGCCTTGATCAACTCATCGAGTGCCTTCTTGAATTCGGCCGACTCGAAGTCCATCGCGGTCATCTCTTCCAGCATGTGCTCGGCCTCGGCGTGCTCGCCCTGGCTGTGTTCGACCTCATCGGTCTCGCCAGCTTCATCCTTCGCAACCGGATAGACCTCGGCCTCCTCGGCTCGCGAGTGCGCAATCAGCAGAGCACACAGCACGGGAAAGTTCAGCCCCCTTGTTGCTGGCTCTTTCTGCAGCAGATCAAACAACCGCTCGACCTCGCGATGGTCACTCTTGATCAACTCGACAACATCGGCAGCAGCCACGTTCCCCTCCTTTTCTTGCGGAGCTCACGCAGCGCGCTTGGAACCCGACGTTGTCGTCGGGGGCGCGCTTCCCGACGCTCGCACCGCGGTGAATTCGGTTCTTCCACCCTTTAGCCATCTGGGCGCGGATCGAAACCGCTCGCCAAGGCTCAGTCCGCCACCAGCAGTGCCTGCGGAGCAGCCGCTTTCAGGCGAGTAGTCAGCCACTTCTGCTGAGCTTCCGTCTGCTTGGCGCACTGCTCCACAGTCTGAATGAGCTCGCGGTCACGCGCCCCTTTGGCCGCCTGGCCAACCAACGTCCAGGCCATGTCCAGATAGCTAGCCAGCAGGTAAAGATCATGAAGATCGCGCAGCAGTCCAAGGCCCCCGCTACGCGTCACGGAAAGCCCGTCAGCGTGCAGGCGTTCCGGCTCGCCGGACGGATGAGACCCGTACCGCTCGGTGAACGGTCGCAACAGCTCCTCGTGATGATCGCATTGGCCCGCGAACTGCTCACAGATCCGCTTGACGTCGGCTTCCTCCGCATGACCTTCGGCGACCTGCCGGTAGGACTTCGCCAATGTGGCGCAGCCGGTCTCCAAGAGACCCAGATATGAGGACAGATGCATGATCAGTCGCCCCCGGGTTTGCCGTCTGTTGGCGGAATGACGCGCGCCGCTCCGGACTTGAAGTAAGGCTGCTTGGAGACCGGATCCCAGCTCGTCGGCGTCAGGTCATTGGCTGCCGTGTCCGGATCGCCGTAGTGGAAGGGTATGAACACCGTTCCCGGACGGTTAGCGATGCAACGCGCGGCCACCTCGACCGCGCCACGCCGCGACTCTACGCGTACCAAATCGCCATCCGTCACTTCAAGATCGGCAGCATCGGACGGGGCCAACTCAACCCACGGCTCCGGCGCTGCGGCGTTCAACTCAGGTGCCCGGCCAGTCTTTGTTCGGGTGTGGAAGTGGTAGACGGTCCGGCCGGTCATCAGGCTCATTGGGTACGCCTCGTCGGGAGTTTCCGGCGGCGGCATCCACTCGGTAGCCTTGAGCCTCGCGCGACCGCGGAATCCCGCGGCAGCGTGCTCAATAGGCGTGACGGCGGCGCCGGTGACCAGGTCATGTCCGTAGGTCTCGCACTGGTCATGGTCGGTCATGAAGTGGTAATCGACATAGAGGCGGTCGGTACCATCGGGCGCCTCTTCTGTGCACGGCCATTGGATTCCCGGGCCGCCGCGAAGCTTGTCATAGCTCAGCCCGGTGTAGTCGCAGGGCCGCCCACGCGAACACTCTCGCCAGGCATTGAACGCCTCCTCCGGGGTGTGCCACGGTGGCAGGGGTCGGCCGCTTCGGTCGGAGAAACCCATCCGGCGGGCGTAGTCCAGCCAGATCTCAAGATCACTACGCGCCTCACCGGGTGGCGCAACCGCACGCTCGGACAGATGGACGGTACGGTCGGCGTTGGTATAGGTGCCGGTCTTCTCACCCCACAGCGCCGCTGGCAACACCACATCCGCGTAGGCGGTCGTTTCGGTCAGATAGCCGTCGCTGACGACCAAGAAGAGGGAATCTTGGCCGAGAATCTTGCGAATCCGGGCCAGCTCAGGCAATGACACCGCGGGGTTGGTGCCGGCGATCCACAGGAACTTGATCGAGCCTTGCTCGGCGTACCGGAAGATCTGCATTGCGTGGGTTGGCTCGGCCCAGTGCGGGATGACGATCGGATCGACGTCCCACAGCTTTGCCAGCGCCTCGATGTGCTGCTCGTTCTCCCAATTGCGAAAGCCGGGAAGATCACCATCGGCGCCGGTCTCCCGGTTGTTTTGAGCGGTCGGCTGACCATTCATCTGCAAAATCCCGGCGCCGGGTCGGCCGAGCATCCCGCGCACTAGGTGCATGTTGTTCACTGCGACCGAGGACGCGGTCGCTTGATGCGACTGATAGAAGCCTTGCAGGACTGTTGAGACCGCCGCCGACGAGGTACCGAAGATCTCCGCCGCCGCTTCGACGTCACGTCCTTCGACTCCACAGATCTCGGCGACTCGGGATGGCGGGTAGTTGGTGACTACCGAAGCCAGCTCGTCAAAGCCTTTGGTGTGCTGATCGATGAAGTCATGATCGATCCAGTCGTTACTGATCAGCTGCTGCAGCAGGCCGTTCAGCAGCGCAAGGTTCGTCCCGGGCTTTGGCGCCAGGTGGATCTCGGCCGCCTTGGCGACTTCGGTCAGCCGCGGGTCGACCGCGACGAGATGCGGAGGCGCAGTGCCGGCCAGTCGATCAAGAATGCGTGACCACAGCACGGTCTGGGTCGCAGCAACATTGTGGCCGAAGCAGAACAGCGACTCGCAGATGTCGATGTCCGCGTACGAGCCGGGCTGGCCGTCGGCGCCGAAGGATTCCTTCAGCGAGGCGGCAGCTGTCGCTGTGCAGAGCCGGGTGTTGCCGTCCATGTGCGGGGTGCCGATGCCTGCCTTGCCGATCACTGCGAGCGTGTAGTACTCCTCCAACATGAGCTGCCCGGAGGTGTAGAAACCGTGGGACAGCGGACCCTTTTGTTGCAGCAGCTCCTTCGAGATGCTGGTGATCAGGTCCATCGCCTCGTCCCAGGTGGCCTCCACGAATTCCGTCCCATTTTTGATCAAGGGCCGGGTAAGTCGATCATGAAGCTGCCCCTGCCAGCCGTACAGGCCTTTTGGTCCGAGGCGACCGTGGTTGACCCGATCCTCGGCTCGCCCGCGAACCCCGACCATCTGGCCGTCTTTCACGGCAATGTCGAGCCCGCAGCCGTTGCTGCACAGCAGGCAAGCCGAAGGTATCCAGGAATCGACGTCGTTCACGGTCAGCCCATCGACCAAATGCTGGTCTACGCGTACGGGCCAGGACTCGCCTGCTGAGTAGGGCGTTCGCTCGCCCCAGATGTCGTCGCCGGTGCGTGCTGCCATGCCCCTGGAGTACCCGCGTACGGCGTTCGCCACACGGCAACCCTCAGAGTCCTGCGTCTCTCCGCACAAGGCCGCATCTGTGCCGATTCGGCCCTCGATTGCCTAGGTTTGCGGCCTTGTGCGGAAAAACGGACGAAGAAACGAGACGGATCGTGCGACCCCTGCCGTCAGTTCGTCAGCGGCAGATAGCGCACCATTAGTACGCCATCAATTCCGGCGATCGCCTTGATCACCGAATCGGGAACCTCGCTGTCCACGTCGACCAAGGTGTACGCCAGGTCCTTCCGAGATTTGTTCGTCATGGTTGCGATGTTGAGGCCTGCCGCTGCCATCTCGTGTGAGATCCCGCCGACCATGTTCGGCACATTGGCATTGGCAATCGCCACCCGGAACCGAGATTCCCTGGGCAAGATCACATCGGGAAAGTTGACCGAATTCCGGATGGTCCCATCGAGCAGATAGTCGCGTACCTGATCAGTGACCATGACCGCGCAATTCTCTTCGGCCTCCCGCGTGGAAGCGCCCAAGTGCGGTAACAAGATCGCCTTTGGCTGCTTGGCGAGCTGCGGGTTGGGAAAGTCGCAGACGTACCGGGACAGCTGACCAGACTCCAGCGCCTCCAAGATCGCGGTCTCGGCGACCACGCCGCCGCGGGAAAAATTGAGCACGACTGAGCCAGGCCTCATCTGAGCGATACCGCCGGCATCGATCATGCCGCGGGTGGCATGGACAAGGGGTACATGCAGGCTGACAAAATTGCTGTGCTTGAGGACCTCGCTTAAGCTGTGTGCCTTCTTAACCGTCGCAGGCAGACTCCACGCCGAGTCCACCGTGATCTCCGGGTCGTAACCGATCACCTGCATGCCCAGCTTGATAGCCGCGTCTGCCACCAGACAACCGATCTTGCCCAGACCCACAACACCGAGCGTGTGATTGGCCAGCTCATAACCGGCGAACGCCTTCTTGCCGGCCTCGATCTTGGTCTCCAGCTCCGGATCGTCCGGGTCCAGCGAGTCGACATACGTCAGCGCGTCGTCGATCTTGCGGGCCGCCAGCAACATCCCGGCGACGACGAGCTCCTTGACGGCATTCGCGTTGGCGCCAGGCGCATTGAACACGGGGACGCCTCGCGCCGACATTGACGGCACCGGGATGTTATTCGTCCCAGACCCGGCCCGGCCGACGGCCAGCAGGGATTCGGGAATCTCGATGTCGTGCAGATCGGCGGAGCGAACCAAGATCGCGTGCGGATCGTCAGCATCCGGCGATACCGCAAAACGATCCCAGGGCAGCCGCTTGAGCCCGCCGGCAGAGATCTGGTTGATGACTCGAACTCGGTATTTCTCAGTCACGACAAGTCTTAGCCCTTCGTTGCGGCGAAGTCGGCCATGTAGTCCACCAACGCTTGCACACCCTCGATAGGCATCGCGTTGTAGAGGGAGGCCCGCATACCACCTACCGAGCGGTGCCCCTTCAGCTCAACAAGATCATTTTTTGCGGCTCCGGCGAGGAAATCGGCTTCCAGTGCGGAATCGGCGAGCCGGAACGGGACGTTCATCCGCGACCGGTCAGCCACCTCGACCGGGTTGATGTAGAACTCGGAGCTATCGATGAAGTCGTACAGCAACTTGGCTTTGGCGACATTGCGTTCCTCCGCAGCGTCAAGCCCGCCGTTCTCCAGCAGCCACTGGAATACCAGCCCAGCGACATAGACCGCGAAGGTGGGAGGTGTGTTGTACATCGAGCGCGCCTTGGCATGCGTCGCATAATCCAGCATTGCTGGCGGTGCCGGCTCGCCGATCCCGACGAGGTCCTCGCGTACGATCACCAGCGCGAGCCCAGCCGGGCCGATGTTCTTCTGCGCACCGGCGTAAATCAGACCCAGACGGCTAACATCCAGTGGGCGGGAGAGCAGGTTTGAGGACATGTCGCTGACCACCGGCACGTCGCCGACATCAGGTATCCACCCGAATTCGACACCACCAATCGTCTCGTTGGCGGTGTAGTGCAGGTACGCCGCGTTCTCGCTCACCTGCCACTCTGACGGATCGGGCACATAGCTGAAGGAACGGTCCTCCGCGCTAGCGGCAACATTGACATCGGCCAAGGCTTTGGCCGCATTGATTGCCTTCTTCGCCCATTCGCCGGTGTTGATGTAATCTGCGACGTTCCGGCCCTGGATGAGGTTCATCGGGATCATCTCGAACTGCAGCGATGCCCCGCCCTGCAGGAAGAGCACGTGATAGCCGTCGGGCACGGCAAGCAGGGTGCGCAGATCCGCTTCCGCCTGCTCGGCAATGGAGATGAAGTTTTTGCCTCGGTGGCTCATCTCCATGACCGACTGGCCGGAGCCGTGCCAATCGAGCATCTCATCGGCCGCCTGGAGCAGCACTTCCTCAGGAAGTGCGCCAGGGCCGGCGCTGAAGTTGAAGACGCGTGTCATGAGCTTCGATCCTGACTATCGGGTTGGGTTGAGTACGGAGGGCGGCCAAGCGAGGAGACTACCGCCTACGCGCAACCCGTCGCGCGCTTTCTCGCGGTAGGGTCGAAGGCTTCGGGCGGTCTGTCAAAGGGGACAGCACGATGAACCGTTGTCACATGGGCATCGCGGCCGCCGTGCTGGCAGCGGGTATCACCACTCTGACAATCAGGCCTGCGTCCGCCGAGCCAGCCACCACCGTGGCGTATCCGTCCAACTCCACCGCCACCAGGCTTAGCGGGTACGCATTCGATGCCTGCGCCGCGCCGTCGCTGGAAACCATGCAGACCTGGAAGGTTTCTTCGCCGTACCAAGGGGTCGGCGTCTATATCGGTGGAGTAAGCCGAAGCTGCGCTCAGCCAAATCTCACTGCTACCTGGGTGACGGCCGCGGCGCGGCAGGGCTGGCGGATCATCCCGATCTACGTCGGCTACCAGGCACCGTGCACCGGCCGATCGAACGTGGCCAAGTTCACCAGCACTACGGCAGCGATCCTGGGGACCGCTGACGCAGCGGATGCGGTTCTGCAAGCTCAGGCATTGGGCATGGTGCCGGGCAGTGCGATCTACGGCGACACCGAGCATTACGGCGCGAACGACTCGGCTTGCCGTTCGGCGGTGCTGAGCTATGTCTCGGCGTGGACCACGGAGTTGCACCGGCAGGGCTACCTCGCTGGGATGTACGCCAACCTGTCTTCCGGGGCCAAACACTTGTCGGAGGTCTACGCCTCGACCGCCTACGCCCGCCCGGACGCATTGTGGATCGCGCGCTGGGACAACAGCTCATCGCTGACCGGCTGGGCGGGCATCCCCGACACCCAATGGGCCAACCATCAGCGTGGAAAGCAATACCGCGGTGATCACGACGAGACGTACGGCGGCGTAAAGATCAACATCGATAGCAACCGCTTCGATGCACCAGTGGCCACTGTTGGGTACGCATACCAGATCACCAGTTTGGCGGACCTCAATGGCCGCATCGGCCCCACCACTTCGGCCGCTATCGTGCGGACCTATGCCTCTGGCTCCACCGTTTCGGTGGTCTGCCAGACCGCCGGTGTGAAAGTCGGCACGACGTCGGTGTGGAACAAGCTCGCCGACGGCAACTATGTCAGCGACTACTACCTCAGTACCCCATCGAACAGCACCTACAGCCCCCCGCTGCCGCGTTGCACATACCCGTTCCAGGTGGCGACGACAACGCTGAACAAACGGACTGGACCCGGCGCCACCTATGCCAAAACCGGCAACCTGTCGAGCGGTGCGCTTGCCTGGATCACGTGCCAGCGCTCCGGAACCAAGGTCGGCATTAGTTCTGTCTGGGACAAGCTCGACGATGACGCGTACGTGTCCGATTTCTATCTGGCGACGCCGGGCAAGGCGGCATATACACCACCACTTCCTCGTTGTTAAAAATCGAGCTTGCCACAGTAATCGAATTTGTGTTTGAATAGCTGCGATGCGATGGGCTGGCCAGGAGATCTCCAATCAGGCAGGCGATCCGGCGGCGCTGCCGGGACTGGATCAACTGCATAGCTTCGTGCGGTCGGTACGCACTCCTGACTTTGCCGGTATCACCTTCCACGAGGTGTTAGCCAAGTCCGCGCTCAATCATGTGCCGAAGGCCGCCGGCCTCCCGTTCAACTGGACGGTCAACCCTTATAGAGGTTGTAGTCATGGCTGCGTCTACTGCTTTGCACGCAACACCCATACCTACCTCGATCTCGACGCGGGCGACGACTTTGATCGCCAGATCATTGTCAAGATCAACATCGCTGACGTGCTGGCGCGGGAGTTGCGGCGGTCGACCTGGACGCATGACCCGGTAGCGCTCGGCACCAACACCGATCCCTATCAACGCGCCGAGGGCCGCTACCGCCTGATGCCAGACATCATTGCCGCACTGACCGGTTCCGGTACGCCGCTTTCGATCTTGACGAAAGGCACCACTGCGCGACGTGACCTGCCACTGCTCGCTGTTGCGAGTCGGGCGGTACCGGTCAGCATGGGCGTGTCTATCGCCCTCACCGATGAGA
>Ga0307318_10000415_pt1 | contig 14045 bp, 11 predicted proteins | sample ER_DNA_367_FD_194500 | JGI IMG/M metagenome (GOLD analysis project Ga0307318, IMG submission 194500) | Bulk soil microbial communities from the East River watershed near Crested Butte, Colorado, United States - ER_DNA_367 | ecosystem: Environmental > Terrestrial > Soil > Floodplain | place...
CGCCTGTAGCCCGAAGACGAGCAACTCCAGCAGCCGACCTTCGACCGTCCCCGTGAGCATCTGCGGCGAGGACAGGCTCGCCTTGGTCTCTGCAGCGAGATCGGCCAGGAGCCCCGCGGGCGGCGTCGTGTGCGCCTCGGCGTAGGCGTCGATGTCCTCCGGGACGATCACTGCCGGCGCGGGGCCTCGCTCAGCTTGCCCTCGCGGATCCGCTTCGCCATGTCCTTAGACTCCTCGCGATAGACCGATCCGTCCTCGAACTCGATCCACGGGAGCTTCTTCTCGCCCGTCTTCTCGACCGTGCGCTCGCGCCCGCCGAACCACTTCTCACGCTCGATCCTGTACTCGACGCCCGCTTCGTCGAGCGCCTTCTGCACCGTCCAGCACGGATGCGGGCCCTTTACCCAGAGGTTCTTGCAGCGGTGGAGCGCGATCGCCATCGTCTCTCCTCGTCCGGTCCGGGCGAGCTTACCCGGCGGTTAGCGTCCCGGGCATGGGCGAGCGCGTCGTCACCCGCCGGGAGCTGAACCGTGCCCTCCTTGCCCGCCAGCTCCTGCTCGAGCGGCGGTCGCTGTCGCTGCCAAAGGCGGCGGAGCAGGTCGGATGCGTGCAGACCCAGTACGCGCCGTCGGCGTACATCGGGCTGTGGACGCGGCTCGAGGGGCTCGAGCGCGACGCGCTGACCCACGCGCTCGAGCGCCGGTCTCTCATCGAGGCGACGCTGATGCGAAACACGATCCACATCGTCTCGCGGCGCGACTACTGGCCGCTGATCATCGCCGTTCGCTCGGAGCGAAAGGCCTGGTCACGGCGGGCGCAGCGGAGCGACGAGCGTAGGCTGCGCCGCGCGGCCGAGCGGCTGCGCGCCTTCCTCGCGGACGGGCCCCGGCGACAGTCGGAGATCGCCGCCCTCCGGCCGGAGGTCTGGCTTCCCGGCGTGGGCATCTGGGTCGATCTCGTCCGGGTCCCGCCTTCCGGGACCTGGGAGCGCCGCCGCGCCGACCTCTTCGGGCTGGCGGAACAATGGCTCGGGCCCCCGCCTCCGATCTCGGAAGAGGAGGCACGGGAGCACCTCGTCGGCCGTTACCTCGGGTCCTTCGGCCCGGCTTCGCGGAAGGATCTCGCCGACTGGGCGGGCGTGCGGGTCGGCGCTCTCGACGGGGAACTGCAACGGATGAAGCTGCGGCGCTTCCGCGACGAGGCCGGCCGTGAGCTGCTCGACGTCCCGCGCGGCCCTCTGCCGTCCGCCGAGACGCCCGCACCGGGGCGCTTCCTCCCCACGTGGGACGCGACGCTGCTGGTGCACGCGCGGCGAACAGGGATCCTGCCCGAGCGCTACCGCGAGCGGATCTTCCACATCAAGAACCCGCAGTCGGAGTCGACGTTCCTCGTGGACGGCGTGGTGGCGGGGACCTGGCGGTACGAGCGCGGTCGGGTCGGACTCGAGCCGTTCGCCCGCCTGCCGCGCGAGGCGCGCGCGGAGCTCGAGGAGGAGGGCGAGCGGCTAGCCGCGTTCCACGCGTGAGCCGCCGACGATCGCGTCGCGCCCGTCGCCGAAGCGGACCCACGCCTTGCCCTTGCCGTCGTAGTCCGGCGACCAGACCACGAGCGTTGCCTCCTCGCCACCGACGTGCACGTGCTCGGTGCCCTCGGGCTCGACGCCGCGCCAGACGCGAACGAACGGGTTCTGCTCCCACTCGCGGCCGATCGTCGTCTCGTCGGTGTGGCCCGGCAGAACGCGCGTCTCGGGCGCCAGCTTCATCAACACGTCCATCACCGAAGCCCGGATCTGCGCGAAGTCGCCGCCGCCGACCGCGTCCTTGAAGAGGACGTCGCCGGTGCAGCAGAGCTGATCGTTGACGACGAAGGCGAGGTGGTCGTCCTTGTGACCCGGCGTCTCGAGGGCCCTGATGGAGAGACCGCCGGTCTCGAGGTCGCCCTTCACGACCGGACAGTGATAGCGCGCGCGGATCTCATCGTCGCCGGCGATGTGATCGGCGTCGGCGTGCGTGGTCAGCAGGTGCGTGACGGTCAGATCGTTCCGCTCCACGGCCGCGAAGAGCGGCTCGAGAGGAGCGCCCGAGTCCACGAAGACCGCCGTGCCGCCCGGCTCGTCGCCGATGACGTAGGCGTTGGACAGCCAGGACGGGTGGAGGCTTCGCTCGATGATCATGTTTGTCAAATCCATATAAAGGTTGACACACCTGGTGAAAACTTGGGATTCTCGTCCCTTACCCGCTAGGGAGGGCACGTGCGAGGGCGGCTTTCTAGCTGCGGCGGATGAACACAATTGGACGGCAGGCAGCCGCGCCCGAAAGCGGGGTCGGCGACGCTGATCGCTCTCCGACAGCGGTCCGTGTGCTTCTCATCGGCGATGTCCGCGTCTTCCGGGAGCTACTGGCCGAGGCGCTCGAGGACGAGGCCGGCATCGAGCTCGCCGGAAACGCTCCGGGAGACGTGGCGGCCCTGGCCGTTGGCATGTTCGAGCCGAGCGTCGTCGTGGTCGACGCGGGCTCGGTGCCCGAAGCCGGCGGAATGCGCGCGCTTGCTTCGGCGCTCCCGGACGCCACGATCGTCGCCGTGGGAGTCCCGGACGACGAGGACGCGGTCGTCGCGTTGCTCGAGGCCGGAGTCGGGGGCTACCTCACGTCCGATCAGCCGCTCCCGGAGCTCGTCGCGGCGGTCGAGGCTGCGGCGAACGGCGAGCTGACGTGCCCTCCGCGGATGGCGGCTGCCCTCGCGAAGCGTGTCGCGGCCCTCGCCGCCCATGAGACCACCCAAACCGACAACGCCCTCACTCCGCGCCAGCGTGAGATCGCCGTGCTCATCGCGGAGGGGCTGTCGAACAAGCAAATCGCGCGCCGGCTGTCCATCGAGCTCGCGACCGTCAAGAACCACGTGCACAACATCCTCGTCGCCCTGGGCGTGGGTCGCCGGGAGCAGATCGCCTCGCGCGTCCGTCTCTCGTAGCCCCAGGGTCTAGATCCCCGCCGCCTGCGGCATGGACCGAAGTTGGCCCCGGCGATCCATTGCCCCCGCCGCTCCGGCCAAAAGAGAATCGCACCACGTGCGCAGGGGGGTCGCGCCCCTGCCTGATCGGATAAGGGGGAATTCCGTGATGCGAAAACGAAGGACCTTCGCCGTAGGCGGAGTGCTGTTCTTCGGAGCCCTCGTCCTCCTCCTGTCGCTCGGCGCGAGCGTCGTGCTGGCGGGCGGATCGGCGAACCGGCCCTCGAAGGACCCAGCTGCAGCCGGCAAGGCGGTGAGCGCCACAGCCTCTCCGCAACGCCTGGCGAACGGATTCATGGTGGGGCGCTCCTACCACAACGACGCCTCGCTACCGCTGCGGCGGATGCCGGCGCTTCCGATGCAACCAGCACGGGAGCACACGGAGGCGAACCCGAATCCGAAACTCAAGATTCGGCACCAGGACCGGCAGGATCGGACGGTTCAGCAACGTCTTGCCTCGCCGAACATGCCTTCGCCGATCCTGAACTTCGACGGCATTCCCTTCCCCGGTGTGAACTGCAACTGCGCGCCGCCCGACACGAACGGCGAGGTCGGGCTGTCGCAGTACGTGCAGATCGTCAACACCGGGTTCCAGGTCTTCAACAAGAACACCGGCGCCTCGGTCTTCGGGCCCGTCGCGATCACGAGCCTCTGGCAGGGCTTCGGCGGGGTCTGCGAGACGAGCGGCTTCGGCGATCCGGTCGTCCTCTTCGACCAGCTCTCCAACCGCTGGGTTGTGACGCAGTTCGCCGGGTCGGGCGTGCCGACCGACGAGTGCGTCGCCGTCTCTCAGGGCAGCGACGCCGCCGGCTCCTACTTCCGGTACGCGTTCCACCTCGGCTCCGATTTCTTCGACTACCCGAAGCTGGGGGTGTGGCCAGACGGCTACTACATGAGCATGAACGTCTTCAACTCCTCGGGCACAGCGTTCCTCGGCCCGCAGGCGTTCGCCCTCGACCGGACCCAGATGCTCGCCGGCAACCCGGCTACGTTCATCGCCACTCCGCTCGGATCGCCCAGTGATGACGGCTTTATGCCGGGTGACCTGGACGGCTCGAACCCACCGCCGGCCGGCGCACCGAACCCGTTCCTCTCGGTCGGTCTCGCCGCGACATGGCCTCTGCATCGCTTCCACGTCGACTTCGCCAACCCGGGGAACTCGACCTTCACCCTCGGCGGAACGCTGACGCCGGCGGCCTTCACCGCGCTCTGCCCGTTCACCCGCAGCTGCGTGCCGCAGCTCGGCACGGCGGACATGCTGGACGCGATCGCCGACCGGGGAATGTTCCGCTCTGCCTACCGTCGCTTCGCCGACGGCCACGAGGCGCTGGTCGGAAACATGACCGTCTCTGCAGGCGGCGTGGCGGGCATCCGCTGGTTCGAGGTCAACAACGTGACCTCCGGCTCGCCGAGCTTCGTCCAGGAGAGCACCTACCAGCCCGATTCGACCTGGCGCTGGATGGGGAGCGCCGCGATGGACGGGAACGGCAACATGGCGCTCGGCTTCAGCGCGTCGGACGCCACCATCAATCCACAGATCCGCTATGCAGGCCGACTGGCGAGTGACCCGGCGAACACGCTGGCCCAGGGAGAGACACACCTCTTCGACGGGACCGGGAGCCAGACGGACACCGTCAGCCGCTGGGGCGACTACAGCGACATGACCATCGACCCGGTCGACGACTGCACGTTCTGGTACACGCAGGAGTACTACCAGACCACCAGCAGCTTCAACTGGCGGACGCGGATCGGGAACTTCAAGTTCCCGTCGTGCACGTCGGCTCCCAGCGGGACGCTGCAGGGCACCGTCACCGACTCGTCGACGAACGCCCCGATCGAGGGCGCACAGATCAACGTCGACCCGATCGGAGCGTCGACCACGACGGACGCCAGCGGCCACTACTCGCTGACGCTTCCGGTCGGCGACTACGACGTAACTGCGAGCCACTTCGGCTACACGTCGCAGACGCAGTCCGCCACGATCACCGACGGCGGCACGACGACGCTCGACTTCGCGCTCGTCGCCGCCCCGTCAGGGTCGCTCAGCGGCACGGTCAGTGACGACTCCGGGAACCCGGTCGAGAACGCGACGGTGACGATCAACAGCACGCCGATCCCGCCGGCGACGACCGACGCGGCTGGGCACTACAGCTTCGCCTCGGTGCCGAACGGGACCTACAGCGTCACTGCGACGGCCGGGAAGTGCACCACACCGGACACGGAGACGGTGACAATCTCCGGCGCGACGACGCAGGACTTCACCCTGCCGACGAGACACGACTCGTTCGGCTACTTCTGCCGGGTCGAGCCGTCGAGTTACGAGGAGGGCGACACACCGCTGGCGTTGTCGGGTGACGACAGCTTCACGTCGGTGAGCCTGCCGTTCTCGTTCAGCCTCTACGGCCAGACCTACTCGTCGGCGAACGTCTGCACCAACGGGTACATCACGTTCCTGACCGGAAACTGCATCTTCGGAAACTCGTCGATTCCCAGCACGTTTACGCCGAACGGGGCGATCTACCCCTACTGGGACGACATGTTCATCGACGGCTCGTCCTCAATGTGGACGAAGACCCTCTCGAGCCCGAACCGCTTCGTGATCGAATGGAGGAACGCCCGCTACTTCGACGACACGACCAAGCGCGTGGACTTCGAGGTCGTGCTCTACGAGAACGGGCAGATCCTCACGCAGTACCGGAACATCGACGCCAACGCACGTGAGCAAGGCGGCTCGGCCACGCTCGGTATCGAGAACGCGGCCGGCACCGATGCCTTCCAGTACTCGTTCAACGAGGCGGCGATCGGCTCGCCGACCTTCGCGATCCGGTACCTGCTACCTCCGTCCGGGTTCGTTCAGGGGCACGTGACCGACGCGAACGACCACGCCGCGATCGGCGGTGCCTCGGTGAAGGCGCTGCAGGGCGGCAACGTCGTGAGGGAGACCTCGACCGACGGGAGCGGCTTCTACCGGATGCAGCTGCCGGTCGGCGACTACACGATCGAAGCGAGCAAGACGAACTACGAGACGGGCTCGGCGGATGTCACGATCGCCGAGGACGCCACGGTGACGCAGGACTTCTCGCTTCGCACGCCGCGAGGCGAGGTGAGTCCGACGTCACTCGAGATCATCGCTCCGGTGAACTCGACTCGGACCAGGACGCTCACGCTGAGAAACACGGGCAGCCTGCTGATGACGTGGGACGTCAAGGAGTCCGGCGGCGGCCCCGCGGGTCCATCCAGGGCCGAGCTGCAGAAGAACGCCGGCTACGACCCGAACGCCCGGACGACGAGGGGCGAGTTCGCCGGCAAGGCTCCGGTTGCTCCCAACCCCGGCGCGCCCGGTGACGTTCTCCGCCAGTGGCCGACGAACCTCGCGCTCGGCTGGGGCGTCGGGTACACGGGTCACGTCTGGCTCTCGGATGTCGACGGTGGCTTCTGCGGGCCGTCGTGCCAGAACCACGAGTTCCTCGTGGACGGCACGCCGACCGGCGCGGCCTTCGCGACGCCGTGGGCCGGCGCCTGGCCTGCAGACATGGCGCTCGCCGGCGCGAACGAGATGTGCCAGCTCGACGTCGGCGGCGACAACGGGATCCACTGCTGGGATACGAACACGGGCGCGACCACCAGGAGCATCACCGGTGGCTTCCCGTGGACGGCCATCTCCCAGCGCGGTCTCGCGTACAGGCCGGATGACGACTCGTTCTATGTTGGCGGCTGGAACGAGGGCATCCTGTACCACGTTGCGGGCTTCTCGCACGCGACGCCGGGACAGGTCCTCAACCAGTGCAACGCGCCGGACTTCAACATCTCCGGGCTTGCGTGGAACCCGGCCGTCGGCCAGGTCTGGGAGGCGACGAACAGCCCGACCGACACGATCATCCGGGTCGACCCGGTGACGTGCGCGGCGGTCAGCTCGATCGCGCACCCACGGCCGGGCTTCAACGGTGCCGGGCTCGAGATGAACGAGGACGGCAATCTCTGGATGATCGCTCAGGACGCCGGCCCGAACACCGCTTACCTCGTGGACAGCGGTGTGCCGGCCTTCAGCGACGTCCCGTGGCTGTCCGAGAGCCCGACGAGCGGCACGGTCGCCCCGGGCGCGTCCCAGAACGTCACCGTCACGGTCGACACGCACGGGATGACTCCCGGCGTGTACCAGGCGACGCTGACATTCCGCACCAACAGCGGTCGCCAGCCGAACATCTCGGTCCCGGTGCGCCTGATCGTGCCCGCATACGAGCAGGCGTTCGACTCCGGTAACGGCCCCTACACGGACACGCTCGGCGACCTCTGGTCGACCGATCGCGCCTACACGGCCGCCAACGGGTCCGGGTACGTGCAGTCCCCGCCGAAGACCACGAGCACCAACTCGCCGATCGGCGGGACGGTGGACGACAAGCTCTACCAGTCGGCACGGATCAACCCGATGACCTACCGGTTCACCGGGCTGCCCGCCGGCGTCTACCAGGTGGAGCTCAGGTTCGCCGAGATCCAGAACAAGAAGCCCGGACAGCGCCAGTTCGACGTGATCGTGAACGGCTCGCCGTACCTGATCGCGTTCGACATCTCCGCGCTCGTCGGGAAGAACTACGCGCTCGACAGGTCGCTGTTCGTGAACGTCCCCGCGAGCGGCGAGGTGAGCGTGCAGCTCGCCAACCGGCAGGCCCACGGCGACCCGATCCTCAACGGGATCCGGGTGACGCACAGGCCCGACCGGCACTAGCACCTCGACGACAGAAAGGAACCGAAGGACGGCCCCGCAGAAGCGGGGCCGTCCTCTTGGTGGCTGGCCGGCGAAACCGGCTAGCCTAGCCCCACCGCACCCGAGAGGAGGACGAATGGCCGGCCTGATGTCACGCGCGTCGCTGGTGGTGAAATCGAAGTTTTCCAAGCTGCTCGACCGCGCCGAGAATCCGGCAGAGACGCTGGACTACTCGTACGAGCGGCAGCTGGAGCTCCTGCAGAACGTCAAGCGCGGCATCGCCGACGTCGTCACCGCGAAGAAGCGGATCCAGCTTCAGGAGACACAGCTCCAGCAGAGCGTCGTCAAGCTCGACACCCAGGCGCGCGAAGCGGTCGCGGCGGGCCGCGAGGATCTGGCCCGTCAGGCGCTGGAGCGGAAGTCGGGCCTCCAGCAGCAGCTCCAGGGTCTCGACGAGCAGGCCAAGGGGCTCGAGGCGCAGCAGGAGAAGCTCGTCGCGAGCGAGAAGGCCCTCTCGGCCAAGGTCGAGGCCTTCCGGACGCAGAAGGAGACGATCAAGGCCCAGTACTCGGCCGCCGAGGCGCAGGTGCGGATTGGTGAGGCGGCCACCGGGATCGGCGAGCAGATGGCCGACACCGGCCTCGCGATTCAGCGTGCGAAGGACAAGACCGAGCAGATGCAGGCGCGAGCCAGCGCGATCGACGAGCTGACCACCTCCGGGGCGCTCGAGGACTTCACGTCGGACCAGACCCAGCTCGATCGCGAGCTCGGCGCTATCGCCTCGCAGGGGCAGGTCGACCGCGAGCTGGAGCAGATGAAGGCGGAGCTCGGGAAGGGCGAGGAGAAGAAGGAGCTGAAGCAGTGATCGTCCGCGTGATGGGCGAGGGGCAGTTCGAGATCGACGAGGAAGTCGCGAAGGGCCTCGGCGAGATCGACGAGCAGGCCGAGCAGGCGCTCGAGGCGGGCGATCAAGCGCGGCTGTCGGAGCTGTTGCGGCGGATGGGGGACGCAGTGCGCACGAACGGCGCGCGGCTGCCGGACGCCGATCTTTCGCCGTCTGAGGCGATCATCCCGCCGGACGACCTGACGCTCGACGAGGCCCGCGAGCTCTTCGAGGGCGAGGGCCTGATCCCGGACCTCCCCGCCGCGTAGGCTCGTCGCCACAGTCGGCGCGGGCTGTCCGGCGAGGCGTTACAGGCCCATAAGGTTCACGCGCGCGGCCCCACCCAGGGTGGGGAGCCAGGTCCACCCGCCGCCCACCGCGAGCGTACCGCCGCGAGGTGCGCATGTCTGTCACCAGGTCGTGCCGAAAGCGTGACGGCTCACGATGCGGCGCCGGCCACATTGGAAAAGCGGCTAGACCGGCGCGTCGAAGACGCCGAACCAGCGCGTCAGATCCTGCTCCACCGGAAGCTCCTTCTCGAGCTTCGCCTTCAGCTCCAGCTCCTCCGCATTGTCGCGCTCCTTGCCGTCGCCCTTGGGCACGAACGGCCAGAAGGCCCCGCGCTTGAAGCCGTAGATCCAGTAGACGCGTTGCTCGCCGTCGAACCCGCTCCCTTCGAAGGGAAACACCGCCGCGAGCAGTTGCGGCCCGAACCCGCGCGACTCCAGCTCCGACGCGATCAGGTGCACCGTCGCCACGAGGTCCTCGAAGTCGCCGTCGCGCACGACGAGCCACTCGTACCCGTATTGGTCGGAGCGGCGCTCAAGCTTCGAGGCGGACTCCGTTGCGACCGCGTCCAGAAGCTGCTGCAGGTCGTTCTCGGCGCGCACGAACTCCCCCGCGGACAGGGACTTGAAGCAGACGCCGGCGGCGCCCGCCGGCTTCAACCGGAGCTCGGCCTCGAGCGTGATCCGGGCGGTCGAGATCGCGAACAGCCGCTCCTGCGCGGCCTCCTTGAGCTTCTTCCGCCCGAAGAGAACGTCGGCGAGGCCCAAGCGCTACCCGTCAGGCGACGGGCCGGCCCATCTCCCGCGCGATCTCGCCCAGCGCGGCGAGGCGCTTCTCGAGCGGCGGGTGCGTCAGGAACAGCGCGCCGGCGCGCGAGCGCCAGTTCGTGGGGACGATGAAGAACGCGTTCATGCCCTCGACCTCGCGCAGGTCCTGCTGGGGGATCTGCGTGATGCCGCTCGCGATCTTCTGGAGCGCGCTCATCAGGTATTCGGGTGCGCCGGTGATCAGCGCCGAGCCACGGTCGGCGGCGTACTCGCGGTAGCGCGAGATCGCGAGGATCAGGATCTGGCTCAGGAAGTACGTCACGACCGAGACCACGAGGATGATCAGCCAGACCGGGACCGAGTTGTTGTTGTTGTCCCGGCCGCCACCGAAGCCGCCGAACATGCCGCTGTAGAGGCCGAACCGGGTCAGCAGCGCAGCCAGCATCGCGAAGAAGCTGGCGACGGTCATCACGAGCACGTCGCGGTTGGCGATGTGTGAGAGCTCGTGGGCAAGCACGCCCTCGACCTCCTTGGGCTCGAGCCGGTTCCAGAGCCCGGTCGTCACCGCGACTGCTGCGTGCTTCTGGTTGCGGCCGGTCGCGAACGCGTTCGGCACCTCGCTCTCGATCACCGCAACCCGCGGCTTCGACAGGTCGGCCATCGCGCAGAGCCGCTCGATCATGTCGTGCAGCTCGGGCGCCTCGTCTCGCTCTACCACCTTCGCACCGGCGGCCCTCAGCGCGATCTTGTCCGAGGTGAAGTACTGCACGAACGCGATCACGCCGACGATCACGAGCATCAGCACGAGTCCGGCGTTGAGCACGTAGAAGAGGACGAGCGCGAAGAGGACGTAGAGCAGCCCCAGCATCGAGCCGGTCAGCAGCATCCGCAGCGACAGGCCCGCGTCGCGACCGTAAGCCTTGCGTTTCATTGAGAATCGGCCCCCTTGATGACGAGAAGGTTCCTCGTGATTGTAGCTTTGGGCATCGCGGTGACTGCGCCCGTGCCAGCCGCTGCGGCTCCAGCCGAGCCCGTGGCGGTGATCGTCGCGCCTTCCTCGTCTCCCGTCTTTCGCTCTCCGCGGGCTGCGCATGGGCTCCTCGTCGTGGGCGAAGGGGCGACGGTCAGCAGGCGCGGCGCGCTCGCCTCGCTGGTGCGCGGGGAGATGGGAAACGCGATCGTCCGCGGCGGGCTACCCGGCGGCAAGCCGCTGATCACGCTCTCGCGCCGTCCGGCGCGGTTCACGTTCTACGTCGAGCTGCCGCCCCCGGGGAAGCACCACAACGTCGACCGCTACTCGATCGCGGTCACCGGACCCGGATACCGCGGGGTGCTGACCGACACCTCGACCCGCCTGGGTGGGCTCATCTCGATCGCCGACGTCGCTCCCTCCGCACGGGCGCTGGCCCGCGGCGACCGCCCGCGCATCCGGTCGGAGAGCGAGCCCGATCCCTTCGCGCAGCTGACCCGTCTCGACCACAGGCTCAACCAGGCGCACGACGCCCGCGTGCCCGCGACGCTCGCGCTCGTCGGGCTCATCCTCGCGTTCTCGATACAAGCGCTCGCGACGGGAGGCGTCACCGCCGCCCGCGCGGCGTTCCTCGCGCCGTCGGCCTGCATCGCCGCCGCGGTCGCTCTGAGCGCGGCGGGGGTCGTGTCGCCCTGGCCGGCCGTCCTCGGCGTCGAGCTCGCCGGAGCCGCCGGCGCTCTCGTCGGCGGGCTTGTTCTTCGGCCCCGCGTTCCGCTCGCCCTCGCCCTGGCCGCGCTCTTCGCGTTCCTGTTCGCCGTGATGTGGGCCGAGCCGGCGTGGAACGCACTCGCCGTGATCGGCCCGCACCCGGACGGCGGCGGGCGCTTCTACGGCGTTACCAACGAGGTGGAGACGCTGTTGCTCCCACCCGCGCTCGTGCTCGGCGCCCTCGTCGGCGCCACGGCCCTGCCCGCGGTCGCGCTGGTGGTGGCGGCCGGCATCGCCGCGAGCCGGGTCGGCGCGGACGGCGGCGGGCTCGTCGTCTTCCTCGCCGGTTTCCTCGTCCTCTGGCTCCGTCTGCGACGGGTTCCCGCGCTTCGAGCCGCGGCGGCCACGGCCGTCGCGGCCGGCGCGGCGCTGCTGCTGGTCGGCATCGACGCAGCAACCGGAGGCTCGAGCCACGTGACGAACGCCGTCGGCGGCGGGCCTGGCTCGCTGCTGGGCGACCTCGGCCACCGGCGCGACGTGGAACGCCGCGCTGCTCTTCTCGCTCGGGATCGTCGCGCTCGCCGTGTTGGCGCTCCAGAGGCCGAGACGCCCTCTCCTCGACGCCTACCTCGTGGCCCTCGGCGTGTCGTTCCTCGTCAACGACACGCCGGTCGACGTTGCCGGCTACGGCGGGCTTGCAGCGCTCGGCCTTTGGCTGTTCGCGAGAGGCGAAGAAGGCGCCGGACGGCTTCAGTAGACTCGCGCGGATGCGCCGCCTCGCTCCGTTCTTCGCGCTCGCGTTCCTGCTCGCCGGCTGCGGAGCCGGCCAGATCGTCTCGCCGACCGCGAGCGAGGTCGTAGGGAAGGTTCCGACCACCACGACTGCGGCGGTCAAGGGCGACGCGACGAGCGGCGCGAAGCTCTTCACGTCGCAGGGCTGCGGCGGCTGCCACACATTCAAGCCCGCGGGAACGAACGGGACGGTCGGCCCGGACCTCGACAAGCTCGCCTCGTACGCCAAGAAAGCGAACATGGGCTCCCTTCAGCAGTTCACGCAGGAGTCGATCGCGAGCCCGAGCTCGTACATCGAGCCGGGCTACCCGAACTCGATGCCGGACTTCGGCTCGACCCTTTCGGCCAAACAGATCGCGGATCTCGTCGCGTACCTGACCCAGAACAAGGGGTGATCGACCTCAGAGCCGCGCGCAGCGACCCGGACCGCGTGCGGCCGGGGATCGCGCGAAAGGGCGGCGCCGAGGCATTCGACGAGCTGCTCGAGGCGGACGAGCGCTGGCGCGAGCTCGTGCCCAAGGTCGACGAGCTCCGCAGCCGCCAGAAGCTGAAGGGGAAGCCGACGCCCGAGCAGGTCGAGGAGCTCAAAGCGGTCAAGGAGGACCTCCGCCGACTCGAGGACGAGCTCTCGACAGCCGAGGCGCGGAGGGACGAGCTCCTCGAGAAGGTCCCGAACCCCGCGCACGACTCGGTCCCGGACGAGGCCGCCGACGACGCCGAGGGCAAGGTCGTCCGACAAGTGGGCGAGCGGCCACAGCTCGCAAATGCAAAGGAGCACCTCGAGCTCGGACGGTTCGAGATGGAGCGCGGCGCGCGACTCTCGGGCTCACGCTTCGGCTACATCGTCGGCGACGCCGCCCGGCTCACGCTCGCGCTCTACCGCTGGGCGCTGGACCGCGTCGTCCGGGAAGGGTTCGTGCCGGTGATCCCGCCCGTGCTCGTGCGCGAGGAGGCGATGTACGGAACCGGCTTTTTCCCGGCGGAGCGCTTCGAGATCTACGAGATCGTGGACGAGGGCCTCTACCTCACGGGAACGTCGGAGGTCGCGCTCGCCGGCCTGCACATGGGCGAGATTCTCGAGCGCGACGAGCTCCCGCTCCGCTACACCGCGTTCTCGACGAACTTCCGGCGGGAGGCAGGCGCGGCGGGCCGCGACACGCGCGGGATGTTCCGCGTGCACCAGTTCAACAAGGTCGAGATGTTCTCGTTCGTGCTTCCGGAAGAGTCCTGGGACGAGCACGAGCGGCTGCTCGCGATCGAGGAGTCGCTCGCGCAGGAGCTGGGCCTGCCCTACCGCGTCGTCAACATCGAGGCGGGCGAGCTGAGCGCTGCAGCGGCCAAGCGCTACGACCTCGAGGCGTGGTTCCCGGCCCAGGGGCGCTACCGCGAGCTCACCTCGGCCTCGAACACGACTGACTACCAGGCCCGCCGCCTCGGCATCCGCTACCGCGCGAACGGCGGCACCGAGTTCGTCCACACCCTGAACGGCACCGCGGTGACGGACCGCTGGGCGCTCGCGGTGCTGGAGAACTTCCAGCGTGAGGTCCCCGAGGTGCTACAGGAGTTCGGCGCTCCGGCTCGAGTCGAGTCGTAAACCGGCGGCGCTACGCTCCCATCGTCGGCGGGGTGCCGGAGCGGTCGAACGGGCGGTCTTCGGCACGGGGGACCCCTGGTTCCCCCGTGAGCCCCTTCCTTGCCAGCGGAATCGGGCTCTCCGCGTTTCAGGAGCCGGCGAAGGAGCGCCGACGATCCGTTCCACAGGAAGCCTCCGCCGAGCAAAGCCCGGCTCCGGCGGCGACAATGGCTTCGAAGGCGGGGTGCCGGAGCGGTCGAACGGGGCGGTCTTGAAAACCGTTACCGGGTAATCCCCGGTCGTGGGTTCGAATCCCACTCCCGCCGTCGAATCCCGCTCCCTTAGCTGGATTC
>Ga0307318_10000416_pt1 | contig 14033 bp, 18 predicted proteins | sample ER_DNA_367_FD_194500 | JGI IMG/M metagenome (GOLD analysis project Ga0307318, IMG submission 194500) | Bulk soil microbial communities from the East River watershed near Crested Butte, Colorado, United States - ER_DNA_367 | ecosystem: Environmental > Terrestrial > Soil > Floodplain | place...
GCCGAGCACGATGCCCTCGAGGGCGGCGGCCACTGTGCCCGAGTAGGTGATGTCGTCGCCGAGGTTGGAGCCGTGGTTGATTCCGGAGACGATCAGCTCAGGCTCGAACTCGAGAAGCCCCAGGGTGGCGAAGCGAACGCAGTCGACCGGGCTCCCCTCGGTGGCGAAGCCGCCCTTGCCGTCCTCGAACTCGATCTCCTCTACCCACAGCGCGCGGCCCGTCGTGATCATGCGCCCGGTGGCGCTTCGATTGGAGTCGGGCGCTATCACGGCCAGCTCGACGTCGGGCAGCTCGAGCAGGGACTCTCGCATGGCGTTGAGGCCCACGGCGGTGATGCCGTCGTCGTTGGTCAGGAGGATCTTCACGCTCTGGAAACCAGGATATTCAGTAGGAGACCGACTCCAGGTAGAGCCCGTGAGCCGGCGCGGTGGGCCCCGCTTCACTACGCGGGGCTCCCTTCAGGAGTCGCTCGAAGGACGCCGGCCTGACACCGCCGAGCATGGTTCCGACCAGGACGCGCACCATGTGGCGCATGAAGCTGTCGGCCTCGATCCAGAAGGCGAGCAGGTCCTCCTCCTCCTGGATCCACTCCGCGCGAAGGACGTCTCGCTCGAAGCGCACGTGCTCGGTGTCAGTGGGGGTGAAGGCGGTGAAGTCCCGAGTGCCGAGCAGCGAGGCGGCACAGGCATCGAGCGCGGCCCGGTCGACAGGGCGCGGCCACCAGAGGGCACGCAGGCGCTCGAAGGGCGAGGGCGCCGGGCGCGTGAGCAGGCGGTAGCGGTAGGTTCGGCTGTGCGCGTCGCGGCGCGCGTCGAAGCCGTCGGGCGCGGGCTCGCTCGCCAGCACGCTCACATCATGCGCAAGCAGCCCGTTGAGCTCACGACGTGGAGCGGGCTCCCCGTCGTGACTTGCCACCTGGCCGCGCGCGTGCACACCTCGGTCGGTGCGGCCGGCGACCGTGAGCGAGACCTCCCGCCGCAGGCTCGTACCCAGGGCTTGCTCGAGCACCCCCTGAACGGTGCGCTCCCCCGGCTGGCGCGCCCAGCCCGCAAACCCCGAGCCGTCGTACTCGAGCAGGAGCCGCGCCGCCAGGGCTCTACCCGCGTTTGCGCGCGACGGTGATCAGATACTCGGCGTCGAGGCGCAGGCTGCCGTCGGTGGCCTGGTTGTGGCGCCTAACCAGCTCGAGGGTCGCCCGGCTGAGCTCCTCGAAGGCGTCGTGGGAGAGCCCCTCGCGCGCGGCCACGAACGTCGGCGCGCTGTCCCCCAGCTCGGCCTCGAGCGCCTCGGGGGAGTCGGCCGTCCAAACGAGGGTCCGGCGCTCGCAGTCGATCCGGGCCGCCAATTCCGCCAGCCGCTCTCGCACGACCTCCTCGTCGCCCCACTGCTCTGCCCGCGCCGAGCCGGGTGGCGGCGGAGAGAATCGCCGTCCGACGCCAAACAGGTCGGCGAAGAACCCGTCCGGTACCCACGCCGCGATCCCCACCGTGTTGCCCGGGCGCACCACGCGAAAGAGCTCGGTCGCGACGCGCTCGGGGCGCGGCGCGATCATCGCGCCGAACACCGAGCCGACGCAGTCGAAGCGTGCGTCCTCGAACGGCAGCTCCTCGGCGTCGGCTTCGATCCACTCCATCTCGTAGCCCTCGCCCGCGCTGCGTGCGCGGCCGCGCTCGACCATGCCGGGGGCGAGGTCGCTTGCCACGACGCTCGCGCCTTCGCGCGCGCAGGCCAGGGCGAAGTTGCCGTCACCGGCGGCGACGTCGAGCACCTCCTGGCCGGCCGAGACCGCGCAGGCATCCGCCAGCTCGCGAGCGGCGGGTTCGAGGCGCCGTGAGAGCGGCCCGTAGTCGCCCATGTCCCAGATCCGGCGCAAGCGCGCCCTGACCGCCTCCAGCTCCTGAGCTTCCATCAGCTGCCCCAGCCCTTCGGGGGCTCGATGCGACCGTCCTGAGCGTGCCAGTACTCGCGCAGCTCCTCGCAGCGGCCCCCCGGACCGAAGCGCAGGATCATTGCTCCGGGAAGCGTGAGGTCCTCACCCGAGTCGCGCATGGTGGCCCACCACTCGACCGTCACTCGATTGCCATTGACCAGCGGGCGTCCGAAGTGCAGCTCGAGGTCCTCCTGGGTGGAGCAGGACTCGCGCCAGTAGGCGCGAATCGCCTCGCGGCCGACCGCCGGCGGGCGAAAGGGCGACGAGCGGTATACCGCGTCCTTTGCGAAGAGCTCGGACACGGTGTCGGCATCGCCCGTCCGCCATGCCGCGCCGTAGTCCTCGATCCATTCCTGAGCCCAGCTGTCGTCCATGTGACCGAGACTACATCGGCCTGCTCGCCGTCCTTGCAGCACAATGGGGGAAGTGAAGGTCACGGCGAAGGCGGAATACGCGGTTCGGGCGATGCTCGAGCTGGCCACCAGCGAGGAGGGCCTGCTCAAGGGCGAGCGGATCGCTCGCAGCCAGGGCATCCCCCTGAAGTTCCTCGAGAACATCCTCGTCGACCTGCGCCATGCCGACCTGGTGCACGCTCAGCGTGGCGCCGTGGGCGGCTACCGGCTGGCCCGCGAGCCGGAGCACATCACCCTCGGGCAGGTCATCCGGGCGGTCGAGGGCCCGCTCGCCAGCGTTCGCGGCGAACCGCCGGAGCGCATGGCCTACGAGGGCTCCTCCCGGAACTTGCAGAGGGTATGGATAGCCGTGCGCGCGAGCCTGCGCTCCGTGCTCGACGATCTCACGCTGGACGACGTGGTCGCGGGCCGCATGCCGGACCACGTGCGGCGCCTGACCGAGGCGCCGGACGCCTGGCTCAGACGCTGACCGGCTGCGACTCGGGGCGCAGCCAGACCGTCTGGCCCTCCTCGAGCTCGAGCTCCTCGGCCCTGCCCCGGGTCGTCTGGACCCAGGTCGAGTCGCCGTCGAAGAGCGAGAGCTCGACCCTCACCTCGAAACCCAGATGGACGATGCGGTCGACTCGCGCCTCGGCGGCGCCGTCGCCGGGCTCGAGCAGGATTTCGACGTCGTGGGGTCGGATGAAGCGGCCGGAGAGCTCGCTAACCGGACCAACGAAGCGCATCACGAACTCGTTGGCCGGCCTTTCGTAGAGGTCACGCGGGGCGCCGATCTGCTCGATGTCGCCGTGGTTGAGGACGACGATCTGCTCGGCCACCTCCATGGCCTCCTCCTGGTCGTGGGTGACGAACACGGTCGTCACGTGCACCTCGTCGTGCAGGCGGCGCAGCCAGAGGCGAAGCTCCTTGCGCACCGTTGCGTCGAGGGCGCCGAAGGGCTCGTCGAGCAGCAGCACGCGCGGCTGCACCGCCAGCGCGCGGGCCAGGGCCATGCGCTGGCGCTGCCCGCCCGACAGCTGCGACGGGTAGCGATCCGCGAAGCCGTCGAGGTGCACGAGCTCGAGCAGCTCGTTGACGCGAGCGTCGATCTCCGCCTGAGGGCGCTTGCGGATCGTCAGCCCGAAGGCCACGTTCTTGCGCACCGTCATGTGCTTGAAGGCGGCGTAGTGCTGGAAGACGAAACCGACGTTGCGCCTCTGGGGCGGCTTGCTGGTGGCGTCCTCGCCCGCGATCACGACCTTCCCGCTGTCGGGGGTCTCGAGCCCCGCGATCACGCGTAGCAGTGTCGACTTGCCGCCGCCGCTGGGTCCCAGCAGGGCGGTCAGTGAGCCGTCGCGTACTTCGAGCGATACGTCGTTGAGGGCTTGAAATTCGCCGAAGCGCTTCGACACGGAGTCGACAACGATGCTCATCCCTGAGCCTCCTTGGGCTTGATCACGTTCATGGCCAGAAGGGTGATCAGCGCCAACAACGCCAGAACCACCGAAGCAGCATATGCCCCTGTCTCATCAAAACGCTGGAAACGGTTCTCGACGAACAGCGTGGCGGTCTCCGTCTGGCCAGACAATTTGCCGGAAACCACACTCACCGCGCCGAACTCGCCGAGCGCGCGGGCGGTGGTCAGAACGACGCCGTAGGCCACCCCCCAGCGGATCGCGGGCAGGGTCACGCGGAAGAACGTCTGGAAGGGCCCGGCCCCCAGCGTGGCCGCCGCCTGCTCCTGCTCGGTTCCGATCTCGCGCAGCACTGGGATCGTCTCGCGCACCACGAAGGGCAGCGAGACGAACATCGTTGCCAGGATCATGCCCGGCACCGAGAAGATGATCTGAATGCCCTGTTCGGCGAACCACTGGCCCACCCAGCCGTCGACGCGCCCGTACACCAGCAGCAGGGCCAGTCCGACCACCACCGGTGAGACCGCGAAGGGCAGGTCCACCATCGCGTTCAACAGGCCGCGCCCGCGGAAGCGCTGGCGCACGATGGCCAGGGCGCACAGGATCCCGAAGATGGTGTTCAGCGGCACGGCCACCGCCACCATCACCCCCGTCAGATAGAAGGCGTGCTGGGCCTCCGGGGTGCTCACCGCGTCCCAGGCGGCGCCCACGCCGTCCTGGAACGCGTTGAAGAACACCAGCGCCACCGGAATCCCAAGGAGCAGGGTGAGATACCCCAGGGCGATGAAGCGCAGCGCGTACTTACTCCTCATGGCGCAGCGCCTTCTTGGAGAGCCAGCCGAAGAACAGCAGCACCACGAGTGCTGCCACCAGCAGGACCACCGACACGGCGGAGGCGCCAACGGGGTTGTTGCTCTCCACCTGAGCGAAGATGAAGTACGAGGCGGCCTCGGTCTTGAAGGGGAGGTTGCCGGTTATGAGCACGAGCGAGCCGAACTCGCCCACGGCGCGGGCGAAGGCCAGCCCGCCCCCGGCGATGATCGCGGGCGCGAGGTTGGGCAGGATGATGCGCCGGAACACCGTTGCGCGGCTCGCGCCCAGGGACTCCGCGGCCTGCTCCATCTCCCGGTCGAGCTCGAGCAGAACGGGTTGGACGGCCCGCACCACGAAGGGCAAGGTCACGAACAGCAGGGCCACCACCACAGCGACCCGGGAGTAGGCGATGTCGATCCCCACCGGGCTGTCGGGCCCGTAGAAGGCGAGCAGCGTGAGCCCCGCGACGATCGTCGGCAGCGCAAAGGGCAGGTCGATCAGCGAGTTCACGATGCCCTTGCCGGGAAACTCGTCGCGTACGAGCACCCAGGCGATCAGCGTTCCGAACAGGGCGTTGACCAGCACCACGATCACCGAGGCGATCAGGGTCAGCCGCAGCGCCGCCACGGCCTGGGGGCTGCTGATGGAGTTCCAGAAGGTGTCCCAGCCGCCGTCGAACGCCTTGAACAACACCGCGGCCAGCGGGATCAGCGCGATGATGCTCAGATAGGCCACGGCGATGCCGCGGCCCAGGACGTCCCCCTGAATCAGGGACGCCCGCGGGCCGCGGCTGACGGGAGCGGCGGGCGGCGCCGGCGCCGCCGTGGCTGAGCTAGTCGGAGGCAGTGCTCTTCCCCTGTGACTGGAAGATGTCGGCCACGACGCTGCCCTCGGGCTCGAAGAACTCGTCGTTGACCTTGCCCCAGCCGCCGAACTTGCCGATCTCGAACAGCTTGGCCGGTGTCGGGAACTTATCCGCGCCGGCCGTGCCGTCGACCACCGGGCGATAGCCCTTGCCGGCGAAGATCCCCTGGGCCTTCGGGGTGTAGAGGAAGTCGACGAAGGCCTGCGCCAGCTTCGGGTCCTTCGACTCGTTGACGACCGCGACCGGATTCTCGATCAGCAGGGTCTCGTCGGGCACGATGTAGTCGATCTCCTCACCCTGCTGTTGCGCGAGGATGGCCTCGTTCTCGTAGCCCAGCAGCACGTCGCCCTTGCCGCTCGTGAAGGTCTGGAGCGACTCGCGGGCGCTCTTGTCGAGCACCGGCACGTTCTCGAACAGCGTCGACAGGTACTTCTTGGCCTGCTCGGGGGTCTTGCCGTCCTCGAGCTGCGCGCCGTAGGCGGCCATGATGTTCCACTTGGCGCCGCCGGAGGTGAACGGGTTGGGCTCGATCACCTCGACGTCGCCGGTCACCAGGTCGTCCCAGCTCTTGATGTTCTTCGGGTTGCCCTTGCGGACCATGAACACCACGACGGAGTCGGTGACCATCCCCTTGTACTCGTTCTGGTTCCAACTCTTGTCCACGAGCCCGGCGTCCACGAGCCTGGTCATGTCGGGCTCGAGCGAGAATTCGACGACGTCGGCGGGCAACCCGCCCTCGACCGCCCGTGACTGCTCGCCTGACGCGGCGTAGGACTGGTCGAACCCGACTCCCTTCCCCTCGGGTGTCTTGTTGAAGGCCGGGATCAGCTCCCTGTAGGCCTCCTCGGGCGTCGAGTAGGCAACGAGGGTGAGCTTGCCGCCGCCCCCATCCCCACCGCCGCCGCCATCGGAGGCCGTCGAGGAACCGCCGCAGCCGGCGGCTACGAGGGCGATGAGGCCGAGCAAGAGCAAGCCGGCGCGAGCGCTAGACGAAACCATTCTTCACCTTGTCAATCGACTTGGACGGGGTGCGAAGGTAGCAGATACCCCACCGATCCAGTGAGGAAGCCGGTCTTACGCGGTGGTGACGAAGCGCGGCCTCAACTGGAAAGGCCTGCTGGAGCCGTTCCAAATGAAGGACATGAAGCGAGCCCTCCTCGGGTTGGTCGCATGCGCCGCGCTCTTCGCCGCCCCCGTCGATGACGCGATGGCCGGCGCCCCGAGGCGCGGTCCGGTCCTGAAGCTGCACGCCTCTCCGCTGGGGCCGGTGCTCTTCAGCCGCGACAGCCGGGCGCTCTACCTCTTCACGCGCGACTCGCGCAACAAGACGCGCTACGGCGCCTGCCCGGCGGCGTGGCCATTCCTCTACGCGAAAGACCGGCCGCGCGCCGGCCCGTAGTGTCGATCCCGACCGGCTCGGGACGAACGGGCACCGGCAGGTGGTTCGCGCTGGGCGCGGAGGGCCGGGCGCCCTCCTGAGGCGCCTCCGGGCTAGAGACCCGGGGGGTGACGAGCGACGAAGCCCGAGCCCGAGCGCTTTGTCCAGGTCCAGCGTGAGCCGGTCTCGCCCATCGCGCTCGTGTCGTAGCGCCGGCCGTCGACGACCATGAAGGCGTGGCCGCGGTTGGCGTAGATCGTCACGTGGCGGCCGGGGCCCGGGTTGCCGTAGCTCATGAAACCCGTCGAGTCGAGCGGCGAGGAGAGCAGGCCGGCGCCGTGCAGCGCGTAGGAGACGGAGCCGGAACAGTCGTAGCCGGTGTCGTTGAAGGTGCGGTGGCCGCCGCCGTAGCGGTAGTCCTCCTCGGCGATCCGGTTGGCGGCGCGGATGATCAGGCGCAGCCGGCCGCCCCCGCCCTGCCCCCCGCCCCCACCGCCGCCGCGACCGCGACGCTTGAGCATGTGGCCGGAGCCGAGGCCCAGCGCGCGGCGGGTCATCGGGCCGACTACACCGTCCGGGGTCAGGCCATGCCGGCGCTGGAAGCGCTTGACCGCGCTCTCGGTGTTGGGGCCGAACACGCCGTCGGCGGGAAGGCCGAGCACACGCTGGAGCGAGCGCACTCCGCCGCCCCGGACCACACGCCGCCGCGGCGAGTGCCGCGCGGCGCGGCCGCTGCTGCGGCCCCGGCCGGCCGAGGCGCCCTTGCTCTTGAGCACCGGGCCGGAGCCCAGCCCGAGCGCACTCCGGGTCATCGGGCCGACGATGCCGTCGGCGGTGAGTCCGTGGCGGCGCTGATAGCGCCTGACCGCGCGCTTGGTCTGCGGGCCGTAGACGCCGTCGGCCGGGATGCCCAGCCTGCGCTGCAGGCGCCGGACGTCCTCTCCGCGCGACTTGACCGTGGCGGCCTCGGCGCGGTCGGCTGCGAGGGAACCGGTGCCCGGCGCGGCGCCGAGGACGAGCGCCGACGCGAGCAGGGCAAGGAGCAGGAGCTGTCGGGTTAGGTTGGGTCTCATGTCGGAGCGCCTACGAGGTGAGCTGACGGGCTCGCGCTGTGCGCTACACCGTTAACAGCGCGAAGCTGCCGGTGATTCGCCCCCGCGGACCGCTTTGGCCCGCACTGGTTCCCCCGCTCGCCACGCCCTGGGGCCGCGGCGACTCGGCAAATTGAAGGCGTCTTTCTATCAGGCGAAAGTCCTGCAAGCTGCAGGATTTCTTGCAGCCTTTCCGTGGTAAGACTCCGCAATGAGAGAGATCGCTCCCGGAATAGGCCACTGGACAGCCGAACATCCCAAGATCGGAAGCGACGTCAGCTCCTACTGGCTGCCCGACCTTAGGGTTCTGCTCGACCCGATCGCGGTGCCGGATGAGGTCGCGGACGTCGACGAGATCCTGCTCGCCAACCGCCACCACCTGCGCGACGCCCTGCAAGCCCGCGAGCGCTTCGGCGCGACGATCCGGGCGCCCCGCGTAGGCCGCCACGAGTTCGCCGACGACGACCCGGTCGAGTTCTATGACTTCGAGGAGCCGTTGGCGGGCGGCGCGGTGGTCGCCTACCAGGTCAGCGAGCTGTGGCCCGACGACTGCGCGCTGCACATCCCGTCACTGAACGCGCTGGCGCTCGCGGACACCGTTATTCACTACGGAGACGAGCTCGAGTTCGTGCCCGAGCAGTTCATGGACGACCCGGAGGCCGAGAAGCGTGCCATCCGCGAGGGTCTTGCGCGCCTCGCCGAGCAGCTCGAGTTCGACCACCTGCTCATGGCCCACGGCACACCGATCCCGGGCGAGGGACGCGAGCGCCTGCGCGAGTTCGTGCGGGCGGGTTGACGCGCCGCTCGGAGCGAATCGCGCCGCTGTGGTGACTTTGCCCCCGTATAGGGGTGAAAGTCACCAATGCAGAGCCATCGCCGTCGAGACGCGCGTCAATCAGGCCGGCCCGGGCGGGGGACGGCGGCCAGCCCCGCCAAAGCAACCTCAGACGAGCTCGAGAAAGACCATCTCGGTCGAGTCCGACCTACGCGGCCCGAGCTTCAGGATCCGCGTGTACCCGCCTTCACGGTCGGCATAGCGGGGGCCGATCTCCTCGAAGAGCTTGTAGACCACGAACTTGTCCTGTCCCAGGCGGGCCATGGCCAGGCGGCGGGAGTGGCCGTCGCCCTTCTTGGCCAGTGTGATCAGGCGCTCGAGCTCCGGCTTGACCGCCTTGGCCTTCGCCTCGGTGGTCTGAATGCGCTCGTGGTCGATCACCTCCCGGCAGAGGTTCATGAACAGCGCCTTGCGATGCGACGCGTCGCGCGAGAGCTTGCCCTTCTGCTTGCGGTGACGCATGGCCCTGCCCTCGCCTAGCCGGCGCGCAGCGCCAGCCCGCGCGCGTCGAGGGTCTCCTTGACCTCCTCGATCGACTTGCGGCCGAAGTTCGGAATCGCCGCCAGCTCGGAATCGGACTTCTGGACGAGGTCGCCCACCGTCTGGATGCCGGCCCGCTTGAGGCAATTGTAGGAGCGCACCCCCAGCTCGAGCTCCTCGATCAGGATGTCGTCCATCCCGCCCGCTCCCGGGACGCCGGCGCCGTCGCTGCCGAGGCCGTCGGTCCCGGCCACGAGCGCCGCGCCCTGGTCGCGCAGCGCCTCCACCCGGTCAGCGTCGGTGAAGATGGCCAGGTACTTGATGAGGATCTCGGCCGCCTCGCGCAGAGCGGTCTGGGGGTCGAGCGAACCATCGGTCTCGATGTCGAGCGTGAGCTTGTCGTAGTCGGTCTTCTGACCCACGCGGGCGGCGTCCACCGAGTAGGCCACGCGCTTGACGGGGGAGAAGATCGAGTCGATCGGGATCACGCCGATCGGCTGGTCGGGGGTCTTGTTGTCCTCGGCGGGGGAGTAGCCGCGGCCGTGCCCGATCGTCAGGTACATCTCGAGCTTGGTCTTTCGCTCGAGCGTGGCGATCCGGACCTCCGGGTTGAGTATCTCGACGCCCGAGGGCAGGTCGATGTCACCGGCGCTGACGTCGCCCGGTCCGGTGACCACGAGCGGCGCCTCGATCTCCGCCGCGTCGGAGTGCATGCGGCAGACGATCTCCTTGAGGTTGAGGACGATGTCGGTCACGTCCTCCTTGACGCCGTTGATCGTCGAGAACTCGTGGGCGACCCCCTCGATGCGAACGCTCGTGACCGCCGCGCCGGCCAGCGACGACAGCAGCACGCGTCGCAGCGAGTTGCCGAACGTGTAGCCGAAGCCGCGATCCAGCGGCTCGATCGTGAAGGTGCCGCGATTGTCCTCGACGCTCTCGGCGGAAATTTGGGGAGTCTGAAACTCGATCATTGGGAGGTTCCTTCGCTTGGATCCGTGCTTCACCCGGTGGGGGCACGCACGGTGTGTAGTGCTGTTACTTCGAGTAGAGCTCGACGATGAGCTGCTCTTGGACCGGCGTGGTGATCTCGGCCCGCTCGGGCAGCCGGAGCACCTTCGCGGTCAGCCCGTCGTGGTCGGCCTGCAGCCAGGCCGGCACGGCGGAGGTGAGCTCGGTCGCCTCGCGGATGACGGGCTCCACCGGGGCGCTCGGGCGCAACGTGATCACGTCGTCCTCACGCACCTGGTAGGAGGGGATGTTCACCCGCCGGCCGTTGATCAGCCAGTGGCCGTGCACGATCATCTGCCGCGCCTGACGCCGGGAGGCGGCGAAGCCGAGGCGCACGAGCACGTTGTCGAAACGCGACTCGAGCAGCCGAAGCAGATTTTCGCCGGTCACGCCGTCCTGGCGGCTCGCCTTGGAGTAGTAGTTGCGGAACTGCTTCTCCAGCACACCGTAGTAGCGGCGCGCCTTCTGCTTCTCGCGCAACTGCAGCCGGTACTCGGACTGACGCGAGCGTCCGCGACCGTGGTCGCCCGGCGGATAGTTGCGCCGTTCGACGGCACACTTGTCGGTGAGGCAGCGCTCGCCCTTGAGAAAGAGCTTCATACCCTCGCGCCGGCACTGCTTGCACTGGGGGGAGGAGTCGCGAGCCATATCTACACACGCCTCCTCTTGCGCGGGCGGCAGCCGTTGTGGGCCTGCGGTGTCACGTCCCTGATGGACGTGATCTCGAGTCCGGCGGCCTGGAGGGACCGGATGGCGGTCTCGCGGCCGGATCCCGGACCCTTCACGTAGACCTCCACCTTCTGGAGCCCGTGCTCCATGCCCTTGCGGGCCGCGGCGTCGGCGGTCACCTGGGCGGCGAAGGGCGTCGACTTGCGCGAGCCCTTGAAGCCGGCGCCGCCGGCGGACTCCCAGGCGATCACGTTGCCGTCCTTGTCGGACAGCGACACGATCGTGTTGTTGAAGCTCGTCTTGATGTGGGCCTGGCCGAAGGGCACGTTCTTTCGAACGCGCCTACGGCCGCGTGGGCGTCGAGGTTGGGGCATCTACTGGCTCACCTTCTAGTGCTTCCGGATCTTCTTCTTGCCGCCGCCGGCCGAAGAGCCGCGCTTGGGGCCCTTGCGCGAGCGCGCGTTGGTCTTCGTGCGCTGGCCGTTGGCGGGAAGGCCGCGCCGGTGGCGCAGGCCCTTGTACGCCCCGATCTCCATGAGCCGCTTGACGTTCTGCGAGCGCTCGCGCCGCAGATCACCTTCGACGAGCAGGTCGTCGACCTTCTCGCGGAGCTTGCGGACCTCGTCCTCGGTCAGGTCCTTGACGTAGGTATCGGGCTCGACGCCCGCCTCGTTGAGCACCTGATTCGACGTCGACCGGCCGATGCCGTAGATGTACGTCAGTCCTATCTCGGCCCTCTTGTTGAGGGGGATGTTTATGCCTGCTATGCGCGCCATCTAGACCCGGGTCACCCCTGCCGCTGCTTGTGACGCGGGTTCTGACAGATCACGAGAACCGCACCGCCGCGGCGGATGACCTTGCACTTCTCGCACATGGGCTTGACTGATGCGCGGACCTTCATAGCTCCGAGAACCGGGGAACGTATCGAACGAGGACGAGCGCGTGGCCCAGGAATCGGCTGCGCGCCGACAGGAGAGGATAGCAAGGCCCCGCGGGCTTAAACCGAGGCGGCGGCAGGCGCCACGCCTTCCCCCACCAGCTCGTGCCAGGGGGTGAGAATGCGCGGGCCGTCGGCAGTTATGGCGACCGTATGCTCGAAGTGGGCGGTCAGCGAGCCGTCCTGCGAGTAGACGGCCCAGTTGTCCGAGCCCATGCGCACGTGGTGGGTCCCGGCGTTGACCATCGGCTCGATGGCCAGGCACATTCCCTCCTCGAGCTCGGGCCCCGTCCCCGGGTCACCGAAGTTGGGGATCTGGGGATCCTCGTGCATGTCGCGGCCGATGCCGTGGCCCACCAGCGAGCGGATCACGCTGAAGCCGTCCGCCTCCACCCGGGTTTGGACGGTATGGGAGAGGTCGCCCAGCCGGTTGCCCGGCCGGCACTGCTCGACGGCGTCGAACAGGGAGGCGCGCGTGCTGGAGATGAGGCGCTGGGCCAGCGGGGTCACCGTTCCGATCGCGTGTGTGATGGCCGCGTCGGCCACATAGCCGTCGTGGATCACGCCGATGTCGATCGAGAGGATGTCCCCTCGCTTGAGCGTGTAGGGGCCCGGGATGCCGTGCACCACCATCGAGTTCGGCGAGGCGCAGATCGAGCCGGGGAAGCCGCGGTAGCCCTTGAAGGCCGGCTCGGCGCGCTGGGAGCGGATGAAGCGCTCGGCCGCGCGGTCGAGCTCGCCAGTGGTCACGCCCGGACGCGCCTTCGAGCGGAGCATCGCATGACAGCGGGCCAGGATCCGGCCGGCCTGCGCCATCTTCTCGAGCTCTTCGGGGGTCTTTCGCAAGATCACGTCGCGTCCTATATCTCCGCTTCGAGGGCCAGCGTGGCAAGTGTCGCACGGATGCGCGAGTTGACCTCCTCCGGCGCCAGCGTGCCGTCGAAACGGCGCAGCAGGCCCTTCTCGTCGTACCAGTCGATCAGCGGCGAGGTCTGCTCGTGGTAGACCGAGAGGCGCTTTTGCACCGTCTCGGGGCGGTCGTCATCGCGCTGGACCAGGGGCGAGCCGTCCTGGTCGCAGACCCCGGGGTTCTTGGGCGGGTCGAACTCCAGGTGGTAGACGTGCTGGTTCTTCACGCAGGTGCGCCTTCCCGAGAGGCGGCGGATCACCTCGTCGTCGGGCGCGTCGATCAGGAGCACGGCAGTCAGCGAGCGCCCACGGCTGTCCAGAGCGCCGTCGAGCATCTCCGCCTGGGCCACCGTGCGGGGAAACCCGTCGAGCAGGAAGCCGTCGTCGGCCTCGCCCGAGTCGAGGCGCTCGGCGATCACCTGCGAGATCAGCTCGTCGGGCACCAGCTCACCACGCTCCATGTAGCCCTTCGCCGTGCGCCCCAGCTCGCTGTCCCGATCCACCGCGTCGCGCAGGATGTTTCCCGTGGAGTAGTAGGGCAGGCCGAAGTCGTTCACCAGACGCTCGGCCTGAGTGCCCTTCCCGGCCCCGGGCGGACCGAGCAGGACCAGATTGCGCTCGCTCACTTCAGGAAGCCCTCGTAGTTGCGCATCATGAGCTGCGCCTCGAGCTGCTTCATCGTGTCGAGCGCCACGCCGACGACGATCAGGATCGAGGTGCCCCCGAAGAAGAAGTTGGCGCTTGTCTGATTGAGCAGGATCGTGGGGAGCGCCGCGACCGCCGCCAGGTAGAGGGCGCCCGGGAAGGTCAACCGCGCGAGGATGCGGTCGAGGTATTCGGCAGTGGGTCTGCCTGGCCTCACCCCCGGGATGAAGCCGCCGTACTTCTTGAGGTTGTCGGCCTGCTCGACTGGGTTGAACGTGACCGCGGTGTAGAAGTAGGTGAAGACGATGATGAACAGCGACTCACCCACGAGGTAGGCCCAGCCGTTGGGGCTGAAGAACGCCGAGAGGTCGCGGGCCCAGTTGGACTGGATGAGCTCGCCCACGGTGGGCGGGAAGGCCATCAGCGACGCGGCGAAGATCACCGGGATCACGCCGGCCATGTTCACCCGCAGCGGCAGGTAGGTCGAGCCGCCGCCGGCCATCCGGCGGCCCACGACGCGCTTGGCGTACTGGATCGGGATGCGGCGCTGGCCCTCCTGCATGAAGACGATCGCGGCGATGATCGCGAGCGCCAGGAAGGGCATCATGACCTTGAAGACCTGGTCGGGGTTGTTCCACCACTTGACGATCCCGTCGGGAAGGCCG